>Ga0134125_10010471_pt1 | contig 10419 bp, 9 predicted proteins | sample KB31751_FD_96464 | JGI IMG/M metagenome (GOLD analysis project Ga0134125, IMG submission 96464) | Terrestrial soil microbial communities with excess Nitrogen fertilizer from Kellogg Biological Station, Michigan, USA - KB3-175-1 | ecosystem: Environmental > Terrestrial > Soil > Unclassified ... | reverse complement strand
GGGAACGACCTTGCAGAACCTGATCGACCTGAGTGCCGCGCGGAAACTCGATGCCGAGATCCCGATCGTGATCGGCTCCCGACCGAACCTGGTCGGCCTGGATCGCGCCAGGGCGGCGAAGCTTCGGACGGAAGTGGTGGATCGCAAAACGTTCGCAGACTGCTCCGAATTCAGCCGGCAAGTTTTCGGGTTGTGCGACGACGCGGGCGTGGACCTGGTTTGCCTGGCCGGGTGGCTTTGCCTGCTGGACCTGCCGCAAAATTACGCCGGTCGCGTGATGAACATTCACCCGGCCCTGCTCCCCAGTTTCGGCGGCAGGGGCCTCTATGGCCGCCGGGTCCACGAGGCGGTGATCAATCACGGCTGCAAAGTCAGCGGCTGCACCGTCCACTTTGTCGACGGCACTTATGACACCGGCCCGATTATCGTGCAGCGGTGCTGCCCGGTTCGCGAGGACGACACGCCGGAGACTCTGGCTCACCGGGTTTTTGAGGAAGAGAAGATCGCTTATCCCGAAGCGATCCGGCTGTTTCAACAGGGATTGCTCAAGCTCGACGGCCGGACCGTGCGGACTGGTTAGTTGGCTCGGGCGGACGCGTCGAGGCCTTTGGTCGGGGAGGCCGCCAGGGCCGGCGCCTCGGGCGCGACCGCTTTTTGGGGCTCCACCCAGAAATTCGATACTACGACCAGCCCCCAGATGTCACACCCCATTTCCTGAAGACAGCGGGCCGTCAGGTGATTGCAGTTGTTGGCGATCCAGTAGTGCTCACTATCGGGGACGTAATCCATGTCGTTTTCGGGATTGTGCTGGACCGTGGTGCAGTCGCGACGCCAGCGCGCGTTCATTTCGTCAACGACGCGTCTGACGGCTTCACGGGAGGCATAGATCACCGTCAAATGACGCGGCACATAATGAACGGGATGCGGCACCGTCTGGCCCGGAAGCACGTCGAGATATCGCCGGCCCAGCGTCGAGTGCGTTGAAACCAGCAGCGCGCCCAAAGCATCATTGGGCCAGCAGTGATTCATCGCGGCGTAATTCCAGTCGCCGAAGGCGTATTCCACGTACCGGCCATCATCGGTCGGGAGCATCAGGCTGGAGTGAACGCCATAATCGGCCAGGTAGACGGCCGTGGGGTTCTTGGGCTGCTGTTGCGGGTATACCGCCGCGCAGCCACCGACGAAGGTCGCGAGGAAGAGAACGATCAGCCCCTTTGAAACCATATCTGACTTGCCTAAGAACAGCCTGACCAGCAGTTTAGCATCCAATGCCGCCCGATTACAACAGTCGGGTCCGGTCTGAACGGTATCTTTATCGGCGCTGAAAATGGGCAAGCCAAGTAAGTCGAACGAACTTTTTCTAATTTTCTGTTCGCGGCTTGGCGGGGCCAAAGACGAGGCGGTCCACACTGGCGCATCCGGGCCCGGCGAGCAGCACCACCAGCAGAACGCCAACATAAATCAGATTTGGCGTGAAGGGCAATCCCGGCGACGTCCACCCGGTGGAGCCCACAATGAAGCTTATCACCATCAGCGAACCGATGAGCCCTCCGGCCCGGGCGAAGAGTCCAAGAATCAGCATCGCGCCAACGATGATTTCAAGGAACGGCACCGCGTGAAGATAGCCGTTGACGAACGACTGCGGCACCGCCGCCGGCACGTGCGAACTGTGGCTGGCAAACCCCACGAAGTTATTCACGCCCATCCTGATCTTCGCGCACCCGGCCAGCAGGAAAAACGCTCCCATGGGCAGGCGGCCGAGCAATAGACCCAGGCTGACGGAAACCGGCAGGTTTGTTCGTTGTTTCATGACGATGGCTCCTGGTTCTCCGCGGTATTTATCCCCGCGGTGCGCCGGTATTCTAGGCTCTGTCTGAAAACTAATGAGCCCGCGACGCGGGGTATCCTGGCTTAACTTCCCAGCTCCCGGCTGCGCGTGGCCGCGGCTTTGAGGGCTTCGACGACCGTCGAGGCAAACTCGTGCTGCTCCATGTACGAGATGGCGGCCTGAGTCGTTCCGCCGGGGCTGGTCACTTTCCGGCGAAGTTCCTGCGGGGAATCGTCTGAGCTGGCCAGCATCCGGGCGGCCCCAAGTGCCGTCTTGATCGCCAGTTGCCGGGCGTGCTCGGGAGAAAGGTCCAGCTCGGTCCCGGCCCGGATCATTTGCTCGACCAGATAGAAAATGTACGCCGGTCCCGACCCGCTGACCGCCGTCACCGCATCGAGCTGATCTTCGCTCACGTCGATCACTGCGGCCGCCGTTTCGAATAGCGCGCGGGCGCGGCGCGAATCGTCTTCGGTCGCGTGCTGACCGCGCGCCATGGCCACCATTCCTTCGCCGATCAGCATGGGCGTGTTAGGCATGGTGCGGATGACGCGTCGCGAGCCGCCCACATGGGTTTCAATGAATCGCGTGCTGATTCCGGCGGCGATGGAAATGATCAGCGCGTCGGCGCGCAGGACGTCCCGAATCCCCTCCAGCACTTGCTTCATGTGCTGCGGCTTGACGCTCAGAAGGATCGTTTTCGCCTGGCTGGCAACCTGGCGGTTGTCTTCCGTGGTCGAGATGCCAAGCCGCTCGGAGAAGATTTTCCGACGGTCGCCGGACACGTCGGCGGCGAGAATCTGATCGGGCTTGAGCAGCCCGCCGCGAACGACCCCGCCGGCAATCGCCTCGGCCATGTTGCCGGCGCCCAGGATTCCAAGTTCCACGCTCATTGGGCGGGATTGTCGCGGTCATCATCGGAGGGGTCAATGTTGTGGTTCTCGCGGAGTTCACGCGCCCAGCTTGCCGGGCGCACGTGCGCATTGACAAACATCCGTCACAGAGCGAATTTGCCTTCTCGCGAGCGATTCCAATCCCAGCTCTGGAGGTGTCTGTGTTCACGCTGCTCCTTCTGGCGGTGCTGCCGCTGAAGATCAATCCGGTCGCTACCGCGCCCAACGTGCCGGCCACCAATCCAACAAACCAGGCCCGAATCGCAAGCGCGGAAAGCCCCGCGGCGGCCATCGAGGCAAAAGGGTACATCGAGCCGGTCGATCCGCTTGAAGTCCGAATCCGCCCAAGGCTGTATTCCGGCGAGCTGACCATTGCATACCTTGCGGCCAACGGATCAAAGGTAAAAAAGGGCGAAGTCCTGCTCCAGATCGATCCTGCGCCGTTGGACCGGCAGCTTTCGGCGGCACGCAACGAAGCGATCGTCGCCCATGCGGCCATGGATCGCGCACAGGGCGATGCCCAACTCGGTCGTGAGCAGGACGAACTGGCTCTGCGTATTCAGACCGACGCTACTCGCGACGCGCACGATGCGATCAAATGGTTCGAAACCGTCGACGGGCCGAACATGCTTCAGGGCGTCGATGTCGAGCTCAAGAACGCCAGGGCGAGCGTGGAGGACCAGCAGGACGAGCTCGATGAGCTCAAGAAGATGTACAAAAGCCAGGACCTGACGACCGACACCGCAGACATCGTCGTCAAGCGCGCGGTCCGGCGGCTCGAAGTGCTCAAGGTCGAGCTCAAGATGACGCAGGACCGCGCCGAAAAGACCAAAACCTTCACCTATCCCAACCAGCGGCAGCACGTGCTGGACGCGGCCAAACAGGCGGATCAGCAGTTGCAGGCGCTGAAGATCGGCCAGGCCCAAAGCAAGGTGACGCGCGACACCGGGCTTGTGTCGGCACGTGCGGCGGTGGACGCCGCCGACAGGAAAGTAACGGAACTCCGCAATGATCGCGACCAGCTCGCCGTCCGCGCCCCGACCGACGGCGTGGTCTATTACGGTCAGTTTGAAAATGGCGCGTTCAGTGCCATTGCGCGCGAGGCCCTCCGGTCCGGCGAGCGCATCTCGGCCCAGCAGGTCGTGATGACCTTCTTCACGCCCGGCAAGGTCCGGCTTCATCTCGATCTGCCGGCGGACAAGTTCTTCCGACTGCCCCCAAACGCGAAGGGCACCATCACCCTTGACGCTCTTGCGGGCCAGAAGCTGGAGGGCGTCTGCGAGCCGGCCCTGCCGATCGACGTCAACACGGCCGAAGGAACCCAGTTCATTCCCATGTATCACGTCTCGGTGGGCATCGCGGATCCGAACGAGAAACTGATCCCCGGCCTGCGGGCGACATTCCGCGCACCGACGGCGGAAACGCAAGAAGCCAGCGCGAGCGAGCCGCACAAATGAGCAGCCGGGTACCGATGATCGTTGCGATCTGCCTCTTCATGAGCGCCGCCCCCGCGCTTGCCGGTGACGTGCTGCCGGACGCACCGCACTATTCCCGCCAGCAGATCGACCAGGCCATCGCCCGCGGCGTCGAGTTCCTGATCAAAGACCAGCAGCCCAACGGCTCGTGGGGAACCGGCCTCCCGACGCACGGGACCGAAATCTATTCCATGCTCCCCGGCTCGCTGAATTCCTTCCGCATCGGCACCACCGCCCTGTGCGTGATGGCCCTGCGCGAAACCGGTTCCAAAGCAGCCCACGACCGGGGCCTGAAATACCTGCTGAGCGTCCCCGACGCCCGGCGGGACAGCGGCGACCTGCTCTACAACACGTGGGCACACATTTATCTGCTCCAGGAACTGGTCGAGGAGCTGCCGGCCAATCACGACCGGCGCGTCAAGGCAGTCGCCGAGCGGGAAGTCCGTGACTTGGTCCGCTACTCAACCTATCTTGGCGGCTGGAATTACTATGACTTCGATGCCCAGACCCAGCACTCGTCGCTTGGTCCGACCAGCTTTGGCACCGCCGCCGGGCTTGTTGCACTCTATGAGGCCAAGCAGGCCGGCCTGAAAGTTCCCGACGATCTGATCCAGAAATCCCTGCATCAGCTTCAGAAGATGCGCCTGCCGAACGGCGTCTATCTTTATGGCGAGGACTACAAGTACATCCCGCGCCTGCCGGCCAACCTGCCCAAAGGGGCCGTGGGGCGGACGCAGACCGCCAACTATGCGCTGATGCGGTGGGGTGAGCGGAAGGTGACCCGCCAGGACGCGCTGGCCGGGCTGGATCTGTTCGTGAAGGACCATGCCTTTCTGGACATGGGCCGCAAGCGGCCGATCCCGCACGAATCGTGGTACCAGACCGCCGGCTACTATTATTATTTCGATCACTACTACGCCAGCCGACTGTTCGAGCTGCTCGAGCCCGCCGACAAGGCCAGGTTTGCCCCCTTCATCCTGGCCGGCATCCTCCCGCACCAGGAATCCGACGGCTCCTGGTGGGACTTTCCGATGTGGGATTTCCACAAGCCGTACGGGACTGCATTCGCCATCATGACCCTGCGGCGGTGTGAGTGAGCGTCTGCTACTGGCCGACCACCACCTGGTGCGTCGAGGCGACGCGCGACATCACTTCCTGCACGAGGGCGGTGGGGATCTGAAACGACTCGAGCGTCTTCTTCAGGTCGTCCATGAAGGCGTACCATTCCGATTCGCTGATGCCCATGCCGCGGTGGACGTCGAGCAGGTTTTTGCCCTCGTAGACCTGCGGCCCGTCGCAGAGCATCCCAAGGAATTGAGCCCAATACATTTTGAGGCGGTCGACGTTTGCGGGCGTGGCGGACCAGACGTGCTGCTGGCCGGTGCGCTCGAAATTAACGCGGGGGTCTTGCAGGACCAGGTCAATCAGCTTGTCGGAGACGGCGCCGATGACCGGTTGGCCTCCCAGGCGATGGTAGAGGGTGTTCTGGCCGGCAATGTCGGAGGGTTGGTTCTTGGTCGCTTCGCCCGGCTTCCCGCCGAAACAGCCGCCGGCGGCGAGCAGACCCGCAATCGTTATGACGATGATTACACGTGCCATGCTTTCATCCTTGTGGGGCACCCTAACTCTAAATCGGGCGGATTTCTGCATCCGAGTCGCTTTTTTCGTTATGTCTATAAAACTTGTAGGAATAGTTGTAATTTTTTCTTGACAAAGCTCTGACTGCGGTTTATTGTGATGTCCGTTATGAACTCGTACCTTTCACGCAAACTGCACCGCTCTTCATGTCGCACCGCTTCGGCGGCATGTCGCCGCTGTTGATCAGCGATCCCTTGAACAACTGAAACCGCGTCTATCCCGTGAGCGTTACGGGCAGAAAACGGATCAAACCTCGCCAGGTTGTTCGCGCGCTCCAGCCTTCGCCTGGCCATCAACTGTGGCCCCGTTGGGCCAGGGATAGGAGATTCTTCGTGTCCGCACTGCATGGGAAATCGAGTGTTCTGGCCGCCGCCCTAGCGGCGTCCGCGTTTACCGCCAGCCAGGCCTTGGCGCAGGATCCCCCTGATCTGAACGCGCGCATCGACGCGCTTCAGGCACAGATCGACCAGCTCAAAGCCGAGCGGCAGGCCCAGAAAACGGCCGAGCAACAGGCTGCCACCCAAAGCGTTCTGACGGATGCCAACCATCACAGTCAGTTGTTCGACGCCCAGGGCGTGCTGGCCGGTTATACGGAGGGCCGCTTCATCCTTCAGAGCGAGGACGGCAAGTACCTGGCGCATCCCTGGATCCAGGTCCAGTTCCGCGAAACCACGGATTACCGCGAAGGCGTGTCCCAGAAGGGTTTTGGCCATTACGACACGCAGAGCGGCTTCGAGGTCCGCCGGCTGAAGTTCGGCGTCGATGGAAACCTCTTTGGCCCGAACCTGACGTACTTCACACAGTTTGCCGTTGACCGTCACACCGGAAACGTGCAGCTCGAAATGGCCTGGGCCAAGTACCAGTTCGACGACAGCCCGTTTGCCATCCGCGCCGGTCAGTTCAAAGACCCGCTCGATCACGAGCAGCTTGCCACCAGCCGGCTGTTCCCCGCGATCGATCGAACGCTGGTGAACGACGCGTTTGCCAACGGCGAGGGGTTCGTCAAAGGCGTCAGCCTGATTTACGACCCGGCTACATTCGTCCGAGGCGAGGCCGCGTTTACCAGCGGGCTACGCAACTTCAACACCAACTTCGAGCAGTTCCCCAACACCGGCATTCCTGCCGACTGGGGCACGTCGGGGCGCGTCGAATTCAAGCCGTTCGGGAGCTGGAAAGACTACGACCAGATCACGGCGTACGGCGTGAAGCGCAACACGCTCGGCCTGGGTCTCGGCGCCGACTACACCGAGGCCGGCACAACCGCCACTCTCACCCATGTGGCCGACGCCCAGTTCCAGACCTCCGGCGGGTTGTCACTCTATGGCGCTTACCTCGGCCGCTACACCCGCGGGAATACCGCCGCGAAGGGGGCGGACACGTATGACCCCACGGCGCGGTTCCAGGTCGCCTGGGCGATCGACCGCCACTGGGAGCCGTACGGCCGGTTCGAATACATCCACTTCGATGGTCGCGAGTTCGCGGCCCACACCAAGACCAACGTCGAAGTGATTACCGGCGGCGTCAATTACTACATCTACGGGCAGTCGTTCAAGGTGCAGTTTGACGTCTCGTATCTCCCGCACGGGTCCCCGGTCAACGACGACGGGTTTGGCATCCTCTCCAACACCGCCGGTCGCAACGAGTTCATCGGGCGGGCGCAGGTGCAATTGCTGCTGTAGTTTTCAGACAGAGCCTAGGGAACGAAAGTCGGGGAGATCAAGTGTAACTGTGGCGCGACAAATATCTTATGTTCCAAGATCCCGAATCTCCTTGTTTTCCGATAGGTTTTCCGTATTCTGATTTCCAGACTCAGCATGTGGGCTGGCTTGCACCATCCTCTCCTCCGTGGCTTGCCCTTCGCGACCGCCGCGATGCTGATTCTTCTGTCCGTTTCTTGCCAGAAGCGGGTCGCCCGCGGTCCTTTGAAGGAAGTCCGTCTCGGATATTTTGCCAACCTGACTCATGCCCAGGCGGTGCTCGGCGTGTCATCGGGTGAGTTCGCGCAAGCCATCGCGCCGGCGCAACTTCGGACCCAAGTGTTCAACGCCGGCCCGTCACTGATCGAGGCGCTGCTGGCCGGCGAGATCGACATTGCCTACGTCGGGCCGGGCCCGGCGCTCAATGCACAGGCGAAGACCAATGGTCTGGGGATCCGCGTGATTGCCGGGGCGGCGTCCAATGGAGTGATCATCGTTGCGCGGCCGGGCAGCGGCATCCATACAATGGCCGACCTGAAGGGCCGCCGGCTGGCGACCCCGCAACATGGGAACACGCAGGACTTGGCCGCACGGCATTATCTCAGTGCCGTGCTGCATCAGGAGAATGAGGACAACATCCTGCCGATTAGCAACGCCGAGCAGTCGGGAATGATGAGCCGCGGGCAGATTGATGCGTCCTGGGCCCCTGAGCCTTGGGGATCGTTTCTGGTCGCACAGGCCGGTGCACAGGTGATTGCGGAGGAGAAAGACCTCTGGCCCGATAAGCAGTTTTCGTTGACGGTGGTGATCACCACGCCGGATTTCCTGGCGGACCATCCGGATGTAGTGCAGAAGATGCTCGAGGTTCACCGAAACTGGACGCGTCGATTGAAGCAGGACCCGCAGAAATATCTGCCGCAGTTGGATGCGGCGCTGTTTTCGCTGACGGGCAAGCGGCTGCCCAAGGGCGTCTTGCAATCCGCGATCGCCCGAGTGCAATTTACGGATGAGCCGTCGCAGCAGACGTTCGCGACGCTGGCGAACTGGTCGTACGAGCTGGAATTCACGATCCAGCCGCCGAATCTAGCGGGATTGTTTGATACGGCGATTCTGCACAAGTTGGAGAAGGGTGCCCCCGCGTTCCTCCCTCTCCCTCCGGGAGAGGGTCGGGGTGAGGGCGAAGTTGCAAAAGACTTTCATTTAGGCAAGCGCGCCAACTCCACCAAGCCCTCACCCCGACCCTCTCCCGGAGGGAGAGGGGGCAGAAGGGCGCTGGTGGTGGAAGATCGTCAGCACGGGCGGGACGCCCGTGCCACCGGGCGAACCGATCGCGACAGGCAAAAGGAGATCGTTCGTGCGAGCAGCGGTTCGGGGCACTGAGCTGATCACCAACGGCAACGGCCAGCCCGTCGGCGGTTCCGCGCGCGGGCGGTTGCAACTGTCGAACGTCACCCGCTTCTTCAACGGCTCAACCAACCATGGCGTGCAGGAGATCACCCTCACCTGCGAGCCGGGCGAGTTCGTCGTCGTCGTCGGCCCCAGCGGCTGCGGAAAGAGCACGCTGCTCAACATCGCCGCGGGGATGATCGCCCCGGATTCCGGAGCCGTCGCGCTGGATGGGAGCCCCATCACCGGCCCCAGCCCGGAGCGCTCCATGGTTTTCCAGGAGCACGGGCTGTTCCCCTGGCTGTCGGCGGCGCAGAATATCGAGTTCGGCCTGAAAATGTCGGGCTTTCCTCGCCGCCAGAGAAAGAAAAAGGTCGAAGCAGCCCTGCAACTGGTCCATCTTTCCGGCAGTGCCGATCAGCTGATCCACGAGCTCTCGGGCGGCATGCGGCAGCGGGTCGCCATCGCGCGGGCGATGATCATGGATCCGGCGGTATTGCTGATGGACGAACCGTTCGCGGCCCTGGACGCGCAGACCCGCACGCTCATGCACGCCCAGCTCCAGGAACTCTGGGGCCAGACGCGCAAGACGATCCTGTTCGTCACCCACTCGGTCGGCGAGGCCGTGCGCCTGGCGGACCGGATCGTCGTGCTGCACGCGCATCCAGGACGCATTCGACGGGAGATCAGCGTCGAGCTTCCGCACCCGCGGAACTTCGACAGCCCCGACATCACGCGGCTGGTGCGGCTGGTACGCAAGGAGATCGAAGACGAGGTCAATCGTGTCAACCGCTCGGACGCATACTGGAAGCCTGCGGCGCCTTCTGATCTGGGTGATGATTCTGGCTTTATGGGAGGGGGCATTTAGACTCACGCAGATAATCGACCCGCGATTGTGGCGGCCGTGGAACTTCCCCGCCCCCAGCCACGTGCTGGACGCCACGCTCGGGATGCTGAACATCCGCACGGACTTCGGCAAACCCGTCAGCACCCCCGGCTGGCCCATCTGGCGCCCCGAACCCGGCGCGCCGCCATTGCCCACGCGCGCCCGGCACTGGTACACCAGTCCACTCATCCGGGCCAACCTGGTGAGCCTTTCGCGACTGGCGATTGGCTTTGCCCTGAGCATCCTTGTGGGTGGGATCGTTGGGCTGGCCATGTGGCGGTGGAAAGGGTTTGATGAATTCCTGGGGCCACCGTTGTTGGGCGTGCAGACGTTGCCGAGCATCTGCTGGATTCCATTGGCGATCCTCGTGCTGGGGATCAACGAGGCCGCGATCCTGTTCGTGATGGTGATGGGCAGCTTTGCGGCGGTCGCGATTGCCCTGCGCGACGGGCTGCGGGTGATTCCGCCGCTGTATCCGCGCGCCGGGCTCATGCTCGGTGCCCGTGGGTGGAAGCTGTATCGGTACGTGCTTCTGCCAGCCAGCCTGCCGGCTTTGGCGACCAGCCTCCGACAGGGATTCTCCTTCGCCTGGCGCTCGCTGATGGGGGCCGAACTCGTG
>Ga0134125_10010470_pt1 | contig 10419 bp, 4 predicted proteins | sample KB31751_FD_96464 | JGI IMG/M metagenome (GOLD analysis project Ga0134125, IMG submission 96464) | Terrestrial soil microbial communities with excess Nitrogen fertilizer from Kellogg Biological Station, Michigan, USA - KB3-175-1 | ecosystem: Environmental > Terrestrial > Soil > Unclassified ... | reverse complement strand
CGGCACCCCCGGGAAAGGTGGTACGAGCGGAACGGGTGGAACGGTTGGAACCGGCGGCGCGACCAGCACCGGCGGAGCGACCGGCGCCGGCGGCGGTCCAGGCACCGGCGGAGCGACCGGCACCGGCGGAGCGACCGGCACCGGCGGAGCGACCGGCACCGGCGGCCTGGGCCCGCCCTCCAACAACCAGCTCGTGAACGGCGACTTCAACAGTGGGACCAGCGCTCCCTGGCACGTCACCGTCTCCACGGACTACACGTCCTCCGTGACGAACGGACAGTTCTGTGTGACGGAGCCGACCGCCTATACCACTTTCAATATCGGCTGGCCGGCCACCAGCGCCGACCCCGCCGCCGTGTTCCAGGCCAGCACGACGTACGAGCTCTACTATCAGATGTCGAGCACGGCGCCGCTCTACAGCAACTTCAGCGTGAAGGTCGGTTCGGCCCCGAGCTCCAACGCCAACCTCACCTACCTGATGACCACCGGCAACCAGGGCGAGCCGACGGCGGGCGCGGGCCTACAGACTTTCGCGTTCACCTTCGTCCCGGGCGCCGCTCCGGCCGCCGGCGTCGTGTTCCTCCTGACATCCGGGGCGAGCGCGACCACGGTCTGCATCGACAACGTCGCGCTGGGAACGCCGAACTGATCGCGCCCGCCGCGGCGCGATCTCAGAAGCGGACGATCCAGACGACGCTGGTCGCGACGGCGGCAGCGCCGGCCACGATCCAGAACGCGGTCGCCGCGTGGTCGCGCGTCTTCACACTGTCGATCTGACTCGGCGTGCACCCGGTCGGGCTGTTGCCGCACGACGATCTGAGATCGCTATAGAGGCTGTTCCCGCTCAAGGTAAAGGCGATCGCGCCGGCCGCGAAGGCGCCCGTCGCCGCTGCGCCCGCGATCAACGGCCATTTCTTCCGGTGCCGTGCCGGTGGCGCCGGCTGGACCACGAGCGTGGGGGGACCCGCGGCGGGCGGAGCGGCTGCCGGCGGAAGGGTCGGGCCCGCGGGCGCGGGCGCGATCGGCGTGACGACCGGGCCGGCGGCGGCGCGCGGGGCGTTCGCCGGGGGTGGTGGCGCGGGGGTGGCGGCCACGGGCTTGGGCGGCGGCCAGGAGCTGGAAGCGGGGGGAGGCCTCGTGGCGGGCGGCGGCCAGGTCGGCGACTGGGCGGGCGCCGGCGCGGGCGGCGAAGGGTTCGCGGCGGGCGGCGGCGTGGCCGCGACCGGCGCCTTGGCGCCCGTCGCCTCGCTCAGGTTCTTGACCTGCATCTCCGCGGTCTGGTGATCGGGACCCTTGGGCAGCTCGCGGAGATACGCGTTGTAGAGGCGCAGCGCATCGGCGTTCTGGCCGAGCTGGCGGTGGGTCTCCGCCAGATTGAACAGCAACGCCGAGTCGCCCGAGAGCTCGTAGGCCTTCTCGAAGTTGGTGAGAGCGTCTGCCCAGTGACCGAGGTTGTAGGCGCGCCTCCCCTGCTCGACCGATTTTTGATCTTTGTTGTGCTTGCCTTCGGCGCGCACAGGCAAGGCGATCAGCGCGACGACGAACAGGACGACAGCAGACCGGAGGAGGCGCAGCGACATTGCGCAGCGCAGAGTATCACTTTGAACAAGCGTTTTGTTCCCGGCGCACCAAGCACACAGCGTGTGTCTCGCGCGCACTTCCACGGTGCTCGAACGCGTCGGAGCCGTGCCAGACGCCCTTAGAAATGAGCCGCCGCCGCCACCCGGCGGCTCATTTCTACCGTGGGACCGGCTGAGGCGCGGCGCGGGGCCCGGTCGGGGGTCCCGATTTTCCTAAATGAATGGCCGCGATACGCCGATAGGCTGGCTTGGCATTTTCACCGTCCTCACCACGGGCGTTTTCCCATCCCCTGAACCGTGCCGGGTTCGAGCCGGCGAGTAGGAGACGACTATGAACACGCGAAGAGGAACCTTGGCTTCCACGCGGATCGTTCTGGCAGTCGCGATGGTCACCATCGGCGCCTGCGGTGGCTCGAGCTCGCCCACGGCGACGGTCGCCACGCCGACCTTCAGCCCCGGCGCGGGCGCGATCAACGCCGGACAGAAGGTCACCATCAGCACGATCACGGCGAACGCGACGATCTTCTACACCATGGATGGAACGCAACCCCAGACCTCGGCCACGGGAACGACCGTGAAGTACACCGCGCCCATCACCATCACGGCGGCGACGACCATCAAGGCGGTCGCCACAGCCTCGGGGCTGACGACGTCGATGGTCGCGTCGGCGGCCTATACGATTTCGAGCGCCACCATGGCGGCGACGCCGTCGTTCAATCCCCCGGCTGGGGCGGTCGCTCCTGGAACGTCGGTCACCATCAGCACGACGACAACCAGTGCCACGATTTACTACACCACCGATGGGACGGACCCTGGAACGTCGTCGACGAAGTACACCGCGGCCATCCCGATCACGGCGGCCGTCACGATCAAGGCCATCGCCACGGCGTCGGGGCTGGCGAGCTCCGCCGTCGCCTCGGCGGCCTACACCCTGACGACAGCGACGACCACCGCCACGCCGACCTTCAACCCCGCGGCGGGCGCGGTCGCTGCCGGCACCACGGTCGCCATCAGCACGACGACCACCGGCGCGACCATCTACTACACCACCGACGGCTCGGCCCCCGGAACGTCGTCGACGCTGTACACGGCGCCCATCCCGATCACGGGGGCGCTCACGATCAAGGCCATCGCCACGGCGTCAGGGCTGGCGAACTCCGCCGTCGCCTCGGCGGCCTACACCCTGGCCGCCGCGACGCCGACGTTCAGCCCCGCGGCGGGCGTGGTCGCTGCCGGAAGCACGGTCACCATCAGCACGACGACCGTCGGCGCGACCATCTATTACACCACCGACGGATCCGACCCCGGGACGTCGTCGATGCTGTACTCGGCGCCCATCGCGATCACGGGGGCGCTCACGATCAAGGCCATCGCCACGGCCGCGGGACTGGCGAATTCCGCCGTCGCCTCGGCGGCCTATACCCTGACCACGACCCCGATGGCCGACACGCCGACCTTCAGCCCCGCGGCGGGCGGGGTCGCTTCGGGAACCACGGTCACCATCAGCACGACGACCGCCGGCGCGACGGTCTACTACACCACCGACGGCTCGGACCCCGGAACGTCGTCGACGCCCTACACGGCGCCCATCTCGATCACCGCGGCCGTCACCATCAAGGCCGTCGCCGCAGGCCCAGGCCTGGCGAATTCCGCCGTCGCCTCGGCGGCTTATTCGATCCTGACACCCGTGGCCACGCCGACGTTCAACCCCGCGCCGGGCGCGGTCGTTGCCGGAACGATGGTCACCATCAGCACGACGACGACCGGCGCGACGATCTACTACACCACCGACGGAACGACCCCCGACCCGTCGGCGATGATGTACGCGGGGCCGATTACCATCACGGCGCAGACCACGATCAAAGCCATGGCCACCGCGGCGGGATTCGCCGGCTCGGCCGTCGGATCGGCGACCTACACGATTCAGGGTACGGCGGCGACGCCGACGTTCAGCCCGGGGGCGGGCGCTGTCACCCTCGGAACGTTCGTGTCCATCAGCACGACGACCACCGGCGCGACGATCTACTACACCACCGATGGAAGCGACCCCGGAACGTCGTCGACGGTGTACACGACGTCGATCGCGATCACGGCGGCGGTCACGCTCAAGGCCATCGCCACCGAGTCCGGCTTCCTTGATTCCGCCGTGGGATCGGCCGCCTACACGATCCTGCCGGTGGCGGCGACGCCGACGTTCAACCCGGCGGCGGGAGCCATCGCCTCGGGAGCGACGGTCACCATCAGCACGACGACCGCCGGCGCGACCATCTATTACACCACCGACGGGACCGATCCCCCCGGAGCGTCGCCCAAGATCTACACGGCGCCAGTCGCGATCACGGCGGCGACCACCCTCAAAGCGATCGCCACCTTGTCGGGCTACGCTCATTCCGCCATAGGGTCGGCCGCGTACACGCTTCTCCCTGCCGCGGCGACGCCGACGTTCAGCCCAGCGGCCGGAGCCGTCCTTCCCGGAGCGCTGGTGTCCATCAGCACGACGACCGCCGGCGCGACCATCTATTACACCACCGACGGCTCGACCCCCGGAGCTTCGTCGACGCCGTACACCGGGCCGGTGGCGATCACCGCGCCGACCACGCTCAAGGCCATCGCCACGGCGCCGGGATTCTCCGCCTCGGCCGTCGGCTCGGCGGCTTACACGCTCCTGCCTCCGGCGGCGACGCCGACGTTCAGCCCGGGGGCGGGCGCGGTCCTCACCGGAACGTTGGTCTCCATCAGCACGACCACGGCGGGCGCCACGATCTACTACACCACCGACGGAACGGCGCCCGGAACGTCGTCGACGCAGTACACGGCGCCGCTCCCGATCACCGCGCCGACCACCATCAAGGCCATGGCCACCGCACCGGGGTTAGCCGGGTCTGACGTCGGATCGGCGACCTATACCCTCCTGCCTCCCGCCGGCACGCCGACTTTCAGTCCCCTGGCGGGACCGGTCAACGCCGGACAGGCGGTGACGATCAGCTCGACCACCGCGAACGCGACGATCTTCTACACGACCGATGGGAGTCAACCCGCGACGTCAGCGGGCGGGTCGACGCTCCTCTACAGCGGGCCGGTCACGATCACCACGGCCACCACCCTCAAGGCGATTGCGGTGGCGACGAACTTCAACAACTCCGCGGTCGGCTCGGCGGCCTACACGATTACGGTCGTCCCGCCGGCCGCCACGCCGACGTTCAGCCCGGTCGCCGGCGTGGTCAGCTCCGGAACGACGGTGACGATCAGCTCGGCGACGGCCGGCGCGACGATCTACTACACCACCGACGGTTCGCAGCCGGGGACCTCGGCCGGCGGGTCGACGTCGCTCTACAGCACGCCCGTCCCCATCACGGCGGCGACCACCATCAACGCCGTCGCGGTCGCCTCCGGCTTCCTCACCTCCGCTGTGGGGTCGGCGGTCTACACCCTGACGCCCGCGGCCACGCCGGTGTTCACGCCCGATCCGACCGCGGGGGCTGTCGCCGCGGGGAGCACGGTCACGATCGGCTCGACCACGCCCGGCGCGGCCATCTACTACACCACCGACGGCTCGGACCCCGGGACGTCTCCCTCGAGGACGTTGTACGTCGGGCCGATCACGATCACGGTGGCGACGACGATCAACGCGGTCGCCACCGCGACGGGATTCGCGGACTCGACGGTCGCGACGGCCGCCTACACGCTGCTCCCCTCCGCGGCGACGCCGACCTTCAATCCGCTCGCGGGAGGCGTGAACCTCGGAACGCCGGTCACGATCAGCTCGACGACGCCGGGGGCCGTCATCTACTACACCACCGACGGCAGCACGCCCGGGACCTCGGCCGGCGGATCGACGTCGCTCTACAGCGCGCCCGTTCCCGTCACCGCCGCGATGACGATCAACGCCATCGCGACCGCCAGCGGGTCCTCCCCGTCGGCGGTCGGGACGGCGGCCTATACGCTGACGCCGGTGGTCGTGCAGAACTTCAACACGGCGACGAACTCGGGTCTGCCCCCGGGCACCATCAACTTCAACGCGGTCGGCGGGGTCGTGAACCCGACGGACCTGGTCGCCTGCGGCACGGGCCACACCAACGCCCTCGCGGTGGTGAACACCAACTTCAACACGGTCCCGACGGTGGCGGTCAACCTGACGAACCCGCTCTCCATGTACACCCAGCTGAAGTTCGATTACTACGCGGCCAACTCGGACGCCGCCTTCAAGCCCGTCTATCTGTTCGCCTCCAACACCGCCTTCCCGTCGAACAGCACATTTACCTCGACGGTGGGGATGAACAATTTGATCGCGGCGATAACGACCGGAAACCCGATCGCCAACAAGGGAGCCTGGGCGACCGTCACCATCGATCTGACCGCCGCGGCGCCGGCAGGCACGAACTCGCAGACCCTGATCGCCGCCATCGCCGCCGGCGCCACCTACTTCGGGCTAGGAGAATCCGGACCGAACGGCTCGGCGTACTTCATCGACAACATTCGCCTCGTCGATGCCACCAGCACCGTCACGACCCTGACGGACTTCGACACGACGACCCCGGCCCTCGGCGTGATCAACTTCAACGCCAAGTCCGGCATCGTGAACACCACCGCCTTCGCGACGATGGCCGCGAACGGCGTCAATCCCAACAACACCAACGAGCTCATGGTGCTGAGCACGAACTTCCAATCCATACCCACGTTCGGGAGCGTCACCTTGCCGAACGCGACGGTCCTTTCGAGCTACAAGAAGGTGCAGATCACCTACTACGCGCTGAACTCGGCGGCTGCCTTCAAGCCCGCGTACCTCTACGCCAGCACCACGGCCTTCCCCAGCTCGACGGCGTGGAGCACGACGCTCGGTTCGGGGGGCCTGGTCTCCGAGATCACCGCCGGCAATCCAATTGCCAACTCAGGGAGCTACGCCACCGTCACGTTCGATCTCACCGACGCCACCGAGACGAGCACCTCCGCCATCGCCGCGCTGACAGGTCAGACCATCTTCTTCGGCTTCGGCGAGAGTGGAGGCGTGTCGGGAGGTATCACTCCGCTCTACTTCATCGACGACGTGACCCTGGTGCCTTGATCGAACACGGCCGGGACCGACCCGCGCTGACGGCGCGGGTCGGAGCTACCGGCCGTGCGTGTCGAGGCGCGCCGCGCCCGCGTCGCGCGTGGCCGACAGATCCAGGACCAGGCGGCCTCCGATCTCCGCGCCCTCGCCCGAGCGCCACTTTCGTTTGCGGGTCTTGCCCTTCGACACCAAGTCGGCGAGCTCGGCATCGGTGATTCGGCGCCCGGCGATCTCGAACCAGACCACGAATTCGCAGCCCTCGCGCCAGCGGGCGCAGCCCCACCCCCGGTTCCCCGCCACCAGCGTCCCCTGCTGGCAGCGCGGGCAGGTGAGCGTCGTGGCCGGCGGGGCCCTCGGCGGCTCCGGCTCGGAGGGGGACGCCACGGGCATCGGGCGCGTCTCCTGCGCGCCCGGCGTACGCACGACGCCGGCTCCGCCCCGGATTGCGGTCACCACGTCGTTCACGTAGCGCGAGATGTCGGTCATGAACGCGGCGCGCGTCTCCTCGCCGCGCGCCACCCGCGCGAGGCGCGCCTCCCAGGTCCCCGTCAGCTCGGGCGAGGCCAGGCTCTTCTCCGGAAGGGCGTCGATGAGCCCGATGCCCATCTCCGTGGGCACGAGGTTCTTCCCCTCCCGGGCCACGAAGGTCCGCCGGATCAGCGTCTCGATCGTCGCCGCCCGCGTCGCGGGCGTGCCCAGGCCCGAATCGCGCATGGCCGCGCGCAGCTCCTCGTCGGAGATGTCGCGTCCCGCCGACTCCATCGCGCCCAGCAGGGTCGCCTCCGTGTGGCGGGGCGGCGGGCGCGTCTGCTTGGTCAGGACCTCGAGCTTGCCGTTCAGACGTTGTCCCTCGACGAGCGCGGGCAGGGTCGGGCCGCCCTCACCGTCCGCGACCTCACCGCGGGTTCCGCGGTCGCTTGGCGCCGCGCGGGACTGGCCCGACTGGCCGATCTGGGCGACCTCCTGCCAGCCGGCGACGAGCCGCACCCGCCCGCGCGCGCGATAACGATCGGGCGGCGGCGGCAACGCCGTCACGGGTGTCTCGTCGGCGCCGGCCTCGGCCTCCCGTGGTTCGGCGGCCGCGCGCGGCTCGGTGTCTGACGGGGCGTCTGGCGGACCGAGGCGGATGACGACGTCGGTCAGCGCGAACTCCGCGTCGGGGTGAAAGACGCCGAGGAAGCGCCGCACCACCAGATCGAAGATGCGCCGCTCGTCCCGGGGCAGCTCGTCGAGCCGGGCGGGCTTGCCGGTGGGGACGATCGCGTGGTGGTCGCTCACCTTGCCGTCGTCGAACACCCGGCGCGAGCGCGGGGGCGGGGTCTCGAGCAGCGGCGCGGCGAACCGCGCGTAGTCGGGCAACGCCGCCAGCGCCCCGAACAGCTTGGGCAACTCCTTCGCCAGGTCGCTGGTGAGGTGGCGCGAGTCCGTACGCGGGTAGGTGAGGATCTTGTAGCGCTCGTACAGCGCCTGGGCGGCCGCCAGCGTCGCGATCGCCGAAAGGCCGTACCGGCGGTTGGCGGTCCGCTGCAGTGAGGTGAGGTCGAACAGCAACGGCGGCGGCTCGCGCACGCGCTTTTGCCGCAACCGCTCGACCACGGGACCCTCCGGCCCGGCCTCGGCGAGCTCCCCGCGGGCGACGATCCCCTCCGCCAGAGCGCGCTCTGCCAGGCGCGAGCGGATCGCCTTGCCGTCCGGCGGCGCGACACCCCAGGTGGCGGTCACCTTCTCGTCGGCATCGGCGCGCGTCCCCACCGGCACGAACGCGCCGCGCACCTCCCAGTAGTCTCGCGGCCGGAACCGCCGGATCTCCAGCTCCCGACGCACCAGGATCGCCAGCGTCGGCGTTTGCACGCGGCCGATCGAATAGAGCGGCGAATCGCTCTGCCCTCGCTGGCCACGGCGGGGCGGGCGCGCCGAGCGGGGACGCGGCGCGGCGGCCCGCGAGCTCACCGTGACGGCACGGGTGGCGTTCAGGCCCACGAGCCAGTCGGCCTCCGAGCGGCAGCGCGCGGCGGCGGCCAGCGCGTCGAGCTCGACGCCGGGGCGCAGCCGCGCGAACCCCGCCCGAATCGCCTCGTCGGTGAGGGACGAGATCCAGAGGCGCTTGATCGGAAGGCGGCTGCCCGCCAGCTCATAGACGTAGCGAAAGATGAGCTCGCCTTCACGTCCGGCGTCGCAAGCGTTGACGACCTCGTCGAAGCGCCGATCGCGCAGCAGCTCCTGCACGGCCCGCAGCTGATCGCGCGTTCCCGGGACGGGCCGCAGCTTGAAGGTCGCCGGCAGCATGGGCAGGGTGTCCAGCCGCCACGCCTTCCAGGCTGGATCGTAGGCGGCCGGCTCCTCGAGCTCGACGAGGTGGCCAATGCACCAGGTTATGACCCGCCCGGCGCCTTCGAGCGCGTGCCGGCCCGCGCCACGCAGGCCGAGAACGCGCGCCAGATCGCGCGCAACGGAGGGCTTCTCGGCGATGACCAGTTGCAAGGGGCGCGCTCAGCTTACCCTTTCTCGGAGGGCCGGCGCGCCCGGTTGCGGGGCCTTCCCCGGCACGGCCGCCTCTGATCGTTCGGCTATGTTTTAGCGCATGCGCCGGTGAGCCGGCTGGAGCTCGCCTCGGGCGTGGCGGCGATGCGGTACGTGCCGCGAAGGTAGCGGTCGAGCCTCCGGCGCGCATCGCCGCAGGGGGCCGGACCTGTTGTAGGCTCGGTCCGAGACGATGAAAGGATTCCTGGTGCTGCTCGTCCTCTCCGCCGGGGGTCTCGCGGGGGTCCTCTACTTCCGGCAGTCTCTCCAGGCGCGTCGCGCGCCGGCCGTCGCAGCCGCCGGCCAGCCGGGCAAGGAGGGCAAGGAGCGGCACCGGCGGAAGCGGCGAGGGGCGAGGCGCCTCGCGCGCAACGAGGCCTTCGTCGCGTCGGGGCCATCGGGCGAAGCGCCTTCGGGCGAAGCGCCATCGGGCGAAGCGCCGGGTGAGGGGCCGCCGCCGGGCGTCTACACCCCGCCGCCCTCGGAGGACAGCGCGCCGCTCGCGCCGGGCGGCGCCGAGACGACCGAGGCGCCCCCCTCGGACGTGTTCGGCGCGCTGTCCCCGCCGTCGGCGCCGGCGCAAACCAGCGGCTCGCGTCCGTCCGTCGCCGAGCCCCCGCCCGTCAAGCTGCGCGCCGGCGACCTCAAGATGGTGTGGCAGGGCGAGGATCTCTCGCGGACCGAGACCACGCGCCTCGACTTCTCGAACGACTCGGGCGGCCACGAGCTGTCGGAGGACGAGATCGACGGGCGCTTCCGGACCAGGGAGAACGCCGTGCTCGCTTGCGTCGCGCGGGCGCGGCCCGACGAGTACACCTTCATCCCCGGCCGCATCAACGTGAGGTTCCGGATCCTGCGCACGGGGACCGTGAAGGGCGTGCAGGTCGAGGCGCCCGTCATCTTGCAAAAGGGCGGGCTCACCGGCTGCATCAAGGGTGTCCTCGGCACCCTGCGGTTCCCCGCCTCGAACATGGGCCAGGTGATCACCTTTCCGTTCTCGTTGATGTAGGTCGCCGCGTCAGCGCTTCGGAGGCGGTTCGGTGCCCGGCCGCTTGTTCCACCCGTGGAAGGGCGACCGGTCGCCCGCGTTCCAGCGCTCGCGCAGCCCCGGGGCGCCGAGGTCCCAGTCGGGGCGGATCTCGCTGGTCACGGCACGCAGGTCGCGCCAGAGGTCGGCGATCGAGGGGCGCCCCCAGAACCAGTAGCCGTTGTAGACGCTGTGAATCACCAGCCGCGGCTTGAGCACGAACGTGTGCGGGATCATCGGGT
>Ga0134125_10010469_pt1 | contig 10419 bp, 14 predicted proteins | sample KB31751_FD_96464 | JGI IMG/M metagenome (GOLD analysis project Ga0134125, IMG submission 96464) | Terrestrial soil microbial communities with excess Nitrogen fertilizer from Kellogg Biological Station, Michigan, USA - KB3-175-1 | ecosystem: Environmental > Terrestrial > Soil > Unclassified ... | reverse complement strand
CCTGCCCGCCGCCGCCTTTGTCGGTTTGGCCATCGGCTATGGTCTCGACCAGTGGCTGCACACTGGCCGGGTGATGGAGTTGACCTTCCTGTTCCTCGGCGTCGCCGCCGGCTTCGTGCAAATCTACCGCGCCGCCATGCGTAAGTGAGGCCGTGCCCATGACTGCGGAACGGCGCGTAATGCTCGCCACGGCGGTGGTGGCGGTGGCGGCTGTCCTGGCCGGTTTCCACTGGGGAGTGGCGGCCGCCGCCGGGGCGGCATTGGGAGGCGGCTTGGCGCTCCTGAACCTCTCGTGGCTGCGCGCCGGGGCGTACGCCTATGTGTACGCGTTGGCGGCGCGCTCGGACGCCGCACGGCAAGACCCCGCGCTGCTCGATCGCTTGGGGCCGCCCCCGCGTTGGGGCAGGAGCCGGTTCGCCCTACGATATGTGGTGTGCGGCGTTGCGTTCTGTGCTATATTTATGAGTCACTTAGTACCCATGGTGGCGGTTCTGGCCGGCCTGTTGACGGCCCCGGCCGGCCTGATCCTGGGTGTGACCATCGAAGCTGCCCACGGCTGGCGCCGGGGTGGTCTCAGGCCCTAAGGAACATGGAAACAGAACTCTGGTTCACCCATCTGCTGAATCGCCTGCTCGGCCCCGCCGCGGGCCATGCCTTGGCCGTGATTGGGTTCCACCCAGCGAACCCGCGGGCGCCCTTCAACAACACCATCTCCATGGAGATCCTGGTGGCGTTGCTGCTCATGATCTTCGGAACCTGGATGGGCAGCCGCCTCTCGGTGGATTCGCCCAAGACTTGGCAGAACCTGACCGAGCTGACCTGGGGATTGGTCAAGAGCCAGGGCGACGAGGTCATTGGTCATCACGGCGGCGACCGCTTCTTGCCGTTTTTGTTTACCCTGACGCTCTTTATTCTGGTTTGCAACCTGATCGGCTTGATCCCGACGTTCCTTGCACCCACCGCTACCATTTCGGTCACGGTAGGCTTGGCATTGATCGTGTTTGCGCTCTATCACTCGGTCGGCATCCGCAAGCACGGCTTTAGCTACGTCAAGCAGTTCCTGGGCCCGGTCTGGTGGCTGGCGCCGCTGATGCTGATCATCGAGGTGGTCGGCCACGTCGCCCGCGTCCTCTCGCTCAGTGTTCGTCTCTATGCCAACATGTTCGCGGGCGATCTGATCATCGGCGTCTTCGTGGCGCTGCTGCCGATCACCGGTATCGTTTTCATGGGTCTGCACCTCTTCGTGGCGCTGCTGCAGACTTATATTTTTGTGGTCTTGGCCATGGCCTACCTGGGAGGCGCCCTGGCCGAAGCCCACTAGCGCGGTTGTACCGCCCGTCCAGCGTGAGACCGTAACGCCCCAGCGCATACGGGAACCACCTCCTGCGGGCATTTCATGAGCAAGGGAGTGTACTGCATTCATGTCCTGGAAAAACCTGCCTCGATTCCTCGCCACCCTGGCCCTGCTGGCCTGCGCCTCGCCGTTGCTGGCGCAGACCACCGCCGCCGGCGGCACGGACTTCTCCACCCTCAAGATGGGCGCCATCGCCATGGCCATCGCCGCCGGTCTGTGCGGCATCGGCATGGGTATGGGCCTCAAGGGTACGCAAGAAGGGATTGCGCGCAATCCGGGCGCGGCGGATGTCATCCGTACCGTGTTCTTCATCGGGTTCGCCTTCATTGAATCGCTGGCCCTCTACACGTTCTTGTTCGTGTTCCTGAAGTACTAGCGGCACGGCGGAGGCGGCGCCCCAAGCGGTGCCGCCTCCTCTGCTACACTGGTCTAGTTTTTCCGGGCGCCTAGCTCAGTTGGTTAGAGCGCCGCCTTCACACGGCGGAGGTCATAGGTTCGAGTCCTATGGCGCCCACCACGTTTTCGAGAAAGCGTACACAAGGTATTGCCGTGTTGATTGAGGTCCAGGACCTGCGGCTGCATCCGGTGGACTTTGACGTCCGCCTGGGGAACGCCGAGTTGGAGTCGCTGCCCGAGGTTACCGGCGAGCTGCGCTTTCGCGGTCAGGCCCGTTTGGCCGGCGAAGGCATGATCCTGAAGGGTCATCTGCATGGGGAGATCGCTCCCGCCTGCGCCCGCTGCCTGACGCCGATCCCGATGGAAGTGGATCGCGACCTGGAACTGCTCTACCAGCCGGAATCGGTGCTGGGCGAGAGCGCCGAGGTGGAGATTCACGCCGCCGACGCCGACGTCGGTTTTTTTGCCGATCCCGGAGTGGACGTGGCCGAGGTGGCGCGCGAGCAAGTAGTGCTGGCGCTTCCCATGCAGCCGCTCTGCCGACCGGATTGCCGCGGACTATGTGCCCGCTGCGGCGCCAATTTGAACCAGGGCCCCTGCGCCTGCCCGGCCGTCGCCGATGACCGCTGGAGCGCGCTCAAGACCCTGCGCAAGGAGTCTCGCTAATGCCCAATCCCAAACGCCGCCACTCGAAGAAGCGCACCAGTACGCGGCGCGCTCACGATTTTCTGACCACCAGTTCGCTCGCGGAGTGCCCCAACTGTCACGAGCGCAAGCTTCCCCACCGCGCCTGCCCCAAGTGCGGTACCTACAAGGAACAACAGGTTTTTGAGGTCAAAGAGCGCTAGCTTAGGGCGCTAGAGCGGCAGGCGCGGCCGCCTGCCCCCTTGGGCATGGCCACCCCACAGCTCACCATTGCGCTCGACGCCATGGGCAGCGATGCCTCCCCCGCACCGGAAGTCGCCGGCGCGGTCGAGGCGGTGCGCGAGTACGGGGTCCGCATCCTGCTGGTCGGCATCGAGGACACGCTGCGGAAGGCCCTGGCGCCGTATTCCACCGCCGATTGTGCCCAGATCGAGATCGTTCCCGCCACTGAAGTCATCACCATGGAGGACAAGGCGGTACGCGCGGTGCGCACCAAACGCGACTCCTCGGTGCACGTCTGCGCCCGCCTGGTGAAGTCGGGCCGCGCGGTCGGGTTGGTCAGCGCGGGCAATACCGGCGCCGTGATGGCCACCAGCAAGCTCATGCTCGGGAGTTTGGCCGGCGTCCAGCGCCCGGCGCTCGCCACCGTCATCCCCACCGCCGGCGGACGCGCCGCCATCCTGATCGACGTCGGCGCGAATGTGGATTGCCGCCCCGAGCACCTGGAGCAGTTCGCGGTCATGGGCGAAATCTACTACCGGGTCATCCTGGGCTGCGACCGCGCCGATGCCACCCCGGGCCCTCGCGTCGGGTTGCTCTCGATTGGGGAGGAGGACATCAAGGGCAACGACCTCACCCGCGAAGCCTTCACCCTGTTGCGGCAGCTCCCCATCAATTTCATCGGCAACGTCGAAGGCCGCGACCTGTACAACGGCGCCGTGGACGTGATCGTCTGCGACGGCTTCGTCGGCAATGTCGCCCTCAAGATCAGCGAGGGCCTGGTCGAGACGGTGCGCTCGCTGCTGAAGGAGCTGCTTTCCGACTCGCTCTCCAGCCGCCTCGGCTACTGGCTCTCGCGCCATGCCTATGCCGCCTTCAAGAAGCGCCTCGACTACAGCGAATATGGCGGTGCGCCGCTGCTGGGCGTACGCGGCGTCGTGATCATCTGCCACGGCCGCAGCAACGCCAAAGCCATCAAGAACGCCATCCGGGTCGCGGCCGAGTCGGCACATCAGCAGATCAACCACCAGATCGAGACGCAGATCGCCAACATCCCCGCCAGCTTATGAAGATCGCCTTTTTGTTTCCCGGCCAGGGATCCCAATACGTGGGCATGGGCCGCGACCTGCAAACCAACTTTCCCGAGGCCGCGGCGGTGTTCGCCGCCGCCGACGCGGCGCTGGGCGAGTCCCTCTCCGGCCTCTGCTTTGACGGACCCGAGGACGCCCTCCGCCTGACCGCCAATACCCAGCCCGCCATCCTTACCGTGTCGATCGCGGCCGCGCGCGTGCTCGAGTCCCGCGGCATCACCCCGGAATACGTGGCCGGCCACAGCCTGGGCGAGTACTCCGCCTTGGTCACCGCCGGCGGCATGGAGTTCAAGGATGCGGTCAAGGTGGTGCGGCGCCGTGGCGAGCTGATGCAAGAAGCGGTTCCCGCCGGCCAGGGCGCGATGGCGGCCATCCTGGGGATGGAGCCCGCGGCGGTGGAACAGCTCTGCGCTCAGGCGATGGCGGAAGCGCCCGCCGGCCAAGTCTGCTCCTGCGCCAACTTTAACGCCCCGGGCCAGATCGTCATCGCCGGCAATACCGAGGCGGTGGAGCGCGCCTGCGCGCTCGCGCCCAAGGCGGTACGCTTGCCGGTGAGCGCCCCGTTCCATTGTTCGCTCATGGCGCCCGCCCAGGAAGCGCTCCAATGGGACCTGTGGAACACCTTCTTCATGGAACTCAACATGCCGCTGATGACCAATGTGGACGCCGAGCTGATCGAGGGCGCGGAAGAAGCCCGCGATGCTCTCATCCGCCAAGTAACCGCGCCGGTGCAGTGGGAACGCTCCCTGCGCGAGTTGCTGCAACGTGAGGTGACCCACTTCGTCGAGGTGGGCCCCGGCCGCGTGCTCGCCGGCCTGCTCAAACGTGTCGACCGCGCCGCCGCTTGCCTGAACGTCGAGGATGCGGCCTCGCTCGCAAAGACGCTCTCTTCGCTGCAGGCCTGACCTCCATGGATACCACCCCCTCTTCCCGGGTCGCATTCGTTACCGGCGCCTCCCAGGGTATCGGGCGCGCCATCGCGCTGGCGCTCGCCGCCGGCGGCCACCGTGTCGCCCTCGCCGCCCGCACCCGGGAAAAACTCGCCGCCGTGGCCGAGGAGGTCGCCGCCGCCGGTGGTGCCGCCCTGACCGTTCCCCTCGACTTGGCGCTGGATGAACAGATCGTTCCCGCCTTGCAGACGGTGACCGCCGCGTGGGGTCGCCTCGATGTGCTGGTCAATAACGCCGGCATCACCCGCGACCAGCTCGCCCTGCGAATGCGCCGCGAGGAGTGGGATGCGGTGCTGCACACCAACCTCACCGCCGCCTTCCTCTGCTGCAAAGCCGCGTTGCCCGGCATGATCCGGCAGCGTTGGGGCCGCATCATCAACGTCGCCAGCGTGGTCGCCCAAACCGGCAACCCCGGCCAGGCCAATTATGTCGCCGCCAAAGCCGGCCTCATCGGCCTCACCCGCTCGCTCGCGCTCGAGGTGGCCTCGCGCTCGGTCACCGTCAATGCCGTGGCTCCGGGCTTCATCGCCACCGCCATGACCGCCGGGCTGGGTGAGAAGGTGAGCGAGGCCTTGCTGGAACGCATCCCGATGGGACGTATGGGCACCGGCGCCGAGGTCGCCGCCGCGGTTGCCTTCCTCGCCTCCGACGCCGCCGCCTACATCACCGGCCAGACCCTCAACGTCAACGGTGGATTATATTTAGGCTAGGTGCGTTCATGAAAACTTACGGCGTCGAGATCACTTGGCTGGGCCATGCCGCCTTCCGCATGCGTTCCGCCGGCAAGACTTTTTATTTCGATCCCTTCCTCACCCCCAATCCCAAGTGCCCGGATGCGGAGAAGCAGCCCGCCGCCGCCGATGTCATTTTGCTCAGCCATGGGCACATGGATCACATCAGCGACGCCGTTCCGCTCGCCAAGCGAACCGGTGCTCAGGTGGTGGCGATCGTCGAACTCGGCATGTACTTGGCCAAACAGGGCGTTCCCCAGGGCCAGATCGTCGCCATGAACAAAGGGGGCACCATCGAGCAAGCCGGCGCCCGCATCAGCATGGTGCAGGCGCTGCATACCAGCAGCGCCGAGCAGGACGGCGTGCCGCTCTACCTCGGCGAACCGGCCGGTTATGTGGTGCAATTTCAAGAAGGCCTGCGCGTCTACTTCGCCGGCGACACCGCCGTGTTCGGCGACATGCGCCTGATCGGTGAGATTTACCGGCCGCGGCTGGCCTGCTTGCCCATTGGTGACTTTTACACCATGGGACCGCTCGAAGCGGCGTACGCCTGCCGCCTGCTGGGCATCGAAGCCGTGATCCCCATGCACTTCGGCACGTTTCCCGTCCTGACCGGTACGCCGGCCGAGCTGCGCCGCTATCTCGCGGAAGCCGGCACGCCGTGCGAGGTGTTGGAACTCCAGCCGGGAGCCAGCCTGCGCTGAGCGGTCCCGGCGCGCTCAGGAGGGCGCCATGATTACCGAACCGTTGGTGGACGACTACCTGTACTCCCTGCTGCCGGGTAGCGGATCTGTGCTGGCGGCCATGGAGGCGGAAGCCAAGAAGCGCAACATCCCCATCGTCGGCCCCGCCGTCGGCCACCTGCTTTATCTTCTGGCCCAGATGACGGGCGCGCGCCGCGTTTTCGAGTTGGGATCGGCCATCGGCTACTCCACTCTCTGGTGGGCGCGGGCGGTCGGCGACGAGGGCGCGGTCTACTTCACCGATTCCAGCCCGCTCAACAGCGCCGAGGCCGCCGCGTACTTCCACCGCGCCGGGCTGCAGCACCGCATCCATGTGCTCGAAGGCGACGCCTTGGCCCTGCTGCAGGCCACGCCGGGCAAGTTCGATATCATTTTTTGCGACATTAACAAGGATCAATACCCCGAGGCACTGCGCCAGTCGTTGCCTCGCATCAAACCCGGTGGTCTGTTTGTGGCGGACAACGCGCTCTGGAGCGGGCGCGTGGTTCACGCCGCCGCCCCCGGCGATCGCGACACCAGCGCCATCCAGGAGTTCAACCGCATGATTTATTCCGATTCGCGGCTGTTTCCGGTTATCCTGCCATTGCGCGATGGCGTAGCGGTTTGTCGCGTGCTCCCGCAATGATTCAACTGGAACCGGTTCATTCTTTCCCCATCGAGGAGTACCTGCTCACGCGTATGGCTTTTTCGCCCGATGGCGCCGCCATCGCCGTGGGTCACAAGCACTTCCGCGCCTACTCCGCCGAGAGCGGCGAGCCCCGCGCCGAGTATCCCTTCACCGAGTTTCTGGCCCGCATCTGCTATAGCCCTGACGGACGCTTCGTCGCCGGCGCCAATGTGGCCGACAATCACCCCGCGACGCGGGGCAAGCTCACCGTATTCGCCGCCGGGAACGGCAGGGAAGTCTTCTCCGCCGCCGCCGAACAGCCGATCGAGGCGCTGGCGTTTGCCTCCGGCGGCGCCATCTACTGGAACGCCCAAACCATGCTCGCCGGCGCGCGCATAGAACCGCATACGGAACTGCCTTCGGTGGCGCTGCGCGACCTGCAACTCCGCGGCCTGGCTTGTTCCAGCACCGGCTTTACCTGCTTCGGGCGCGAAGCGGCCGGCAGCGTCCAAATGGTGGAGGGCGCCGATCTGATCTTCCGCAAGTTCCGCCTGCGCAGTCTCGATCCCCAAGGCGCTCCCAAGAACGACATTGACCTCGGCATCGGCGCTGGCGTGCACGCCCTCTCGCCCGACGGTAAGCTGCTTGCGGTAGAGATGGTGGACTTCAAAAACAACGAACGCCACGTCTCGCTCATTGACGTTGAGACCGGCGTCGAAGCCAACCTTCTCCCGCTCGAGGCCAACACCCTCCCCGTCTTCGAATTCGGCCTGGGCTCGGAGTACTTCCTCTGCATGAAGGAGGACGCCGAGGACAACTTCAACCGCCTGCGCATCTGGCGCACCTCGGATCTCAAGCTGGTGGGCGAAGCGCAGGTAGACCTCGCCTTTCACAGCCTGGCCTGCCGCCTGGAACACAGCCTGGTCGCCTTCCTGGGCGGAGGCAAGCTCGGCGTCTTTGCCCTGAGCTAAGCGGAGGCCGTTGCCGCTGCCCGCGGCGTTCCATCAGCGGCGCCCGGCCAACGCCCGTGTGCCCAGGCCACGATGGGGCGCTCCACCCCGTAGTAGGAGGCTGCGGCGCAGGCGAAAATGACGGCAATCCGCAATCCCATCCAACTGCTGTGGCCGGGGCCGAGGAATAGCTCCTGCCACAAGTAGAGACTGTAGGAGATGCGGCCGATCCAAGCCACCCCGCGCGCTTCCAAGCAGCGCGAACCGATCCAGTTGGTGTGCAGCACCGTGCCCAGCAGCAGCAGGGGGATGATGCCGGCCTGCACCGTGGCGGCAATCGCCGGAAGCGGCGCCGAGCGCAGGGTGAAGACCGCCGCCAGCAGCCCCAAGGCCCACCAGGCGGGCGCCCGCAAACGTTGATGCCACCGCACTCTTCCGGTCGCGCTGCTCAGCGCTATGGCGGCCAGGCAGCCATAGAGCAAAGCGTCGAAGCAGATGTCGGTGTGCCCCCAAAACTTTTCGCCCTGATTGAGGTGCAGTAGATGGATGGCGATGGCGCGCCAGATCAGCACCGCCAGCGCCAGGCCCCAGGCCGCGCGCCGCGCGCGCCGCACGCCGAGGTAGGCGAGAAGCGTGGGCCAAAGAAGGTAGAAGTGCTCCTCCACCGCCAGCGACCAGTAGTGCGCGAGCTCCCAGGGCGCGCCCCCCGCATAATTGCGGAAATACAGCGCCGATGCCAGGGTCCCGAACGCCGAGAACTGCAGCCATCCCGCCAGTCCCAGCGCTACCACCACGACGAGGTACAAGTACGCCGCCGGCATGATGCGCCACACCCGCCGCAGGTAGAAGTTTCGCAGGCTGATGGTCCCGTGCTCGGCGCTCTCCGCCAGCACGCGGTAGGTGATGATCAGTCCACTGATGCCGAAGAAGATCGCCACACCCACGGCGCCCAGCGTCGTGGTCAGCGCCAGGGTGCGTGGCGAGAGCGTGTAGCCGCGGACAGCGTGGGATGCGATGACCGCGCCCACCGCCACCGCCCGCCAGCCGTCCAAGGTGGGTACGTGCTTGCGCAGCGGCGCCGCCGGATCGGGCTCGAGCGGGCGGCGCGGCTCGACGCCCATCTACTCCGCCCGCAGAAAACTGTTGTGGTCGGCGTCGTTGATGTCGGGCGCGCCCGGGGCGACGTTCCCCAAGCGCCCCTCGGCCAGCCAGCGCTCGAGTTCGTCCACCAGTTGGAATAGGTGGTCGAAGGAGTCCACGATGAAAAACAGCGGCTGGTAATGGTGGTAATCGAACGCCTGATTCACCACCCATTCCATCTGGATGGGGTAACGCTGCACCTCGGGCGCGAGCAGCGCGTGCTCGATCTCGCCAAAGGAGCTGAGCAGTCCGCTGCCGTAGGCCCGCACCCCATCCGGCGTGCGCATCAGGCCGAACTCGATGGTGAACCAGAAAAAACGCGCCAGCGCCTTGATCATGCTCACCAATTGATGCTTGCGCTGGGTCTCGTCCTTGATCTCGCCCGCCATCGCGGCGGCGGTATGCGCGCACTTGCCGAACCGGACCAGGGTGTCGGCGAACTTGGGGTCGGTGTGCATCGGCACATGGCCGGCGATGTCGTGGAAAATATCCGGCTCGGGCAGATAGTCGAGCTTGTCGGCGCGCCGAATGGTGATGGTGGTGGGAAACTCGCGCTTGCTCAGACAGTCGAAGAAATCGAAGGCCGGCACGTACCCGCTCACCGCCTTGGCGCGGAACCCGGTCAGCGGCTTTAAAAACTTATTGACGTCCTCCAGCCGCGGCACCTGGCTGGCGTCGAAGCACAGGTTCTGAATCCCGCGCAAAAAATGCGGGTTGGCGTACTGCTGCCAGCGATCCTGCATGCGGGCATAGAGCCGCCGCCAAGCCTCGTGGTTCGCCTCGTTATACAGCTCGTAGGGCTGATGGATATACATCTGCCCGTTGCGCTGTGCCGTCTCGATGAATGGCGCCTCGGTGGTGGTCAATCCCGCGATCGCGGCGGCGGAGGTGGTCGGTTCGGCCATAGCAGCTATGGTAGCGCAGGCCTCGAACTCGCTACTGCGGCCGTTCCGGCCCGCTTTCGGGAATGCCGGGATCGTTGCCCGCTTCGTCGGTGGGCTTGACCGGCACGCGATAGACGCCCTGGGCCCAGTTGGCCAGATCCGCCACCCGGCAGCGCTGGCTGCAAAACGGATACTCTGGTTCACCTTCGGCCACCGGCTGCCGGCAGATCGGACACTTCATGCCCTCATTTTAATGGAACGCCCCCGCTCCCGGCACGCTCTTGGAGAGAGTGGCGAGTTCCTGGCGTACTATATCCCCAATGGGATTTCTCATGATCATGCCTCGAGATCACCGTCGCCTGCGTCGCGCGGGCTTCTCCCTGATCGAGCTGCTGATCGCGGTCACCATCATCATGATCATCATGGCGATCGCGATCCCCAAGCTGCAAAAGCTCAAGCAGAACACCAACGCCACCGCGGCTGAAGGAAACTTGAAGACGCTCAGCACCGTCCTCAACGCCTACGCCATGCAGTACCCGAATATCGGCTATCCGCCATCGCTGGTGGCCCTGGGACCGCCCCAGAGTGGCAGCCCCGACAGCTCGAGCGCCTCCAATTTGGTGGACGAGGCCATGGCCAAAGCCGCCACCGCTCCCAAGCAGGGCTACATCTACGCTTACACTCCGGCCTCCGGCACCCCCTGCTCCGG
>Ga0134125_10010468_pt1 | contig 10419 bp, 7 predicted proteins | sample KB31751_FD_96464 | JGI IMG/M metagenome (GOLD analysis project Ga0134125, IMG submission 96464) | Terrestrial soil microbial communities with excess Nitrogen fertilizer from Kellogg Biological Station, Michigan, USA - KB3-175-1 | ecosystem: Environmental > Terrestrial > Soil > Unclassified ... | reverse complement strand
GCGGGTGTGAAGTGGTTCAATGCCCATCCGGACCGAGCGGATGTGGTGATCGTCGCGCGCGGTGGTGGAAGCTGGGAGGACCTGCACGGCTTTGACGACGAGCGCGTAGCGCGAGCCATTGCGGCATCTGCGGTGCCCGTGGTCGTCGGCGTAGGTCATGCGACGGACACGACGATCGCCGATGCCGCGGCGGATGTGTGCGCGCCGACTCCGTCGGCTGCAGCCGAGTTGGTGACAGCGGCTCAGCATCGCGTGGAAGAGCGCGTCCGGCGGCTGGGCGAGCGGGTGGCGCGCGCGGGAAGCTATGAGCTGCTGCGGGCGCGGCAGCGCTTTTCTCGACTGAGTGCGGAAGCGGTACTGCGACGGCTGCGGGAAGGCCTGGGACGACGAGCGCAGAGAGTCGATGAGCTGGAGTTTCGGGTGCAGACTTCGCACGAGCGCCTGATGCGAGTGCGAACGGAGAAGCTGGCACGGCTGGAGGCAAGGCTGCGGAGGCAGGATGTCGCTCTGCGGCTCGCGGAGAGCAAGCAGCGACTGGAGCGGGCGCGAGGGCGGCTGGAACGCGCTGGAACGGCGGTTACGGCGGTGCGCATGGAACGCGTGGAGCGCGTGTGGGCAAGGGCGGAGGCGATGAGTCCGCTGCGGGTGCTGGAGCGCGGGTATGCGCTGGTGTATGCGCCCGACGGCAGGCTGCTGCGATCGGCAGACGGTGTCGATGCCGGCGATGAGGTTGTGGCAAGGCTGGCGGAGGGCTCTGTGCGAGCTGTGGTGTCAGCAAAAGAGTAAGTGGCGGCGCGGAAAAGGTGCCGAGTTCAGATCGGCCAGTCCGGAAAATGCGGTGCAAATAGTTTCCTCGGCTGGATGTTCGATAGCATCCAATAAGAGGACTTCCGAGGACCCAAGATGCGAAAGATGTTTGGAACAGATGGGATTCGTGCGGTTGCGGGCGAGGCGCCGCTGGATAAGCGGACGGTTTTTGCCGTCGGCCGCGCTCTGGCTCACTCGCTGGGTGAAGGGCCCCGCGTGGTGATGGGCATGGATACGCGCGAGAGCGGGCCGTGGATCGCCGGTACGCTGGCGGCAGGACTGCGGGCGGGCGGAGCCGAAGTCGAGAGCGCAGGTGTGATTACGACTCCGGCTATTGCTTTGCTGGCAAGGAAGCATGGCTTCAACGCCGGAGTGGTGATTTCCGCTTCGCACAATCCCTGGCAGGATAACGGGATCAAGATCTTCGGCGGCGACGGGCACAAGCTCGCCGATGCGGTGGAGTTGGAGATCGAGCGCGAGATCGAACGCGTACATGCGGAGAACGATACGGCGGCGCATGACGATGCGATGCCCGAGGTCAATGAGTCCTACCGCGCGGAGTATGTGCAGTTCCTGCTGGATGCGGTACCGGGAATTTCGCTGGACAACCGGACGGTGGTGATCGACTGCGCAAACGGCGCGGCGAGCACAGTTGCGCCGGAGTTGTTCGACGGCCTGAGAGGAACGGTGAAGGTGACGCACGCCTCACCCAACGGCCGTAATATCAACGAAAAGTGCGGCGCGCTGCATCCCGAGATCGTCGCCGCGGAAGTGAAGCGCTATGGCGCGTCGATGGGCATGACGTTCGATGGCGATGCCGACCGTGCGTTGTTCAGCGATGAGCATGGCAACGTGGTCAATGGGGACGCCGTCATGCTGGCCTGCGCGCGCGATCTTCAGGCCCGGGGACTGCTGGCGGGCGATACGGTGGTAGCGACGACGATGTCCAACATGGGCCTCGAAGCGGCGTTCAAACGCTCGGGGATTTCGATGCTGCGCGCGCCGGTAGGCGACAAGTATGTGCTGGAGGAGATGAAGAAATCCGGTGCGTCGCTGGGCGGCGAGCAGTCCGGGCACATCCTCTTCCCTGCCAAGGCAACGACCGGCGATGGGTTGTTGACCGCGCTGCTGGTGCTGGACGTGGTGCATCGCAGCGGCAAGACGCTGGGCGAGCTGATCGCCGACCTGGAGAACTTTCCGCAGATCATCCTGAACGTGAAAGTACGGGAGAAGAAGCCGCTGGACGGATTCCCTTCCGTGGTCGATACGATTCGCGCCGCCGAAGAGGAGTTGAAAGATTCGGGCCGGGTGGTGATCCGATATTCGGGTACGGAGGCGCTGGCGCGGGTGATGATCGAAGCGCAGAGCGAAGAGGCGATGACGCGCCACGCCGAGGCCATCGCCGGGGCGATTCGCGCGGAACTGGGCGTTTAGAGCACTTCCCAGGCCGCTCTTTTGCGGCGGCAATCTCAAGTTGCCTGCAAAAAGGCCGGTCATGACCGGCATGACCCTTTTGGGTATCGATACCACCGATTCGGGGATTACTGTCGAAGATTTGCTGGTCTATTTTTAGATTTGATATCAAAACGGCAAAAAATCTTCTTGTTCACCCCGACAGATGCCCCAAACTTCCTCCAGCTTCGGCACGACGCTCTCGTATAACGAGGGTGCGGTTTCGCTGTCGGAGATCATCTCGGCGCTGACGTTCGCACTCGATCTCACTGAGGGTGCGGTACCAGGACACGCCCTGCGCAGTTGCCTGCTGGGGGTGCGGGTGGGAGATGCACTGGGAATTTCCGGCAAACTGCGGACGGATCTTTACTACGCGCTTCAGTTGAAAGATGTTGGCTGCTCCAGCAATGCGACGCGCATGACCCAGATCATCGGCGGCGACGATCGCGCGATGAAGGCTTCGACCAAGCTGGAGGACTGGCGCAAAAGCGGCGTCAGCCTGCGCGGCTTGAAGACGCTGTGGCACAACATTCTTCCCGGCAAGAGCCTGGTCAAGCGGGTGTTGCGGTTTGTCGACATTGCGCGCCATGCGCCGACCAACCGGAAAGAGATGATCCAGATGCGCTGCGAGCGCGGCGCGGACATCGTACGCAAGCTGGAGCTGGACAGCGCTACCTCCGAGGCCGTGCGCCGGCTGGACGAGCATTGGGATGGCCGAGGCTATCCGGATGGTCTCAAGGGCGAGGAAATTCCTCTGCTGTCGAGGATATGTTCCGTCGTGCAGAACCTGGACGTGTTCGCCATCGAAGACAGCATCGATGCGGCGCTGGACGTGCTGCGGCGGAGGAGCGGTGTATGGTTCGATCCGGCGATTGTGGCGGTGGTGGAACGGCTGCACGCCGAGGGAGGCTTCTGGGAGGATTGCCTGAAGGAGAGCACCGTGGAAGAAACCCGGCTGGCGGTGCTGGCGCTCGATCCGGGCGAACGGGCCGAGCTCACTCCAGAACGCGTCGACCGCATCTGCGAGGCGTTTGCCAGCGTGGTCGATGCCAAATCCCCGTTCACCTACAGACACTCGCTGGGCGTTGCCGACGTCGCAGTAGAAATTGCTTTCGAAATGGACCTGCCGGCGGAGCGCATTCAACTCGTACGCAGAGCGGCGCTGCTGCACGATATCGGCAAGCTGTATGTGCCGAACGTCATTCTCGATAAGGCCGGCAAGCTGACGTTCGACGAATGGACGGTTGTAGTGGAACATCCGAAGATGACGCGGCAAATTCTGGAACGGATATGGGCTTTCCGGGAGTTGGCCGCGTTCGCCGCGGAACATCACGAGAAGCTGGATGGCACGGGGTATCCATTGGGGCTGACAGGAAAGGATTTGTCCGTGGAGTCGCGCATATTGGGACTAGCGGATGTATTCGCAGCGATGGCGGAAAACCGGCCCTACCGCGCAGGCCTGGAGCCGGCAACGATTTTGGAGATCATTGCAGCTGACGTTCCCAAAAAGTACGACGCACGATGTTTTGCAGCGTTGGAAAGCGTGATGCTGCGCTGGAACTGGCTGACGCCGGCTCCTGCGACGACCGAGGTGGGCGAGTTCAGCCGGTCGCACCCGAAGCGGTTTGCACTGGAAGATGAGTTGGCGCAGTTGATTTGACGGATAGCCTTGCATCAACGAGGCAGCCTGACCGCGAGTTGCGTTCCGCTCTTCATCGATCGAGTTAGGTTTATTCCTATTCGCATTGGCGGTTGAACCATGTTGACGGCCCCATGGTAGAAAGCTGTCTATGGAGGGTCTGCACAAGCCCCACGGGCATTGTGTTCGCTCTATTTGCCGATGTCATCTAGAAGGGAGCATCGTGGCCTTTTGCGATGACACCCGTAAACGAAACGAGACGTGCGCAGAGGTTCCTTAAGTGTCGACCATGAGGGACTGTAAACTCAGCAATCTAGCTGAGCGAGTTACTGAAAATTTGACAAATGGTGGAGGATGGCCTATAAGGGCCACACAGAAGTTAATTAAATTCTTCTCAAGTGGAGTAGTGATGAGATTAATTACACTTTGCCTAGCCATCGCGGGCTTTTTATCTTGACACCGCTCAAGGTGTCAGCCCAAGTCCAACAACAATCCCCCTGTACCGACGGAACGAGCCGAACGATCAATTGCAAAAGCAGCGGTTGCTTTGGATCATACTCCGCCGCTAATTCGGGGAGCGACTATGCCGGTAGCGGTACTCAAAGTAACTGTTGCGGAAAAGCGGTGATACTCGCGGGCGACGGAACAGATCCATGTGAAAGTGGCTCGCTGCGTAGACCCGAAGCGCAGTTCGTCCTCGCCGAGTTATTTGAGAGTGGCGCGAGATTGATGATTAAGGACTGCAGAGGCCATTTCATTGCATATCGTCCAAAAACGATGGACAGCTTTCATATAATGCACAAAATCACTGAGGTCTTTTCTAGCCATGCAGAAGGTCTCTAGATGCGGAGACAACGAACTTGTTTCACTTTGGCGTCGTTCTGCATATTCGCAGCGGTTACAAGTGGGCAATCCAGGACAAGTGCGAGGCCCGATCGGATTGCGATTGACCCTCCGCCCACAAAGACGCTTGACCTCTCAATTGGGAAACCTCTGACAGATCTTCCCGCCTACACAGTAATAGGTTCGCCCGTTCAGTGCTCCGCGACTGGCACGACTTACCTCGACATCTATGCTGATTCCTCTTCGTTAGGAGTCAGCGAATTCCCGCAACTTTATTCCGTCGATCATACAGGCGCAGTGAGGCAACTGAGGCGAAACTTGCCGCAAAACTATGATCGATTCATTGTTCTCAGTACCTACGCGAACAGTGATGGCCTGATCTCTCTCATTGAGGCAAGAGAGAAAAAGGATCTTATGGATCCCAAAGCAGCAAAGGCGCGGGCGTTTTTCATCGTTACGTCAAAGGACGATGGATCGTCCACCGTTCCGCTTCAACTTGATCTAAAGTTTACACCGCGCAAATTGGCATCCCTTGCAAGTGGTCGATTCGTAATTCTCGGGATCGACGACGCCAATATAACACCAATACTTGCCACGCTTAATTCTGACGGCACTCTGTTTCGGATACTTGATTTTGATAGCCGTAAATACAACAAAGATAGCGCTCTAAAAGGCGTTTTCAATGATCAAGGTGCTACGAACTCAGTAACGCAGCGTCACATGCTCGCGGCTGTCAGTTTCTCGATGTTCGTTCCGTTCGGTTCCGGTGTGTTGTTCGTACAACCCGCATCAAACCTCCCCGCCCGGCTAATCGGGGATTATGGGGAATTAAAAGAGGTCAGGTTTTCGACGCCAGCCGGCTACTTGATGCACGACATCCTAGTTTCCGATACAAAAAGACCTCTGGTTGCTCGGCTTGAATCGGAGGCTGACCTTAGGAGTTTTGCTGAGAAGCACGTATCAGAAAATCCGGATCAGATTCTCGCCGAATTCTCACGGGATTCCGGTCAACTCGTACGGTACATTCGCGTGAAGGGGCCACAACCCGGCGAGATATCTTGTGCGACTGACAATGAGCTCACTGCAATCTACTTTCCGGAAGCGAAAGACAGTGACAAAGCACCAGATCAATTGATTTTCGCAACGGCGCCGATGTAATCGTATTTATAGATTGCAGAATCAATTTATGCGAGAACTCTGAACATAAGGCACGCGAGGCCCATCCACAACCAAAGAAGCGCTGAAATGTTGCGACCGGACACGCGGAGTAAGCGAATCGCCTCTTCGGAGTCAACTCTTTTTAGGAAACTCGACAATTTATCTTGGAGAGTTCGCAATGACGAGCTGCGTCGCATTCTCCGTCGACTCGCCGGGCTTGTTACCGTCCGCATCGCCGGGTTGGGCCACGTTGGCGACTGTATCGTAAAAGATGGCTGTGAGCTTGTTGTTGGGGGAGCATGTCACGTCGGCGATAGCTGGCTTGTCGAAATAAAACTCACGCAGCAGCGTACCGTAGTGGGCGTCCATCTCAAACATCCGCAGCGTCGGCTTGGGAGTCGGCTCGCCCTTTCCAGCGGGTGGGGAATCCCGCTTCTCCTCGGCGCGCAGGACCAGCGTACGCCGCTCCCCCGGGGGCAGAACGTCATGCAACACGAAGCCCCCAGGAAGAGCGATGGGAATAGCCCCATCGACACCCAAAGAGCTGAGCACGAGGATGACTCTCGCGGTGCCGGGATAGGTGAGCAACACCTGGCTGTAGTAGGGAACGAACGCCGCGCGCTGCAACGTTGCAAGGTCGGGGCGCGGCTCAGGCGCACGCTCTGGTTCCTTGGTCGTCGAGTGGGGCTTGTACAACGGCTCAACCTTGCGCTCGAGGTCCATGAAGCGGCGGACGGTGCCGTCATCCTTTACGAGCGCGAGCAGCGGCAGCAGGTTGGATTCGTCCCACCCAAGTACAAGAAAATCGCCCGATCCGAAGAGCGCTACCTTGAGCGGCTTGAACCTGACGTCGAGAGGGATAAGCCTGGCGCTGTCGCCGTCGTAGTCGGAGACGGAAAGAAAGTAGCGAACATCGCGGGGCTCGGTCGTTGTGTCCCGGTCATCGCGCCGCTGCGCATGCAGCAGCGTGACCAGTGTGTGATCGGCGACAAAAAAGTCGCGGATGGAGATGTCGGCGTAGTCGGCTGAAATCTTACGAGCCAGGTGCTTGACGCTGGCAGTCGACGAGACGCTGTAGAGTTCCGGCATCGACGCGCCGGGCTGCGCCGTGGCGGAGTCGGGATATAGGTCGATGAAGCTCGTGCCGTCGTTGGCGCAACGGGCATGCGTCGCGGGCTCGCCAGTGGGCAAACCCAGCACCGGTTTGGCGCCCAGAAAATGGATTTCCCGTAGTGGCCACGGCGCGACTGGCGCGGAGTTGCCGGACGGCTTGGCAGCAGCCTGCGTTGCGGTCTGGGCGGAGCCAGTAGCGGCGAGAAGCGTTGCAAGGCACAGGAGAAGAAAGCCAGGCGGTTTCGGAAGACTCATCTTCAGCCTCGAGCAAAGGTCTATGGTAGCTGCGTGACAGTGAGACGCGCTATCCGGCTAAACGTCGTTGCGGGGTCGAAATTTCCTGCCGTTTCGGCGACAATAGAGGTATGGGCCTTCTTCTGTATTCCGCTAGCTGGTGCCGTGACTGCCGCGAGGCAAAACGCTTTCTCGACAAGCACGAGATCGCTTACACCGAAATCAATATCGAGACCACTCCCGGAGCGGCGGACCTCGTGTTGCAGAACGTCGGCAAACGCGCCATTCCGCAGTTCGTGATCGACGGCAAATGGGTGCAACCGTACAAGCCGGGGCGCGGCTTTCTCCATGATGAGATGGAGAAGCTCTTCGGCGTCGCCAGCTAGCGCGGTGAGTTAGTCATTCGTTGCTCTCCCAGCGCCGCGAGTCTCCGCTCGAGAAAAGACGAACAAGGCCTTCTTTTTTTAATTTTCGCCATCAAGAGCCGCAATGCCCTCTGCAGCTTCTTCCAGGTCCGGTTCCTTGATTTGCAGGGGTTCCGGGGCATCGGTCGAACCGAAGGGCCAGCGCATGCGCAACACGCGCGAGCGGTTGCTTTCTCGCAGGCTCTCGCGACTGCGGCCCGTCAACAGGTCCTCAATGGTAATGATGCCGGCGAACTTGCCATCATGGTCGATCACCGGAAAGCGAGTCAGCTTGGATGCCGCCATCGTGGTGGCCACGGAACGAAGTGTTTCGCCGGGCGAAACCACCCTGGGCGAAGCATTGCCATCCGCTGCCAGCGGCTGGTCGAGGTCAGGTTGGCGTGCCGAGGCCATCATCTGGGTACGCGTCAGCAGCGATACCAGCCGGCCTTCACCATCGAGCAGCGGGAATAAGCGCTGCCAGTGCGACCATGCTTCCGCCCCGCGCTCTTCCATCTTGCGCAGCCACTTTGCGGCCTCGCGGCGAGTTGCATTCGACGGAAGCGCGAACACGCTGGTGTGCATGGCCTGGGCCACGAGCACCGTTTCCAGCGGATCGACACCATACTCGCGACTGAGGTGGAAGCCGCGCTTGGCGATGCGTCCGGTCAGGATCGAGCGCTTCTGCATCAGCACCGTCATGCCATAGGCCGTGACGCAGGCCAGCAGCAGAGGAAGCAACAGGCCGCTGTTGTGCGTCAATTCAACGGCCAGCACCGCCGCCGTCAACGGAGCGCCGATGGAACCCGCCAGCACCGCAGCCATGCAGACCAGGGCCCATCCACCAGGCTGCATCACCGGCAGGAAGTGGGCCAACGCAGCACCCACACCGCCTCCAATCATCATTTCCGGGGCAAGAATGCCTCCGGATGTTCCGGAACCGAGCGACTCCATCCAGATGAAGCTCTTGATACAGATCACGCCGAGTATCAGGCCCTTTCCGGTTTCTCCGTTCAACAATTGCTGAATGACGGGGTAGCCGACACCGAGGGCGGAGGGAAAAATCAGGCCACCAATCCCGATGCCGAGTCCGCCGATCGCAGGCCACCACATCCAGTGGATGGGCAGCTTCTCGAACATCTCCTCGAAGAAATGAACGCCCCAGGTCAGGCCCAGCGCAACCAATCCCGCGACCAGCCCGGCAATCACCGCTGCAGGCATTGCCGCGTGACTTACGGGCTGCAGCATCGGGGGCATATCGAAGATGGGGTGTGAACCGAGCAGTATGCGCCGCAGCGCCGCAGCGGTCACACTGGCAACAGCCACCGGAACCAGGCTGCGTGGACGCCACTCGAACAACAACAGTTCGACGGCGAGCAGAATGGCCGACAATGGGGCAAGAAACGTCGCGGACATGCCCGCGGCGGCGCCGGCGACGAGCATCACGGAGCGCTCGGCGTCGGTCATCTTCAGCAGTTGCGCCAGCAGCGAACCGAAGGCTCCGCCCGTCATGATGATCGGGCCCTCCGCGCCGAACGGGCCACCGGTACCGATGGCGATCGCGGTCGCCGTAGGCTTGAAGAAAGTAATCTTCGGAGAAATTTTTGCGCCGCTCATCAACACGGCTTCAATCGCCTCCGGCATACCGTGGCCGCGAATGCGGTCAGAGCCATAACGGGCGATCAGGCCCACCAGCAGACCGCCGAAGACCGGCAGAAAAATTGCCGTCCAGCCGAGCTGATTGAGCGCGGGATCGGCCAACTGCGCACTGAACTTGTGCAAATAGCAAAGATTGGTAACGAGGTAGATCAACCGCAGCAAGACCCAGCTCAATACCGCACCGGCGGCACCCACGATTACAGCCAGCGCGCTCATCAACAACATGCGACTGTCGGCGGAATAGTCGCGCAGCTCGCTCTCTACAGCCACACTCATGCAGTGTCCCCTACAGCAGTTGCGGCGGTGTCGGTCTCGCGCGAAGCGAGCAGACTTTCCAGCGCCGCAATAATATCGTTTCCGCGCTCATCCAGTTCAATCAGGTGCGACGGTATCAGTTGCGCGAGTACCTTTTCGGCCTCGGGCATCAGCTTCACGATGGAGCGGCGCAGGTCTTCGTCGTCGCTTTCCCGGCGGACCATGCCCGCACGCACGGCGCGGTCGACGAGTTCGACGGCGCTGTTGTGGCGCAGGATCATGCGCTCGGCCAGATAGCTGATCGACGCACCCTGGCCCTCCGGCATTGCCGCAATCACCTGGAGCATCTGATATTGCTGCACAGAAATTCCCGCTGCTTCCGCGGCTATTTCGCTGAAGCGAAGGAACTTCCTAAGTTGAAACCGAAACTCCGCAAGCTTGTGCAAGCGGTTTGTCGAGACGAAGCTTCTTTCGTTCATCTATCGCACCTTTGAAATTGATTTTATATCGCTTTCCGATACAAGGGAAGACACCGATACACTAACTATAGGGATTTAGTTACCTTAGACGCAGAAGAAGCGGGTCCGGGTTACCCGTTCCAAGGAGCTTTGTTTTGATCGCACGCTACACCCGTCCTGTCATGGGCCAGATCTGGTCCGAAGAATCGAAGTATCGCAACTGGCTGCGTGTCGAGCTCGCCGCCACGGATGTTCTGTCGCGCGCCGGCATTGTTCCCGCTGAAGCCGCATCCACTCTACGCCAGAAAGCGCAGTTTACGGTAGAGCGGATTCACACGATCGAGGCCGAGACCCGGCACGACGTGCTGGCGTTTACGCAGGCCGTTGCGGAATCGGT
>Ga0134125_10010467_pt1 | contig 10419 bp, 7 predicted proteins | sample KB31751_FD_96464 | JGI IMG/M metagenome (GOLD analysis project Ga0134125, IMG submission 96464) | Terrestrial soil microbial communities with excess Nitrogen fertilizer from Kellogg Biological Station, Michigan, USA - KB3-175-1 | ecosystem: Environmental > Terrestrial > Soil > Unclassified ... | reverse complement strand
GAAAGCCACCGGCCTGCCCGAGTACATCGAGCGGGCGAAGGAGCACGTGCGGCGCCAGCTGATCAAGTCCGCCGAGCTGGGGCGCAACCGCGACGGCGAGCGCGAGCTGGGCAACGGCCTGCACGCGGTGGAGGACTACTTCGCCCACTCCACCTTCATCGAGGTCGCCCTCGCCGAGCTCACGCCGCGGCCGATCCCGCCGGGCAACCCGCTGGTCGTCGCGCTGCGCCATTACTACAAGGTGCAGCCCGACAAGCTGCCTGCGCACAAGTTCGGACCGGGGGTCATCACCGGCACCTCGGAGAGCCAGGAGACCGCCACCGGCAAGGCGGCCTACCAGGTCGGCAAGGCCGAAGCGATCAAGGTCGAGCTGCAGAACGCCGAGGTGCGCAAGGCCTTTCTGCGCGGCGCGCTGATCCGCTACGGCTGGAATGCGCCGCGGGCGGCTGGCCACGCGGCCTTCGGCGCGGTCGGCAAGGTCGTCGGCAAGGCCGTCGGCGGGCTGGTCGGCGGCGTCGGCGGCTTCTTCAGCGGCGCGGCCAGCGGCGCGGCGGCGGGATGGCGCGGCGCGAAGCACTGGTGGCAGAAACCGGGCGCGGCGCTCGGGGGGCTGCTCAAGGGCGCGGTGGCCGGCGCCGGGCGCGGGGCGGCGTCCGGGGCGAAGACTGGCGGCCAGGTCGGCGAGAAGGTCGGCGGCGTGGTGGGCGACGTCATCGGCACGGCCGCGGGCGTGGTGCTGACGCCGGCCCTGTTCGCCGTCATCTTCCCGCTCTACCTCGTGGCCGCGGGCGCGCTGCGCGCCGGCCAGACCCGCATCGAGGCATGGGCGCAGCGCAGCATCCGCGAGAACACCAAGAAGACCGTCGACCCGACCCGGGCGACCCCGCCGACGACCCATTCGCAGATCGCCAAGGACGACCCCGACCAGCCGTTGCACGCGGCAGCCGCGGCGCTCGCGCGCGAGGCGGACGTCAACTTCGGCAAGATGATGATCGAGGTCTGGGCGCATCGCCGTCCGGTGTCGGACGTCACCGCGCTGGTGGATGTCTACATGTCGCATCCCAACGATCCGAAGGGCCACGGCTGGTGGAAGCCGGTGCTGACCAAGGCGGCGAACGCCGCCGCCGCGCCCGCCGGGGCGCCGAAGGGCGGGTCGCCATAGGCGCCGCGGGCGGCATTCCCGTTTCGGCGCCGCGCCGGTAGGCTCGCGGCCGGGCAATAGCCGGGAGGTTCGATGAAGCTGGCGTCGCTGAAAGGCGGGCGGGACGGGCGCCTCGTGGTGGTCACCGACGACCTCGCCTGGTGCGTGGCCGCCGGCGAGATCGCGCCCACGCTGCAGGCGGCGCTCGACGAGTGGGAACGCTGCCGGCCGCAGCTGGAGGCGCTCGCCGCGCAGCTCGAGGCGGGCGGCGTCGAGCGCCAGCGCTTCCGCGAGCACGAGGCGGCGAGTCCGCTGCCGCGCGCCCATCAGTGGGCCGACGGCTCGGCCTACCTCAATCACGTCGAGCTGGTGCGCAGGGCGCGCGGCGCCGAGATGCCGCCGAGCTTCTTCACCGATCCGTTGATGTACCAGGGCGGCTCGGACGGCTTCCTCGGGCCGCGCGATCCGATCCCGCTCGGCGATCCGGCCTGGGGCCTCGACCTGGAGGGCGAAGTCGCCGTGGTGACCGGCGACGTGCCGATGGGCGTCTCGCCGGACGCGGCGCGCGGCCTCGTCCGCCTCGTCATGCTCTGCAACGACGTCTCGCTGAGGAACCTGATCCCGGGCGAGCTCGCCAAGTCGTTCGGATTCTTCCAGTCGAAGCCGGCCTCGGCCTTCTCGCCTGTGGCGGTGACGCCGGACGGGATCGGGCCGGCCTGGCGCGACGGCAAGCTGCGAGGCCAGCTGCTGGTCGCCGTCAACGGCCGCCCTTTCGGCCGCGCCGCCGCCGGCGAGGGCATGAGCTTCGACTTCGGCCAGCTGATCGCACACGCGGCCAAGACCCGCAGCCTCGCCGCCGGCTCGATCGTCGGCTCCGGCACGGTCTCCAACAAGGGCGACGACGGCGGACCCGGCCGCCCCGTCGCGTCGGGCGGCGCGGGGTATTCGTGCATCGCCGAGCTGCGGACCGTCGAGACGCTCGAGCATGGCGCCCCGAGGACGCCTTTCCTGGCGGTCGGCGACGAGGTGCGCATCGAGATGCTGGACCCGGCCGGCCACTCGATCTTCGGCGCCATCGAGCAGCAGGTCCGCCCGGCCGCCGGCCTACGCTAGGCTCTGCCGACGGTTTTCAGGGGCGGTTGACTTCCCTTGCGGGGGCCGAAGCCGACTTGCCGCAAACCACCAGCGGCGCGCCACAAGCGCCGGGCCAGGGAGGCATGCGATGGATGACGCGAGCTCCGTCGAGGAGATGGTCCTCGACTTCGACCCCGATGCCCTGCGCGAGAAGTATCGCCAGGAGCGCGACAAGCGGGTGCGCGCCGACGGCAACAGCCAGTACGTCGAGGTCGAGGGCCGCTTCGCCCATTTCGTCGAGGACCATTATGTCGAACCGGGATTCACCCGCGCGCCGCTGACCGACGAGGTCGACCTGGTGATCATCGGCGGCGGCTTCGGCGGACTGCTGATGGGGGCGCGGGCGCGCGAAGCCGGCATCGCGGACATTCGCCTCATCGAGGCGGGCGGCGACTTCGGCGGCACCTGGTACTGGAACCGCTACCCCGGCGCGCAGTGCGATATCGAAAGCTACTGCTACCTGCCGCTGGTGGAGGAGCTCGGCTACATGCCGAAGGAGAAGTACTCCTTCGCGCCGGAGATCTACGAGCACTCGCAGCGCATCGCCAGGCGCTACGGCCTCTACGAGAACGCCTGCTTCCAGACCGAGGTCACCGAGCTGCGCTGGGACGAGGCGGCGGCGCGCTGGATCGTCTCGACCGACCGGGGCGACGCGATGCGCGCCCGCTTCGTGGTCATGGCCACCGGCCCGCTCAACCGTCCCAAGCTGCCGGCCATCCCCGGCATCGAGACGTTCGAGGGCCACACCTTCCACACCAGCCGCTGGGACTACGAGTACACCGGCGGCAGCCATGCCGGGGGCCTGACCAAGCTGGCCGACAAGCGCGTGGCGATCATCGGCACCGGCGCCACGGCGATCCAGTCGGTTCCCCACCTGGGCGCGAGCGCCAGGCAGCTCTACGTCTTCCAGCGCACGCCGTCGTCGGTCGACCTGCGCGGCAACAAGCCGACCGATCGTGAGTGGGCGAAGAGCCTGAAACCAGGCTGGCAGAAGGCCCGCCGCGAGAACTTCAACAACATGGTGATCGGCATCCCGGTCGAAGAGGACCTGGTCAACGACGGCTGGACCGACATCTTCCGGATGCTGAGCCGCGCCGCCAAGTCGAGGCGCGGAGCGACGATGAGCAAGCGCGACGCGGCGCTGATGACCGAGATCGCCGACTTCCAGAAGATGAACGGCATCCGCCAGCGCGTCGACGACACGGTGACCGACGCCGCCACCGCCGAGGCGCTGAAGCCCTGGTACCGGCAGTTCTGCAAGCGGCCGACCTTCAACGACGACTACCTGCCCACCTTCAACCGCCCGAACGTCAACCTGATCGACACCTCGCAGTCGAAGGGCGTCGAGCGGATCACCAGGAACGCGGTGGTGGCGAACGGCGTCGAATACGAGGTCGACTGCATCATCTTCGCGACCGGCTTCGAGGTCGGCACCGCCTGGACCCGGCGGGCCGGCTACGACCTGGTCGGCATCGGCGGCAAGACGCTGAGCGACTACTGGTCGGACGGGATGAAGACCTACCATGGCTTCTCCAGCCACGGCTTTCCCAACTGCTTCATCCTCGGCCAGTCGCAGAACGGCGGCTCGGTGAACCTGACCTCGGTGCTCGACGACCAGGCCCAGCACGTCAGCTACATCATCAAGGAGGTGATGGACCGCGGCGCGCGCTATTCGCAGCCCACCAAAGAGGCGGAGACCGCGTGGGTGGCCGAGATCAACCGCCTGGCGGTGGTGGCGGCCCGCTTCCTGGCGGCCTGCACCCCCGGCTACTACAACAACGAAGGCCATTTCGGCGAGCCGGGCTCCGGCGGTCTCGGCGCCGGCGCCTACGCGCCCGGCATCAATGCGTTCAACGCGCTGATGGCCAAGTGGCGCGACCAGGGCGACCTGGAAGGGCTCGAGCTCGGCTGACCCCCAAGCGTTGGCGGCGCCGGCCCTGGAACTGCGTCCGACGACGCCTGCCGGCGCCGTCTGACGCGCGGTATTCGGCCGCGCGCCATGGATCGGGAGGTCGGGCGCGACATCAACGAGGAAGCCGGCGAGCGCGTCGCGGCGGAGATCCGCCGGCCAACGGCGCGGCGGCCAACGTGGCGCCGGCAACGATCGTCACGCGGAGGAGGCACGGATGGCGCAGGCGGCTGAGAACCTGGGCGCGGTCGGGATCGGGGGTCAGCGATCTCGCCCGCTCGGAGGACAGCGCGCTGGGTGCCGGCGACTACGTTGCGGTCGCCTCAGTTGGTAGTGCCCCGCTAGACCGGTAGAAGCACGTCTACACCGATACACGGAACGGTAACGCTGAGACAATCGGTCGCGCCAGGGGGTCCTACATCGATTTTTCGTCGAATGAAGACGCTCAGCGCGATTCCGGTCTGCTGAATTGACTGCGGGTTTCACCGGATTGGCGCGCAAGTCTTGCCGTGGTCTTCGGCGGCCTTGGAGGGCGGATGACAGTCTCTTGCGATCCCGAGGAGACCCGAGCGATGGCCATCGCCGGGATGGTGCTCGGCTACGCCGTGGTCGGCATGCTGAAACAGGTCAGCGTGCTCGACCGCGACGCCATCGACAACACGTTCGAGGCGGCGCTCGCGAGTGTCGAGAACTCCCTTTCGCCGGATGACGCGGCCGCCGCGCTCGCGCGCCAGCTCCTGGACTTCATGGGCGGTCAGCTGGCCAGCCACGTGCCGCCGATCAAGGCGGCGCTGGACCAAGGCGAGCCGCGAATGAACGCCGGTTGGATCGCCAAGTCGGAGCTTGCGCGCCGATAGGACCGGCTATTCTGCCGCGTGCGAGAGCTGTATCTGCCTGACCAGCTCGGTGTCGGCCGCATAGACTGCCCGGATGCGGTCACGCTGCCGGTCGGTCAGCACGAGATCGCCCTTCTCCGTCTGATTGAGATGCTGAAGCTCGCTGATCCCGTAGCGCTGCCTGAGATAGGCGGCCAGTCGCCCATCGTCGACGCCCAGGAGAAAAAGGTCTTCGACCAGCAGATTGCCGCTCTCGTCCTGTAGGAACCAGACTTGCGGCCTCAGCACATTGTCCAGCGCAAATACGTTGCCGATGTGCGCCTCGACATGCGAAATCAGATCCTCGATCGAGACGACGTGCCGGCACGACTCGGCAAACCACTTCGAGACCTTCCGCTCGCTGCCGCCGCCGCGCCGCAGAAACCAGTAAGCGGACGTGAAGCGGTCGACCGGATCGCGGAGCACCGCGAACCGCAAGTTTTCGCAGAAGAACGCCGGGTCAAGTATCCGGCAATAGAGCGCCGTCCGATGTCCGGTCCACCCGCCATAGAGCGCGGTGGCGATGGTGGTCCCGGCATTCTTGGGCACATGCACGAAAAGTACGCCGCGGCGGCGCATGCGCGGAAGCGGATAGTGCCTCAGGCGCCGCAACACCGCCCGGCCAATCGGCGAGCGCCTGGCAAGCTTCTCTTGGAGATCGTCCCAGTCATGAACGCCGTAAGCCGAATATACGAGCGCACGGAAGGGCTTTGGAATAAGTGCTCTCAAAGCCATCGCGCCTGCCTCCGCTCAAGCTGCCATGGACTCAGTGCCGGCGGACCCGTCAGGCCAGCAATAGCAAGATGGAGTCGAAAAAAGATTTCCGACAAGACAAAGAACGGACTTTCCTATCTCTCGTATGCGCCCGTAATCGCGATTATACCGGTTCCTCCCGCGACGAACGAGTAACTTTTACCAAATCGCGCCCTAACGCGCGTCCGTCAATATTGGTATTGCGTCCGCGCCGGGTGCTTCAGCGCTCACCGCGAGCTCAGGCGTCAAGCCGCGCCGCCGCGGCGGCCGCCGTGCGCCTTGCCGGAAAACAGCCGCCAGATCCGAAAGGCGGCGTGCGATACCCGGCGTCATTGACGGCCGCCCACGCCAACACCGACAAAGCCGCGCCCCCGTAGGTCACCCGCATCCAACCACATTGGCCGGACGCTCTCGCCGTTGGCGTGGCGGCGTTCAAGTGAACTTGGCCGACTCCCGGTCGCCTCCCGAGACCACCGCCTTGAAGTACTGCGCGGCGGAGAAGGCCGATTTTATCCCGGTCACGATCAATCGGTTGCAAAGCTGGCCGCCGAAACCGGCGTAGAACCGGGCGATGCCCCCGGTGGATACGCCGTCGAAGTCGAAGCAAAGCCCCAGCTCGTGGGCCTTCCTGATCGCCGACCAGATCAGGAGGCTGGCGGCCCCGCCCTCGCGGCCGTCCGGCGATCGGGTGGAAAGCAGGTAGTACAGCAGCTGGTCGTCCCAGACCAGGAACGTCATCGCGGCTGGCGACCCATCGGGCAGCCGCGCCGCCAACGCCGCGCCGCACTGCCTTGCCTCGCACGCCGCGAATATGGTGACGAAGTGCGCCAGGTCGAAGCGGGCGCTCTTGTTGCTCAGCTCGAGGTTCCGAACGTAGAAGTCGACGAACTCCGCAGGGTCCGTGACTTCCTCGACCGAGCAGGTGTCCTCGGCGCGCCGAATGTGCTGGCGCGTCCGGAAGTCCATGCCCTGCCAGATGCTCTCGAGGTCCTCCGAACCGTCGATGCGATAGTTGTACTGCGGGCTGACGCGAAAGCCCTTTTCCTGGAACGCCAGCCCGTCGGCGTTGGCCATGCCCCCGGACGCCGACGGATCCAGCGCCAGCTTGAAAAAGTCGAATTGCGGCAGCTGGTCGATGAGCGAGCGGACAAGCGACAGTCGGCGCGTCAGCTCCGTCTGAGGCTTGCCCTTGCCCTTGGTGACGTCCGGCCCGAGCACATGCGTGAACGGCGGCATTCGCAACCGGCGGAATCCCATCGTCTTGTCGGCGACAAACGCGAGCCGCGCGACCACGTCGTCCGCTTGGCGGACAACAACTTCGTCGTGCTTCCCGGCGCTGGCCGCCTCAAGCCACCATTGTTGCTGAAAGATCGGTTCCACGCGCCCCCCAATCCTGGTCGACGGCTCAGGACATGCCGGTATATGATGCCACATTAGTTCGAAAAGGCGGTGAATGGCTACGGTGTAAAAATTGAATCTCCAGTCGAACGTTGTGGTACGATGGACCGATAGACTGAACCTAGTAATCCGGAGTGGGTCGTGGCTGTCGACGTTTCCGTTATAGTGCCGACTTTCCGCCGGCCGGAGGCGCTATCGGAAGCGCTCAGCAGCGTCTTGCGCCAGAAAGGGGCCTCGGTCGAGGTGATCGTCGTGGACGACTGTCCCGACGGGTCCGCCCGTCCGGTCGCCGAAGCTGCGGAAGGTCGCGTCCGGTACTTTCACAATCCGCGGCCCACCGGTGGCGTGCCGAGCATCGTGCGCAACCTGGGCTGGCCGCACGCGGAGGGCAGGTTCATCCACTTCCTGGACGACGACGACCTGGCGCCGCCGGGACACTATTCGGCTGTCAGGGAAGCCTTTGACTCGCGGCCGCACGTCGGGGTGGTCTTTGGGCCGGTCGAGCCATTCGGCGACTGTCCAGTCGACCAGTTGATGCACGAGCGTCGGTTCTTTCTGGACGCCGCCCGCCGCGCCGCGACCTGTGCGCGGTTCGGACCGAAGTGGGCCTTCGCCGGCCAGATGCTGTTCGACAAGACGCTCTTGGTCTGCAGCGCCTGCGTCATCCGGCGCGAGTGCGTCGAGGCGCTGGGCGGCTTCGACCCGGAGATACGCCTGATGGAGGATTCCGACTTCTTCCTGCGCGCGATGCGGCAGTTCGGCGTGCATTTCATGGAGCGCACCGCCTTGCATTACCGCATCGGCAGTCCCTCGCTGCTGCACGGGCTAGACCCCGACCCGTCGCGCCGGATCGAGCAGAAGCAGGGCCGCCGGCGGATGCAGGCCAAGTACCTCGAGCGCCGCGGCGCGCTCGAGTTCCTGTCCCTGGCGCTTTTCGCGCGCACCGTGCTGCGGGTCGCCTGACCATGCGCCGCGGCGAGACCGAGATGCGGAGCTTCGACGCCATCGTTGTCGGCAGCGGGCTCGGCGGGAGTTGCCTTGCCTACCGGCTGGCCTGCAGCGGCCGCAGCGTCCTCGTGGTGGAACGCGGCGACTTTCTTCGCGCTGCGCCGCTCGCCTCGGGCCAGCCCATCGGAAAGTACCTTCACGAGGTGGTCGGGGAGGGCGAACCGCTGGCGTTCGTTGGCGGCGCCACGAAGTTCTACGGCGCAGCGCTGTATCGCCTCCGCGAAAGCGACTTTGGCGAAACCCGCCTGGAGGCCGCCGTCTCGCCGGGCTGGCCGATGAGCTACGCGGATATCGAGCCCTACTATGCCGAGGCCGAGCGACTGTTTCGGGTGCACGGCGCGGTCGGCAACGATCCGAGCGAGCCGCGCCGCTCGGGCCCCTTCCCGCACGGCGCTGTGCCGCACGATCCCATCATCGCGAGGATGGTGAGCGCGCTCGAACGTTCCGGAACGGCCGTTTCGCCCATTCCACTCGGGCTCGATTACGGCGACGGCGGCCGATGCGCGGCCTGCGGCACGTGCGACGGCTATCACTGCCAGATCGACGCGAAGATGGATGCGGAGGTGGCGGCGCTTCGCCCGGCCCTCGCCACCGGCCAGGTCAGCGTGCTGGCGAAAGCGACCTGCCAGCGCGTGCTGACCAACCCGGCTGGGACCGCCGTCGAAGGCGTGGAAGTCACGGTCGACGGCCAGACCCGCACCTACAGGTCGGACACGGTGTCCGTGAACTGCGGCGTGCCCGGCACCGCGCTGCTGCTGAGGCGCTCGCGGAATGCCGCCCACCCTGACGGTCTGGGCAACGATCACGGCATGCTTGGCCGCTACATGGGCGGCCACTATGCGGGCGTCGTCTTCCCGGTGGTGAGCTGGCGGCCGATCGGCTCGCGGCACACCAAGACCATCGCGATCAACCAGTTCTACGAGCCCTCGGCCGACTGGCCGTTTCCGACCGGCGTCATCCAGGTTGCGGGCCAGATGCCGATCTGGGAACGCGCGCACCCCATTCTCCGGCCGGCGCTGAAGGCCTTCGCGACCCGCAGCCTGACCTGCTTCTACATGACCGAGGCGCCGCCGACATTCGATGCGGGCGTGTCGTTCGACGGCGACGCGGAGGCGAACAGGGTCCCGCCGCCGCTGAACGAGGCGACGTTTCGACGGCTGCGGCGCCTGGCGACCGAGGCTTTCAGACGAGCGGGCTATATCGTCGTGCCGCGAAGCCGTCGTTACCTGTGGCATCCGGTCGGCACCGCCCGCATGGGTGACGACCCGAAGACCTCGGTCACCGATCCGTACGGCGCCGTCCACGGCATCGCCGGGCTCTACGTCGCGGACGCCTCGACGCTCAGATCGGCCGGCGCCGTCAACACCGCCTTGACCATCGCCGCGCTGGCCTTGCGCACGGGCGACGCCGTCATTGGCGAAGACCGCGGGCGCAAGCGACAGACCGCGGCGGCTGGCTCGCCGATCGAAGGCCGCTCGCCCTTGGAGCCGGCCTGATGCGCGCGCCGGCCACCACGCCGGCTGGGCGGCGCAGCGGCGGCGGCCGGTTCCGGGGCGCGGGGCGGCGTGCGATCGCCTCGGCCTGGATCGGATTGGCGAGCGCGCTGGTCGCGGGCGCGGCAGCGTCGGCCGGAACCTTCGAGACCGGCGTCGCGGCCCAGGCCCGCGGCGACCTGCCTGCGGCGCTGGTCGCGTTCCAGGACGCGGCGCGCAGGGGCGAGGCCGCGGCCGAGTTCGCGCTCGGGCGGCTCTATCTGACAGGCAAGGGGCCGCCGCGGGATCTGGCGGCTGCGCACGTCTGGTTCGAAAAGGCCGCCGCGCAAGGCAACCCCGGCGCCGCTTTCGAGCTCGGCGCGATGTCGGAGACCGGGGTCGGCGCGCCGAGAAACCTTGCCGCGGCGCTCGCCTGGTATCGCCGGTCGGCGGCGCGCGGATTTGCCCCCGCGGAGGTCAGCCTCGCCGAGATGCTGCGGCGAGGGGTCGGCGCGCCGAAGGACCTCTCCGCGGCGATCGCCGCCGTGACGCCGGCGGCGCATGCGGGAGAGCCCGCCGCGGAGCTGGAGCTCGGCCTGCTCTACGCAGAGGCAACCCGGGCGCCGCCGCAGCGGGCGGCGGTGCTCGACGGCGGCGAATTCCGGGCGCTCATGGACCAGGTGTTCGGCCGAGACAATTGGCGCGAAACAAGCGGCTACCGCACCCCCG
>Ga0134125_10010466_pt1 | contig 10420 bp, 8 predicted proteins | sample KB31751_FD_96464 | JGI IMG/M metagenome (GOLD analysis project Ga0134125, IMG submission 96464) | Terrestrial soil microbial communities with excess Nitrogen fertilizer from Kellogg Biological Station, Michigan, USA - KB3-175-1 | ecosystem: Environmental > Terrestrial > Soil > Unclassified ... | reverse complement strand
TGGATGCCCGCGACGAGCGCGGGCATGACGAGGAGCAAGGGCAAACACCATGGACCTGCGCTTCACACCCGAGGAGCTCGCGTTTCGCGACGAGGTGCGTGCGTTCATGCGGGAGGCGCTCCCCGCCACGATCCGGCGCAAGATGATCGAGGGGCGCCGCCTCGTGAAGGACGACATCGTCACGTGGCAGCGCATCCTCAATGCGAAAGGCTGGGCGGTGCCGCACTGGCCGGTCGAGTGGGGCGGCACCGGCTGGACCCCGGTGCAGCAGTACATCTACCGCGACGAGCTCCAGCAGGCGCCGGCGCCGGAGCCGCTGCAATTCGGCACCACCATGGTCGGGCCGGTGATCGCGCATTTCGGCAGCGAGGCGCAGAAGCATCGCTTCCTGCCGCGCATCGCCAACATCGACGACTGGTGGTGCCAGGGGTTCTCGGAGCCGGGCTCGGGCTCCGACCTCGCCTCGCTGCGCACGAGCGCGAAGCACGACGGCGAGAACTACGTGGTCAACGGGCAGAAGACCTGGACCACCATGGCGCAATACGCCGACTGGATCTTCTGCCTGGTGCGCACGGATGCTGCCGCCAAGAAGCAGGAGGGCATCAGCTTCCTGCTGATCGACATGACGTCGCCGGGCGTCACGGTGCGGCCGATCCAGACCATCGACGGCGGGCACGAGGTCAACGAGGTCTTCTTCGACGACGTGCGGGTGCCGGGCGCGAACCTCGTCGGCGACGAGAACAAGGGCTGGGACTACGCCAAGTTCCTGCTCGGCAACGAGCGCACCGGCATTGCGCGCGTCGGCATCTCGAAGGCGCGGATCCGACGGCTCAAGGAGATCGCGGCGCTGGAGCGGATCGGCGACAAGCCGCTGATCGCCGACGAGCGCTTCGCGATGAAGATCGCCGCCGTGGAGGTGCAGCTCAAGGCGCTGGAGATGACGCAGCTGCGCGTCGTCGCCGCCGCACGCAACCGCGACGGCAAGCCCGATCCGGCCTCGTCGATCCTGAAGATCCGCGGCTCCGAGATCCAGCAGACCATCAGCGAGTTGCTGCTCGAGGCGGTCGGCCCCTACGCGCTGCCCGACCAGGTGCCGCACGACGAAAGCGAGCGCTGGAACGAGCCGCCGATCGGCCCCGACTGGGCCGGCCCGCAGGCGCCGCACTACTTCAACTGGCGCAAGGTCTCGATCTACGGCGGCTCGAACGAGATCCAGAAGAACATCATCGCGAAGGCGATCCTGGGATTGTGAGGCGGGAGATCGCACACATGGTCTTGCACGGCGCCTGCGCTCCCTCTCCCCGCAGGGGAGAGGGTTGGGGTGAGGGGCTCTATGCGCCAGTAATCGGGCTCCGAGATCCCCTCACCCGGCGCGCTTCGCGCGCCACCCTCTCCCCTTCGGGGCGAGGGGAAGAGGAACCCTAACTCATGGACTTCGAGCTCACCGACGAGCAGCGGATGCTGCGCGAGAGCGTCGAGCGGCTGATGGCCGATCGCTACGATTTCGCGGCCCGCAAGCGCTTCATGCAAGGGCCTGTCGGTTTCAGTGTCGAGTTATGGCGCCAATATGCCAACCTGGGCCTGCTGGGGCTTCCGTTTGCCGAGAGCGACGGCGGCCTCGGCGGCGGGCCGGTCGAGACCATGATCGTGATGGAGGCGTTCGGACGCGCGCTCGCGCTCGAACCGTATCTCGCGACAGTCGTGCTCGGTGGCGGCTTCCTGCGGCTCGGCGGCAGTGCCGCGATGCGCGCGGAACTCGGGCCGCAGATCGCGGGGGGCACGCTGAAGCTCGCGTTCGCGCATGCGGAGCGGCAGGCGCGCTATGATCTCGCCGATGTGGCGACCACGGCGCGCCGCGATGGTGCGGGATTCGTGCTCGACGGCGCGAAGAGCCTCGTGCTGCATGGCGATGCCGCCGGCAAGTTCGTGGTGTCAGCGCGTCTCTCGGGCGGGCAGCGCGACCACGACGGGCTCGCACTATTCCTTGTCGACGCGGAGGCGGCCGGAGTGACGCGACGCGGCTATCCGACCGTCGACGGGCTGCGCGCCGCCGAGGTGACCTTGGCGGGCGTGCGGGTCGGCGCCGAGGCGGCAATCGGCGAGCCGGGCCAGGGCCTCGCGCTGATCGAGCGCGTGGTCGACAGCGCAATAGCGGCATTGGCCGCCGAGGCGGTCGGCGCGATGGCGGCGATGCACGAGATCACGGTCGAGTACCTGAAGGTGCGCAAGCAGTTCGGCGTGCCGATCGGCAATTTCCAGGTGCTGCAGCATCGCGCCGCCGACATGCTGGTCGCGCTCGAGGAGGCGCGCAGCATGGCGCTCCTCGCCACCATGATGGCCGACGAGCCGGATGCGGCCGAGCGGCGCAAGGCGATCGCGGCCGCCAAGGTGCAGATCGGGCGTTCCGGCCGCACCGTCGGCCAGGGCGCGATCCAGCTCCATGGCGGCATCGGCATGACCATGGAGAACAAGGTCGGTCACTACTTCAAGCGCGTCACCATGATCGATACGCTGTTCGGTGACGCGGACCATCATCTCGTGGCGCTCACACGGATGGGTGGGATGGCGGCGACGTAAATATTCTGCGTCATGCGCGGGCTTGTCCCGCGCATCCACGTCTTTCCTTGACGCCAGACGTGGATGGCCGGGACATAGGCGAGCGAAGCGACGCCGTTCTTCGAACGACTATGCCCGGCCATGACGGTGTCAGATCAAGGAGTCTCCCATGCTTCCCCCGCCCTCCCCGCGCAGCGCCGAGCTCGCCCAGCGCATCACCGACTTCATGGAGGAGCACACCTATCCGGCCGAGCCCGTGTTCGAGCGCGAGATGCGCACGGGCGACCGCTGGGACGAGCCGCCCGTGATGGGCGAGCTCAAGCGCAAGGCGAAGGCCGCGAACTTATGGAACCTGTTCGTGCCTAAGAAGCACGATCCCGATGCGCTTTCCGTCGTCGAATATGCGCCGCTGTGCGAGATCATGGGTCGCTCGCCACTCGGCGCCGAGCCGTTCAACTGCTCGGCGCCCGACACCGGCAACATGGAAACGCTGATGCTCTACGGCAGCGACGAGCACAAGCGCCGCTGGCTCGCGCCGCTGATGGCGGGCGAGATCCGCTCCTGCTTCGCGATGACCGAGCCGGCGGTCGCGTCCTCGGACGCGACCAACATCCGTTCGGAAATCAAGCGGAACGGCGACAGCTACGTGATCAACGGGCGCAAATGGTGGACGTCGGGCGCGATGGACAAGCGCTGCAAGGTCATCATCTTCATGGGGCAGACCAATCCGGATGCGCCGTCGCACAAGCGGCAGTCGATGATCCTGGTGCCGATGGACGCACCCGGCATCAAGATCGTGCGGCCGCTCACCGTGTTCGGCTACGACGACGCGCCGCACGGCCACGCGGAGGTGATCTTCGACAACGTGCGCGTGCCAGCGACGAACATCCTGCTCGGCGAGGGGCGCGGCTTCGAGATCGCGCAGGGGCGGCTCGGCCCAGGGCGCATCCACCACTGCATGCGCATGATCGGCATGGCGGAGCGCGCGCTGGAGACGTTGTGCCGCCGCGCGGTATCGCGCACGACGTTCGGCCGCACCATCGCGGAGCACGGCGTGACGCGCCACTGGATCGCCGAGTCGCGCATGGAGATCGACCAGGCGCGGCTCTTGACCATGCACGCGGCCCACATAATGGACACCGTCGGCAACAAGGCGGCGCGGGCCGAGATCGCGATGATCAAGGTGGTGGCGCCGAACGTCGCGCAGAAGGTGATCGACCGCGCGATCCAGGTGTGCGGCGGCGGCGGCGTGTCGCAGGAATTTCACCTCGCCTATGCGTATGCGCGCGCCCGGGCGATCCGGCTCGCCGATGGGCCGGACGAGGTGCACCGCGAGGCGGTCGCGAAGGTGGAGCTGCGGAAATATGCGGCGGTGGGCGGAAATACGGGGTGATACCTGATGCGGCGCCGCTCTTACCCTCCCGCCCGTTGGCGGGGAGGGTCGAGCGCAGCGGCGAAGCCGCATAGCGAGGGGTGGGGGGACTACGCTTGTTTCTGAATCAGCGGAAGAGGCCGCTTGCTCTGAGCAAGCGGCGCCCCCCACCCCCGACCCCTCCCCACCACTCGCTTCGCTCGCGGGGGGAGGGAGCGCGAGCGCCCTGCCCTCACGCGATCGTCACCCCGCCATCCGCGACGATGATCTGCCCCGTGATGAAGCTCGCGGCCGGCGACGCCAGAAACGCCGCAATGGGCCCAATCTCCTCGGGCAGGCCGATGCGGCGTAGCGGGGTGCGGTCAGTACGGCGCTTGAGCGCTTCCGGGTTCTCCCACAGCGCCTTCGCGAAGTCGGTTTTCACCAAGCCGGGCGCGATGCAGTTGACGCGTACGTTCTTCGGGCCCCACTCGACCGCCAGGTTGCGGGCGAGCGCGAAATCCGCCGCCTTGGAGATGCCGTAAGCACCGATCACGTCGGTGCCGCGCAGGCCGCCGATCGACGACACGATGATCACGGCGCCGTCGCCGCGCTCGGCCATCTCAGGGATGGTGAGATTGCAGAGCCACAGGTTGCTCTTCACGTTGGTGCCGATGATCTTGTCGAAGGCTTCGTCGCTGAGCTTGCCGAGCGGCCCGTAGGCCGGATTGGACGCCGCGTTGCCGACCACGATGTCGATCTTGCCGAACGTCTTGCGCGTCCCGGCGACCAGCGCCTCGACCTCGTCGCGGCGCGAGACGTTGCACGGGATCACCGCGACCTTGCCGCCGGCCGCGCGGATGCCGGCCGCCGCCGCCTCGCAGGCGTCCATCTTGCGGCTCGAGATCACCACCTTGGCGCCCTGCTCCGCCATCGCGTGCGCGATCGCGAGCCCGATACCGCGGCTCGATCCGGTGATGAGGGCAACCTTGTCGTCGAGGCGGAACGGCGATGCCATGAGATTCTCCCGGGCGAGACGCCTGGCATCTTGCCGCATCGGGAACAGCGCGGAAAGGTCAGGGGCGCCTACGTCGTGTACCCGAGACGACGGCGATAGGCGCCGACGCGCTCCGCCTGCCGCCGCGCGAATTCCCGGTCGACCGCATCCGTGGAGCCGCGCTGCGGGCGATCTTCGTCGAGCATGCGCTGCATCGCGGGCCAGGCCGCCTCGAACCCTGTCAGCCCGAAATGGCCGTAGATGCGCGAAAGCGCGCCGCGGGGATCCGCAACGAGATCGGCGTAAGCGAGCTCGACCTTGTCCGCCGGCGCGACGCCGCCCAGGCCGGCGTGCAGCGCATCGAGCAGGCGCGCGTAGGCAACGAGAATGTGCTCCTCCACGCTCGCCATCTCGTAGGGCTGGAGCGCGAAGAGCGGGAGCACGAGACGATAGAGCTTGCGGGTAGACGCCAGCACGTCGATGGGCTCGCGGTGGATATGGATGAACCTGGCGCCGGGAAAAAGACGATGGAGCTCGTGGATGCGCGCGCTGTGGGCCGGGCTCTTCACCAGCAGCCGGCGGCCGGGCATGAGCCGCGCGAGCTTGCCGAGATAATAGGTCAAGGCGGAGCGCCAGGCCGCCAGCGCCTGTGGCGACAGATCCTCGAACAGCACCTCCTCGGCAAAGGTCTGCGCCATCCGGCGCGGGAAGTAGATGCAGTTGAAGAACGATGGCGCCCCCATCGCGGCGAGCGCGAACTCGTCCTCCTGCGGGAGATCCTCGCGCATCAGCATGCCGTCCATCGGACGAACTGCCGGCAGGCTGTGCAACAGAATCGCACGCGAGACGAATTCGAACGGCGACGGATAGAACGTGTGCGGACGCAACGTGTCGGTGATGGTGGGAAAGCAGAACTGCGCGTCCCGGCTGAGCAGGTTATGCAGCAACGTCGTGCCGCTGCGCCAATGGCCGACGATGAAGATCGGCGGCTCGCCGGGCGGCCCGGCCGCAGCAGCGCGCGTCCTCACCGCTTCGGCCCAGGCGAACGGCGCGTTGAGCAGGGAGCACAGCGCGGTCAGGCCGACCTGGCCGACGCGATCAAACGCGACGCCGCCATGCCCCGTCAGCGTGCGCGCGAGATCCACCGGCCGGCTGCCGACCAGGGGATGCAGGAGCGGACGTGCGCGAGGCATCGGCGCGACTCAGGCGCCGGGTACCATCACGCTCGCGCCTGACGGCGGGCTCCGCGTGTCGCGGTCGGCCCGCTCAGAAGCGATAATCGATCGTCCCAATGAGCGAATCTTCACTGAGCCGGATCGGAATCGTGTTGAGGAACACATTCGAGAAGTTATAGGTCTCGCGGTGAAATTCCATGTGATTGTATTGAATGCCGAAAGCCCAGTGGCGCGTGTACGCATACTTCACGCCGGTGAGGAAGTTCACGCCGGTCTGCGTCTGGTTGGCCGAGCCCGAGATGAAAGGCGTGGTGACCGTGGCGTCCACGTTCGCGACCGAGACGCCTGCTCCGATGAACGGCAGCCACGGCCCGAGGTCATATCCGACCGTGCCAGTGCCCATGAGCGCCCATTTGAACTTGCCCGAGATCGTCGTTCCCGGCGGCCCGAAGCCCAACGGGGCCGCCTGCGTGTCGCTGAGCGCTCCGAACGGCGCCGACAGCCGCGCCCCGAGGACGATACGGTTGGGCAGCTCGTAGTCGTAGCCGATATAGCCGCCGCCCACGACCCCGCTGACCTTGAAATCGTGGCACCCCTGGTTGACGGTTGCGGCGGGGTCGGAGCAGAAATTGCCGTTCGCCCACGATCCCCCGATGAACCCGCCAATGTAGAGGCCCGTCCAGTTGGACATCACCACTGGCGCGACCGGCGCCTTGAGCGGAAGATCCGCAGCCGTGCCGAGCGACGTCGCCGCGATCAGACCCGCGGCCGCCAGAAACATCCGCCTCATGACTTCCCCCTACCGAATTCGACCCCATCCTCGTGTAACAAGCCCGCGTCGCCGTGTCTGTTGCGCAGAAGCCACACTCCACCGAATTTGATATCGCCGGCCAGACGCACGCGAATTCTGTCGGGTGAAAATCTGCGGCGCCCTGGAAATGGGCGCATGCGAGGCGCCAGCGACGCCGCAGGGCCGAGACATTGCTACATTGCGCGAACCATATGGGTCGGGAGGGGTCATGTGACCGAACGTCGCCACGCTGCAGGCGCATCGCGAATTGCGCGGCTCGCGCCGCTTCGCTTCGGTCTGACCAACATTCTGATGGTCGCGTTCATCGCCGCCCTGATCAAGGGCGGGTATTTCGTCTGGCTCTCGGTCGCCTCAATAGTGTTGATCAGCGTCGTGGGCGATGAGATTCACGGTGACGACACCGAGCTGCCGGCGAATCAATCGCATTGGTTCTGCGACGCAAATCTCTATGCGACGTTGCCGCTGATCATCGCGAGCACTGTGATTTATCTTCACTATCTCACGTCCCGCGATCCGCTCGGGTTGATCGCTGATTTGGCGGATCTGGGCATCAACTTCGCCGCAGCACCCTCCCTGTCCTCGAGCGGGCCATTGATTGGGGCAACACTCGGCGTCGGCATCTTCTACGCGCTCGCCGCGAATACGGTCGGGCATGAGCTGGTTCACCGGTCGCGCAATCCGATCGCAGTCGGCGTGGGGCGGGTGCTCCTGGCATTCACCTTCAACGCGGCTTTTGCGATCTACCACGTTCCGGTTCACCACCGTCATGCGGCGACGCTCGCCGACCCGATCACGGCGCGCCGCGGCGAGAGCCTCTATGCTTACGCACGGCGCACCATTGCGGCCCGCTTCCGCTGCGCATTCGAGCGTGAGGGGCGCAGACTCCGTCGCCGTGGCGTCAGCATATGGAGCTGGCACAACCGGATGCTTCGGGGCGAGCTTTGGTCCGTCGCCATCATGGCATCAGCGATGGCCGTCGCCGGGCTTCCGGGACTCGCAGGCTTCATCGTCGCGGCCGCCATTGGAGAAATGCTGTTCCTGGCGATCGACTATGCGCAACACTATGGCCTGGTGCGCGCCGAAGGAGCCCCCTTTGCGGCGCGCCACGCATGGGATTGCTATCGGGGCCTTTCAAATGCCCTCCACTACAATTTGCCCCGCCATTCCGATCACCACCAGAATGCCGGAAAGGAATTCTGGCGGCTCAATGCCACCAGCGAGGCGCCGCTGCTACCCTACGGCTACGAAGCCATGGCACTCATCGCTTTCGTTCCGCCGCTCTGGCATCGCCTCATGAGGCCCCAGCTTGTCGATTGGGACCGCCGGCTGGCGAGCGATGACGAGCGCGGCCTCGTCCACGCGCGCGGTTGGGCGATAGAGCCCGTTCCGTCATCCGGACAGGCGCGTGACCGGGCAGCGTAAATGTCGCAGCTCCGGCGCATAACACTCGTCTGGTCTGTTGCGCGGCGGCCACATTCTCCTGAATTCAACACAGTAGACGACTCCTTCCGGACACGGCGGATAGTATACGCAAGCAGCAACCGAAGGCGGCCGCCGCAGGTCGGCGGGCAACGGGAATTCAGGGAAAGCCGGTGAGATGCTTGGCACTGTCAGTGACATGTCCGACCGGCATGGGTTCGCACCGTGCACGCATGAGGAGCCGGTGCACGATCGATCGCACGGCCTGCCGCATGTTCAGGCGTGGCTCGTCGCGTCCGATCAGGGCGACTCGCAATCGTTGGTGGATGCACTGACGCCCACCGAGGTCGCACGCAGCGGACGATTGACGCGTGCGCCCGACCGAGCAGCCTTTGCGGTCACGCGCGCGGCGCTGCGCTGGATTCTGGCGCGCGAGCTCCGCGTCGCGCCCCGCACCATACGTCTCGTCGAGCCCGAACTGGGCAAGCCACGGCTCTGCGCGAGCCATGACCGGACCGAGATCGACTTCAGCGTCTCGCACACCGACGGATTGTCGATCATCGCCCTCTCGCACCACGTCCTGGTCGGGGCCGACATCGAGCGCTGCCGCGCGGTCCCTGAAAAGCTCAAGATCGCGGCGGAGATGTTCGGCGAGGATGCGGCGCACGCGATCGCGGCGCTTTCGCCATCCGACCAGGACGGCACGTTCCTGCGGCTGTGGACGGCGGGCGAGGCCTACGTGAAGGCGACCGGCACCGGGCTTGCGTTTCGCCGTCAACGCATTCCGATCCGCATCGAATCCGATGGCCGCGGCATCGCGTTACGCCGGGACGTCGTCGAGCGTGACGCCTGGCAGTTCGCCCACATCGATGCGCCGGCGGGCTATGTCTGCTGTCTCGCGACCTTCGATCGCGACCGCATGCCGTCCACGGCCCGCTAGCACGCCCGCGAGTATCCCTTGTCGACCAAGCCTCCCGCGCCGCCGTCCGCCGATGAGCCCGAGCATCACGAGGGTGACATCGCGATCGTCGGCATGGCCTGCATTTTCCCCGGCGGCGCCGCCTCGCCGGAATTGCTGTGGACGCTGCTGTGCGAGGGACGCGACGCGATCACCGAAGTGCCGGCGGACCGCTGGACGCTCGACGGCGTCTACGACGCCGATCCGCGGCTGCCCGGACGCGCGGTCACGCGCTGGGGCGGCTTCATCGAGGGCGTCGATCTGTTCGATCCGGCCTTCTTCGGCATCTCGCCGCGCGAGGCCGCCCTTATGGACCCGCAGCAGCGCCTGCTGCTGCAGACCGCCTGGCGGGCGCTTGAGGATGCCGGCATTCCTGCCGCCCGGATCGCCGGCTCGGCGACCGGTGTCTATGTCGGCATCTCGCACAGTGACTATCATGGCATCCAGAAATTCGGGCGATACGAGATCGACGTGCACACCAGCACCGGCGGTGCGCTGAGCATCGCGGCCAACCGGTTGTCGCATCGACTCGATCTGCGCGGACCGAGCCTCGCGGTCGACACCGCGTGCTCGTCCTCGCTGGTCGCGCTCGACCTCGCGTGCCGTGCGCTCGCACGCGGCGAGTGCGGCATGGCGCTCGTCGGCGGCGTCAACCTGATGCTCACGCCGGACGTCACGATCACGTTCAGCCGGGCCACGATGCTGTCGCCGGACGGGCGCTGCAAGGCGTTCGACGCGCGGGCGAACGGCTATGTGCGCGGCGAAGGCGCCGGCATCGTCATTCTCAAGCCGTTGGCACGGGCCCGTGCGGACGGCGATCGCGTGCGCGCCGTCATCCGCGCGACGGCGGTGAACCAGGACGGCCAGACGAGCACGATGACGGTGCCGAGCCTCGACGCGCAGGTCGCGATGCTGCGCGAGGCCTGCAGCCGCGCCGGCGTCGACCCCGCACAGGTGTCCTATGTCGAGGCGCACGGTACCGGCACGGCGGTCGGCGATCCGATCGAAGCGCAGGCGATCGGGACCGTGTTCGGCGTGCCGCGCGCCGCCGGCGAGCGCTGCCTGATCGGATCGATCAAGACCAATATCGGTCACCTCGAGCCGGCGGCCGGCATCGCCGGGCTGATCAAGGCCGCGCTCTGCGTCGAGCAGG
>Ga0134125_10010465_pt1 | contig 10421 bp, 9 predicted proteins | sample KB31751_FD_96464 | JGI IMG/M metagenome (GOLD analysis project Ga0134125, IMG submission 96464) | Terrestrial soil microbial communities with excess Nitrogen fertilizer from Kellogg Biological Station, Michigan, USA - KB3-175-1 | ecosystem: Environmental > Terrestrial > Soil > Unclassified ... | reverse complement strand
GAAAATATATCATCTTGTCTATGAGTCGATACACATATTATTAGAACATCAAAATCATTGAAGGTGGTTGTTTTTTTAATGCCGTACTTTGATTCTGCAATTTCCATAGTTTTTTGGTTTATATCATATCCAAAAGTGTCAAAACCTTTTTCTTTAACATATTTTGCAACAGGAAGCCCTAATTGGCCTAATCCTATAACAACGACTTTGCTAACTTTTCTTAGTTGATCATCATAGTACATTATCGGATTCTATTACCTATTTTCAAGTTTGATGTAATTAATGCTTTCTTATAATTTTATAGATATTAAGATCTATTTTATTTTTCTAGAACACTTTACTGTTTATAACTTACTCAAATCAATAAACGCTTTTGAACATGATTTTTTATATGGATGAACTAATTTTAATTCAGTGATTTTTTCATTATTCAAATCTTTCTTTAAATAAAACTTATAATGTACATATCTTATGATGTCATGAAAGAAAAGTTCTCTTAACTGATTGTTTTTTTTATCTGTGTTTGTTTTCTCAATTATTATATTCGTAAATATGATATTTATTTTTTTTGATAACGTTATTAATGAAAGATCTCTGATTAATTTTCTGATTTCTATTCGTGTATTATCCTTAAATTGATACAAGAACATTGGAATTATATCGTCAAGTATTATAAAATCAAAATCTATTGCTTCTGTTTTTTTTATTAATTTAGTTAAATTATCAAGATTATAAACCCTTTGATATGCAATATTTTTTAAATATTGGTTGCTTTTTTCTCTATCTTCTATGTCTTTATCTATCATACTTTTTATTCTTTCAGGTCTAAAGTTACCAGAACCATCGATATATAAGGTTTTCTTATTGTTTAAGCTGTTTATTGCACATATAGAAAAACAAAGCTGAGTTTTGCCAGAGCCCATTTTACCTGCAATTTCTATAAGATTTCCAGATCTTGGTACGTTATATAATAATTTATCTAAATATGTTATTCCTGTCTTGGATATAATTTAAGTTCAAAATCGGTCTTTAAAAATTTTTTTTATAATATGATAAAAAAATTTGTATTTTTTATTGTCTTTTAAATTTTATAATTTTTACATTGATAAAGGAAGCTTTTTATTGGCTCCCAGATTTTTTCACAATTGAATAACAATATGGCCGCATCTCCTTCACAACAGCAACCTACTAAAAGACCTTTGAATGTATTACAAAAATCAGTTAATAGAAAGGTTGCTGTAAGATTAAAAAGCGAAATAGAATATAGAGGTAGAATGACAAATGTTGATTCTTATATGGATCTTATTTTAAATGATGCAGAAGAATTTGATGGTAATGATCTGATGGCTAATTATGGTAAAGTAGTTATCAGAGGCAATAATGTGCTTTTCATTAAATTAGAAAAGGAATTTTAAATTTGATAAAAATTTAAAATTATTTCTATAGGAACAATAATGTCAAGAAGATTTATTTTTACATCAGAAAGTGTAACAGAAGGTCATCCAGATAAAATTTGTGATAGAATTTCTGATTCAGTTTTAGATGAATTTTTAAAAAAGGATCCAGAATCGCGAGTAGCTGTAGAAACATTAACTACTACTGGTGTTGTAATAGTAGCAGGAGAAGTTACATCTAAATATAAACTAGATATTCAGGATATTGTTCGAAATGAAATTAATGATATAGGTTATAATAAACCTGAATATGGTTTTGACGGTAATACCTGTTCAGTTTTGGTGTCTCTACATGAACAAAGTCCTGATATTTCTATTGGTGTTTCCTCAAATGATATAAAAGAACAAGGTGCAGGCGATCAGGGTTTAATGTTTGGATTCGCTATTGATGAGACTCCTCAATTAATGCCTCTGCCAATTACACTTGCACATCAATTATCTTTGTGTTTGTCTGATGTAAGAAAAACAAAAAAATTAGATTGGGTTAGGCCAGATGGAAAGTCTCAGGTATCTATTTTATATGAAGATAATAAACCCAAAACAATCGATGCTATTGTTTTATCAACTCAGCATTCTCCTGATGTTTCTCAAGAACAAATTTGTGACGAAATAAAAAAAAATGTAATTGAACCCGTTTGTTCCAATTGGTTGAATCATGATACTAAAATATTTGTAAATCCTACAGGTAGATTTGTAATTGGAGGCCCTCCTGGAGATACTGGCTTAACTGGAAGAAAAATTATTGCAGATACATACGGAGGGATGGGTCGCCATGGTGGAGGAGCATTTTCAGGTAAAGATCCGACAAAAGTTGATCGATCAGCATGTTATATGGCTAGATATATTGCTAAAAATATAGTTGCTGCTGGCTTGGCAACTAAATGTGAAGTTCAAATCGCTTATGCAATTGGTGTTGCAAAACCAATTTCTATCATGGTTGATACTTTTGAAACCGGTCAAACATCGGAAGAAACGATTGAAGAAAAAGTACAAGAGGTTTTTGATACTTCTCCTGCAGGGATAATAAAATCTTTGGATTTAAAAAGACCTATTTTTAAAAAAACATCTGCATATGGTCATTTTGGCCGATCTGATGTAAATTTGACATGGGAAAGAACTGATAAAACAGATCTTTTAAAAACTCTCTTGAATCAATGATTGTATTTTTTTACTTTATAATATAGTTTAATGGAAAATTTTTTTAATTATCTTTTGTGATGTATTATCCTTGATAGATCTATTAAAATCTTTTAATGATGATTATTTACAACAAAATAATAGCTATGATGATAATGACTTATCTATTGCAGAAAATGAACAAGATCTTTCAAAAGAAATAATGGAGAAAAAACAAAAAGGTCTTTTAAGAACTGGTTTCACTACTGGAACATGTGCATCTGCAGCAACAAAATCTGCATTATTGGCACTTTTAACCAATAAGACTCAAGAATCTGTTCAAATTACTCTTCCAAAAGGTAAAATAGTAGATATGAAGATTGCATGGACACAATTTAGGGATGAATTTGTTACCTGTGCTGTAATTAAAGACGGCGGAGATGATCCTGATGCTACTCATGGGGCTGAAATTTGTTCAACTGTACAATTAACCAGTGATATTGGAAAGATTTCTATTGATGGAGGAATTGGCGTAGGTAGAGTTACAAAACCTGGACTTGGTTTGCAAATAGGTATGGCAGCTATCAATCCTGTGCCGATAAGAATGATTAATCAGACTATTGACGAAGTATTTGAAATTTATAATCAAGTTATGAAAACAAATGGATTAAATGTAATTATCTCTGTTCCAAAAGGTGAAGAGATTGCAAAGAAAACTGATAATCCTCGGCTTGGTATACTTGGTGGAATATCAATTCTTGGTACAACCGGCATAGTACTTCCATATTCTACTGCATCATTTGCTGCATCCATCAGACAAAGCCTTGATGTTGGTTTGGCTTTGGGTTCTGATGTTTTTATTCTTACTACGGGAGGAAGAAGTGAGGATTTTTGCAAAAATCTATTTGAAAAAATGTATCCTGAGCATTCTTATGTTCAAATGGGGGATTTTGCTGGATATAGTGTAAAGCAGTGTTATGAGAAAAAAGTAAAAAAGGTAATTATTGCAGGATTTGTTGGTAAATTGACCAAAATTGCTATGGGTGTAAAGCAGACTCATGTAAGGGGATCCCATGTAAACATGGATTTTATGGCAAAACTGGCACTTGAATGCAAAGTTTCACAAAATGTTATCGCATTAATAAAAAATGCAAATACTGCAAGACATGTCTCTGAAATAATTGATTCTAATAATATTGTTGGTTATTATGATCTTTTATGCAAGTATGCTTACAATCAAATGTCTAGTTATTCTAACAATAATCTACTAATTGATATAATTATGTTTGATTTTAATGGAAATGTTATCGGAAAGTATCCTTAATACAAAATATCTTTTTGCTGAAATTAATTTTTTTATTAATTTTACAATTATTAGTTTTAAAGTAATCTTATAATAATGAGCATAAAAAGAGGTATTGTTAGAAATGTTAAAACATTTTGTGGAAAGTTTTCTATATGGATATACCGATGAATAAGAAAGAAATTGCAATAGTTGCAATCACTAAAAATGGAATTGAGATTGCTAAAAATCTAAAAAACAAACTTGATATTCCTACAAATAAAAAGGTCGAAATATTTGCACCATCTAAATTTATCAATAATGATTTGTCTATCTCGTATTTTACTGAACCCATAACTCAAAAGATGGGTTTTTTCTTTACCAATTATAATTCTCTAATTCTTATTTTTTCTTTAGGAGCTGTTATTAGACTTATTTCTCCTTATCTAAAAGATAAAAAAACGGATCCTGCTGTTGTGGTAATCGATGATTCTGCAAAATTTGTAATAAGTGCACTATCAGGACACTTGGGTGGTGCAAATGAACTTTCATTACTTGTTGCTGGTATTTTAAAATCAACTCCAGTTATTACAACGGCTGCTGATGTTAACAAAACAATCCCTGTAGATCTTGTAGGTAAAAAATTTGGTTGGATTATTGATAACTATGAAAATGTTACTAAGGTCAGTGCTATGATGGTTAATGAAGAAAAAATAGGCATTTTCCAAGAATCAGGTGAAAAGAATTGGTGGCCCGTTGATGCATTGCCAAAAAATACTAGTATTGTAAATGATATGGATGAACTTTTAGATGATTCTTACAAATCTGGTCTTATAATTACCGATAAATTAATTTTCAATGAACATATATTGAAAAAATCTGTTATTTACAGACCTAAAACATTAGTTATTGGAATAGGGCTTCACTGGGATACTACAAAAGAAACAATTGAAAATGGAATTAAAAATGTATTAGAAGAAAACCACTTGAGTTTTAAAAGCATTAAATTAATTGCATCCCTAGATAAGGGAAAGCCTGTTAAAGGTCTAGATTCTTTTTGTAAAGAAAATAGATTTGACATTTTGCTATTTCATAAAGAAATATTGGGTAAAGTAGATGTTCCTAATCCTTCCGAAATTGTTGGAAAATATGAAGGTACCTATAGTGTATCTGAAGCTTCGTCTTTGCTAGCCTCAAATGGTGTTTTAATAGTACCTAAAAGAAAGTTTCCTCCAGATTTGACAGTTGCAATAAGTAGGGTGAAAAATGATTGAAAAAATCTTTATTAATAGTTGATAGAGGTAGCAAAATGAAGGAAGTTCAACAAGAACTATATGATACCTGTTCAAAAATTAAAATGCAGACTGATTATGATTATGTTGATTATTGTTTTCTTGAAGTATTACCTCCATTTATCGAAGATGGATTGAATACTTGTTTAAGTCAAAAGGTTGATTCCATTACCGTAGTTCCATATTTTCTTTATCCTGGAATGAAACTTAAAGATGCAGTAACGCAAACTTCCCATTTTGCTAAAAACACTAATGCTAAAATAGTAATTACAAAACCATTATCCTATCAACCAGTAATATCTAAAATCGTATTAGATCGTATAAACTCATTATTATATAAAACTAAGGTTAAAGATACGAATTATTCTCTTTTATTGATTGGTCATGGTAGTAGTGATAAACGTGCTAGAGATGCTTTTTTATATACTGTAAAGAGTTTAAAAAACCATTTCCAATACGTTAATTTTTGTTTTCTTGAGCTTGAACCTCCCAATATAGAAGAGGGTATTAGAGATTGTCTTGCTTCAAAGCCTACTTCCATATTCGTGATACCATATTTTTTACATAAAGGTGTTCATATACAAAAGGATATTTTAATTGATATCGATAAAGCATTAGAAAAGTATAACTTTTCTAATTTATATATAGCTGAGCATATAGGAGTTGATCCTTTGATAATTGATCTTATCATTTCTTTAGCTAAGGATACTGAAAATAAAAGTGGATTATTTTAATAATTCTAATCTTGATTATAAAAGTGGTTCTGCTAAAACCAGGGATATGTCCAATCGTGCATTCGATATAGAAAAACAAAGCTTTGATATTATTGAATCTGAAATAGGAGATCACGATTATGATAAGGATCAGTGGGCTGTAGTCAGAAGAGTAATTCACGCTACTGCAGATTTTGATTTTGCAAAAAATTGCAAAATAATTTTTCATCCAAAAGCCATAGAATCAGCGTTTTTGGCTTTCTCAAAAAAATCATTTATTGTAACTGATGTGGAAATGGTTTTACATGGTATAAATAAAAGATCTCTTTCAAATTTGAATATGGAGGGTATATGTTATATAAATGACCCTCAGTGTATTCAAGATTCAAAAAAACATGAGAAAACACGATCTGAATTGGCAATACAAAAAGCAATGGATAAAATAAACAATGGTATTGTTATTATTGGTAATGCCCCTACTGCTTTATATGAAGTCATATCATTAATTAAAGAAAAAAAAATCTTACCGTTTCTTGTTATAGGAATTCCAGTTGGATTTGTTTCTGCAGTTGAGTCAAAACATGAGTTATCCAAATTAAATATTCCATATATAACTAATGTTGGTAGAAAAGGAGGCAGTTCTGCAGCCTCTTCTATAATAAATGCTTTGATGCTACTTTATATTACAAATATTAAAACAAAGTAAACTGTTTAACAAAAAATGACAACTCTTATTTAAATTATTTATTTTTTTAAATGGCTCTGTTCACTTAACGATAAAACCATAGCTTGCAAATACTTTATCTTCTGTGTAACCTTCAGAAACAAAAGAACACCTTCAGTATATGTTGGGTATGCTTTGTATTTTTATTTTTCCGGTTTATCTTTAGGCGAACAGCAATGAAAGACTGCTGTCATCTTGCTTTATCAAACGAAATCACGTTTCAATTTGGAACTGATGGATTCAAAAATTCAAACCAAGAAAGGTATTATCAAAAATAAAGAAGATTAATGAGTTTGTCATCTTGATGAAACTTTGATTAAGATTGGTTCTGAATATATTTGGTTATGAGTTGCTATTGAGGAGCCTGAAAACAAAATGATGCTTGGATTCAGCATATCAAAAGAGCAAAATCTGCTCATAGCTGAACGATCTGTTTCAAAATTAGTGAATATTTATGGACAATATCCAGTTTCAACATATATGGAGGCACTTGTTGGTATCCACCTCAAGCATGTCATATATTGAAAGTAAATCACCATTTATATTCTCCATTTGAGAAAAGCATCATTATTGAAAGAACTAAGCAATACATAAAAGACAGAACATAAGAATGCTTTATGACTACTTTACTTTCAGAAAGAAAAGAGAAATGCAAACTAAAATATGTAATTAATTGATTTAACCTTTTTACATATTTTCATAATAAAGAAATATTTCTTAAATGAACAGAGCCTTCTAAATTTTCAAAGTTTTATAATATATTATTTTTTCATATACTTATAACAGCTTTCTATAAAATTGTTTGAAATATTTGAATTAATAAAATGAGTATGCATATAAGACGCAATACAATTGTTTAAAGAAAATCCGTCATGCCCCTCAATAATTCCTTTACCTCTTCTTAAAGTATAAGCCATCTTTATGTCTTTATTGTTGTTTATTATCTTTGAATAATGAAATTCATGACCATGAACTGTTTTTATGTTTCCTAATATTGTTTTTGAACTATTTAGTATTGCTTCAGTATATCCTAAAGTTAATTTTCCTGTCATTATTGTCTCTGCATCAAATAAACCTACCATTTTGTACTTTTTCTTATTGTTTTTATATTTTGAAATTGAATTTGTTAAATACATTAATCCACCGCATTCTGCATAAATAGGCATGTTATTTTGTGCTAATTTTAAAATGTTCTTTTTTATAGCGTAATTCTTTTCTAATGCATCTGCTATTATTTCAGGAAACCCTCCACCTATTATTATTCCATTGCTGTCATAAGGAATTGTGTTGCTATCAATTGGACTGAAAAATTCTATCTTTGCTTTTTTTTGAATTATTTCTATATTATCTTTGTAGTAAAAATTAAATGATTTATCTAAAGCAATTGAAATCTTGATTTTATTTAAGTTTGATTCCTTAATATTGTGTATTTCTTTATCTTTAATCCCTAGTTCGTTTTTGATTTCGCTATTTCCAATTTCAATTACTTTTTCTATATCGATGTTTTGAGAAATGTTTTTGGCATTTGCAACTATATTGTTTATTGATGTTGTTTCTAATTCTCTTGTTGGAATTAATCCTAAATGTCTTTCTTGAAGTTTATGATCTCTATTACTAAATATTTTACCTATTATAGGAACTTTTATTTTTGATTCAAAAGCCTCTAAAATATATTTTAAATGCCTGTCGCTTGCAATTTGGTTTATTATAATTCCTTTTATCTTTATTTTTTTATCAAATTTTATAAAACCTAAAGTTATTGCAGCTAGTGACCTAGCGGCTTTGCGAGCATCTACAACTAAAATTATTGGAGTATTGAGGATTGCAGATAAGTGCGCTGTACTTGCATAGTTGTTTTTCCCTGATAGGCCATCAAATAATCCCATTACTCCTTCTAAAACTGCAAAATCTGAATCTTTTGTAGCAGTAATAAAAGATTCAAAGATGCCTTTTTTACCCATTAACCATACGTCTAAATTTTTTGAACTTTTCTTTGTAATTGCATTATGATATGATGGATCTATATAATCAGGTCCTATCTTAAATGGTTGCACTTTATATCCTTTTTTTCCAAGACCATACATTATTGCCATGGCGATGGTGGTTTTTCCAACTCCACTTGTTGTGCCAGCTATGATGACTCGGGGTATTTTCAATAACTATCTAAGTTTGTTAATATAAAATAAAAATATATTTTATTTTGCGTTATTGTATTTGATATTGTAATAGTGAGTTATGTAAATCAAAAAAATTAAATCCAATGTTTGCTTAATTAGATATTTAAAGCATGTCGATAATATAGATATTATTGTCAGATGAATATGATATAGATAAAAAAGAATCAAAAAAAGATAATTATAATGTTGTAGATGATGCTCATAGCACATTAGGTGATTCAAGTGATAAAATCTATGAGAATGTTAAAGCAGTGGCCAATAAAAATAAAGAGCATGATAAAAATATGGCTACTAATATAAAAAAGAAAAACTAGAAAAAAAAGAGATGAAACACCTCTTTTATAGTTATCTTAATTTTGTATTCTTTTCTTATATTTAATTGTACAGGGTGTTGAAATAGAAAATATGGAAAAGAAATTATCTATATATTTTGAGAAAAATAAAAAAATTATTTAAATGTTATAAAACTTTTTTAACAAAAGTTTATAGCTTAGCTTATCAATATTACATATCTCTTTGTAATGGTGGTGGTAGCTGTCATCGTCGGTTAGCTAAAACTACTATATCAATTCAAAGACAACATTATTATCATAACATGTGTTTTGGCTTATTGCCACTATACATGTTATTCTTTAAATTATGAAATTGGTTTGATTGATCTTATCTTTTTAAAATTGATCTTTTTGTTCCTTAATTAGAAAATAGCAATAGAAAAGAAATAAAACCCTATTCAAAAACATTGATTTTGATACCATTATTTATATATTAATGATCTAATGGTAGCATGGTAAGAAAAGCTAAAGAAATTATAAAGGCAAATATTCAAAAAGTTATTTCTGATTCACAAAACGCATATGCAGATGAGTGGCTAGCACGACCCTGTTAACTTGAGAAAATCCTATATCTTGAAGATGTTCTATTTCTTCTATGATCAATAAAAGAAACAAAGAACCCCTTCATCATACATTGGTTATGGTTAGTATTTGTACTTTCTTTGTTTATCTTATAGGAATACATCTAATGCGTTATCGTTTTTACATTTAGTTAAGAGAATTCATGTTGTAATTTGGAATTAGATTCAAAAATTGTATTAGTAGGATATATCTCTATAACAAACCTTAAATCATTGGTAAAACCAAACTTCAAAGAACAAATTTTATTTTAATATATAAATACTTAAATATAGTAAATAGAAATAGTTGGAAAAAAAGCTTATCTCACCAATCTTCAGTTTTTTAGTGATTTTATATGATATTAATCAAATTAATAAAAAATATTTTAAAATTCCAATTTTCAAATAATAAAAATAAATAATAAATAAAAAGTAACAGATAGGGCAAAAAATTATTATTGCCTATAAACAATCATTTTTGATATAGAAAGATGAAGTGAAACGGTTAATGTACTGCAGCATTACCGCCGGAATTTGCGTTACTTTGTACTGCAGCATTATTGCCTGAGTTGGTTACCCCTGAATTTGCACCTCCAGTAACTATGTTGCTTTTTTGATTTGCTGTATTGCTTTGACCTATTGATTGATGATTACCTGTGCCTGAACATGAACCTGAACCAGTATTTACTGCAGCATTACCGCCGGAATTTGCGTTACTTTGTACTGCAGCATTATTGCCTGAGTTGGTTACCCCTGAATTTGCACCTCCAG
>Ga0134125_10010464_pt1 | contig 10422 bp, 2 predicted proteins | sample KB31751_FD_96464 | JGI IMG/M metagenome (GOLD analysis project Ga0134125, IMG submission 96464) | Terrestrial soil microbial communities with excess Nitrogen fertilizer from Kellogg Biological Station, Michigan, USA - KB3-175-1 | ecosystem: Environmental > Terrestrial > Soil > Unclassified ... | reverse complement strand
GTGTCCATCGCTTGCCAGAAGCCCTTGTACTGGTGCGTCTTCAGCAGGCCCTTCTCGATGAGACGGGCGAACGGCTTTTCCACCAGCTCTTCGCCGGGCTGGATGTAGTCGAAGATCTCCTGCCGCAGGACGAAGAAGCCGCCGTTGATCCAGAAGCTGCTCTCCGAGACGGGAGCCATGCCCCTGACCGTGCCGTCGGGTGCGGCATCCACCGAATGGAAGCTCTGCGACGGGCGCACGGCCACGAAGGTCGCCACCGACTTGCTTCGCTTGAAGTCCTCGATGATCTGCGGCATCGGCGCATCGGAGAGCCCGTCGGCGTAGTTCGCGAGGAACATCTCCTCGCCCGCCAGGTACTGCTTCACCCGGGACAGCCGTTGACCGATGTTCGAGTGCAACCCGGTGTCGACGAACGTGATGCGCCAGTCGGCGATGTCGTGCTGCAGGGGCTTGGCGGTCTTGCCGCCATCCGTCAGCACGAAGTCGTTCGACATGCATTCGTCGTACTTGAGGAAGTACTCGCGGATCATGTCACCGCGGTAACCCAGGCAGAGGATGAAGTCCTTGTGGCCGTGATGCGCGTAGTAGCGCATCAGATGCCAGATGATCGGCCGGTAGCCGATGTTGACGAGAGGCTTCGGAATCGTGTCCGAATGCTCACGCAGGCGCGTGCCGAGCCCGCCGCAAAACAAAACCACCTTCATGCGAATCGTCCCCCGTCGGATCGCCGCTCGTGCGGCGGCGTACCGGATCGCGAATCAATACTTCCAGTAGAAGTCATCGTCGATCTGATGTGTGTGCTGCAGATATTTCAGCTGCTTCAGCCGTGTGAAGGCGCGGAACTGGAACGTGTCCGGGCTCATCTCGATGCGTTGGAAGAGCTCGTACAGCTCCTCCGAGCCGCGGCGCGCATTCCAGCTGCAGCGGAAGCCCGGGAGGCGCCCGGCAATCTTGGCGAAAGAAACGCGGTAGCTGCGGTTGTCGCTGGCGCTCTTGCCGAAAGTGACCTCGCAACCCTTGAACACCGAACCGACGATCTCGGCGATCTCACGGACCCGGTAGTTCTCCTCGTCCTGGCCGACGTTGAAGATCTGCTGGTTCACGGCATCGCTCGGAGCCGCGAGCACGCACGCGACGGCGTGGCAGATGTCGGCGATGTGAACAACCGGCCGCCACGGGCTGCCGTCGCTGGTCATCGCGATCCGCTTCGTGGTCCAGGCGAGGCCACAGAGGTCGTTGATGACGATGTCGAAACGCATGCGCGGCGAGGCGCCGTACGCGGTGGCGTTGCGGAGGAAAGTGACGCAGAAACTCTTGTCGCCCATCGGGCGCACGTCGCGTTCGACCAGCGCCTTGCACTGGGCATACGCGGTCTGGGGGTTCGTGGGCGACTCTTCGTCCACGATGTCCTTGACGCCGACGCCGTACACGCTGCACGACGAGGCATACACGAAGCGCTGGACGCCCGCCGCTTTCGCGAGCTTCGCGAGCTGCACGGAGCCCTCGTGATTGATCTTGAACGTGACCTCCGGACGGTTCTGGCCGAGGGGGTCGTTCGAGAGCTCGGCCAAATGCACGATTGCATCGAAGCCGCGCACGTCCTCCGCCGTGATCCGGCGCAGGTCCTTGATGACCGTCGCCGCCAGGCGCGGAGCGGCCTGAGGCGAGCTGAAGAGCCAGCCGTCCCGGTAATATCCCGTATCGAAACCGGTGACGTCGTGGCCGGCGGCGATGAGCAGCGGCACGAGCCGCGTACCGATGTAACCCTCGCTGCCAGTGACCAGAACCTTCATTCTGTGAACCCCCGAATGGCTTTGTTTTGGGTGTCTAGAGGTCTTTTCGAGATCGCAATTGTCGGCTGGTTGCCCCCGGGAAGTAGTGACCGCGTTCTCACTGCGACGCACGCCCGGCGGAGCCGGGCAGCGCGATTATGGCAAAGTCGGATGGCTGCGGCTTGACCGGAAAATGGGAGGTCGGCGCCGTCGCAAGGGACGACGCGGCCGAGCCCTCAAGGAGCGCTGACTGGACGGTTCATGTCCGACTGGATCTCCGCCGCGCCGAGCGCCCGCCCGTATACACGCACGTCATCGATGCGGCCCTTGAAGTACTCCCCGTAGGGGTCGTTTCCGCCGATCCAGAAGGGATTGTTGGTCGCTGCGATCGGCCCGCTGTTGCGCGAATCGGTCGCGACCTGCACGCCATTCACGTAGATGCGAAGCACCGTGCCGTCGTACGTCATCGCCAGGTGCGTCCAGGTGTTCACGGGAATCGCGCTCGGTGCGCTGATCGAGGGATAGTGCACTCCGTTGAACGTGCCCCCTGCGGCGGGGCGCAACGGACCCGCACCACTACTCGCGTGCAGGAGGTACACGTCGGGTTGACGCTGCAGAATAGTGCGCCACCCACTCTGAGTGGCGGTGGGGTAGACCCACGCCTCGAGCGTAATGCTCGAAGTCACGTTCAGAGACGACGAGGCATTCACGAATACCCGATCGTTCACGCCATCGAAATCCAGCGCTCCGCCATTCCTGCCGGCGCTCGTCCAGAGCGCTCCGGTGACGGCGCCGGTGTTCGAGTTGCCGCTGACGTCGGTCAGCGTCGACCCGGCTCCCTCGTCGAAGTTGTACGCCGCCACGGGGCCGGCGCCTGGCGAGGCCGAAGTGGTCGTCGCGTTCACGATGCCGGAGTACTGGCTAAGGTTGCCCGCGGCATCCTTCGCGCGAACACGATATCGGTAGGTGGTCGCAGGCGTGAGACTGGAGTCGCTGTAACTGGTGCCGGCCGGCGCGCCGATCTGCGCGAAGTTCGTGCAGCTCGCTCCCGAGCAGCGCTCCACCGGATAGCTCGTGACTGCGACGTTGTCCGTCGCCGCACTCCAGGTCACGGAGATCTGCGTAGAAGACAGCGTACTCGCACTTGCTGAACCCGGAGTCGTCGGTGCCTGCGTATCCGATGCCGCCTGCGTCGTTGCAGTCGCGATGTTCGAGTACCCGCTGAGATTGCCTACGGCATCCGTTGCGCGGACCTGGTACCTGTACGTCGTAGCGGCCGCGAGCGAGCTGTCACTGAAGGTCGTTCCCGTTGGCGTCGCGATTTGCGTGAAGTTGGTGCACCCCGCGCCGGCGCAGCGTTCAACGCGGTAGCCTGTGACCGCGGTATCGTCTGTCGATGCCGTCCAGCTGACATTGACCTGACTCGACGAAGTGCTCGTTGCGGACGCTGCGCTCGGGGCCGTGGGCGGCGTCCTGTCGCCGGGCGGCGCTTGCGTCATCGCACTCGCCGCGTTCGAGTAGCTCCCGAGATTTCCTGCAGCATCGACCGCGCGCACGCGATACGTATAGCTCGTCGAGGCTGTGAGACCCGTGTTGCTGTACGTCGTCGTCGATGGCGTTGCAATCTGCGTGAAACCGGTACAACTCGTGCCCTGGCATCGCTCGACGCGATACCCCGTGACGCCGACGTTATCGGTCGCCGCGGTCCAGCTCAGATTGACCTGATTCGCCGAAACCGGCGTCGCCGTGAGTCCCGCGGGAGCGGTAGGCGCCTGCGTGTCGGAGCCGGCAGGCGGCGACGACGTGTCGACAGGCGTGTTCATGTCCGCCTGCAATTCCGTTGCGGTGAGCGCGCGGTTGTACACGCGGACATCGTCAATGCGGCCCGTGAAATACTCACCGTAGGGGTTGTTCCCGCCGATCCAAAGCGGATTGCTGTTCGTCTCGATCGCGCCGCTGCGCGCTGCGCTCGTAACCTGTGCGCCGTTCACGTAGAGGCGCAGCGTGCTCCCGTCATAGGTCACGGCCAGGTGCGTCCAGGTGTTGACCCCGATCGCGCTCGGCGCGCTGATCGAGGGCGGATGCGCACCGTTGAACGTGCCGCCCGCCGCGGGGCGCAGTGGCCCGGCATCGTTGCTGGCGTGGAGCAGGAACGCATCCACCTCCCGTTGAACGATGGCGCGCCAGCCGCTCTGAGTCGCCGTGGGATACACCCAGGCCTCGAGGGTCCCGGCGGAGCTGAAATTCAGGCTCGCGGAAGCCGCGACGAACACGCGATCGTTCACGCCGTCGAAATTCAGCGCGCCGCCGTACCTGCCGGAGCTCGTCCAGGTCGCGCCGCTGATCGTTCCGACGTTGCCGTTCCCGGAGACATCCGTCAGCGCCGAACCCGCGCCTTCATTGAAGTTGTACGCCGCAACGGGAGGCGTACCCCCACCACCTGAGGGCGCCGAATAGGTCACCATCAGCGTATCGCTGGTGGTATTGCCCGCTGCGTCCTTCGCGGTAACGCTGATCGCATTGGAGCCCGGTTGCAGCGGCACGGTGCTCGCCGACCACGAAGTCGTACCGGATGCCATGCCGCTTCCGCCGCGGTCATTGCTCCAGCTCACCTGCATCACGCTCACGTTGTCCGAAGCGGTGCCACTCAGACTCAGCGAACTGCTGGTCGCCGTGTAGCTGCTGCCCGATGTGGGAGCCGTAATGCTCACCGTCGGCGGGGTCGTATCGCCGCCGGCGGGCGTCGTCGTGCCTGCTGGCGTCGAGTATCCGCCGAGATTTCCGGCCGCATCGATTGCGCGGACGCGATAGCGATACGCCGTATTCGCGGCGACAGTCGTGTCCGCGAACGACGTGGCGGTCGAATGCCCCGCGACATCGGCGAGATATAGAACGGCCTTGCCGCTGAACGGCGGCGTGAAGGACCGTGTCGCGCCACCCGTAACCGTCGCGCCCGATGAGATGGCACCGGTCGAGGGATTCAGCCACTCGACTGCGAGCTGCCGCGTCGTCGCGGAGAGATCGACAGTGAACGATCCAGAGCCTTCGGAGTACACCAGATACTCCGCGCCGGTCGCGACGGCGTTGGCGAGGCAGTTGCGCGTCGAGGAAAGCGTGCTACGCGGCTGCATGCGCGCGAGATCGAGCTTCGTGTTGGCGTAGTCGAGCATGTAGCCAATGTTCTTGCGGATCGGATCCCATTGCGGGTCCGTCGCGGTACACGTCGCTCCGCTGCAGCCGCCCGGATTGTTCCGCTGCGGCCACGGCAGGAGGAACGGGTCCATGAACATGGCGGAGTTGCCCGCCGTGAAATTCTTCCACACGAAGTCGCGCATCCCGTCGGGCCCTTCGGCCTGCAGGGACACCCAGAAGTCGCTGTGGTCCGTGTCGTTGATCAGCACATGGCGCGTGCCGTTGTTCGACGGATAGCGCTCGCTCGGCGACACCCAGTCGGCGTTGCTCGAGTAGAGCGTGGAATCGCTGCCGCCGGCGTACTGATAGGTGAACCCGACGGGATGCTGCTGCGCCTTGGTCCCTTCATAGTTCTTGATGAACGTGATGAAGTGCTGCTGCCATCCCGTCGAATAGCTGCCCGCCTCGTTCGCGATTTCGTACGCGACATTGGGCAGATCGTTCACCGTGTCGATGACCTTGCGGACGTAGGCCTCCTGCGCCGCGAGCACCGCAGGACTGATTTGACCGAGATCCTGCGAGCGCGTGGAGCCGCCGTCGTCCACGGCATTGATGTTGTTCGATCCGGTCAACGGATAGCCGTCGTCGGCGCGACGATCGTTCTGCACGTGGAAGCCGTCGAACAGCATCACCGATACGAAGATGCCGCGCGCGCCGGCCTGCTGAACGCGGCTGCGCATGCGCGAGAAATACGTTTCGTCGAACCGCGTCAGATCGAACTTCGGCCGTCCGTCGCTGGCATTGCCCGGCCCGCTCCTGAGCCACGGATACTGGCCCGTGTACCACGGACCCGCCGGTGCGCTCGAGACGTTCCAGTTTCGTTTCGGCAGCGAATCGGCCCACAGGCGAAAGAAGTTGTGATGGTTCGCGGCGAGGAAGTCGAGCCAGCGCGTGTAGTCGAATGCCGGGGGCGGATTGGTCGTGCCGACATCGACGAGGTTCAACCACGTTTGCGAGCCGCCGAGCAGAATGGCGCGACCCGAAGAATCCATGAAGTAGCGCGGGTTCTGCGTCGAGACACGCAGCGGCCCGGTGCGCGGCCCAGCCGCTGAATTCCCGATCTCGACGAAGTTCGTGCAGCTCGTACCGGTGCAGCGCTCGACGCGATAGCCGGTGACGCCCACGTTGTCGCTAGATGGCGACCACGTGACGTTCACCTGCGTCGGCGAAACCGCCGACGCGACGGCGTTACTGGGTGCGGTGGGTGGCTGCGTGTCCTGTGCTACACAGACCGCGGCGTGCGTGATTCCGATGATTGCAATTGCATGACGAAGAAACCTCGACATGCAGTCGAGCAAAACGCGCACTGAGACCATGGCGTCGCACTTTTGACTTCCCACATTAGTTCACCCGGACCCAGCAAGGCCCGTGCCCAAGTGCACAACATGTATGAAAAGGGAGACACGCGAGGGGCGTGTCTCCCTATGCGAGGGGAAGCCTCGGGATCAGAGTTTGACGATCGCCGCGACGGACGGAACGCCGCTGCCATTCACGATGAACAGCATGTAGTACCCCGGCGGTGCGAGATTCGAATTGGCCGGCGCGCTGATCGACAGACTGCCCGTGCCCGCGCTGAACGTGAGCGACAGATACGCCTGATCCATGTCGATGTTGTGCGTCACGCTCGGCAAGCGTGTGAGAACTACGCGGCTCACCTGTGCGGCTTGCGCAGTTCCGACCGTGAACACTTCGTTGTACGCAATCTGCGACGGCGCCGAGCCGATCACCGGACGCGCACCTCGGAAGAGATACGGCGGCGCGAAGAGCTCCGCGCTGAACTGGTCCGTCGGGTCCGGGCTGCCGAAGAAGCGGCCGCCGCCCGTCACCAGCACACGCGCGTCGGGCAACAGGATCGCCGTCGAGTGATACAACCGACCCTGGCTCATCGAGGCGAGCGGGCTCCACGTCTCCGTCGTGGGCGACCACTGTTCCGCCGCCAGCACGGCGTTCGACGTGTTGTAGTTGACCGCATCCGTCGTGCGCCCGCCGCCGACTGTGAGCACATTGCCATCCGGCAGATTGAGCATCGTCGGATAGGCGCGCGGATTGCCCATCGAAGCAACCTGCCGCCACGCGGGATTGGCCTGGTTCATATCGATGACGTACGCGGTGGCGAACGCCGATCGCACGGCCGTGTCCGGATCCGCCGACGTGCCGACTTTGATGATGCGTCCGGGCGCGTACATCACCGAGCTCGCGCCATCGAGCGCGGCGCCGCCAACGGTAGTCCAGGCCTGCGTCGCCAGGTTCAGCACTTTGCTCTGGATCGGAGCGCGCGACGTCGACGGCACGAAGACACGTCCGTCCGGCAACACGTACGAGTGCGGGTAGTACGGGAAGTACTGCGCGGCCGTGGTCAGCGTCGTCCAGCTGTTCGTGGCCGGGTTGAAGACCTCCGGCTGCGGGACTTCACATCCGTTGCAGTTCGATTCACCGGACTGCACGAGCATGCGGCCGTCCGGCAGCGTCGTCACCGTGGGATACCAACGCGCGAACTGCATCGCGCCGCCGGCCGTCCACGTCTTCGTGCGCCAGTCGAATATGTTGGTGTCATTGATGCCGACATGCGCGTCGACATGCCCGCCGGCAACGAGCACGCGACCGTCCGGCAGCAGCGCATGGCCGCCGCAGAAGATGTTGTCGGGAGCCGTCACCGTGACGAACGAGTTGGTCCGCGGGTTCCACACCCGCGCGTCCTCACCCGCGAACAACTGGCCGTCCGAGGCCATCACACGACCATCCGGCATCAAGTGGGTATGGATCGCGACGAAGGGCCACGTCTGTGTGCCCAGCCACAGACCCGTCGTGCCCGGATTCCCAGGCGACGCATTGCTGAACGTCACGCTGACCGGTGAGGAATTGCCGATGTTCTCCGCGGCGTCCCACGCATACGCGCTCACGGTATGCGTGCCGTTCGCGAGCTGCGCCGTGTTGAACGTGATGGAGTACGGGGCCGTCTTGTCCGGCAGACCGACGTCGACGCCGTCGACCTGGAACTGGACGCCACCGACGCCACTGCCGTCCGAAGCAGTAGCGCTGAACGTCACCGAGCCGGAAAGGGAGGCACCGCCATTCGGCGAGGTAATGGTCACAGTGGGCGGCGTCGTATCGCCCTGCGGCGGATTGGCGCCGCGGAACGCAACGAGCTGCATGAGCCACGCACCGTTCGATGCGAGCGATGCAGCCGCGTCGTAGGTGCCGGCCGCTGTCACCAAGCGGTCTTCGGCGATGCCACCTTGCGGCGTGATCACGCGTTGGGTGTAGCTGACGCCCGCACCGCTCGTGCTCGTCTGCACCGTATTCGCGGCGAACAGCAGCGCATACGGATGCGTGGTGGTTATCGAGCCACTGGCGCTCAGCGCACCGCTGCCGCTCGCTTCTGATCCAGTGAGCACCGGCGATGTGGGATCGATGCCGGAGTACTCGAGGATGCGGATATCGGGCAACGTCGCGGGCGAGTCGAATGTCACCGTCACTTTGTTGCTGCCCGCGCTCGCACCGCCGATTCCCGCGGCGTAGTAGATCGCTTGCGACAGCGACGAGCCGGAGGCGGCAGTCGGACCTGCCGCGAGGTCGTATTGGTTCCCGCTCGTGTCAGTGACGGACACGATATTCGCGGTCGTGTCGTGCCACCCCACGACGACAACGTTCAGACGGCCAGCGGTCTGCGCCGCGGTATAGGTCACTTGCACGGTCGTCTGCGGAGTCTGAGACGACAGGTAGTTCAACTGCCCGAACCCGATCGGACCGACGTCGGCTTGCGTGGTCGCGTTCGCGATCGCCGAGTAACCGCTGAGGTTGCCGGCGGCATCAACGGCACGCACGCGATAGCGATACGTCGTCGACGGCGAGAGCGCGCTGTCATTGAAGGCCGGCCCGGTGGGCGTTCCAACCTGCGCGAAAGTCGTGCACGCCGCGCCGGTGCAACGCTCCACGCGATAGCCGGTCACACCGACGTTGTCCGTCGACGCGCTCCAAGTGAGGCCGATCTGCGTCGTCGACAACGCACTGCCGCTGAGGCCGGTCGGCGCAGAGGGCGCTTCCGTGTCCGGGGGCGGCGGTGTGCCACCCACCGGGGTGGCCATGTCGGTCTGGATTTCGGAAACACTCAGCGCACGGTTGTAGATGCGCACATCGTCGATGCGGCCGCGGAAGAACTCCCCGTAAACCGTAGTGCCGGCGATTGACAACTGATTGTTGTTGACCTGGAGGGCGCCAGTGCGCGCCGTGCTCGCCACCTGCGTGCCGTTCACGAAGATCCGGATGGCGCTGCCATCGTAGGTCATCGCGAGGTGCGTCCACGTGTTCACTGCGATCGCACTCGGCGCGCTGATCGACTGCGTCGTTCCGTTGAACGTGCCGCCAGCAGCCGGGCGCAGCGGTCCCGCGTCGTTGCTCGCATGGAGCAGGTACACGTCGGCCTCTTTCTGCACGATCGAGCGCCAGCCGCTCTGGGTGGCCGTCGGGAATACCCACGCCTCGATAGTCACCGCCGTCGTCGGACTCAGGCTGGTCGAGGAGTTGATGGACACGCGATCGTTCGTGCCATCGAAATTCAGCGCGCCGCCGTTCTTGCCGGCAACCCACGTCGCACCACCGAGGATTGCACCGGTGTTGGCATTGGCGGTGAAGTCGTTCAGCGTAGTGCCGGCGCCCTCATCGAAGTTGTACGCGGCGACCAGTCCCGCGACGCCAGTGCCGGCCTGCGTGGTGGCGCTGGCAGTGTTGGAGTAGGCGCCAAGGTTGCCGGCCGCATCAGTCGCGCGGACGCGATAGCTGTAACTGGTGGAGGGCGTCAGACTGCTGTCGCTGAAGGTCGTGGCCGTCGGCGTGCCAATCTGCGCGAAGCTCGAGCAGCCCGCGCCGGTGCAACGCTCCACTCGATAGCCGGTCACCGCGACGTTGTCCGTCGACGCGCTCCAGCTAACCGTGATCTGCGTGGAGGAAATCGCCGTCGCGCCCGCACTGCCCGGCGCGCTCGGCGCCTGCGTGTCCGGCGGCGCCTGCGTGCTGGCCGTCACCGTGTTGGAGTAGCCGCTGAGATTGCCGGCCGCATCTGTCGCGCGCACGCGGTAGCTATAACTGGTGGAGGCGGTCAGCCCACTGTCGGCAAAGCTCGTCGCCGTCGGAGTCGCGACTTCGACGAAGTTCGAGCAGCCCGCGCCGGAGCAGCGCTCCACTCGGTAGCCGGTGACGCCGACGTTGTCCGACGAAGCACTCCAGCTCACCGTGATCTGCGTAGAGGAGTTCGCTGTGGCACCCGCACTGCCAGGCACGCTTGGCGCTTGCGTGTCCGCCGGCGGCGACTGCGTCGTGTCACTCGCCGTGTTGGAGTACGCGCTGAGATTGCCCGCTGCATCGGTCGCGCGGACGCGATAGCTGTAGCTCGTCGAAGCCGTCAATCCACTGTCATTGAAGGTGGTGCCGGTTGGCGTGCCGACCTGTAGGAAGTTCGAGC
>Ga0134125_10010463_pt1 | contig 10422 bp, 6 predicted proteins | sample KB31751_FD_96464 | JGI IMG/M metagenome (GOLD analysis project Ga0134125, IMG submission 96464) | Terrestrial soil microbial communities with excess Nitrogen fertilizer from Kellogg Biological Station, Michigan, USA - KB3-175-1 | ecosystem: Environmental > Terrestrial > Soil > Unclassified ... | reverse complement strand
TGGATCACGCCGTCGTTCTGTGGGTTCCGGTCGCAGGTGTTGCCGCTGCGCACGGTGGCGTTGATCGTCACGGGCGCGCAGCCGGAGCCGCAGGCGGGAGCCTGGGCGGAGAAAGTGATCGAGCGGCCCGGACCGCCGGGGGTGAGATCGGGCAGCCCGGAGCAGAGGAGGCGGGGCTGCGGGCCTGCCACCGGCACGCAGCCGGGCTCGGTGCTCGTCAAGCTGAGGGCTCCCGCGGCGGTGACGTCGACAACGGCACCCTTTGCGACAGCCGTTCCGAGATTGCTCGCGGTCAGCGCGAAAGAGAAGGAGGAGCCGCAGGCCACCGGCGCCGGCGGCACGACGTTGCCCACCACCAGCGCCAGGTCCGCCTCCGGTGGAACGATCCGCGTTTGAGCCGGGCATTGGTCGCCACCCACGGTGGCGACGTTTTCCACGGTGAGCCCTGCGGCCGAACAATCCAGAGGCACGTCCACGTTGAACGTCACCAGCACCGGAGGCAGCGTCTGGCCGGCCGCGATCGTGCCCAACGCGCAGGGAAAACCGCCGCCGCAGGGTGCGGTGGCGCTCGAGAAGTGGAGATTCGCCGGGTCGGGGTCCTCGAGGGTCACACCATGGGCCGCCAGCCCGCCATCATTGCCCACCGTGACCTCATAGGTGATCGTGCCTCCAGGCTCCGCCGTCTCAGGACCGGTCTTGAGGCAAAAGACGTCCTCGGTTGGGATCGGCTGGATCTGGTCCGTATCCGCCGCACATCTCTGCAAGCAGTTGTCGCCGTTCACGCAGACGGTGTTGGTGAAAGTGCCGGTGGCTTCAGCGCCAACCCGGCCACGCACGCGGTATGTCGCATCGCCGCCGTCAGGCAAGGGATCGGCGAGAGGCTGCTGAACGAAGTTCGTGCAGGCGATGCCCCGGCACCAGCCCACCGCCTCCAGCTTGTTTGGGAAGGTGTCGTTCACCGTCGCACCGGGTCTGGCAGCCACGACGTCGATCTGATAGGTCACGATCTGCCCTGGCCGGACGGTGTTCTGCTGATCGCTCTTGCTGATCGAGTTGGCGCACTGTTGCGGTTGCTCCGGCTCCCCTGAGGGGCACACCGCGACCGCTCCGGCGTCGGTCACAGGGTCCCCTGCAGGCGGTACGTCATACAGGAAGCCGCCCATGAAGACCCGGCCGTTCAGGGTCGCGACGGACTGACCGAAGGCTCCGCCCGGTGTATGCAGAATCTTGAACTTCTGGGTCCAGATCGCGTTGCTCTGCTCAAAGAGGTAGGCCGCGCCCACCACCGCGACGCCCTCGCGGTCGAAGGCGAAGGGAGCGCCGATCAACACGTCGGTGCCGACGATCTGGACCGCGGTGCCGAACTGCACGCCCGCCTTGGGATCGTTCGGCTTGAGCTGACGCCTGAGCCAATCTCCACCCTGCCGCTCGAAGACGTACGCCGATCCGGAGTCGGTGAGGCCCTGATTGTCGTCCCCCGGGACCCCAACTCCGATCCGGCCCTCTCGGATCGCCACGGCGGCGCCGAATTGGATGTTGCCCGCACGGAAGGGGCCGGCCGTCAGCTTACCTTGATTTTCCAAGGTCCATCCGCTACCTGCCCGCTTGAAGACGTAGGCGGCCCCAAAGTTCTTGAACAGGGTGAGGTCGTCGGCAAAGGGGGAGCCCACCACGATCTCGTTTCCGTCGACCGCCACGGCAGAGCCAAATTCGTCGAAGGGCCGGGCATCGTTGGCCAGGAGCTTCGCCGTCTGGCTCCAGGGTCCCGAGGTTGCCGCCGGCAATTCGAAGACATAGGCCGCGCCCGCCAGACTCCCACCGCCCGAGTCGCCGGGGGCGCCGACGACCAGGGTCGCGCCGTTGAGCGAGACGGAGAAGCCGAACAGGGCGCCGCGCGTGGCGTCCGCGGCCTCCAGCTTGGCCGCTTGAACCCATTGCGGTCCGCCGGCCTGGGAAACGAGTTGAAAGAGGTAGACCACTCCGGAGTCCTGGACCTTCCCATTTCCCATGGGAGCGCCGGCCGCCAGCCAGCCGCCGCTGATCGAGACCGAGGACCCGAACTGGTCGCCCGGCTGGAGATCGGCAGGCCTGAGCTCCGGAGCTGTCGGTCTCGCTCCCGGCTCGGGATTCAGGTACAGGGCTACGGAACCCGCATTCGCGTTGTCCTGATTGGCGCCGGCCGCGAGCCAATCTCCACCCGCGCTGAGCGCCCACCCGAGATGGGCGTTCTTTGTGGGAGTCGTTGCGAGCAGCAGCGGCGCATCGCAATCGATCGTAACGGACGCGGAGAGGAGGCCCGGCAACCCGAGCCCCGCGACGGTGGCGGCAATCACCAGGAAGATCGCACGAGCTTCGTTTCTCATTGGGGTGGCCTCGGTGGTCCGGTCGTGAAGTCGCGGAGCTGGAACGGCGGGTCGCCCAGGATGTTCAAGTCGTCCAAGCCATGGGTTGGCGCCGGCCGCGTGGGCAGTCCGCCTGGGGGTATCACCACCCATTGGCCCGCCTCCACCTCCACGGGATCGCCGCCCGCCCTGGCCTGGACGCTGACGACTCCCTCGTCCACGGCCACGAACGTCCCGACGCGGGGATCAACGAGGAAGCGGGCCAGCGTTCCCTTGACGCCCGCCGCGGCCTCCGGGGTGTCCACGTCGATGGGCGGCTCTCCCGGCAGGAGGGCGAGGAAAAACCGGCCGAGGCTGAACCGGACCTTGGGCTCGCAGGAGCGCGAGGAGTCGCCGAGCTCGGCGTCGCTCGGCCCCAGGATCTTCAGCACGCCGCTCACCCTTCGGCCGTCGAGAGTGATCCGCTTGCAGCCGAACGCCCGGTTGAAGTCGACTCTCAGGAAGGCGTCCCGGCCCTCCAGCTTCACCTTCATGCCGCGCGTGATGGGATTTTTGGCGGCGAGGTCGCGGGCAGGCTCTCCCGGAGGGAAGGCGTGGACGGCCGGCTTGACCACGGCGGCGATGCCGATCTCCTCGGCGGCGACACCCGTGCCCAGGAGCCCGATCCCGAGGACTGCGATGTTTGCGATGGCGGCGGCGCGCATCACAGCTCCCAGCTCAGGCCAGCGGAGATCACCGTCCGCCGGTAGCCGAGATCCGGGAGCCCATCCCCCAGATCGACATTTGAATTCCGCCGGGTGTAGGCCCCCCGGAGCATCCAGCGCAGCCGGGCCGAGGCCGCCCAGACGAGCGTCGCCGCCGACTGCACGGTCGTGTCGTGCCGTGGCGGCCCGGTTGGATCGAAGAGGTTGGACTCCGGCCTGTGATACCGATCCCTGCGCGCTCGCCCCTCCAAGAGCGCGGACAAGCGCAATCCCAGCGGCCAGGCCAACTCGCCGTTACCCTCCAGGGAAGAGCCCGCGAACGCCGACCCCGCACGGCGGTCCACCCCGGCGGCGCCCAGGCGTAGCGTGCGGTTCGGCCCGCCGAAATAGAAGAGCTGGCTCAACCCCAGCGACAGGTTTTGGCCGCTGCGTTGCGGGTCGAAGCGAGGCCCGCCCGAGAAGTGTCGGTCGGAGTAGCCGAGGTCCAGGCGCGTGGAAGTGCCAGGCGTTTCGCGGACGCCGAGCACCGCGGCTCCATCGAAGGTGTGGAGGTAGGGATCGTTGCCGAGACGGTAGACGGCGCCGCCGGCCTGAAACAGCGCGGTGAACCGGCTGCCGTCGAACGATATCCGGGAGGAACCCAACGGCCCCTCGACGAACCCTTGAGGATCGCTGCCGAGAGCGAGTTGGATGGCGCCGCGCACCTGCCCTAGATCGAGATAGCCGAAGTTGAAGAGGAAGGACCGCCGGGTCTCCAGAGTCACGCCGAGGTTCTGCCCCTCCCCGGCATGGAAGGGATAGATCCCAAGCCGCAGGTCGGCGCGGGCCAGGGCGTCGGACTCCTCGCCACGAATCACCTTGCCGCCCGGGCCGGGTGCCGGAAGGCTCAGATTGTTCGAAAGGAGGTGGGGATTGGAGTCCTCCGCAGCCGAGAGGCCCACCGTCCCCTCCCAAAGCCCCCGGTCGTCTACGGGCTGGGGCTGGGGAGTCGCGAGGCTCGCCTCGATCTCCACCGCGGCCTCCCGCGTCCGGCCCAGCCGCAGCAGGGCAATCCCTTGCCTGTAGCGCGGCGTACCCTTCTCCGGATCGAGCTTCGCGGCTCTCTCCAACCAATCGATGGCCGCCAGGGTATCCCCGCGGTCCAGAGCGTCCAGCCCTTCGGCCAAGTCCACCTCGGCTTCGGCTCGCCGCGGAGCGGGCGCGGCAAAGCTCCCTGAAGCCAGAGTGGCAAAGCCCAGAGCAAACAACAGCCAGGACGGCAAGGTCCGACGCATGGGCGAGATACCTTCTCTCTATGGGTTAGCAAAAATTATATCATGAAAAGACCTTTGCGCGGGGAGCGTCATTCTTCATTGGGGAGGCCCCGGCGGTTGGGTCGTGAAGTCGCGTAGCGAAAAAGGCGGGTCGTCGAAGGGTTCCCGGCGGCGGTCCAGCGGGCGGTACCGGCTCCGGCCGGAATTGAGCATCGCCAGCATGGCGTCGGCCTCGGCGTTCATGCCATGAGAGCGGTAGGCCGCCACGAGGTCAAACAGAACTCGTCTCGCCCGCTCCGGTTCCCCCGTATCGGTATACCCTGCCGCCAAGCGGGTATAGATACGCGCATCGAAAGTTGGAGTGTCTGGAGGCCCGTCCGGAGGTCCGACCCCGCCCATGTGAGTGGCTTCAGAGAGTTGATAGATGCCGGACGCCGGCCCCTCTCCCCTCCAATGTTTGAGGAAGCCGTAGAAGAGCCCGAGGTCGTGCCGGTAGAGAGAGAGGTCGGCCTGCTTCGGGGAAGCATTCAGAATTAGCTTCTCGTTCCCGTCCACGAGGCGATCAATCGCGGCCACATCCCCCTGAGACGACGGTAGATTGACGAGTTTGCGGAAAGTGAGAAGGTCGGGCTCGTCCTGGGTCAGGAGAATCGCCAGGCGAAAATAGCTCCTCGCCGCGTCGTTACGTCCCTTTGTGTGAAGGGCGTCACCCAGCGACCGGAGCAGATGCCGGAAAGCCTCGCGTGGGCTCGGCTCGTGCCTTGTCGCAGCAATTGGTCGGCCGCGTTCGGCCCACCAGGAGTACTTCCCAGGATCGAAGTTGGTGCTCTCGTGCACCGCCAGGACCTCCCGGGCGCCTTCGCCGATGTCGGATTGGCCGGAGAGAGATCCAAGTACATGCGCCGCGTGACTGGACGAAAACTCCTCGGGCAGATACGACTGCTGCGCCAGAGCCGCGACCAGGATGGCGAGGTACTCCTCGCCCTGGCTCTGAGGCGCATTGCTCATCTCCAGCCGGTTGAGCGCTTCATCTTCCGCCTCCAGCATCTGCCCCTTGCCGATCAGGAACCATAGGTATTCGGGTAGCGCCTCCGGGTGATGCTGAGAAAGGATTTCTACAAGGCTCGTCTGGGCCTGCCGGTCATCTGGCCTTTCTTCAAGGGTCTGCCGGTAGTTCTCGGCTGCACGCTTCCAGTCACCACGGCGCGTCAGGAAGTCCCCGAAGTTGCGGTGGAAAAATGGCCGCAGAGGAACTTCCAGGGTCACCGAACGTTCAAATAGAGGCTCGGCGTCCGAGTCACGGCCAAGATTTGCATAGACTTGGGCCAGATTGTTGAGGACTGACCCTCGATTAGGGTCGATCTCCAGGGCTCGCTCATATTCCAAAGCCGCTTCAGCGAGGTGGCTGCGCCGAATCGCATCGTCCGTCTCTACCTGGGCTTGCTGCTGTCGAGAAAGGCCTAGGTAGAACCGGACCTCCAACTCTCCTTCGCCTTTGGCGCCCGCTAGCTCCTGGAGAAAAGACTCGTGAGCGGCTTCAAACTCCCCCCTATGGAGGAGGGCAATGCTCTCCTCGAGGTGATCACGTTGTGCCCAGGCGCTCAGCGGGACGAGCATTAGGGCAATGACAAATGGAGTCAAGCGCATACAACCTCTAGGTAGGCTCACTTTGGAGTTACCACCATCGAACAGTCAGTTTTACGGATGCATCTATCATACTTTATCATATACACTTCAAGCGTGCCGGGGACCTGATTCTTGAAGATCGGCCGAATGATTTGTTTCCAGTCCTTAGGGTTTGGATAGAGTACGACAAACGTTAAGCTTTCGACCCTGCATTGGACCTTTTCGTACCAGTGCCCAGTGTCGACATGGTCACTTCTTACCGCAAGGGGCACTATAGCATCAGCAGGACGCTCCCCCAGAGTCGACCGCAGGCGAACCAGCATCTTCGAACTACTACTAGCCCGAATCTCGCTATCCAGCAGGGGTACCCCGAGCCGATCGTCTCCCAGAACTTCAGCGTCACGACTAATGGGGATATTGCCCCCAAAGTAATTCGTGATCTTTTGCAAGAAGTCTGGGTTCTCAAACCATTTCGCGAGTTGATCCTGGATGTATTGGGTCAACTTCACCATATCTTTCGCTAGCACTTGCAACGAACCGTAGAACCTTTCCTTCAGAAGTTCTTCCTTCTGGCCTTTGATATCAATGTGGCCCTCGACACGGAGAAAAAATTCGTCAGTCTTGAATCCTCCAAAGTCGGCGCTCTTCTCTTCGAAAACTACTGTCAAGACCGAAGTAGGGCCTGCACCACCAGAACCTTCGCGCTTGGAACTCCAGTCGAGAAAGCCGAGATATTGATTTCCAAGCGACGCGAGCGTATCGGACAACTGCTGCTCCAACCCGGGGAGTTCCTTTGAATGGGTAATTTTTAAGAGAGGCGACTCGGTCTTGAAGACCGTTTGTATGCGCGGCTTGTGCTGGCCAGCCGCGGGGGATGAGCACAGGAGGATGGCCGCTATACAGACCGAAAGCTCCAGGCTAATCAGTCGGAATGCAAGGGTTATTTTCAAGATGCGCATTTAAAATCACCGTCTGGATAGGCAATTCTTTCAATAAGACATCTTTCTTGGCGAAATTGGCGCTCGCAACTTTTGAGCCTGACGCTCTTATACATCTGATTTCAATCTCGATTCTGTCGTTTTGCCGGAAGACATCGGTCCCCAGATACTGAAATTTCTTCCAACTCTCCTTAGCATAGTTAGTATCACTGTCTAGCCTGTCGCTCGGCTGGCCCTCAGGGGCTAGGAACTGCTTCGCCAACTGGTCCACTTCTTCATTCGCGCGGGAGTCGTGTTCGTCTCGGAGGGCTTTAACCGCCGCGCCAGCATAGATGACACCGGGGCTAATTTTCCTTAAGAGATAGAATCTATCCGATTGAGAGTTACCTTGTCGAGCGATATGATGCACTGATAAATCAAACTGGGGACCTTTTCTGTCTTGCACCGCCAAGATTGTATACAGATTGCCGACAGGCACGATTCGCAATTCGATTGACTCTCCTTTTCCCATAATTCGCGCTCTAACATCCTGTGGCAGGAAAACAATATTGCAGATCACGAGTACCACCAGTAACACCCCAAGGGATAGTGACAGCCGAGAACTCTCGAGGCTGTCTCGAATCTGCTTCCCGATCGCTTTTTCTCGCGGACTAAGGGCCCACTTAGCGAAAAGGAAAAAGGCGCCTACCGTGGTGGACCCGAGAACAACTTTGATTCCCATAGGAGAGTCATGGATAGCCTGGAAGGTCGCTATCGCAAGGACACAGAGAAAGAGTAGGGAAAGATTGCCTATCAGCCGACAACTGGGCTTGGTCTCGGCCTCGTCTTCCGAGGAGTTGTTTGAATCGGCCTGAGTCGATTCCGACATGGTCACTGCCTCCGAGCTTGCCCTGGTTGCCTTGGATGCCAGAATCCAGTATACTCTAGCAAACAATCAACGTCTAGAGGAAAGCGGTGGTCCTAAAATCAATCTATCGCTATATGGGTTCCCTTGCATTCAAGTTTGCAATCGGCTGGAGCCTCGTTTTCCCAGCTTTTGGCTTAGCCCAAGGGCCCGATCTCACACGCTTCGACCTAGCATTCGCGGAGGGAATCTGGTCATTCAGCCAAGGCAGCGACTTGGATGCGGTGAACTACTTCCAGGAGGCTTCACATCTTAGGCCTAACGACGGGTTCTCCAAATACATGTTGGGTCTAAGCTATATGCGGATCGGCAAATTCAGAGAGGCGGCAGCAAAAATCGAGGCCAGCTCGGCAGACGGCGTGACGCCACCGCCCGTCGAGCCCAGCCGAGTCCTGGTCGACCTTGGCGCCGCCCAACTCGCCGCGGGCGATGTCCAGACGGCCATCAGGACGCTGGAGGAGGCGCTTCAGGACCGGCCGACGGATCCCGTCGCTCGCCACTACTACGACAAAGCGCGCGGGCTTGTAGGCCGGCAGCAGGAGGGGGAGGCTGTCCTCGATCTGCCCGTCACCTTTCCGGCGGTCACGACACAGTCGGCTGCAGCCAATGAGCCTCGGTGGACGGGGAGCGTCGGGGTCCTGGCCGGCCACGACTCCAATCCCAACCTATTGTCCGAGGACCTCCTCCTTCCCATACCGTCCTCAAGCCAGAACCCGAAGCTCGTAAGCGGCCGCAGCTCGGATTCCGTCGCCAGTGCCGACCTGCGGGTGAGTCACCGCCCGATTCCGCTCTTCGGCGGGTGGAGCCTGGCGGCCGACTTCCGCGAGGAAGGGTCTTTCCACCAGGACTTCCAGTATCTGAACGTCGTCCGGACGGGAGCGGTCGTCCACCTCGCCCACGGCACCGATCCCCTCGGGGCTCTCGAGGGGCCTCTGGGTTCGGTCCAGGTGCCGGCCGGCAGTAGCAGGACGTCGATGCTGCTCCAGGGAGGAATCGAGGAGCTGCGGCTGGACAACGCCTCGTACCTCCGGCTCTCCACGCTCGCGGGAGCGGTCACCTTCGCCCCCTCGCCGGACAATGCCACCCGGCTCGACGTTCGCCTCCTGGATCGCAGCTACTACCGCCATCGGCTCGCCGACTCGCGCCGCAACGGCCAGGAAGTCAGCGTCGGCGTCCACCAGATCTCTCATCTGGGCGGCAAAGACCGGCTCCTGACCCTGGGATTCGAGGCGTCCGACCGGCATGCCGGCAGCGCCTTCCGCCGCACTCTCCTGGGTGGGGACGTCGAGGCGGTCTTCCCGGTCGCTACGCGCTGGACGGTCCGTCTGGGAGCGTGGGTGAACAAGGAGAAGTTCGACGATCCCGCCTCGAACCTCTTCAGCTCGGACCCCGCGAGCCCCGCCCGGCGGGACAGGACCTGGGGAAGCTCCGCGGCGCTGGCCTTCGAGATCAACGACCGCCTGCGCTTCCTTCTCCGGGGTAGCTACCAGAATCGGGACTCGAACGTGACCTTCGACGGCGGCCTGCCGGCACTGGACTACCGGCGGACCGTCGTGGAGACCGGGCTGAGCTGGGCCTTCTGATCTCGGGCGTCCTCACGAATTCGCCTGGTACCGCCACTCCAGGGCCAGCCGCATGGATCTCGAGTGGTCTTCAAAGAGACCGGCGCCTGAGCCGCAGCAGGGCGACGCAGGCCAGCAGCAGCACGAGCGCGGCGAGGCCTTCTGGCCGTAGCGCCGGAACCGTCGGCGGCGACGACTGGACCGTCAGGCAGCACAAAGCGCTGGCGTTGGACTCGTTGACGCCATCCCCGTTGGCATCGAAGGCGACGTTCCCCCGATTGCAGAGGGTGGTCCCGGCGAAGCCCGGGTCGATTTTGGCCTGGACGCTGATGGTCACCGTTCCGCAGACCGGAATCGAGCCGTTCCAGGAAACCGTGTCGCCTGTGATCGTCGCGGTGCCGCTGCTCGCCGTGACCTTGATCGGGGCCAACCCGGCCGGCAGCGTGTCCGTGAACTCAGCCCCCGGATTGTCCCCCTGCGCGTTCGGCCCGCCGTTGCTCAGCACGTAGGTGAAGGTCACGAAATCGCCCTCGAAGCCTCCGCTGACGCCGGAACAACGGATCGAGAGGCCGGGCGGCGCCGGAACCGTCGCCGTATCCGTCGCGGTGTTGTTGGAGAGGTCGGGATCGACGATGCCCGGAGGCGGAGCGACGGTCGCGGTGTTGGACAGGTTGATGACGCACTGAGAGGTCAACTGGCCCTCGATCCGGTAGACCGCCTGTCCCCCCACCGGTAGCAGGCCCAGGGTGATGGTGAGCTGGTTGCCTGAGACCATGCAGTCCGTCGCGTTCGCACCCACGCAGTGAGGGCCGAGCAGAGCGTTGGGGAGCGGGTCGGTGATCGTGGCGCCGGTGACGGCGTTCGGGCCGTTATTGCGCACGGTGAGCACATAGGCCATCGCCTGCCCCGAAACGAGGGCCGCGGGTTCATGGGTCTTGGTGATCGCCAGATCGGCCGTCGGAGAACAAGTGACCGGGATGACCTGGATCACGCCGTCGTTCTGTGGGTTCCGGTCGCAGGTGTTGCCGCTGCGCACGGTGGCGTTGATCGTCACGGGCGCGCAGCCGGAGCCGCAGGCGGGAGCCTGGGCGGA
>Ga0134125_10010460_pt1 | contig 10424 bp, 9 predicted proteins | sample KB31751_FD_96464 | JGI IMG/M metagenome (GOLD analysis project Ga0134125, IMG submission 96464) | Terrestrial soil microbial communities with excess Nitrogen fertilizer from Kellogg Biological Station, Michigan, USA - KB3-175-1 | ecosystem: Environmental > Terrestrial > Soil > Unclassified ... | reverse complement strand
TGCCCCGCGACCGAGTGGATCATGCTGACTTCGAGCGCTTCGGTGGGGTCGAGCGGCGGCAGCAGGCTCGGAAGCCGCGCCGCCAGCATCGACTTGCCGGAGCCGGGTGGCCCGATCATCAGCAGGTTGTGGCCGCCGGCCGCGGCGACTTCGAGCGCGCGCTTGGCCGTCTCCTGGCCCTTGATGTCCTTGAGATCGACCGGTGCGGGCGGCAGCTCGGCGATGCGCGGCTCGGGATGGCCGAGGACCTGGCTGCCTTTGAAATGGTTGATGAGCGCCAGCAGCGATGGCGCCGCCAGCACGTCGAGCGTGCCGGCCCAGGCGGCTTCGCCGCCGCAGGCCCCGGGGCAGATGATGCCGCGCCCCGCCGAGGCGGCACCCATCGCCGCCGGCAGCACGCCCGCCACCGGCAGCAGCGAACCGTCCAGCGCCAGCTCGCCCAGCGCCACATAGCCTTCGAGCTCCTCGCCCGGCAGCACCTCCATCGCCGCCAGCAATCCCAGCGCGATCGGCAGGTCGAAATGGCTGCCCTCCTTGATCAGGTCGGCCGGAGCGAGATTGACCGTGATGCGCCGCGGCGGCAGCGCCAAGCCCAGCGCCGCCAGCGCGGCGCGCACGCGCTCGCGCGATTCCGCCACCGCCTTGTCCGGCAACCCGACGATGGTGAAGGCGACCAGGCCGGCGGTGATCGTCACCTGCGCCTCGACCTCGAGCACCTCGATGCCGGAGAAGGCGACCGTCCGCACGCGCGCGACCAATGTGCCTCTCCCTCCTCCGCCTCCCTGGAACCTTACGGGAACAAAGGGCACTTGACCAGAAGGCGGCCGGGCAGACCCGGCGAGCGCGCTGCGCTTAGCTCATTGCTTTGCCGACGAGCGGCCGCCGGCGGCCGGCCCGATCAGACCCTGACCTGTGAAGGGGAGAGCGCGGGCGCTGCTAGCGCCCGTTGAGATTCTGCTCGCTGATGATCCTGGTGAGCCGCAGCAGATGTTCGCGCATGTCATCGCTGCGGATGGCGCGATAGTGGCGCACCAGCTCGATCTCTTTCGCGGTGAAGCCCGCCGTGTCGGTGGCGAGCTGCGGCTCGGAATCGTCCTGGAAGAAGAAGGACATCGGAACGCCGAGAAACTTCGCCGCCGCGGCCAGACGGCCGGCGGAGAGGCGGTTTTCGCCATTCTCGTATTTCTGCACTGCCTGGAAGCTGACGCCGATGGCGCTGCCGACATCCTCCTGGCTGGCTCCGGCGAGGAGCCGCGCCTGGCGCAGGCGGCTGCCGACCGAGAGGTCCACGTGATTGGCGCGGCGCTTGCGCGGCTTGCGGCGCTGAGCCTCGTTGACGGCGGCTTCTCCCTTGGGCTGCGTCATAATACTCGAGACCTCCGTTCCCCGACGTGGTTGCATCCCCTTTACCCTCGTCCATTGTTTGGAGCGATTTTCTACCATAAAGGGCGCCATTTCCCGGCGGGACAACTTACACCGGCAGCCGGCAGACTTCAATCTGTCATGACAACTGATCGGGCTATAAATATCGGCCTATAAATTACGCGGAAGCGCGCCCTCCGCGGGCGGCGAGCCGCGCTTCGATGGCATCCCAGACGCGGCTTTCGAGCCGGACGCCGTCGAGACGATTGATCTCCTGGATGCCGGTGGGCGAGGTCACGTTGATCTCGGTCAGGTGATCGCCGATCACATCGAGCCCGACGAAAAGCAGCCCCTGCTCGCGCAGCGCCGGGCCGAGCGCCGCGCAGATCTCGCGTTCGCGCGCGGTGAGCGTGGTCTTCACCGCCTTGCCGCCGACATGCAGATTGGCCCGCGCCTCGCCCGCGGGCGGCACGCGCAGTACTGCGCCCAGCGGCTCGCCCTCGAGCAGGATGATGCGCTTGTCGCCTTCCCGCACCGCCGGAAGATAGCGCTGAACGATGAGCGGCTCCCGATAGAGCTGGGTGAAAAGCTCCAGGAGCGCGTTGAGATTGTCATCCTCCGGCCGCAGATGGAATACGCCGGCACCGCCATTGCCGAAGAGCGGCTTCAGGATGATGTCGCCCTGCTCGCGGCGGAAGGCGAGGATCTCCTCGCGATCCGCGGTGATGAGCGTCGGCGGCATCAACCCCTCGAAATGCGTGGCAAAGAGCTTCTCCGGCGCGTTGCGCACGCTCACGGGATCGTTCACCACCAGCACCTCGTCGCGCACATGCTCGAGCAGATGCGTGGCGGTGATATAGGCCATGTCGAAGGGCGGATCCTGCCGCATCAGGATCACGTCCATGGCCGAGAGTTCAATGACCTCCTCGGCGTCGAACCGGTAATGCCGGCCATGCTCGCGCCTGAGCTCCAGCGGCCGCGCCCGCGCCGTGAGCCTGCCGTCGCGCAAGGTGAGCGAGCGCGGCAGATAATGGTAAAGGGCATGGCCGCGCGCCTGCGCCTCCAGGGCGATGACGAAGGTGGAATCCGCCTCGATATTGATCCCTTCGATGGGATCCATCTGAACGGCGACTGCAAGGCCCATAGGCGGCGCCCCTGATCGTGGCAGCACCTGCCATGATAACAGGCAATTCATCTGGTATGCGAGATACCGGCCTGCCTCGCGAAAAGTTTTTCGCAAAATGCTTTGACGGTTCGGTGTTTGCAGATATTTTTCTTGGCGCCGAGGCAACAATCGGCGATGGGGTCGATGCCGTCCCGCGGTTGGGGGCGCGACCCTAATCGACAGTTCGGACAGGTCGGCGAAAGCCGCGTTCTAGGGAGGTTCGGCTTGGGCACTGGGTTCATGCGCCCGCTGAAGGCGGGCGGGCCGCGCGCAACCCGCACGGCCGCGCCGTGACCGCTCGCGACGCCGAGACCTCCGCGGCACCGCTCCTTAACATCGACGGCCTGTCGGTCCGCTTCGGCGGCATCGTTGCGCTGGACCGCGTCTCCTTCCGCGTGGAGAACGGGCAGATCTGCGGCCTCATCGGCCCGAACGGCGCCGGCAAGACGACGCTCTTCAACGTGCTGAGCCGGCTCTACCGCGCCGATACCGGGACCATCCTCTTCGAGGGCAAGCCGCTGCTGCAGCAGGCGCGCCACGCCATCGCCCCGCTCGGCATCGGCCGCACGTTCCAGAATCTCGCGCTCTTCCGCAGCATGAGCGTGCGCGACAACATCATGATCGGCGGCCATTGCCGGGCCCGCGGCGGCTTCCTCGCCAACGCGCTGCGCCTGCCCTTCGTCAGCGGCGGGGAGCGGGCGCTCGGCGCACGCGCCGAGCGGCTCATCGAGACCCTCGAGCTCGGCGCGGTGGCGGAGACGCCGGTGAGCGCGCTGCCCTTCGGCACCCAGAAGCGGGTCGAGCTGGCGCGCGCGCTCGCGAGCGAGCCCAAGCTGCTGCTGCTCGACGAGCCGGCGGCCGGGCTCAACCATGAGGAGGTCGATCACCTGCGCGACCTCATCATCTCGATCCGCGACCGGCTCAAAGTCACCGTGCTGCTGGTCGAGCACCACATGAGCCTGGTCATGCGCGTTTCCGACAAGGTCGTGGCACTCGATTTCGGCCGCAAGATCGCCGACGGCACGCCGCAGGCGGTGCAGCAGAGTCCGGAAGTGATCAAGGCCTATCTCGGGGGCTCGCTGTGAGCGCGATCCTGGAGACGCGGCGCCTCTCGGCCTCCTACGGTCCGACCCAGGTGCTGCATGAGATCGAGCTCGAGGTGCCGCGCGGCGGCATCGTCACCCTGCTCGGCGCCAACGGCGCCGGCAAGACGACCACGCTGCGCGCTCTCTGCAACATGATGGTGCGGCTCAGCGGCGAGATCCACTTCGACGGCAAGCGCATCGACAACGTTGCCACCGAGGACATCGTCCGCCTCGGCATCGGCCATGTGCCGGACGGGCGCGGGACCTTCGTCAGCCTCAGCGTCGAGGAGAATCTGCGCCTCGGCGCCTATACCCGTCGCGACAAGCAGGTCGCGGAGGATTTCGAGCGCATCTACGGCTATTTCCCGCGGCTCAGGGAGCGCCGACGCCAGCAGGCAGGCACGCTCTCGGGCGGCGAGCAGCAGATGCTGGCGATCTCGCGCGCGCTGATGCTGCGACCGAAGCTGCTGCTGCTCGACGAACCGTCCTTCGGCCTCGCGCCGCTGGTGGTGCAGGAGATCTTCCGCATCCTGCGCACCATCAACCAGCAGGAAGGCGTCAGCATGCTGCTGGTCGAGCAGAACGCCAACATCGCCCTCGACCTTGCCGATCACGCCTACCTGCTGGAGACCGGACGCATCATGCTGAACGAGCCCTCCGCCAGCATCCGCAACAACGAATCCGTGCGCCGGTCCTATCTCGGGTACTAGGAGCCGCCATGCAAGCCTTCCTGCACCAAGTCCTCTCGGGCATCGCCACCGGCGGCATCTATGCCAGCATCGCCTTGGCGCTGGTGATGATCTATCAGGCGACCAACCACGTGAATTTCGCGCAGGGCGAGATGGCGACCTTCTCGACCTATATCGCGTGGAAGCTGATCGATATCGGCTTTCCCTATTGGATCGCCTTCCTGATCACCCTCGTCTTCGCCTTCGCGGCCGGCGTCGCGATCGAGCGGGTGATCGTGCGTCCCTTCTACAAGGCGCCGGTGCTCAGCGTGGTCGCGGTCTTCATCGGCTTGCTGCTGATCATAAACGCGCTCTCGGGCGCGTTCTTCTCCTACACGATCAAACCCTTCCCCAGTCCCTTCCCCACCGATGCCTGGTACGCCAGTCCCTATCTCTCCTCGCATGAGGTGGGCATGATCTTCGTGACGCTGGCCGTGCTGGCGGCTGTCTTCGCCTTCTTCCGCTTCACGCCGCTCGGTCTCGCCATGCGCGCCGCGGCGGAGAATCCGGTATCGAGCCGGCTGGTCGGCGTGCGCGTCGGCTGGATGCTGGCGCTCGGCTGGGGCCTTGCCGGGTTGATCGGCGCCGTGGCGGGCATGATGACCGCGCCGATCGTCTATCTCGATCCCTACATGATGTTCGGCATTCTGCTCTACGGCTTCGCCGGCGCGCTGCTCGGCGGCATCGACAATGCCTGGGGGGCGGTGCTGGGCGGCTTCATCGTCGGTGTGCTGCAGAACCTCGCCGGCGCCTATCTCGTCGGCACGGAGCTCATGGTCACGGTGGCGCTGGTGATCATCATCGGCATCCTCGTGGTGAAGCCCTCGGGCCTGTTCGGTCGCACCATCGTGACGCGGGTGTAAGCATGGCGATCCTGGACACACCCCGCCCCGCCGCCACCGCGCTCTTCGCCGGACTGAGCCTGCGCACCTGGAAGCTCCTCGGCCTCGCGCTGACGCTGGTGGTGGCCTGCGTCCTGCCCTTCGTCATCACCAGCTATGAGCTGCTGCTCGTGACGCAGGTGATCGTCTATGCGATCGCGCTCCTCGGCCTCAACATCCTGACCGGCTACAACGGACAATTCTCGCTGGGCCATGGTGCGTTCTACGCGATCGGCGCATACGTCACCGCCATCCTGCTCGACAAGACCGGCATCCCCTATTGGGCGACGATCCCGATCGCCGGCGTGATCTGCCTCGTCGTGGGATTCCTCTTCGGCCTGCCGTCGCTGCGGCTCGAAGGCCACTACCTCGCACTCGCCACCTTTGCTCTCGCGGTGGCGACGCCGCAGCTGCTCAAATTCAAGGACTTCGACTTTCTCACCGGCGGCGTGCAGGGCATCGTGATCACCGCACCATCCTCGCCGGGCCTGCCGATGCGCGACGATCAGTGGCTCTATTTCTTCTGCCTGCTGTGGACGATCCCGCTCTTCGTCCTCGCCTGGAACCTGTTGCGCGGGCGCACCGGACGGGCGCTGGTCGCGATCCGCGATCATCCGCTCGCCGCCGCCACCATGGGGATCGATCTTGCGCGCTACAAGTCGATCACCTTCGGCGTCTCGGCGATGTATACCGGCATCGCCGGCGCGCTGGGTGCGCTGCTGGCGCAGTTCGTCTCGCCGGACAGCTTCGATTTCTTCCTGTCGATCCGGTTCCTCGTCGGCATCGTCATCGGCGGCCTCGCCTCGATGACGGGCGCCTTCTTCGGCGCGGTCTTCATCGAATTCGTACCCAATCTCGCCGACTACCTCTCGAAGGCCGCGCCGCAGGCGATCTACGGCATCGTGCTGATCGGCTGCATGTATCTGATGCCGAATGGCGTGATGGGGCTCATCCGCAGGCTTGGGCGACATCTCGGGCGCTTGGTGGCGCGCTAGGGGAGAGGCTAAACTTCGACCGTTCAATTCGACGGTATCAAAGGGGAGTGAGAACGCATGCGTTTTGCAACAACAATGCTGGCCGCGGCCTCGCTGCTGGCGCTGGTCGGGCCCGCCTTTGCGGCGGACGCTCCAGGGGTCGCCGCCACGGAGATCAAGATCGGCAACACCATGCCGTATAGCGGGCCGGCTTCGGCCTATGGCGTGATCGGCAAGGGCGAGGCCGCCTTCTTCAAGATGGTCAACGACAAGGGCGGCGTCGCCGGCCATAAGATCGACTTCATTTCGGTCGATGACGGGTACAACCCGGCGAAGACGGTCGAGCAGGTGCGCAAGCTGGTGGAGCAGGACAACGTCGCATTCCTGTTCAACACGCTCGGCACGCCGACCAACTCGGCGATCCAGAAATATCTCAACGTGAAGAAGATCCCGCAGCTCTTCGTGGCCACGGGCGCCGACAAATGGGGCGAGTACAAGCAGTTCCGCTGGACCATGGGCTGGCAGCCGAGCTACCGCACCGAGGCGGAGATCTACGCGCACTACATCCTTCGGGAGAAGCCCAACGCCAAGATCGCCGTGCTCTATCAGAACGACGATTTCGGCAAGGACTACGTCGCCGGTCTCAAGGACGGCCTCGGAAACAAGTATTCCAAGATGGTGGTGAAAGAAGCCTCCTATGAGGTGACGGATCCGACCATCGATTCGCAGGTGGTGAGCCTCCAGGCCTCCGGCGCCGATACGCTGGTCACCGCGGCGACCCCGAAATTCGCCGCGCAGACCATCCGCAAGGTCTATGACATCGGCTGGAAGCCGCTGCACTTCATGACCAACGTCTCGATCTCGGTCGGCTCGGTGATGGTGCCTGCCGGCATGGAGAAGGGCGTCGGCATCATCTCCGCCACCTACGGCAAGGATCCGACCGATCCGACCTGGGCCAACGATGCCGGCATGAACGAGTGGCGCGCCTTCATGAAGAAGTACATCCCGGATGCCGACCTGAAGGATGCGAACTACGTCTACGCTTATGGCGTGGCCTTGACCATGCTGCACGTGCTCGAGCAATGCAAAGGCGACTTCTCGCGCGAGAATGTGATGAAGCAGGCGGCCGACATCAAGAACCTCGACATCCCGACGCTGCTGCCCGGCATCAAGGTCAGTACCAGCCCGACCAACTATCACCCGATCCGGCAGATGCAGCTGGAAAAGTGGGACGGCAAGACCTGGGTGCTGTTCGGCAAGGTCATGGGCAACGCCGGCGGCTGAGCCGCCGCTTGCCGATTCGACGAGCCCGGCCGCCGCAAGCGGCCGGGCTTTTCGTTTAGTTGAGCCGTGCCTTCAGCCGCTGCAGCAGGCTCGCCGTGCGGCGGCGTGCGCCTTCCTCCCCGGCAAGCGTCAGCGAGCGTTCGAGCGCACCGACTGCGGCGCGAAGATTGCCGAGCTCGGCATGGACGAGCCCCGCCTCGCGCCAAAGCCCGCCGTGGTCCGGCGCGAAGAGCAGCATACCCTCGATGACGGCGAGCGCCGGCGCGAGGCTCTGGCTTTCGATCAGCCGGAGCTTGAGGTTGTTCTGCAGGCGCAGCAGCACGTCGCGATCGCCGATCGCGGCGTAATGCGCCGGCTCGAGCTCCGCCGCGTTCCCGGCGATCGCCTTCAGCAGGTCGCGCAGCTCCGCCGCGCCGCGCGCCCGGCCGCGCTCGAAGGGATCGAGGATGAGCCGCTCGCCCCCGTCGGCGAGGAGCAGCAGGAAGTGCCCGGGAAATGCCAAACCGGCCGCGTCCCAGCCCTGCGCCCTCGCCGCGTGGAGGTAGAGAATGCCGAGCGCCACCGGCAGCCCCTTGCGGCGATCGATGACGCGCATGAGGTTGGCGTTCTGCAGGTCGTCGTAAGTGAGCGTATCGCCCTCATAGCCGTAGCGATCGCCGATCACCGCGGTCAGCGCGGCGCGGCGCTCTTCGGCCGAACGCGCCCCTGAAGCGGTCTGCGCGACCTCGGCGGCGAGCGCGTCGAGATGTCGGTGATAGCGCGCGAGATCGACGCGCGGCCGGTCGCGGCAGGCGAGCGCCAGCGCTGCCGCACCGATCGGCCAATGCCCTTCGCCGTACGCCGGCAACGCCTGCAGGAATGCATCGGCGCCGGTGCGGTCGGTGAAGGGCAGGGGGTTCACTTGAGCGGCGTCACCTCGATGGCGGCGCGCGGCGTCGGCGCGCCGGGTGGCGTGTCGGCGCTCGCGGCCGGGGCAGCCGAGGCCGTGCCGGGCTGGGCCGAGGCCGGCGTGGCGCCGCCCGCCGCGACTGGCGCCGGCGGCTCGCCGGAGCGGATGCGGACATAGGAGACGACGCGGCGCACATTGGCGATGTTGCGCGCGTAGTCGGTGACGCGGTTGAGCTCCTGCTGGCTGCGCGCGGTGCCGATGATGTAGACGATGCCGTCGTTGGTGGTGACGACGTAGTTGATCGAGCGGATATACTGATCGAACACCATGTCGTTCTTGAGGCGCGTGGTGATCACGGTGTCGCGCGCCTCATCCATGAAATGCGTGTCGGGGCCGACCTCGATCTCGTCATAGACCTCCTGCACGCCGTCGGCCTTCCAGGCCAGCTTGACCGCTTCCTGGCGCCAATCCGGGTTGGGCACGCGGCCGGTGATCAGCACGCGGCCGTTGTAGACGGTGGCGTCGAGGTCATGCGCCACCACCTGATTGTACTTGCCCCAGGAATCGCGGATCGCGGCCTTGATACCGACATCCTTCACCTGCTGGTCGGGGCCGAGCTCCTGGCCAAAGACGCTGTAGCCGCTCGCCGCGCCGGCGCCCGCCGCGGCGACGATGCAGCCGGCCAGCGACGGTGCGGCGGCGAGCAGCGTGGCGGCGAGGAGGGCGGCACGGAAGCGGGAAGGGGCGTGGGGCACGGCGGCGTTACTCCTGGCAGGGTGCGTCCCGTCCATTGTCATGGCTCGAAGCGGCGATGCAAGGGTGGCTTTGTGGCGAATCCGAGGCGGCGCGTGCCCCGTCACCTCAGCCCGAAGAGCAGCACGCCGGGCATCAGCGGCAAGGTCGCGATCGGCCGGCGGATGAAGCGAGCGGAAAGGCTCACCGGGCTTGCCCGCCGGTCGCCGCCGCAGCGGGGCCGGGCGGCATCGGCGCGATATGCGCGCCGTTGGTGAGCCGGTATTGGCCGCTGATGACGACGCGCTCGCCGGGCGAGAGCCCCTCGGTCACCGCCGCGACGCCATTTTCTATCGACGCGACCTGGACGCTGCGCCGGTCGACGGTGTCGCCCGGCTCCACCACATAGGCGATATAGCCGTCGGGCCCCTGCTGCACCGCCTCCGACGGCACGGTCGGGACGCCGGATCTGACGCCCAGCATCACCCGCACATTGACGAATTCGCCGGGCCAGAGACGCTCCTGTTCGTTGGCGAACTCCGCCTTCAGATGGATCGTCCCGGTGGCGGCATCGATCGTGTTGTCGATGAGGGTGAGCTTGCCTTGCGCGAGCTCCCGGTCATCGCCGGGCGACAGCGCCTCGACGGCGAGCGGTGCCTTGCTCTGCTCCCGGCGGACCTCCTCGAAGCTCTGTTGCGGCAGGGTGAAGCTTACGAAGATCGGCCGCACCTGGGCGATGGTGACCAGCGGGGCGCTGTCGGTGGCGCGCACGAGGTTGCCGATGTCGTCGAGGCGCGCGCCGAGCCGGCCCGAGATGGGCGCGCGGATCCGCGTGTAACCGAGATTGAGCTGGGCGGTGTCGATCTGCGCCTGATCGCCGGCGATCGCCGCCTTGAGCTGGGCGACGAGCGCCTTCTGCTGGTCATAGCTCTGGCGCGATTGGAAACCATGCGCCACCAGCTTGGAGTAACGGTCCAGATCCGCCTGCGCGCTTTCGAGTTGCGCCTGATCCTTCGCCTTGGCCGCCTGGGCCTGCGCCAGCGCTGCGGCATAGGGGCGCGGGTCGATCTGGAAAAGCTCGGTTCCGGCGGTCACCTCCTGGCCTTCGGTGAAGCCGACGCCGACGATCTGGCCATCGACCCGGCTCTTGATAGTCACAGTGTTGTAGGCCTGGACGGTGCCGATGCCTTGAAGCGTGAGCGGCAGGTCCTTGGCCGTCACCACGCCGACGGTGACCGGAATAGCCTGTACCGGCGTCCCTTGCGCGGCGGCGCGCGGCGCGGCGCCGTCGCTGCCGAGCCACAGCGCGACCCCGCCCGCGACG
>Ga0134125_10010458_pt1 | contig 10426 bp, 8 predicted proteins | sample KB31751_FD_96464 | JGI IMG/M metagenome (GOLD analysis project Ga0134125, IMG submission 96464) | Terrestrial soil microbial communities with excess Nitrogen fertilizer from Kellogg Biological Station, Michigan, USA - KB3-175-1 | ecosystem: Environmental > Terrestrial > Soil > Unclassified ... | reverse complement strand
TACGCGCATCAAGCTGCCGCCGACAGTGCCTCGTCTGATCGCCATCGACGCAAAACACCACCGGTACACGCTGCTCGAGGAAGTGATCGCGCGCAAGATTCCACTCGAGATGTGTTTGACCAGCAACGTGCATACCCACGTCGTGTCTTCGGTGGCGGAACATCCGTTCAAGCGCTATCTCCAGCAGGGCGTGGTCGTCACGCTGAACACCGACGGGCCGTTAACCGACGGCATTACCCTGACGGACGAGTACTTCCAGGCCCACGCCGTGCTCGGCCTGTCGCCGGACGATCTGGCGCGTGTCGTCCTGAACACCTGCGAGAGCGCGTTTCTTCCGGAATTCGAAAAAGTAGCCCTGGTATCCCGCGTGCAGAGCGAACTCGAAGGAGGAATCCGCTGATGTCCTGGCGCCGGGTCGTGCTGTCGTTCGCGATCACGTTCGCGTGCGCGCTGATCGTGTTCACGCTGCCGCGCTTCGTGTTCAATACCGTGAGCGGCGCGGTGCTGCAAACGCCGGCGCAGGACACCGCCAAAGCTCAGCCGGCTCCTCCGGCCCCGCTCACCACGCAGACCCCGACCGAAACCCAACCGCCTGTGGCGCGCTCCCTGGGCTCACGGCTGACGGGTCTCATCGGAATCGTCGCGATTCTCGGGATTGCCGTCGCTTTCTCGAGGAATCGGCGCGCGATCAGCCGGCGCATCGTTGCGTGGGGCGTCGGATTGCAGCTGCTGTTCGCGATCTTCGTGCTGCGCGTGAAATTCGGCCAGGACGCCTTCCGGTGGCTCGGCGGTGTCGTCACGAAGATTCTGAGCTTCTCCTATGCCGGCTCCGAATTCGTATTCGGCGAGATCGGCAAGCAGCACTCGAGCATCGGAGTCGTGTTCGCGTTTCAGATCATGCCGGCGATCATCTTCGTCTCGGCGCTGTTCGCGATCCTCTATTACCTGGGCGTCATGCAGGCCGTCGTGAAAGTCCTGGCGGTCGCCATGAACAAGATCATGGGCGCGAGCGGTGCCGAGAGCCTCAATGTCGCGGCCTCGATCTTCATGGGCCAAACCGAAGCGCCGCTCACCATCCGCCCGTTCCTCCCGCGCATGACCCGCTCGGAGCTGATGACGGTCATGACCGCGGGGATGGCGCACGTGTCCGGCTCGATCATGGCCGCCTACATCGCGTTTGGCATCGAGGCGCGGCATCTGTTGACCGCCGTGATCATGACGGCGCCGGGCACGATCATGATGTCGAAGATTCTCGAGCCCGAGACCGAGGTTCCCGAAACGTTGGGTGGGGTGAAGGTCGATATCCCGCGCACCGACGTGAACGTGCTCGACGCCGCGGCGCGTGGGACGAGCGAAGGTCTGCAGCTCATGCTCAATGTGATCGCGATGCTGATTTCGTTCATCGCGCTGATCGCGCTGGTGAACGGGTTCTTCGCCTGGGTGAACCACGCGATTCCCCAGTTTCCGGCGTCCATCCAGGTCGTCCTGGGCTGGATCTTCCGGCCCATCGCGTGGGTGATGGGAGTGCCGTGGCACGACAGTGGTCAGGTGGGGGCGCTGCTCGGCGAACGCATGGTCATCAACGAATTCATCGCGTACGCGCATCTCGGCCCGATGAAGGGATCGCTCGACCCGGTCTCCTTCACCATCGCGACGTTCGCGCTGTGCGGCTTCGCGAATCTCAGCTCGGTCGGAATTCAAATCGGTGGCATTGGGGCGCTCGCGCCGGAGCGCAAGCACGACCTCGCGCGCCTCGGCTTCCGAGCCATGATCGCGGGAACGCTCGCGAATTTCCTGTCGGCGACATTGGCAGGGATTCTTCTTTGACACTGAAGGACTCGACCGAGGCAGTCCGCAAGCGTCTCGGAGGGCTCAAGCCTCGCGTAGCGATCGTGCTGGGGTCCGGTCTCGGTTTCCTCGCGAACGACGTCGTCTCCCCCATTTCCATTCCCTATTCCGAAATCCCCGGTTTCCCCGAGCCAGGCGTCGAGGGTCACAGGGGTGAGCTCGTCGCCGGGACGCTCCAAGGCGTGCCGGTCATCGTGCAGGCGGGCCGCTTTCATCTCTACGAGGGGCATTCCGCCGAGGTCGCCGGGCTGCCGACGCGCGTCTTCGCCGAGCTGGGCGTCGAGATCCTGATCGTGACGAACGCCGCCGGCGGCGTGCGGCGCACATTCCCCGGCGGCACGCTGATGCTGATCGCCGATCACATCAACCTGATGTCGCGCAATCCGCTCACCGGCCCGTCTGTGCCCGGTGAGCAGCGGTTTCCGATCATGCACGAGCCGTACGACGAGGATCTCCGAAAAGTCGCTCGGACGGTGGCTCGCGAGGCCGGGATCCGCCTGGAAGAGGGGGTCTATGCCGGTTTGCTCGGCCCGTCGTATGAGACGCCGACCGAGGTCCGGATGCTCGAGAAACTCGGCGCCGATGCGGTGGGGATGTCCACGGTCCCGGAAGTCATCGTCGCGCGCTCGCGCGGCATGCGCTGCCTCGGCTTCTCCTCTATTACCAATCCGGGGGCGGGAATCTCCGCACAGCCGCTGTCCCACGAAGAGGTCCTCGAAGCCAGCAAAGAAATCGCGCGCGGGCTCTCGATTGTGGTCAAAGGCGTTGTTGCAACCTTTTCCCGGTAACCACTGTCATATGGAACGTTAACCGCCGCGCGCTCGCCGTCAGCGTAGCGACCGGGGTTCACCGTCACCTTCAGCTCCCGGACGCACATGACGACGACGCTCCAGCTACTTCTCGCCCTGGCGGGCGCGCCCCTGCCTGCCGTTGCAGTCGATTCTCCGCCGCCGCCGCCGGCTCCGCCGGTCGCGCCGCAGCAGCTCCGCGCGATTCGCCTGAATGGTGGCCAGTCGATCACCGTGGACGGCGTGCTCCGCGAGCCCCTGTGGTTGACGGCCGAACGAGTGAGTGCCTTCACCCAGCGTGATCCGAACGAAGGAACGGCGCCGAGCGAGAGCACCGTCGTCTATATCGCCTATGATGATGCCGCGCTCTATATCGGCGCGCGGTTGTACGACTCGCATCCCGATTCGATCGTCGCGCGCCTCTCGCGGCGGGACGAGAATACGAGCTCGGACCGGTTCCAGGTCTTCGTCGATCCCTATCACGACAAGCGCAGCGGCTTCTTTTTCGGCATCAGTGCGGCCGGCACGCTGTACGACGGCACGATGTTCAACGACGAATGGGACGACAACAGCTGGGACGGCGTGTGGGAAGGGAAGGTCACGCGCGACGAGTTCGGGTGGGTCGCCGAGCTGCGGATCCCGTATTCGCAGCTGCGGTTCGTGCGCCAGAGCCGCTACGTGTGGGGCATCAATTTCCGCCGCGATATCGCGCGCAAGAACGAGTTCGATTACATCGCGTACACGCCGAAGAACGGCAGCGGTTTCGTGTCGCGCTTCCCCGATCTGATCGGGATCGAGGGCATCACCCCGCCGCAGCGCATCGAGGTGATGCCGTATGCCACGACGCGTGCCGCGTTCACGACCAATACGCCCGGGGATCCGTTCAACGACGGCTCGAAGTTCCAGCCCGGAGTCGGCGCCGACGCGAAAATCGGTCTCGGCTCGAACCTCACGCTCAACGCGACGGTGAATCCCGACTTCGGCCAGGTCGAGGTCGATCCGGCCGTGGTCAACCTCAGCGACGTCGAAACGACCTTCAACGAGAAGCGCCCCTTCTTCGTCGAGGGCTCGTCCGTGTTCGATTTCGGCTTCGGCGGCCAGCGCAATTTCTGGGGATTCAACTGGTCGGGGCCGCAGTTCTTCTACAGCCGCCGGATCGGACGCTCGCTCGGCACGCCGCCGCCGCCGGTCAACGGCTACGCGGATGGGCCGAGCGGGGCGCACATTTTGGGCGCGCTCAAACTCACGGGCAAAGTGGCCGGCAGCTGGAACGTCGGCGGATTGACCGCCGTGACGGCCCGCGAGTTCGCCACGCTCCAGGGCCCCACCGGCCCGCGCTTTACGCAGGAGATCGAGCCTCTCGCCGGGTACGGCGTGTACCGCGCGCAGAAGGAATTCGACAAGGGGCGGCAGGGGTTGGGCTTCATCGGTACCGTCACCGCGCGCTCATTCGATGATCCCGCGCTGCGCGACGTCAACAACAGCACGGGCTCCGTCGTCGGCGCCGACGGCTGGACGTTCCTCGATTCCTCGAAGACCTGGGTGACCACGGGCTGGGTCGCCGCCTCTCGCATCACCGGCACGCAGGCGCGCATCACGTCGGTGCAGCAGAACTCCACGCACTACTTCCAAAAGCCCGATGCGTCTTCGGTCGAGGTCGATCCGAACGCGACGTCGTTGAGCGGGTCGGCGGGTCGCTTCACCCTCGCGAAGCAGCGCGGCAACACCTTCGTGAATTCCGCGTTCGGCTTCACCTCACCCGGCTTCGACGTCAACGATCTCGGCTTCCAGTCGCGCACGGGGTACGTGAACATGCACGTCGGTGGCGGCCGGACCTGGACCAAGCCGGGCAAGGTGTTCCGCTACGCCGAGACCGGCGGCGCGTTGTTCTCGACGTACGACTGGGACGGCAACATCAACTGGTCGGGCATCTTCAACTTCGGCTACGCGCAGCTCAACAACTATTCATCGATCAACTGGAACATCGCGTACAACCCGTGGACGGTAGACAACCGCCGCACGCGCGGTGGGCCGCTGGTGACGCTGCCACCCGGCTACCAGATCGGCGTCGACGTCGGTACGGACAGCCGCAAGACATTCGTCTTGGGGTTCGGGGGCTTCACGTACATGCGGTCGTCGGAGGACTACGATCTGCAGGGCTACGTCAACGTGCAGTACCGGCCGAAGCCCAATGTGTCCGTCAGCGTCGGACCACAGCTGTATCGTGGGTCAAACCCGCGCCAGTACATCGACGCGTTTGACGATTCGACCGGCGGCGCGATGGCGACCTACAACAGCCACTACGTGTTCGGGCGCATCGATCAGACCGAATTGTCGGCGGGCATTCGCCTGAACTGGACCTATACACCGACGCTGTCGCTCCAGCTCTACGCGCAGCCGCTGATCTCGGCGGGCCGCTACGATCAGTTCCGTGAGCTGGCGCAGCCGCGCAGCAACTCCTACAGCGTGTATGGGAAGGACAACAATTCCACCATCACGTACGTGGATTCGCTCAACGCATATCAAGTCGATCCGGACGGCGCGGGGCCCGCGGAAATGCTCACGTTCGGCAAGCCGGACTTCAACTTCAAGTCACTGCGCGGCAATGCCGTGCTGCGCTGGGAGTACATGGCGGGCTCGACGCTGTACTTCGTGTGGACGCAGAGCCGCTCGGATTACGAGGACCAGGGAGATTTCAATCTCGGCGGGTCGATGCGGAGAATGTTGCAGGCGCCGGCGGAGAACATTTTCATGATCAAGGCGACGTACTGGTGGAATCCGTAAGCTAGAGACCTTCACTCGGCGGTCTGGGGGGCGCGGGCACGAAGTGGTTGAGAGGCCCGTGCCCCTCGTTGCGTCCGAGACCCGGCGCGGCCGCGATCGCCCGGTGTACGAAATCCAGGGCATCATTCACGGCGTGCTCGAGGGAGCGGCCGAGCGCGAGTCCGGCGGTGATCCCCGCGGAGAGCGTGCAGCCGGTACCATGCGTCGACGTCGTATCGAGGCGATCGTGCATGAAGCGACGTACGGTTCCGTCGCTCACGAGCACGTCGACGATCACTTCCGTTTCCGCCAGGTGCCCCCCCTTCACGAGCGCCGCGCGCGCCCCCATGGCGACGAGCGCTCGACCGGCACGCTCCATCTGCTCCGGGGTCCGCACTTCTTCCTCGACGAGGATCTCCGCCTCGTTGAGATTCGGCGTGATCAACAAGGCGAGCGGCGCGAGCCGGCGCGCGATCAGCTGCTCGGCTTCGCGCTGCAGCAGCCGGTCACCCGAGGTCGCGACCATGACGGGATCGAGCACGTAGTTCGGCAACCGGTGGCGCGCGATGCGGTCGGCAACGGTCTGCACGATTTCCACCGAGCCGAGCATGCCGCTCTTGACCGCCGCGGGGGGCAGATCGTCGGCCAGCGCCTCGATCTGGCGGGCCACCAGCGCCGCCGGGACGGGCTCCCACGCCGCGACGCCCACCGTATTCTGGGCCGTCACGGCTGTGACGGCGCTCGTGCCGAACACCCCGAATTGATGAAAAGTCTTGAGATCGGCTTGAATTCCGGCGCCGCCGCCCGAGTCCGAGCCGGCGATCGTAAGGGCGATTTTCATATTTGGTGACGCCGCGCCTTGGCGAATGCAACGGCACGCGCAATCTTTGGGACACCTGTGACCGACACGAGGACTCGCATTCGCAGTAATCTGCAATCGACCGTGCGCGATCTCCAACGCCGCAAGGCGCGCGGCCGGCGCGGCCTCGCCGTGCTGGAGGGGGTGCGCCTGATCGAGGAGGCGCTCGCCGCCGGACTCGAGTTCAAGGGCGCCCTGGTGTCGCCCGACCTGGCCCGCACGACGCGCGGCCAGTCGCTGACCGCCGAGCTCGCGGGCCGCGCGATCGCCGTCGAGGAAGTCGGCGCGCGCGTGTTCAGCGATCTCGCGGGCACGGACACGCCGCAGGGAATTCTCGCGGTCGTGCAGCCGCGCGTGTGGGCGCTCAGCGACGTGAAGAGCGGTCCGCTGCTCGTCGTCGACGGCGTGCAGGATCCGGGGAACGTCGGCACGCTCATCCGCACCGCGCATGCCCTCGGCGCGTCGGCGAGCGTGCTGCTGCGCGGCAGCGCCGACCCGATGAATCCCAAAGCGCTGCGCGCGGCGATGGGCGCCACGTTCCGCCATCCCGTGCTGCAGCTCGACGACGCGCCCTTCATCACGTGGGCGCGCGAGCACAGTCTCGTCCTGTGGGCCACCGCGGCCGACGGCACGCCGATCGCGCAGGCGCTGCAGACGCGCCCGGCGCAGAAGGAGCTCATCGGGGTGATCGTCGGCAACGAAGGCGCCGGGATTCGTCCGCAGCTCAACGCCATCGCCGCGCAGCGCGTCGCGATTCCGCTCGCCCATGGCGCCGAGTCGCTCAACGTCGCGGTCGCGGCCGGCATTCTTCTCTATGAGGTGCTGCGTGGGAGTTGACCCGGTGCTGGTCGTCGGCGCGGTGCTCCTCGGCCTGTGCGTCGGCAGCTTCCTCAATGTCTGCATTCTCCGGCTGCCGCGCGATCAATCGCTGCTGCGCCCGCGCTCGACGTGCCCGAGCTGCAAGCAGCCGATCGCCTGGCGCGACAACATCCCCGTCTTCTCCTGGCTCTACCTGCGCGGCAAGTGCCGCTGGTGTCACACCCCGATCTCGAAGCAGTACCCGCTGATCGAAGCGCTGGTCGGCGTGCTGTTCGGCGTGTCGCTGCTGTTTTACGGCGTGACGCTCCACGCGGTGGCGGCGGCGCTGTTCGGGACGCTGCTGCTCGGCATCGCGATCACCGACGCGCGCCATTACATCATTCCGGACGAATTCACCTGGGGCGGGCTCGTCATCGGCCTGCTGTTGTCGCTTGGGGGCGGCGTGCACGGATTTCTCGAGGCGCTGCTCGGCGCGGTCGTCGGCTTCGTGCTGCTGTGGCTCGTGGGCCTCGCCGGCTCCTGGGTGTTCAAGGAAGACGCGATGGGCGGCGGCGACGTCAAGATGATGGCGATGGTCGGCAGCTTCGTCGGCTGGCGCGGCGTGCTGCTCACCGTCTTTGCCGGGGCCGCGCTCGGCTCACTGATCTTCGTGCCGTTGTCACTAAAGAAGAAGCGTCTCGTACCGTTTGGGGTATTCCTCGCTGTGGGCGCCGTGGTCGCGTTCGTGTTCGGTGACGCGATCATCGCCTGGTACGGACACTTTCTCAAAGGCGATTGACGAGGGATGGGGAATCCATTCGAAGGACTGTTCGATTCGGGGGACGTGCTGGAGCGCGTCGGCATCGATCTCACGGCGCAGGCGCGCCGCGGGGATCTCGAGCCGGTGCGCTGCCGCGACGCGGAAATCGCGCGCGTGATCGACATCCTGCTGCGTCAGGGAAAGAACAACGCCGCCCTCGTCGGCAAGGCGGGCGTCGGCAAGACCGCGGTCGTCGAGGGACTGGCGCAGCGCATCGCGAAGGGCGATGTCCCGCCGGCGTTGAAGGACGCGCGCATTCTGGGCCTCGATCACGTCTCGATGCTGGCCGGCACGTCGTTCCGCGGCCAGTACGAGGAGCGGCTGCGCCGTCTGGTGCAGGCGCTGCAGGCCGATCGCAATCTCATTCTGTTCGTGGACGAGCTGCACAACCTGATCGGGCAGGGCACGGCGATGGGCGCGGCGATGGATGCGGCGAACATGCTCAAGCCCGCGCTGGTGCGCGGCGACCTTCGCGTGATCGGCGCTACGACCGGCGAGGAGTACAACAAATGGGTCCGGAGCGACTCCGCGCTCGAGCGGCGGTTCCAGCCGGTCACGATCGAAGAGCTCGACACGATTCAAACCTGGGAAGTGCTCGTGGCCCGGCGCCCGCGCCTGGAGCGCCATCACGCCGTGGCGATTTCCGACGACGCCCTCAAGGCCTCGATCGTGCTCACCGACCGCTTCGTGCCCGAGCGGGCCCGTCCCGACAAGGCCATCGACGTGCTGGACGAAGCCTGTGCGCACGCGCAGGCGACGGCCAAGGTCTCACCGGAGCTCGACAAGCTCATCCGGGATCGGAAGAAAGTCGAAGCCGCGATGCGGCGTGGCGCAGTGGACGAGGAATCGACGCCTGAGGAGCCGATGCCTGATTTGGCGACGGTGCTGCAGCGGTTTGGCGAGGAGATCGAGGATCTGCTGGGCGGACGGAGTCGGACGAAGGCGGACGAAAGCGGTGAGGAACCGCCCCCACCCTCGCCCGCCGTCGACCGCCCTCGCCCGCCCCTGGAAGACCAGCGCGCCGACCTCGACCGCCGGCTCCGTGAAGAGCTCGAGCGCCAGGGCATCGTCGTCGGCGGCAAAGACGTCGCCCGCGTGGTCGGTGTCGCGGTGGGGAAAGGCATCGAGTGGACCGGCTGACACGCGCCGGCATGTTCGGAAGTGTTCTCGTCGTCAGCCTGGCGTGCCGGGAGCGCGCGCAGGCGGTGCAGGGCGAGGCGGAGCTCAAGGACATGGTGCATCGCATGATGCCCGTCGTCGCCGAGGCCGCCGGACTTCCGTTCAAGCACGAGCCGGTGGTGCTGCGCCGTTCGCGCGCGCAGGTGCGCGACTATGTCATCCACAAGTTCGACGAAGATCTGCCGGCGGCGGACCTCGTCGGCGTCCAGTCGGCGCTGCGGCTGTTCGGCCTCATTCCCGATTCGCTCGAGCTCCGGCCGACGATGATCGATCTGCTCACCGAGCAGATCGCCGGCTATTACGATCCCGATTCCAACGCGCTCTACATTCCCGCCGACATCGAGCCGTTTCAGCTGCGCGTCGTCGTCTCGCACGAGCTCGTGCACGCGCTGCAGGACCAGTACGTCCCGCTGGATTCGATCATGACGCAACGCCACGCCAACGATCGCCGCTCCGCGGCCCAGGCGATTCTCGAAGGTCAGGCGACCGTTGCGCAGATTCCCGTGCTCATGCCGGAGCAGAAGCCGGACACGCTCCCGCTCGGCTGGTTCTGGAAGCAGCGCACGGTCATGGCGGCGCAGCAGGCGCAAATGAAAGAGTTCACCCGCGCCCCGCTGTGGCTGCGCGAGGGATTGATCTTCCCGTACCTGGGCGGCGCCGATTTCAACGTGTGGTTCCGGCGCACCTATGTGGGGACATCGGTGCTCGACTCGATGCCCAGATCGACCGAGCAGATTCTGCATCCCGAGCGCTACAAGAATCACGACGAGCCCACCGAGATCGAGTTCGAAGGCAGTCGCGCGGCCGACGTGAAATGGGAGGACGGGCTCGGCGAATTCGAAACGCGGCTGCTGTTCCAACAACATCTCGGCAACGAAGCCGAAGCGATCACCCTGGCGAGCGGCTGGGATGGGGACGCCTACCAGGTCCTCGGAGCCAACGCGGACGCGCTGGTGTGGTACACGGTGTGGGACGATGCCGCGGCGGCGAGTCGGTTTGCCGGAGGACTGCAGCGCGCGTGGGCAAAACGACGCTCGGCCAGACGGTGGGAAGTGAAGCAGCTCACGGTTTCGGGACGAGCCGTCGTGCGTTTGGTCGATGCACCGGCACGCTGGACGGGATGGAACGCCATCCCGACGATCAAGCTCAGCGGAGGAGGTGAGTGATGGTATAGATCGCGAGGCCGACCAGTCCTCCCACCAGCGTGCCGTTGATGCGCACGAATTGCAGATCCCGTCCGACCGCCAGCTCGAACCGCCGCGACGTCGCCTCCGGATCCCAGCTCGCCACCGTCTTCGCAATCAAGTCGCCGATTTCGAACCGGTATTTCTCCACGACATTGGCCGTCAAATCGATCAGCATCTCGTCGAG
>Ga0134125_10010457_pt1 | contig 10426 bp, 10 predicted proteins | sample KB31751_FD_96464 | JGI IMG/M metagenome (GOLD analysis project Ga0134125, IMG submission 96464) | Terrestrial soil microbial communities with excess Nitrogen fertilizer from Kellogg Biological Station, Michigan, USA - KB3-175-1 | ecosystem: Environmental > Terrestrial > Soil > Unclassified ... | reverse complement strand
GCGGCGAACGTCTTGCCGCCGTCCGTGGAGTACTCGACCGCGACGTCCTGCCGATCCGCACCGGCAGAGCGATCGACGTAGCGCAATCCCGCGGGAACGGGATTGGTGAACACCACCCCGCGCACGTCCCCCTGGCCCTGGTTGGTGAACCGGAGCTGGTATTGGACGACGTCGCCGGGCAGCACCGCCTGCGATTGGCTGCCGCGACTCTTCGCGTTGAGGTTCAATGCCGTGACGACGAGCGGCCGCTGCGCGGAGAGCGCACCGGCGCACGTCACCAGCAACGCTGCTGCGATGATCCATTTTCTCATGACTGCTCCTTTCATTTGACTTTTGCGATGAATACGATCTGCACCGTGTTGTTGGGTCCGTTCCCGTTCAGCGAGCCGTCGAGGATGGTGCGGATGTCCTTGACGCAGTAGTCGTAGCCCGCGGGCGCGCCGCAGCCGGCGCTCACGGGTACGTAGGTCCATGTGGTCCCGCCGTCGTTGGAGTACGCGATGGTGGCGGTCATGCCATTCGGCAGCGTGGTACTGACCGAGTTCACCTTGAAGCCGAGCTGCGGCGGCACCGAATCGACGTGCACGAGCGCCGTCGCTTTCTCGCTGCCGATGTTGGTGAGCGTCGTCGTGTAGGTCAGGTCGGTGCCGGGAAGCGTCGTGCCGCTCGGACTCACCGACTTCGTAACGGTCAGGCTCGGCTTGACGCGAATCACGACGAGCGTTCCCGTGTCGTGCGTCGCGGGATTGCTGATGGCCAGCGCGCGAAACACGAGTGTGTCGACCGATCCTGCCGCGCCGTCGGCGACGGAGTAGGTGACGGTTGCGAGCGCGGCGCCGCCGGCGGGCACGTTGACCAGCTCAGCGCTGTCGGGGTTGTTGGCTTGGCTCACACCTGAGCCCGTGATCGAGACGGTCGTGAGCCCAGCGGTCCGCCGGTGGGTCAGCAGGACATAGTTCGTCGGGCCGGTGCCGCTGCTGGTGTCGTGCACCGTAAACGCGGCGGTGTAGTGAATGCCGTTACTCGGCAGGCGGCTTGCGGTAGTGAGGACCGGGCTCACCGCCACGCCGTAGATCTTTGGGATGATCGTCTTGCTGAAATCGTCGGTGGCCGCCGCGGTGTCGGCCACGGGGTCGAGCACGAGCTCCAGACTGCCGGCCGAGGACGCCGTGAAGTTGGTGAACTGCAGACCGGAGATGGTGATGTTGTCGTCGGCGGTGAAGTTCGCGATCACGTTGATGACGAGGACGTGCCCGCCATTCTCGTAGCTCACGTTGGGCGAGACGCGATTGGCGTCGAGGCCGCCGATGATGGCCGTGGTGATGGCCGTATTCCACGTCATGTTTACGCCGGACGGAATGCGGATGCGGATATCGCGCCCCGCCTTGATCTGAGTGATCCCTCCGGCTTCCGTGACCGTGATGAGGCTGGCCGCGGTGGCGGTGTCGCCCACCACGAAGAGCTGGTCGTCTTCCGATTCGATGCTGACGAGCGGCGGCCGGATGCTGATGCTGCGATTGTCCTGCGCGTTGGTGACTGCGCCCGCCGTCAGCCGCAGCTTTTGATTCCCATTCGTCGCGGTGAAGTTGGTGAAGACCAGATTGCTGATGATGAGCTGGTCGCCGGCGGTCCAGTCGGCGGTCACCTCGAGCGTCAGGGTGTCGCCGTTGAGCGAGTACGTCGGCGCGGTGTTGATCGATCCGGCCGCGCTGCCGCTGACGTCGAGCGTGGTGACGGTGTCGGACCACTGCAGGTTGAGACCGGTGGGGATGATGATGCGAATGCCGGTCGCGGTGTTGATCGTGCCGGCATTGTCGGTAATCAGGATGGCGTTGGCGCGCCGGTCAGGGCTGCCGACGTTGAAGATCTGATTGGTGCCCGACGAAATCGTCTGCGCTACAGCAGGAGCTGCCCCGACCGCAAGCGAAACGATGAAGCCGACACTACGTGCCAGCCCGCGACGCCACAGCATGTCTACGTGCTCCCCCCATGGGCTCTACGCCCACTTGAAGAGGGCAGAACATAGACCGCGCGCAGGGGTCACGCGTTGGGAACCCGTAATCACTTGGGGAATCAGGGTTTCAGGTCGTTTTGTCAGGGGTTGCGACTAGCCGTTGGGAGCGCGCCGCCACCTCGAATACGTGTCAGACCCGTATCATCCCGGTTACGTCGTCCAAACCCCGTCCCCCGCGGCGCTTACAGCGATTTCGGGAGGCGATCCACCCCAGCGAGTTAACTCCAGATTGCGATGTGAAGGTGGGTAACCAAATACGTGAGCCCGCATCGTCAGGCAGATCTGACTCAGCTGGCCGCGGAGTTTTTTCAGCTGTCACCCCTCGGCATGGCCATCGTGCGGCTGGAAGACCCGAACGTCCCCGCCTCACTCCGCATTCTCGCGCTCAACCCCGCGGCGACGATCGTTTCCGATGTGCCGACCGCGGCGGTCGGCAAACGCATCGATCATGATTTTCCCGAGATCGCCCGCACGCCGTTCGCGGATCAGGTCGTCGCGGTGTTGCGCTCGGGCAAGGCCGCCAACCTCGGCGAGGGCGCCGGCACCTACGATCCGTCGCGCCACTTCACGCTCACCGCGTTTCCGATTCCGCCCGACTGCGTGGGGCTGTTGTTCGAGGACATCACCGAGCGACGCAAGCAGCAGCGCATCGCGCACGAATCGGAGACGCGCTATCGCCGGATCTTCGAGGCCAGCACCGCGGCGATCTGCATATTCGCCACGAGCGACGGCAGGCTCATCGACACCAACCCCCGCTTCGTCGAAATGCTCGGTCTAGGCAGCTCGGCGCAGCTGATCGGGCGATCACTCGACACCTTCGGATTCTGGACCGGCAACGGGGAGCGCACGGAGCTGCTCGAGCGGCTGCGCGCGAACCACTCGATCCGCGAGGTGGCGGTGACGTTCCGGAGCTATGGGGGACAAGTTCGCCGTGCACTTGTCGCGTTGGAGCTGTTCGAAGTGCACGGCGAAGAGTACATCCTGGGAATTTTCTGGCGAGTCTAGACTACCGCTCCCGCTCCTTGTCCTCGCCCTCTTCATCTTCTTCATTGAGCTTCTGATTCTGGCCCTTCACTGAGCCCTGCTGACCCTTCTGCATTCCCTGGCCGCCCTGCTGGCCATACTGACCGCCCTGCGATCCCTGGCCGCCCTGCTGACCCTGGCGACCCTGCTGTCCCTGCTGTCCACCCTGCTGGCTTCCGCCCGTCTGGCTGGGATTGGACTGACCGGGTTTGTACTGAACGTTTTGCTGGCCCTGCTGGCTACTGCGGTAGGACTGCTTTTCCTCTGTGTCGGTGTCCTGCTGGTCGTTGGGATTACGGCCCTGCTGATTCCGCGGGTTGTTGTCGGCGCTCATGAGTGCTCCAATTGGGGTTGTGATGGCGTACACCCCAATCCCGCACGCGGTCTCAACCCTTAGTTAACCCTTCTGCTTGATGAGAACGATGACGCGATCCGATGCGTCGCTCGCGGTTGGCAACGTCAACGTAAAGCCCTGCGTCAGCGGGAGCGGCTTCCCGTCCCAACTCTTCGCTTTCCACGTACCGGCAAGTACCGGGAGCGCCAGCGTGGGATCGTTCCAATCGAGCACATGCACGAACACCGTGTCGCCGCGCGCGGTCGTCACGCCCCAGCTCCGCGGCGCAATTGGCCCCGCGCGCGTGCCGTAAATCGATTCCCCGTACGTCGCCATCCAGCCGCCGATCTCCTTCAGGCGCGCCTCGGCTTCGGGTGGAATCGTCCCATCGGGACGCGGCCCGATGTTGAGCAGCAGATTCGCGCCGTACCCGGCCGCGCGCACGAGGTAGTGAATCAGCTCGCGCGTCGACTTGTAGTGATGGTCGGTGAGATTGAATCCCCACGAATCGTTCATCGTCAGCGACGTCTCGAGCGGCAATCCCCCGATCGTCTTGGTATTGAAGCCCGCGGTGTTCGCGCCGGGGAGATCCTGCTCGAATGTCTGCACGTCCTCGCCCGGCAGCGGCGCCTGGTGATGATTCGGCACGATCAGCGCGGCCGGCTGCAGCTTGTGAATCAACGCGTACGTCTGGGCGAGGCGCCAATCGGCGTCGGGTTTGTCCCACATGCCGTCGAACCAGATCCCGCCGAGTGAACCGTAGTTCGTGAGCAGCTCGGTGAGCTGCGCATCCATGAAATCGAGGTACTTAGGCCAATCTCCCACCTCCAATCTCCCACTCCCTCGACCGGTCTGGCCGCGCGGGAAATAATCGGGATGGTGCCAGTCGAGCTGCGAGTAATAGAAGAAGAGCTTGATGCCCTGCTTGCGGCATTCCTCCGCCAGCTCGCGCAGCGGATCGCGCTGAAACGGCGTCCAGTCGACGATGTTGTAGCGCGTCGCTTTCGTGGCGAACATCGAGAAGCCGTCGTGGTGTCGCGACGTGATCGTGATGTATTTCATGCCCGCGGCTTTGGCGAGCGCGACCCACGTCTTCGCATCGAACTTCACGGGATTGAATTGCGAGGCGAGCCACTCGTAATCGGCGACGGCGATGGACCGATTCTGCATCACCCATTCGCCCTGGCCGAGCTGCGAGTAGACGCCCCAGTGGATGAACATCCCGAACCGGGCGTCGCTGTACCATTGGCGGGCCGCGGCACGCTCGGCAGGCACCGCATCCGGTGCCTGCGCGAGCGTGAGCAGCAAGACCAGAGTTGGGAGAATGAGTTACGGGACTGATTTCAGGTAACGATAGATGCTTCGCACGTCCTCTTCGCTCATCCGGCCGAACGCCTGCCACGGCATCGGACTTCCCGGGATCCGTTCCCCCGCGTGGAAGCGCGCGACGAATTCGTCCTCGGTCCACATCGCGGTACGCCCGCCCGGATTCCCCGTGAGATCCGGCGGCGTGAGTTTGATCGCCGCATTCCGGGACGATTCCATCGGGATCCCGCCGCGGAGCCGAGGGCCCGTGAACGCGCCGCTGACCATGCTGCGCTGCGTGTGGCAGCCCGCGCAGTTCGCCAGCGCGTCGACGATGTATTCGCCGCGATTCGCGACGGGCGTGGCCGCCGGCGTGAGCGGCTCGAGCATGAACGCCGTGACCGCTTTCCCCATCCAGTTGAGATCGGTCGGCTCGACCGCGTGCGACGCCGGCGCCTGGCTGCGCAGGAACGACATCACCGCGACGATGTCGCTGTCGTTCATGTTGTTGAACTCCATGAACGGCAGCGCCGCCCGGCCGTCGTGCCGCACGCCGTAGCGGATCATGCGCGCGATCTGCCCGTCCGTGAGTGTCCCGATTCCGGTCGCGCTGTCGGGCGTGATGTTGGGCACGCGAATCACACCGGGCGGAATGTCGAACACCATGCCGCCGGAGAGCGGCGGCGTGCCGCCCTGCGCGAGCACCGCGCGCGACTCGAGCCCGGCGTGACAGTCCGAGCAGTGCGCCGGCCCATACGCGAGATAGCGGCCGCGCGCGATCACCGCCGGATCGCTCGACGCCTTGAGCTCGGGCGTCGGCACGTCGAACGTGCGATCCCAGCGAGCGGCGACGGTGGCAACGACTATGGCCACGAGCGCCACAATGGTGATGCCGGTCCACTTCAGGATTTTGCGGATCATGGGGGCCAGAAGCTACGGCTGACGAATCCTGATTGGCAAGCGGATCGTGCCGATCGGCCCGACCCGACCGCGAACGATCATTTGCAGCGTGAGGTCGGTTGAGTCGTTCGGTGTGATGTCGAAGTCGTAGGTCTCACCAGGACCCATCGTTACGCGCGCCGGCCGATCGGCCGTCTGCGCGGGCGCGACATCAGCGCCATCCTTGGCGAACAGTCGCCAGTGCTGCGCGGTCGAATCCCGGAGCAGCGTGACGTCCGCCGCGTCGTTCGGCGTGATGTTGATGAACCGGAGCCGGTGAGTCGTTCCGGCACGCCACTCGACGGCAGTTGCCGCCGGCGCGCCGTTCAGCAGGACCGCGGCGCTCGGGGCCGCTCCACCGCGCCCGATCAAGAACACATGATCGGTCGCGCTGTCGACGGTTTGCCCCGGCTCGACCACGATGAACGGTCCGTACAGCCCGGACGAGAGCTGCACACCTTCGTCCTGATGCGTGTGATAGATGAAGGTGCCGGCGCGATCGGGATTCAAGCGCACCACGAACGAATCTCCCGGCGCGATCTTCGGCGCCGTATGACCCGGACGTCCACTCCAGTCGGCGACGCCGTCGAAATAGCTCTGCACCTCGATGCCGTGCCAGTGCACAGAGACGAGCTCGTCGGTGCGGTTCAGCACGGTGATCGCCACCGGCACACCGCGCTCGAGCACGATCGGGGTTCCGGGAATCCGAATGGAATCGCGCGCGGGCTCAGCCGAATCGCCCTGCACGATGAATCCGTAGCCCGCACCCGTGCCGAAGTACCGCGGCCGCTTCTGGACGAAGAGCCGGAGCCGGCGCCGAGCGATGGTGTCATCCGCGATGATCGGACCGCGCTGTTTGACTTCGATCCCCGCGACGAGTCCGGCCATGCTCTCGAACGCGTGATTCGCGGCGTGCGAACCGTCGTGCCGCGCGGCGGTGGACGCCATCTGCTTGCGCACGAGCGGCGAGATGTGCGCGATGAGATGACAATGGAACAGCCAGTTGCCGGGACGCGTCGGCACCCAGGTCATCGTCATCGTCGTCGCGCGCGTCATGTACTCGGTTACGGCTCGGCGCTGCAGCGCGAGCGGGTAGATCGTATCGCGCGCGGCGGTGCCTCTGCTGTCGACTGTGAAGTAGAACCCGTGCAGATGCATGGGATGGACGCGCGTGCTGAGGTTGAGCACCCGCCACCGCACCGTATCCCCCACGTTGAACGTGAAGCGCTCGGTGTGGGGCCAGGACAGCCCGTTGATCGCGAGCAGCTCGCGTCGCTCGCCCACGGTGAGCGCCGTATCCTCAGGATGCGTCCATCCGGAGATGACGAGAAGGCGATCGCGCGGCGCGCCCGGTGGGTCGACCACGATCGCGCCTTTGAGCTGGCTGTCGCCAGAAGGACCGAAGCCGATCCGGTCGCCGGCTGTCCGGCCCCAGTAGAAGTACGTGCCCGGTGTCATGGCGCGGAACCGCACTTCACGCTCCGCGCCCGGCGCGATGTCGATCGAGTCGCTGTTCGCGCTTCGGTCGTACAGTCCTCGCACCAGCATCGGCTGTGCCAGCCGGTTGCGCAGGGTGACGCGGACTTCAGTGCCTACCGGGACGCGGATCAGTGGGCCGGGTATCTGGAGCTTCTTGCCGCGCTCACCGAACGCCGCAATGACGACGTTCGGTCCGTCCGTCCCCTCCGGAAACCAGCGCGCCGTCGACGCATCGATTTGTACGGCGAGGACGCCGTTCTTGAGCTGGCCGGCGGTGTGGCGATTGTCGTTCGGAATGACGCGCGCGGAGGAGTCCGACGCGAGTGCAACGATCAGCGCGACGAGCGCAAACATGTCGAGAGGATGCGGCCCAGGTGCGCGGTCCGCAAGTCAGCGGTTGTGCAAGGCCCTTGGACCCCCATTAGCTTGTCAGCCATGCCTGGACGTGCCGTAATCCTGCTGTCGGGTGGACTGGACTCCGCAACGACTTTAGCGATCGCCAAAGCCGATGGTTTCGACTGCTACGCGCTGTCGTTTCGCTACGGACAGCGTCACGGCGCCGAGCTCGATGCCGCGCGCCGCGTGGCCGCCGCGATCGGCGTGAACGATCACGTCATTCTCGACATCGATCTCCGACGCTTCGGTGGATCAGCATTGACGGACGATGCGATTGCCGTCCCCAAGCTCCCAACTCCGAGCTCCGAGATCCCGGTGACGTACGTTCCGGCGCGCAACACGATCTTCCTCTCCTTCGCGCTCGGCTACGCCGAGGTGCTCGGCGCGCGGGACATCTTCATCGGGGTCAACGCGCTGGACTACTCCGGCTATCCCGACTGCCGGCCGGAGTACGTCGCCGCCTTCCAGCATCTTGCGAGTCTCGCGACCAAAGCCGGCGTCGAAGGCAGCCAGACCACGATCCATACGCCGCTGATCGAGCTTACCAAAGCAGAGATAATAAGGAAGGGGATGGAGCTGGGCGTTGACTTCGATTTGACGCTGAGCTGCTACGATCCCAGCGGCAGCGGTGAGCCGTGTGGCCACTGTGACGCGTGCCGGCTGCGCGCGAAGGGATTTGCCGAAGCATTGGTATGAGCTACACCGTCAACGAGATCTACTACACACTCCAAGGTGAAGGGGCGAATACCGGCCGGCCCGCGGTCTTCCTCCGATTTGCCGGCTGTAATCTGTGGACCGGCCGCGAGGAAGATCGCGCGAGCGCCATCTGCCGGTTCTGCGACACCGATTTCGTGGGCGGCACCAGATACGCCAGCGCGCGCGAGCTCGCGGAAGAAGTCGCGACGCAGTGGGACGGTAACGGCACGGCGAAGCGGTTCGTGGTGATCACGGGCGGTGAGCCGCTGCTGCAGCTCGACGCGCCGCTGATCGACGGCCTGCACGCGAAGGGCTTCGAGATCGCGATCGAAACGAACGGGACGATCGAAGCGCCGCCCGGGATCGACTGGATCTGCGTGAGTCCCAAGGCCGGCACCATCATCAAGCAGCGCTCGGGCAACGAGCTGAAGCTCGTCTATCCGCAGGCGGGCCTCGCGCCGCCGGCGCTGGAGCGGCTCGCGTTCGCGCAGTTCTTCCTGCAGCCGATGGATGGGCCCGAGCTCGAGGAGAATACCGAGCGCGCCGCGCGCTACTGCCTCGAGCATCCGCGGTGGCGACTGTCGCTGCAGACGCACAAGCTGCTGGGGATTCGGTGATGGAGATCAGGAAGGCGTTTACGATCGAAGCAGCGCACCGGCTGCCGCATGTGCCGCCGGGCCACAAGTGCGCGCGGCTGCACGGGCATTCGTTCAACGTCGAGATCGCCGTCGGCGGGCCGATCGATCCGCACAAGGGCTGGATCATGGATTACGGCGAGATCAAGCAGGCCTTTCAGCCGATCTACGACCAGCTCGATCACAACTATTTGAACGACATTCCCGGCCTGCAGAATCCCACTTCCGAGATCCTGGCGATGTGGATCTGGGGGCGGCTGAAACCGGAGCTGCACAATCTCACCGCGGTGATCGTGCACGAGACCTGCACGACGACGTGCGAGTACCGCGGCCCTACGCTCCCCGACTAGCCTCCGCGACAAGCGCGATTCCCCCGCGCACGTTCTGCGTCACCCGCACGGTAACGGCCTTGGGCGCGATCGCGTAGACGACGTCATCCGCGATCTGTGCCGCGAGCGCTTCGCAGAACGCGCCTTCGTTGCGATAGGACCAGAGGTAGTACTTCAGCGCCTTCGATTCGAGGCAGCGCTCGTCCGGGACGTACTCGATCGTCACCGTGCCGAAATCGGGCTGACCGGTCTTGGGGCAGATCGACGTAAACTCCGTGCCCGTCATCGTCACGACCTGCACATTGGGCGCCGGGAACGCCTCGGCCTTCAGGACCTCGCGGGCCTGGCGCGGATTCTCGGGACGCGGCAATGGGCCGATTTTAGGGAGCGAGAAGGACTTTTCCGACATTGCGTCTCTCGTGAATGTATTGATGTGCCGCCGCGGCTTCGTCGAACTTGAACACGCGATCCACCCGCGGCCGAATCTTCCCCTCGGCGGCGTAGCGAAGCAGCGCTTCCACCTGCGGCCTCAGGATTTCCGTCCGATCCCAGAGAGTCCCGATGTTCACGCCCAGCACGCCGCGATTCTGGCTCATCATGCCGATCAGGCCGAACCTGGGCCAGCGCACCACGTTCCATGCCGTGCGCAGGAGATTGCGCCCGCGTCCTGTCGACAGCTGCTGCGCACCGTAGCACACCAGCCGGCCCACGGGCGCGAGCAAATTGTATCCGTAGCGCCACGAGTCGCCGCCGACCGCGTCGAGCACGATGTCCACGCCATCGGGAGCGAGCGCGCGCACCGCGCGAGGCCATTCCGGGTCGCGGGCATCGAGCGGCTCGACGCCGTAGCTCCGCAGAATCTCGTGCTTGCCGGCCGACGCGAGCCCGATGACACGCAGGCCGAACAGGCGGCCGAGCTCGGCGACGGCGAGTCCGACGCCGCCCGCGGCGGCGTGTACGAGCACCGATTCGCCTTTGCGCGCGCCGGCGACGCGCGTGAGCATGTGATGCGCGGTGAGGTAGACGACCGGAAACGCCGCGCCTTCTTCAAAGCTCCAGTGGTGCGGTAGCGGGAACACGAACGCTTCGGGCACAACCACGATCTCGCTCTGCCCGCCGAACTTCGTCAGCGCGACGACCTTCTCGCCGTCGTCGCGCTCTCCCGCGACCTCGTACCCGACGACCGCCGGCGGCTTGGGGGAGCCGGGATAAAGACCCTGGCGCGCGAGCAGATCGGAGAAGTTGATCCCGGCCGCCTTCACGCGGATGCGCACCG
>Ga0134125_10010455_pt1 | contig 10428 bp, 10 predicted proteins | sample KB31751_FD_96464 | JGI IMG/M metagenome (GOLD analysis project Ga0134125, IMG submission 96464) | Terrestrial soil microbial communities with excess Nitrogen fertilizer from Kellogg Biological Station, Michigan, USA - KB3-175-1 | ecosystem: Environmental > Terrestrial > Soil > Unclassified ... | reverse complement strand
GATCCCATCGTCCTTCCCTCCCGTTTCAGTACGTGGCCCTATGAAGGATGAACCGGGAGGCCAACGATGCCAGCGCGACGTGACTCCCCACAATGCAACGCCGTGCACGGTGCGGGATGGCGCTCGATTTCCCGGTCCCTGCATTTAAGACGGTCATGACAGCGGATCGTTCAACCGCTTCCGTTCCCATGTCCGTTTCCCAGCGCCTTGCGTCCTCGCGCATGAGGTTCTCCCGGCAGCGCTCTCCGTCTTCGTGGTTACGGCTCGTAAATGCGGCACTCGAGGGATATACAGCAAAATGCATGCCCAGTTGTGCCGGGATGCCGCGAGAAGGTGCGAACGAGTCCGCGCGCATGAGGACATCTTATGTTCTGTCCACGGCCTGCGCTACTGCAAGCAAGGCCCGAAAGCGAGGACTGCTTCAGACTTTCCGCGATGCGCTGTCGCGTCGACCGGACAGGACTATCGTTAATGTGAACTGCGGCACTGCGGCACGTTCGCCGCGCAATATGCTCCTTAAAACCGCGATTTGCGTGCGTTATCAAGCGGGTGGGCGCTCGCGGGCCTGTGGACCTGAGGCCGAGCACGCGTGGAAGAGCTCTTTTTCGAGCGTGGAGACACGACCAGTGGCCAATCCAGCATCGAGTTCGCCTCGGAATCTCGAGTCCGGCAATTCCGGAAATCCGGCGGAGGCACCAGCCCCCGCGCAGCGACCTACAGTCGATCTGACGGCACTCACGAATCGTGATGACTTCCTGCTCGAGCTGGGGGAGGCGCTCGGCGGTCAGGCATCAGTCAACCCTGTCGACTCGATTGACACCGCAGTCGGCCAACTCGCGAGCACCAAGCGTGGGCAGATGCTGGTGATCGACGCGCGCGCATCGAGCGATGTCCGCACGGACGTGCAGCGCGCGACGCAGCAGGCACCAAACGCGGTAGTCGTGGTGTTTGCCGAAGCGGACTCCGAGAAGCAGATCGCCGCCGCCGTCAAAGGCACCAGCGTCTTCGCGGTGCTGACGATCCCGATCGAGGGAGCCAAGACGACGGCGGTGCTGGATGCCGCCATTGCCGACGCCGCAAACCGCAGCGCGGCCGCGCGCAGCCCGAGTGGCGAGCGATCGGGCGCCGGCTCGGCCGGGACGCTGACGCTGGATTCCTTCCGGCCCAGTCCCTCCCACTCACCAGCGCCGGAAGCCGAGCAGCCCGAGGAAGGCGGCCGCAATTGGGCCATGTGGGCCGGCTTGGGCGTGGCGGTCGTCGCCCTCGCAGGAGGCGGCGCGTGGTACTTCACTCACGGCAAAGCGGTTTCCGGGGCTGGCTCCGGCACGGCAGCCTCGGGCACGATCGCGACGCAACCCGGCGCCTCGCCGGCGGCTGCGGCCGTCCTCCCGCAGCCCGCGGTCGATACGAAGATCGTGGCGGGCCAAGTCGACGACCTGCTGGAAAAAGCGCGGCACGCCATGCGCGATCGGCGTTACACCGCACCCACGGGTGACAACGCGCTCGTCTACTACCGTTCTGCCCTGGCGTCGGACGCGACGAACGGCGAAGCCAAAGATGGCTTGCGCCGCGTCGGCGACGTCCTGGTTTCTCGATTCAATGACGCAATGTCCGGCGCGCATTACAGCGACGCCGCCCTAGCGCTGGCCACCCTGAAGCTTGCACAGCCGTCGGACGCGCATCTCGGTCCCTTCCAGTTGCAGCTCTCGACGGCGGAAATCACCAAAGCGCTCGCCGACGGCAATGCGGACCGCGCCGCGGCTCTGGTGCACCAGGCGCAACAGTCCGGAGCCGTGCCCGCCGAGCAGCTCGCAGCGTGGCACGCCCAGCTCTCGCGCCTGCAACAAGCCGACAAAGTGCAGAGCCTCACGGCACTGGTCCAGGATCGCATCCGTGCCGATGAGCTGACCGGTCCGGCCGGCGACAGCGCGCAGGCCTATCTCAGCCAGCTACGGGCCGCCGCGCCCTCCGCTCCCGCGACGGAGCGGGCCACCACGGCGTTGATTGCCGCCTTCTTCGCCAAAGCCCGGCAGAATGCGCTGACGGGGGACACCGCCGACGAAGGCCGCTGGCTGGCTGCCGCGCGCGCCAATGGCGCTTCCGCCGGCGACGTTGCGGAGTTCGAACGCCAGCTCGCGAGTGCGCAGGCCAAAGTCGCGCACGCCAAAACCGATCATCTGGTGTCCCTCATCAAGGACCGCCTGAACAGTGGCGCGCTGACCTCGCCTACCGGCGACAGCGCCGCGGACTATCTGCAAGAGCTCGAGAACACCCATCCGACGGGAGCCGCGCAGACCGCGGCGGCACAAGCGAAGAGCACGCTGGCCGGGAAGCTGGTCGCGCGCGCCCGCACCGAGATGCGCTCCCAGGATACGGCGCTGGCGAACGCGGATCTCGCGTCCGCCACCAGCTGGGGCGCCAGCGCAGCCGTCGTAGCGGCAGTCCAGCGCATGGGCGCGAGCGCGCCCGTTGCGGCGCAGCCGCCCACGGGGCCCGATATGGCCGCGCTCGCCGCCCACCTGCAGCGCACCCGCTACGTGGCGCCGGAATATCCCGATCGTGCGCTCAATAACCGAGTCAGCGGCAGCGTGACGGTGCAGTACACCGTCGACAAGAAGGGATATACAAGGGACGTACACGTGGTCGAAGCGACTCCGCCTGGCATCTTCGACCGCGCCGCGATCGAAGCCATCGCGCGCTGGCGCTACCGGCCGGCGAAATACAACGGGCAGCCGGTCGAGGTGCCCGTGCGCACGCGCATCCGCTTCGAGCTGCCGAACAACTAGTCCTCACCAGGCTGTCAGGGAAAACCCAACATGAAAGTCGCAGGCGCAGATCGCAACCGCCGGCTGATCACTGCCGGCGTGGGTACGGCCCTCGCCGTGGTGATGGGCCTCGCCCTGCTCGCAGGCTTCAGGCTGGCGACACAGATTCGCTCCAGCATCGGCGCACTGCAGACCGCGAGCGAGCTGCAGACTTATCCGGGTGTCATCGCCCAGCAGCTGACCGCCCTGCGTGAGCGGTTGGAGACGCGCGAGTACACGGGACAGGCGCACGCGGAGCTCGCGGGCACGGTGGAGCGCTTCAACGACGACATCCAGCAGCTCGCGAAGCGGGGCGACAGGCAATCGCCGCAGCTGCGCGAGGCGCTGCGGATGTGGCAGGCGTACGCCCCGGTACTCGCCCCGGTCAATGCCTTCTCCGGCGAGCCGTACGTCGACACCGACTCGGGCAGCTCGCTGTCCGAGAGCGGCAAGATGTACTACAGCAACGTGCGCCAGGCGCAGCTGCTCGCGAAGCAGAACGTCGATCGGCTGCATCGGCTGCTCATCGGGGTGACCCGCACGCTGGCCGCGCAGAGCTCGGGCGCCGCCGCGCGGCTGCGGGCGCTGCTCTCGGGCGAAGTGCTCGCGGCGCTGGGCCTCGCCGCGGCCGCCCTTTACCTGCAGCTCACCCGCGGCAAGCATGAGCGCGCCGCGCGCGAGGCGCAGGAGCAGACTCGCGACATCCTGAAAACAGTGCGCGAAGGCTTTTTCCTGCTCGACGCCGACTACAAGATCGGGTCCGTCTGGTCGGAGGCGCTGACGCGCATCTTCGGCCGCAGCGACTTCGCCGGCCTGTCGTTCGAGAAGCTGCTCGAGGATCGCGTGCCAGCCGCCACACTCGCAACGGCCGTGAAGTACATCAAGCTGCTCTGGGGCGACCGCGCGCACGAGAACCTGATGAAGAGCATCAACCCGCTCGGGCAGCTCGAGATCAGCATGGACAACGGCCGCGGCGGCAAGGAGACGCGCTACCTGCAGTTCGACTTCCACCGCGTGGTGGGCCCCACGGGTGTCAAACACGTGCTCTGCTCCGTGGGCGACATCACCTCCAACGTGCTCCTCGCGAAGGAGCTGCAGGAGGCGCAGGAGAACGCGAACGCACAGGTCGACATGATGGTCGGCATGCTGCACGTCGATCCGTTGCAGCTCGGCTCCTTCCTGGACACCACCGAGGCAGGGCTGCAGCTCATCAACGCCATCCTCAAGGAGCCGGCGCGCACCGACGCGGAGTTCCGCAAGAAGCTCGGCGGCCTCTTCCGCGAGCTGCACTCGATCAAGGGCGAGGCCTCGGCCTTGAACCTGATGAGCATCGCCAACCGGGTACACAGCCTCGAAGACATGGTGAGCGAGCTGAAGAAAAGAGCGGAGCTCTCCGGCAATGACTTCCTGCCGATGGTGCTGAAGCTCGACGAGCTGTTGGCGCATTTGCGCGGCGTGCGCGAGATGGCCACGCGGCTCACGGCGCTCAAAGACCCTGCCGCCGCCCCGAGCGAAGGCGCGCGGCCGAAGTCCCCGGGAGAGCGCCTCGGCGCCCGCTCGGGCGAGGACATCTCACCCACGCTGCAGGCGCTCGCCGAGAGGCTGGCGAAGGATCACCGCAAGGCTTTCAGGCTGACGCTCTCGGGGCTCGCTGACGTGCCGGCGGTGTACGTCCCGACCGTGAAGGACTGCATCATCCAGATGCTGCGCAACTCCGCGGTTCATGGCATTGAGCCGGGCGAGGCGCGCCGTGCCCTGGCGAAGGCGGACGTCGGGACGGTGCGTGTCGACTTCCACCGTTCGGGCGACGGGTTCGAGCTCGTGTTCGAGGACGACGGCGCCGGCATATCGCCGCAGGTATTGAAGGATGCGGCAGTGCGCAAGAACATCATTACGGCCGACGAAGCGGCTGCGATGGACACCCGCGCGGCCATGTCCCTCATTTTCCGTCCGGGATTCTCGACCCAGGAGGAAGTGACTATGGACGCCGGAAGAGGTGTCGGCATGGACGTGGTGGCACGCACGGTTTATGGCCTAGGCGGCAAGATCGGGGTCAGCACGAACCCGGGCCGCTTCACGCGCTTCAAGATTGTGCTGCCCGCCGCGGAAGCGGCGAGCTCGGCGGTGGCCTGAGGCCACCAGGGGAGACGCGATGAGCGCAAGCCATGGCAATGGGGCGGGCAGCAGACGATCGCTGCGGTTGCTGATCGTGGATGACTCGAACATCATGCGGCGCCGGATCGAGCGCTCGCAGACATTCGAGGAGCTGGAGGTGGTCGGCACGGCCGGCAATGGGCTCGAGGCGCTGGAGATGTTCCGCAAGACCGACCCTGACATGGTCACCATGGACCTGACGATGCCGCAGATGGACGGCATCGAGTGCATCTCGAAGCTGGTGCAATTGAAGCCGGCGGTGCGTATCCTCGTGATCTCGGCGCTGGCGGACAAGGCGACCGCCGTCGAGGCCATGGAGCGCGGCGCGAACGGCTTTCTCAACAAGCCGTTCACCGACCGGCAGTTGAACGAGGCGATCGCGGAGCTGATGACCTGAGGGCGAGGCGGAGAGCGGACAGATGTTGCGGGAAGAGGAGCTGAAGACTTTCGTCGAGGGAACGACGAACTACTTCGAGGTGGCGGCCCAGCAGCCGGCCACCATCGGCTCCCCATACCTCATGGAGGGAGCGCCCGCGGTGCACGACTATACGGGGGTCATCAGCATCTCGGGCAAGCGCGAGGGTGTCGTCTACTTCACCGCTCCGCGGGCCATGCTCACCGTGCTCCTCATGAAGATGCAGGAGAACGACTTCAGCCACGAGACCATGCGCGACCTGGTCGGCGAAGTAGCCAACACGATCTCCGGCAACGCGCGGCGGGACTTCGGCCGCGACTTCGTCATCTCCGTGCCCAGTGTGCTCGCCGGGGAGAAGCCGGCGATCTCGCAGAAACCGGGGCAGCGCTCGTTCATCATCCCGATCAACTGGCGCAGCCATTCGGCGAAGCTCATCGTTTCGCTGACCTGAGCACGGGGGTTGATCCCCCCGTGGGGGTATAGGCCTATACTCCGGGTATGAGCGATCCCTCAAAGCACTGGGTCCCCCCCGATCAACAGCCCATTGGCCGCGTAGTCGGCAAGCGCGTCGCGCAGCCGCCGGGCACTATCCCCAACGAAGCCACACGCGCAGCCATGGATGCCAATGCACGGTATCGCACCCGTGCGCCAAAGGGGCTGTTCTTCTACGAAAGCCACGAGCAGATGGCCAGCGACAGGGAGCGGTGGACAGTCGAGGCGATCGTGCAGAAGCAGAGTGAGCGTGCCTGAATACACCCGTCCCGCAACCTGGGAAGACCTCAAGCGGCTGGCCGAGCTATTGAACGAGGCGCACGCGGAGTACGCGCTCGTGGACGGCTACGCGATCGCCTCACACGGGTTTAGCCGACAATCGGAAGACATTGACTTGCTGGTCAATCCCACCGCGGAAAACTCTCGCCGGTGGATCGTCGCGCTGAGCCACCTTCCGGATCAGGCAGTGCGGGCTCTCGAACAGGAACCTGACATCTTTGCCGACGACAAGCGGTATGCGCTACGGGTCAACGACGAGTTTACGGTCGACATCATGCCATCCGTAGCCGGACACTCTTGGGACGAGATGCAGCGGTATATCGAAACCATCGACCTCGAAGGCGTTGCGTTGCGGGTGCTCAATCTCGAAGGGCTGCTGCTGACCAAGCAAGGTAATCGGCCGAAGGACCAGATGGATGCGTCCATCCTCAGGCAGGCGCTCGCCATCTTGAAATCCAAGAAGCGCTGAGGACACGGTTCGGCGCTGCCGGCCTGATGGCTGGCCCGCGACGCGCAATGCTGCAGAGCTCGAGCTGACACCTGTCGAGCTCGTGGCAGCTCATGCGACCCCCGGTGTTCCGAAGAACCATTACAGCGCTGGAAGGAACACAGCAAACACGCACATACATTCAGTCACATTCGATCCGCAACGCCGGCCATCTCCAAGGCTCGGTCTCGAGCCGGTATGGCACGGGGGAGGGCTCGTCCTATGCCAGGCAGATCATTGTTCAGGCGAGACAGCATCTCGCCTCGCACGGCCATTGCCGCCGTGACACTCGGCACGGTCGCGCTTGCAGGCGGTTGGTCGGTGCATCTTCGCGCTCAAAGCGCTACTGCTCCGCCCGTCCAGACGAACGCGAGGGCGTTCGACGCTCGAGTCCGGAAGCAGGCGATCGAGGCATTTCGCCAAGGCCGCGAGACGTTCCGGTTCGACACCTTCGGTGACGAGGACTTCTGGGGCGGACAACTGCAGCTGCACCGCGCCATCGAAGGCGAGCGATTCGGCGGTGTGGGCCCGGGGATCAGTCCGAATACGGCGCTGAAGCTCGGACTCAAAGTGGACGTGGACGCGCTGCCGGGATCGGTCGTCGCCAAGCTCCGCGCCGGACGGATAGATCTCGATGACCCGGCCACGACGCTGCTCCTCCTCAAGCTAAACGCCGTCGTCGGTCTCAAGGGATCCTTCTCCAGCGGCCAACTGACATCCGTGGGAATCACCTGCGCGCTGTGTCATTCCACCGTGGACAATTCATTGGCGTTCGGTGTCGGCCGTCGCCTCGACGGCTGGACGAACCGGGACCTCAATGTAGGAAAAATCATCGGAGCCGCGCCTGATCTGACCCCATTCACCTCCCTTCTAAGGGTGGATCGTGCGACTCTGGAGACCGTATTGAGCAGCTGGGGACCGGGCAAGTTCGACGCCGAGGTCTTCCTCGACGGAAAGGCCTTCAATCCGCGACAGGTGACGGATGGCGTCGTGACCGGCACCAACGTCTCCGGCGCGACACTCATTCCGAATGCATACGGGCTGGCCGGCTTCAACCAGCATACTTGGAGCGGAGCGTGGGGTACCGTCACCTATTGGAACGCATTCGTAGCCGTGCTGGAGATGCACGGGAAAGGGCGGTTCCACGACCCTCGGTTGAATGACTCGGCCAGGTTCCCGATTGCCGCCGCGAACGGCTTTGCGGATATCAACAAGGACCTCTCGCCGGATGATGACCGGGTCACGAGCAAGCTTCCTGATCTGCAGTTCTACGAGCTCGCCCTTCCTGCTCCCAAGCCGGTAGCGGGCCGGGACTTCGACCCGGCCGCGGCGAAACGCGGCGACGACCTCTTCAGCGGCAAAGCCCAATGCAACACGTGTCACGTCGATCCCCTCTGGACGGAGCCCGGGTGGAACCTGCACACGCCGCAAGAGATCGGCATCGACAGTTTCGAGGCCGATCGGGCGCCTGATGGAGACTACAAGACCATGAATCTGAACGGCCTCTTCGTCCGCGAGGAGGGACTGTTCATGCGGCCGGCCAACAAGGGCCGCTTCTATCACGACGGCCGCTTCGCGACGCTGCTGGACGTAGTGAATCACTACGACACGCTGCTTCGCCTTGGGCTCACGGATCAGGACAAGCATGACCTGATCGAATACCTGAAATCGCTTCCGGAGGAGTGAAGACCAGAACAGTATCTCGGCGCACAATCTGTGGAGGGTGAAATGAAACTCTCATCATTTCGGCTATCACCGCTACCTCGAACCCTATCCAGCCGTCAGTGTCTGGCCGCAGCGATGTGCGCCGGGATGGGGCTGCTGGCGGGGAACGCCTGGGCGCAACTGCAGCCCAATCAGACCGAGGCCTTCGGAAACGGCAGGGTGATCACCTTTACCTATCTGCAGAACTTCGACTGCGTCGATCAGCCGACGCTCGACCTGGATTTCAATGGAAAGCTGGCCCAGTCGGACCCGAGCGAGATGCAGACCCCCATCTGTCAGGTGGTCACCGAGCCGACGCAGGATCCTACCGGAGGAGATATCAAGCACACCGCCCATCTCTATGTCCTGGTGCCGATGTTCGGCACTGACAAGGACCCCACTCACGCGATGGCCTGTCCCGGCGGGGGGCGGCCCGGCGAGCTGTGCGGGGTGGCGCTGGGAAGGGAGCTGATTGCGCTCTTTGGCCACATCCCGCAAGCCTGGGAGACCAGGCCGGGCGTCGCGACACAATGTCCCGATCCGAATGACCGGGTGCCCGGAACGTGCACCATGCATGCGTCCTCCGTGGACTTGTCGGTGCTGCTGGCGGGCATGCCGGGGATTCCGAACCCACCGAAAGGTCCGATCTTCGTACCGACGCCGAACCATGATCACGTGGTCGACAACAGCCGGGTGAACGCCCGGCCGATATGGTGGGAAGTCAGGCCGGTCCTGATCATGGACCCGAGAGACTGGCCAACACCCGATGGCAGCGCGGGAATCACCTCTTCCAGGCAAATGGACGAGGCGGAGGCGGCCGGGAGCGCTGTCGAGGTTGGCTCGAACTTCTTTCTCTTCTTCAGCTCCCATAAGGGCAGCGCCATGCCTGGGATGTGAACCGCCATTTCGAATGTGAGCCTTTACCGAAAGCCAGTCGTTCCATGCCTCTCCGATCTCGCGATGCGCAACCAGCACCTTGGCCCTTAGCGGGCGCCAGTACTGACTGGCGCCCAAAGGGCTGTTCTTCCATGCAGAGCGAGCATCACCGCGATCACGTGGCCCGCAGCGACTTCAATTCCTCCCAGATCAACGCGCAGCCGCGAACCGCCCCGCTCGGCAAATGACGTGGATGGCGGGCTGCGGTGGAGCGCGGGGACGGGAAAGAACGCGAGCCCGGTCTCGCGCAGCATGTCGATGAAGGGTGGGAGGCCGGAGACCGTCAACTGTGCCCGCCGCGCGATATCGACGTCCTCGGTCGAATACGCAGCGGCTCGAACGCCGAGCGCGTTGAGGAGCGCACCGTAGGCATGAGAACCGATGAGCAATGCGCCCGCGCGAAAAAGGCCATGGTTGTGGAGGCTCGCCAAGGTGGAGTAAGCCTTGCGATCCACCGTCGCGAAGCCGGCGCGCGCAAGCAGCCTGACGCTGGCGATGGCGGAATTGGCGGCTGTGATGCGCTCGCGTAGATCGATGATGCGCGCGATGACGGCCTGATCGTCAGACTTTCCGAGATAGGATTCGTGACGTCGGCCAGCGGCGTCCGAGTAGCGATGTACCCAGTATCGCGTGCCAGTCTCATTGATCCGCTCCGCCAGCGAGCCCGGGCTGCCGAGAAATGCCTCGGTCTGGCGCGCCGCAGCACTCGCGAGCTCCGAGAAGAGGAGCGTCAGGGCCCTTTCTTGTGGTGCGGTGAGGGACGGCATTCTCGTATCCCACAGATATCAAGTTTGTGGGATACGAATCACAAAGCCGTATCCCACAAAACGCAATCTCGTGGGATACGCCGCAATCGGCCCAAATCAATCGCCCGTCGGAATGATTCCGGCGTTCTCGGCCATCAGGATCACGCACTCCTGCGGCGCCCGCCTCCGGCGGACGACAGAACCGTTCACCTGACACAGAGTCTGGTTGAACCATTGGTCTGTCACGGAATCGACGAGCTGCGGAACGTCGATCCTTTGCAGATGCTGAAAAAAGACGTTCAGGTAAGTTGCATAGGGGAAGGGCATTGCTGCGTCATTGGGGCCGCTCGAGTACTTTCACGTCGACCTCGGCACGAATCTCGAAGCCGAGCGACTCGTACAAGGATATCG
>Ga0134125_10010454_pt1 | contig 10430 bp, 9 predicted proteins | sample KB31751_FD_96464 | JGI IMG/M metagenome (GOLD analysis project Ga0134125, IMG submission 96464) | Terrestrial soil microbial communities with excess Nitrogen fertilizer from Kellogg Biological Station, Michigan, USA - KB3-175-1 | ecosystem: Environmental > Terrestrial > Soil > Unclassified ... | reverse complement strand
AAGTTTGTTCTTGGTAGCTGTTTACGATATTATTATAATGAGGAATTTGATTTCTTGATTCTTCTATAGAACGGTTGATGTTATCTTTTGTTTGGTCAAGTGCTCTGTTGACTGATTCATTAAATTCTTGTTGTTGTTGATTATTGTTAATATTTGTATTATATGAAAAACTTGTATTATTGTCTTTATTGCTATTTGACGATGATGTATTGTATTTGCTCACATTATCTATTATCTAATATACTATATATAAGCATTGGCATTTACAGGAATTTTTTTCCATTTAAAACCTTGAATTTAATATTAAAAATTGTATCAAATTGTATTCATAATAGTCTGTCAATAAAGAATTATAATCTAACTATAAGAATCTTGGAGATATAGTTGATATTTGTTAACAATACCAACACCAATTTTCTACATCAAAGATTAGAGGGATATCAAGATAAAACTTCTATTTTTATGGTAATAACTGCTTTGTTGCATAATTCGAAAAACAGTTAAAACTATATCATTTTCTTAGCAGATTAAATTAAATTATGACTATTTTCATTTTATTGCAAGAGTAAGACGTCGACAAAAAACGATTTAAAATAATCATGCAACAAAGCAGTTGAGGAGTTCAATTGGGTCTGTAGTATTGAAGATGGCATATTATTGATAGCCTCAAGGACAAAGGTAATTAAGATGATAATGGCGTTTTGACATTATTCCTCTAACACAAACTCCTAATATACCACTAAAAGAAATACATTAAAAAATCAAGGATTAACAAGCAATTGGAAGATTCATTCATAAATAGACAAAATAAATTATAGCAAATCTACATCAACTTGTGCTTATTCAAATGTTTATGATAAAATAGTTGATAATAAATATCTCTAAAAGCAATCATATAATCAATATATACGCTTTAAACCAAAAGACTATAGATTAACAATATCTAACACCATTTTAGATGTATTTAATAATGCTACTACATTGCCTTTCCAAAATCCCAAGCAGAGAAATACTTTGGCATAATTTCAATTACAATCTGTATGCCTTTTCTAGTGTTTTCCATTATCATATTAGCAAGTGGATGTTCATTAGTACCTAAATATTTAATATTTATCTTTTCAACAATTGGTATATTCCAATCTATATCCTCAGATATTTTTGCTATCGCCCTTCCCTTTACTCCTTTATATGGAAAGTTCTCATCATCAATAGAAAAATAAATTTTATCTAGATTACTGTAAAGGTTGCGAGCCTTTTTTGTTGCTTTTTGTGTAGCACAATAGATTTTGCCTGATTCTTTGTCATATAAAAACCAGAGTGGATGAATAGCAGGATATCCTTCTTCGTCTATCGTAGCAAGTTGTATATTGAGTTTGCTCTCAAGAAAATTGTTAACTTCTGTCTCTGTGATTTTATTTGGCATATTTGGAAAGGATTGAATAAGTTTCAATAAAAGTAAATATCCTCTTTTTGATATAACTTTTCCTTTTTTATTATGTATCGCTACAATTATCTATTTCTGTTAGTAATATATCAAGTCTCTAATAATAACAACAAACAACTGATTGTTTTCTAACCTATTGTTTTTTTTTGCTTTTATATTCTTTTATCTATATATTAAATGTGCTTTGTTGCATGATTCGAAAAACAGTTAAAATTGCATCATTCTCTTAAAAAATTAAATTAAATTATGACTATTTACGTTTTATTACTAGAGTAAGACGTCGACAAAAAACGATTTAAAATAATCATGCAACAAAGCATATTAAATGCAGTATAGAAGATTTTGGGAAATTATTTCATGCTTTGTGTATCAAGTGACACTTTAGGAATAAAAGATACAAAAAAGAAAATTGGTTAAATAGAATAACTTTATTATAAAATAAAAAATATTTTATTGTTTTGTTGCCTAACTCAATCTATTTAGTTAGGATTGAATCAATTAGTTATTCTTGATCGATTGACTTTCTTTCAACAAAACACTCTTGTTAAGCGTGGTAAGAGACTCTTTACTCATGATTTTCTTGATATATCGGATTTAGAACTAGATATATGAGGAATAAAAATGAGAAAGACAAGCCATATTCTTTTCCTGACTCTTTTATTCTTGTTATAGATACATGAGATTATGTTTTCATCTAACATATAGGCAAAAAACAGAAGTATCATTAAGCATACTAGAAAAAGTCTTCTTCTCATCCAAGTTATGGTAATATTTGTAAAAGAATTAACAAAAGATTGAATGTTAAAGTCAGCAGTAGTTTTTATGATGATGATTATCTCATAATTGCAGTAGATTGTACAGAAATCAAGGTAACCGATAGAGTTCTCAGTGGATGTTTGATAAGTTGGGTAAAGGAAATAAAATTTATCTCAAAATCCATGTAACTGTAAACATAAGGACCAACAAAGAAGTCCTTGCTTTGGATGTGACAGAGATGAGAAAATACAGGCGAGATGGTAGTATAATAAAGAAACTAGTTAAAGACGTTTTTTTTTGAAGATTAATCATTACAGGAAAAAGATCATAGCTCTTCTATAAATGATCCAATAGCCTATGGTTCCAATTACAATTTAAGATCCTTAAATGAGAAAAAGATTAATCCTATTATCAAGGTAAAAAGAAATTCTGTTATTTCACACAGAGAAAAAACAAGATTAGAAATAAAGAAGTCAACAGCAAAAACAAAAGATCTATTTAAATGGAAAAAGAAAAGAAGATATGGACACACACAGAAGGATGGGTGAATTGGTATATGGATTACCGAAACTGCTTTCTTGGCCATCAAAAGAATGTTTGGTGAACTTATAATGGCTAACTACTAGATTTCATAACATGGTAAAATTAATGATATTAAAGGTATCTTTATACGTCCTATTTAGAAGAATGGCATAATAGAAATGGAAACTGGTTAACTAGCACTTGTTATGCAACAGAACAAGAAAGGATATTTTTTATGAATTTAAAAGGTAAACTTATATTCTATTGTATCAATTTTAAAATTTATTTTGCAAAGAAAATGTCCCTTTTGAAAGTTATTTTAATGATATATTGGATTATGCTTAGCATATTTCAAAATTTGACAAATATTACGTAAAGTATCTTTTTTGAGACTAATAATTGGATTATTTATTCAAAAGATAGAAAATAATAAAACTTTGCATTTGATTTATAAAATATAGGTTTTTAATATAAACTGTAATAATAAATAAAAAAAATTGAATTTGATTAATTATTTTTGTGTTTTATTTCCGCCACCAAATAGATTTTTTATACCTTGCATAATATCATTTCCAGTATTAGAAATAGCTTTGCCTGTTTGATTTAATGCAGCTCCTGCACCTTGAGTTGCATTGCTAGCCCCTGCGGATGCATTATTCATTGCAGCTCCTGCGCCTGCCTTTGTTTGATTGGCGGCATTACTAGCTGCTGAAGATGTATTATTCATTGCAGTTTCTGCGCCTGCCTTTGTTTGATTGGCGGCATTACTGGCATTTTGTGAAAATACATTTGTTGCTACAAAAGAGCTTGCTGTTAAAAGAGCGAATGCTGCTAATGCAACTATTGTTGTTGTTAATACTATTTTACTTTCCATTAATTATAGACTTTAAAACTATACTTTAAATTTTTTGTTTATAGATATTATAAACCCGTTAAACAAAGAGCAATTTACACTATAATTGATTATCTAACTATTAAATTTGAATTAAATTTTGTACCATTTTATTTAAGAATGATGGCAATAACCTTTAATAAATACACATTAAGTTATAAATGAATTTTACCTTCTATATTGTCTAATAATATTATAAAATGTTATTTTAGCAGTAAATAATATATTATAATAGATTTCTATATTCAGAAATAATTTCAATGTTAATTATATTTTATCCAATAAAATAACATTTCTTTTAAATGGTTTACGATATCAAAAGTTATATATTAATAAATGTCAGATCGAAAATAAGATGAACTTATGTAGGAACTATATTTTTTGCCCTAAAATCACCATTGACTAGAGAAAAGTACCATAGAATAGATTGGAAAAATTTTTGACTTTTTGGGTTTGAAATGGAAATTGGTGAATAAAAATGTCTGATATTTGTTCATAAATAACAAACAGAAGGAAATAAATGGGTTTTTAGCAATGTTTAAAATTTGAAATATCAGTTAAAGAAGGTTAACAAAAAGAAATTAGATTAAAATAAACTTGTTTCAGAATGATATCTCTCAATTTGGATAGTTGCATGAGTAATTTTAAATTTTTTCTCAAGAATTGAATTTATTTCTTGCAATATTTCTTGAGACCTCATTGGATCAATTATTACAACATGTGCAGACAATGAGTGCATACCTGAAGTTATGGTCCATATATGCAATTCAAAAATACCTGTAACTCCCCTTACATCAAGTATTGCTTTTTTGACTTCCTCATGAGAAATATTATAAGGAGATCCTTCCATCAATATATGAATAGCTTTTTTAATAATAGACCAGGTTCGTGGAATTATAAATAATGCTAAAGCAATACTAATAATAGGATCAACAAGATAAAAGTTAGTAGTTAGTATTATAATACCAGCAGCAAGAACGCCTGCGGTACCTATGGTATCGCTCAAAATTTCTATATATACAGCTTTAAAATTTAAACTTTGATCTCCTTCCTCTTTTTTATCGTGATCTTTATGTTGATGTTGATGATGATGAAGATAATAGTGTTTTTTATTTTCTTTTTCTTTAGAAATAGTGGCAATGACATTATGCTCATCAAGTCCATGAGGATGCCCACTTGCCCCTCTTCCTTCTTTTTTCTCACTTAAAAGCCATAACCCAATGAAATTAACTATTAACCCTACTGATGCTGCTATTATAATAGGAGTGCCTTGAATTTGCGGCGGTTCAAATATACGCATGATACCTTCATATAAGATATATCCAGAAAGTAGAATTAGCACTATACTATTCGCAAGTGATGCCAGTATTTCCAGCCTAAAAAAACCATAAGTTCTTTCAGGAGTTGGTGGCTTTCTAGCATAATTAATGGCAAATAAAGCTAGGGCAAGTCCACCCACATCAGCAAACATATGGCCGGCTTCGGAAAGCAAAGACAAGCTATTTGTAAGCAAAACAATAATTATTGCTGAAACAAGATAGCAAGTACTAAGTAAAAAGACGACCTTAAGTCTACTGGCTTGCTTTAAAGATGATTGTTCTCTTTGATTTTTATCATTTTGTGAATCATGCGCTGATGATGATGAGTCTTCGGCCATTTGCTTTTACCTTTTTTCTTTTAATTGAAATTTTAACTTGATTTCTTTTATAAAAAGTAAAGTCCCAATGACAAACAAATATCTTGAAATCCAACCTATCGCTGTTAATGTAGATGTTAAGACAAAAAAATTTGTATCACTACATAATAAATCGGTAGATAATGAAATGGTTACAGAATTATAAACAAAATAAATTGTTGAGTTTTGGCGGGATTTTTGTATAATATATTTTACTAAAGTCATGGCGAAAATAATAGTAGATAAATTATTTCTCATAAGAATTACAAATGTATTGCATCATTGCAATATCAGAATAAGATCATTGCAATTTCTATATCCAAAGGTTAATTCAAATGCATAATCAAACACACCACTAACCATTACTACAACCAAAGTCCTCTTCTTTTTTTTTATTCGATATATCCTTTAAACAATTTTGCTTTGATATGTTTTGTATATGAATTGACACATCATTATTCAATTATATTTATTTAGTCGATAAAAGATAAAAGTATTTCAATTTTTTATTTTAATTATTGTATTAAAACATAAAGATTCCAGATATCTCTATTACTCAGCTATTAGTGCGTAACTTGAGTATATTGTATTTAACGCTCATAAGTAACTATATGGCTCTGTAAAGTTAAGAAAAATTTTACTTTAAAAAGCGAATTATAGATAAAAGTACAAAATTAAAATTGGATTTGTCTATCAGATTACATACAATTTAACAAAATTTGTTGTATATTATTTACAATATCAAACCATAGGATTAAAAATATGTTAAAATTCCTTAACTTTACAGAGCCAACTATATAGTAGTATTTTTATCAACATAAATAACAAAATAAATAGACTTTTTATAGTAAATAAATCCAATAATTTCGATAATGGAAAAGGGTCAAAAAATTATTATCATATCGGCTATTTCAATAGCGATTGTCACAGTGATAATAATTGCATCCCTTTCTCCAGGTGCTTATGAAGAACAATGTAAGCAAAAAGCTATAGTCGTATTGAATAATTTGTATACTATTGGAGGAGGTAAAGATGCATTTCTCAAACTATTTAGTCAAGGAACGCTTAATAAAGACGAGCAGAATGAATTACAATACTTTAAAAAGATAATAAATCAATGTCCAAATTTACAAGTTTCGTCAGAAGATAAAATAGGTATTAATATTTCTATTTTTGGGACAAAATAAAATTCTAGTAATGTCTAATCATGATATTTTACCCCAAAGGATTGCATTTAACTAAAAGATCAGCAACAACAATAACAACATTAAAGTATAATTAAATTTGTTTCTATTCTTCATTATTTCAATTCTTATAGTACTCAAAACAATAAACAATAGTATATCGCATATTGATTCTAATTCTCTTATGATGATCATGATCCGTTAGACTTAAGAGCCAGCCTAATCTGCCTCATCATTCCAAGTGTCTTGCCAATTGTGACTCCAACTGAGACAAGCAATATAATAGCTAATACGTAGGATAAATAGCCAAATCCTATGTGAATAGTTATGCTCGCGATAATTCTGGTTATAATGAAAACTACAAAGAGTACCATTTGCGATCCAACTAAGGCAAGCTGAGTCTTATCAGAATTCCATGAAATTTTTGTCAAATGTCCAAATGGATAGCCTATAATCATACCAACAAGAACCCAAGCAAAAGTAATTACAGGAACAGGTGTATTAAACAAATCAATAATAAGAATACCAATCATTACTGTACTAATTACTATGGGAATTGTGAGTCTTGCAAGTAGCTTTCTGTGGAGCAGGTTTTTAAGATGTAGAGATGATACCAATTATAACATCTTGACATATAATTTATTATAATATATTATATTTTTAGGATTCGAAAAATTAAGAAGAATCTTATTTTTACTATAGTAAACATCTAACCAAAAGTCTTAATTAAAGAATTTATATAAACAAATAAAAAAATGGGCTTGAATTAACCGATATATATTAGACCTCAGAGTAAGCAATAGCTATAACTATTTGTATGAGGTAATAACCAAATATAAGACATGTAATTATTATTTAGTTTTTATTAAGTTATCCAGTATAAGCAGCTCTGGATTTTATATATTTTGAAAAAAGCATAATGCAGCTTTACAAAATAAATAATTTTATATTTTAATGTCTCATTGGTGACCATTCAATTGGCTTGATTACAAGAGGATGTTATGAATCTGTAATTATGCCAATAGTAGTTCCAATTTCAAATGCAATTGTCAAACCGATGCCAAATGTAACAAGTTTTAGATTAGATATAAAGACATCCATTATTTTGTCTTTAAATGACATAATAAGACTACAAATTTATTCCATATTAAATAATGGAAAATAAATAATACATAAATTGGATTTTCAGTTATTGTTATTAATATCTTTACTAATAAGATTTATTTAAAATTGATTACTAATAAGAGAATAAGCAGTATCCTAAGATCTAATCCTTTATCTACATCAATAACAATATTCATTATTGCTACTTTTGGTGCTTTTATTCAAATAGTAGGAGGAAGTTGGGATATTACTTTTCACTTAATGAAGAAGCCTGAAACCTTTTTTACTCCATCGCATACCATGCTTTATAGCGGTATTGGCTTATTGATAATATCTGCTGCAATCAGTGCTACCTTATTACTTAAGAATAAAGAGATCCATACAAAGTCATTTAGCTCTGCTTTAAAATTGCTCATAATAGGATCTATACTATCAGCTGTTGCAGGTCCTTCTGATTACATTTGGCATAGTATATTTGGAATTGATGGAATTCTAAGTCCAACTCATATAACTCTAATTACAGGCATGTTGATAAATTCTATTGCCATAGTATTGGGACTTGCAAGGATAATCAAATATTTACCAAAACATACCGAAAAGAAACTGGTTAAAGCTTTATTGATTCCTGCTTTTGCATCTATGTGGCTTACAATGATATGGTATGTCTATTTTTTTGCTTTGCCGCTCTCTAAAGGAGTACATTTTGATTTTAACTTAAATACAATTTATGAATTTCTAATTGCCATTATTGCTTTACCTGCAATAAATTCCACAGTTTTTATAACAGCATCAAGAACCATTGGAAAGTTTGGAGGAGCCAGTGCAGTAACTGCGTTATTACTAGCAATGATCTCATTTACAAATATAATACCATCTACCCAATTAACACCCTTTTTACCATGGTATTTGATGCTCATAATCCCAGCAGTAGGTTCAGATTTAATAGCAAATAATCATTTAATTTTTAAGTCAAATCAATTGAATCCAAAAGATAGATCGTTGATAATTGCAGGTGCAATAATTGGTTTGAATTTCTACATTATGGGTTACCCTATGCTTCCAATAACATTTGCTGATCCATTAGGATACACATTTAACTCACTTAATGATATATTAGAAAACTTTATCAATACTTTTCCATCAGCGTTTATTCTAACTGCTATTCCAGGGATCATAATGGGGATCATCGGTGCATTTATATCTTCAAAGAAAATAAAAATACCTGATACAAATATTTCAAATTCCATGCTATCCTCCAAAGTATAAAGAAAAAGCCGTAAGAATGATTTAATAGAAGATTATCGGAACAATCCATTCAACATATTGTAACTCTTTTTCATACAGGATGAATTGATTTCTAATTTGATAAAGATAAAAAGGCAAATTAATTTCTGCTTTTTGATATATTACGGTTATTGATGATTATTTTATAGTTTAAAACATAAATTAAATAAGTTCCTTGTTATTTTTGCCTCATGTCTTACTAGGACATACTTAAATCATTTTATAGTTTATTTTAAAAAATGGTTCATAAAAACTATGAATATTACTTTTATTTAATAAAAACAATTCTGTATCTGATACACATAATGTATAGAATATAGATAATAATTAAAAATTCTATAAATAAATATTCAATAAAAGATGAATAAAAAATAAAAATAGTGTTATAGTATTGATAGAATTTGTTATTGATATTATATTGAACTTTCTAATTTAAAAATTAAGAGGATTACCGTCTCGATTTCTATTAAAAATCTACTATCTTTTTGACACAGTTTTTAATTTATTTGACTGATCTTTAAAGACAAATGCGTGAGCTTATTGTGTTGTTATGTGAGAGATAAATAGCTACAAGTTCTCCTTTATCATAACAGCAAAATCGATTGCTACTCCCATATTATAGATATTTTTGTTATTAATTATTGTTATATATGACTAGTAAAGAACATATATTAAAGGATATTGTTAAAAAGGGTTATTAGCATCATAATGACATTTTTTTTGAATAAGTTGAAAACTTAGTAATATCTTAACTCATGATTAATCCAAAAAATATTATCTTTGTGAATCAAGTGATGACAGAACGGATGTTGATACGTTACAAGAGGGATTGTTTATAGACGTGATTGGTTGACCATTGACACTCGTATGAAATTGATTAACAAAATTATCGTTATCGCTACAATCATTGATATTATCATTATTTGAAGGTTGTTGTGTTCTTTGATTGAGATTTGATTGTATTTGTTTATCAACATCTGATTGTATTTTGTTATTAAATTGTTGTATTGATTTGGTTAATGAGTCAACTGCATTTGCTTTATTGAAACTTTGAATAGAATCTAAAATAAATGAAAAGGAGAATAAAGATAAAGCTAAAATGAAAATTTTTGTTGTATTCAGATTTGATGTTGATAGAATAATGTTTTTATGAGGGAAAAAATAAGAATAATTTTTTGATCTCATGATTGTTCATATTACAAATAACTAAATACTTTTTATGAGGTTGGTATATAATCATCATAGGATTTATATGTTACTTTAAAACATAACTATTTTCTATTGATATGTTAAATATGTCATTTAGAAAACGTTTGTTATATTGTTTTGGTCCTTTTGTGGTTAGTTTTATTTTGTTTATTGTTTGATCATTTCTTTGTAATTGTTGTTATAATTATCATTTATGTCATTCGCCTAGATAATTTTTTACGTATAATTTGGTTTAATTATATGTTAAATAATGCAAATACCAATTTAAAATTTGTTCAAATATTTTAAATTATACTATATATAAAGAAATATTACAAAATATGAATAGTATTTTAAAGATAATATGTTTATCAATTATTT
>Ga0134125_10010453_pt1 | contig 10430 bp, 8 predicted proteins | sample KB31751_FD_96464 | JGI IMG/M metagenome (GOLD analysis project Ga0134125, IMG submission 96464) | Terrestrial soil microbial communities with excess Nitrogen fertilizer from Kellogg Biological Station, Michigan, USA - KB3-175-1 | ecosystem: Environmental > Terrestrial > Soil > Unclassified ... | reverse complement strand
CGAGGGTTGCCTATTTTTTGTGCGCCGGATTCGGCGCGGCCGCCCCCCTTGCGACGCCGATTATAGGGATTCCCCCAACGGCGGCAATCGATGCTGCGCGAATGTGGGACCGGAGCGCAAGCGTTATGGTTCTTCCGGCGGAATCACATCGGTCGTGGTGTGATCGGGTTGCGGCGGCGGCGACGGTGAAGCATCCGCGCCTTCGTCGACGGGCGGAATCATATCGCTTCCGGCAGCCGGCGCGGTCGTATCCACCGTGTCCGTGCCGCCGCGGTCGCCCTCGAAGCCGTACCAAAGCACCAGCAGCGCCAATACGGCGGCAGCCAACAGGCCGACCGCCCAGCGGCCGATTCTGCGATCGCGAGTCACGTCACGTTGCCGAGTTGCTGCCATGGTGTTCGAGCGGCCCGATTCGCCGGCGGAGTATGGCGCGGGACGGCCGTGGAAAGCCAGGATGCGCTGGCGTGCCGGCGGCTAAGCCTCGGCCTCCCCGCTGCTCCATTCCTTGGCCAGGCTGAAGCCGATGGCGAGCAGCACCGGCCCGATGAAGATGCCGATGAAGCCGAATGCCAGGATGCCGCCGAGCACGCCGAGGAACACCAGCAGGAACGGCAGCTTGCCCTCGCGGCTGATGAAATAGGGCTTCAGGAAATTATCGATGACGAAGATGATGGCGACGCCATAGAGGAACAATCCGCCGCCCCACCAGACATTCCCCTCGACGAGGAGCCAGATGGCAGGCGGGAAGAACGCCAGGCCCGCGCCTAAGGGGATCAGGCAGAGGAAGAACGTCAGCAGCCCGAGGAAGAAGGCGCCGGGAATGCCGGCGATGAAGAATCCTAGTGCGGCCAGGGCGCCCTGCGCCAGCGCCGTCCCGAGAATGCCGTAGATGACGCCGCGCGTGGTGTTGCCGGCGAGATCGATCAGGCTCTTCGCCCGCGGGCCGATGAAGCGCTCGGTCGCCGTCGACAGATGCTGCCCCAGGAGGCGGCCGTCGCGATACACGAAGAAGGCGATCAGCAGACTCAGGGCCACTTCGATGATTCCCTGCCCGAGGCTGGCAGCGCTCTGCAGCACCCAGTTGGTCCCGTCGGTGATGTAGGGCCAGAGGTCGGATGCGAACGTGACGGTATCCTTCTGGGCGCCGATCCAATAGTCGTACAGCGACGACCCGATCACGGGCAGGTCCTTGGTCCAGTCCGGCGGCGCCGGCGGACCCTGCTGGAGCAGCTGTTTGATGGCTGCGGTCGCGCTCGCGGCGTCCTGGGCGAGCCGGGGGCCGACGAGGACGAACGGCAATACGAATATCGCACCGACCAGCACCGTCATGCCCACCGCGGCGACGGTGGCGCTGCCGATATTGCGGAGCATCCAGGTGTAGGCCGGCCAGGTCGAGAAACACAGGATGACCGCCCACAGAATTGCCGACAGGAACGGCCGCAGCACGAAGAAGCAGCCGAGGACCAGCAGCGCGAGCGCGGCCAACGCCAGGACCTGTTCCACGCGTCTTCCGGGCGGCATTGAGGCAACCTCGCGCTTGCGGATGGGGCAGCCGACATCGCGTCGGGGCGAGCACCGGCTCCGGCCCGGCGGCTGTCGCCCCGACGCGGCGAGCTTACCGCGCCGACAATGCGGCAGTCACCCGAAGTTATCGGAGCCTAGCCGGCCCGGTGGCGCCGGATCTCGGCGGTTTCATCGTCGCGACGGGCCAGACCGGCGGCGACCAGGTCGATCTTGCCGACGGCGAGCCGCAGCCGCGCGATCTGGCAACCCAGCCGCTCCTCGAAGGTGGCGCCGAGATCGCTCGGCGCCGCCACTTCGACGATCTGGCGGGAGCCGATGCAGATGCGCAGCGCGGCGCCCGCGGCGCCGATCTTCACGGGCTGCCCGATGTGACAAGGCAGCGCGGCGATTTCAAGTTCGGCGACGCCGGCACCGGCCGGCAGCCGAGCGCTGAGATCCTGGTTGAGCAGGGCGTGCATCTCTTTCAGCGCGGCCATGTCGAGCGCGCTCGCGATGCCCTGCGGATCGCGCCGCCAGACCTGGATCGCGAAGATGGTCGGCGGCCAATCGGGCGCGGTCGGTTGCGCGGCGACGAGGACCAACGAATCGGAAGCCGCGATGGCCGCCCGCAGCGCCTCGGCGAGCGCGGTCATGGTTTCGATCCGCAGGCGCTCGGGCACGCGATTGAAGGCCTCCATCTCCGCCAGCGCGGCCTGCCAGCGCAGCAAGAGTCCGAGGTTGGCGTTTGCCGACAGGCCGGCCGTGAGCCGCGACCATGCGACCGGCCATTCCAGGCGACCGAAATAGTCGCCGAGACTGGCCGGGAGCGGCGCCATGCCGGCGGCGCGGGCGGCGATCTCCGGCGGCACCAGCAGGGCGCCGGCGAACGGCGGCCCCATGTAGAACTTGGAGCCGGTGATCTGCACCATGAAGCCGGCCCCGAGATAGGCGCGCAGCTGCGCCTTGCCGAGCCGCATCTGGCAGGCGTCGACGACGACATCGACGCGCGCGCCGTGGCGCTCGCGCAGCCGCCGCACGAGATCGAAGCTGGGAGCCTGCAGGCCGGTCTTCGAGCAGTCGAGAACGTGGATGAGGCAGTGCGCGCCGGCGCGAACGGCATCGGCGGCGAGCCGCTCGACCTTGGCGTCGATCTCGGCGACGGGCCGCGGCTGACCGTGGCGGTCGCGGATCTCGACCGTGTTCAGGCTGACGGCCGACTCGTGCATGCCCGCGAGCGAGGCGCCGCATGCGACCTCCGCGCCCTGCGGCGTGTGGGGCGAGAAATGGCGACCGCGGGCCGAATGCGGGACGCCGCTGCCGGTCTCGTCCGGCGCAATGACGATATTGACGAGCGGCGCATCGCCGCCCCCGCGGGCGAGATGCAGGGCGGCGAATTCGCCGTCGGTGCCGGATGGCGTGAGCACGATCGCCACGCCCTCGCACGGATCGAAGCCGCAGGCCAGCAGCAGCCGACGCTTCACCTGTTCGAACTCGAGCGCGACCGATTCGTCGAGTTGGCCGGACAAGGCGGCGCCGACCAGCGCGACGCGCGTGGCTTCCGCGGCCCCATAGGCGAGCGGAGAGATCGTGGAGGCGGTCGAGGAGGCCAGCGCCAGGGCCTCCGGCCGCGGTCGTGGCGCGCTGCCATAGGCATTGCAGCCGGTCTTCGGATCGATCCGCAGGCGGCTGCCGCCGCCGGCGACGAGCAGCTGCTCCGTGGGCACGGCGATGTCGGCCAGCAGGGTTGCCGTGCGGCGGTCCGCCAGGTCGTGCGATCCCTCCTGCCGCGCCCAGGCCTGGGCGAGCGCGCGCTGAATCTGCGCCGGCATCGGTCGGTCGGATTGCGATGCGCCGGCGCGATCGACAGTCGCGCCGGTGGCCGCCCGGCGGCGGCCGATGGCGAGGATGGCGTCGATCAGCACCGCGAGATCCGCCGACGTCGTGCGATGGTTGGTGATGTTGACGCGGATCGCCGTGCGCCCGTCGAGCCGGGTGATGGACGGCGCCGCCAGCCCGCTCTCCTGCAGATCGGCGACGATATCGACGTTGAGGCGATCGAGATCGGCCGGCGACAGGCCGGCGGGGGCAAACCGGAAGCAGACGATGTTGAGCGCCACCGGCGCCAGCAGTTCGAGATCGCGATGCGTGCTGACGCACTCGCCGAGTTGCTGCGCCAGGCGGCAATTGTCGTCGATGGCTTCGCCCAGCCGGCGGGTGCCATGTTCCCTGAGTGCGAACCAGACCTTGAGCGCGCGGAACCCGCGCGACAGCTCCGGGCCGAAATCGCAGAACCAGGGCTCGCCACCGGCGAGGCCGCGCTGCTGCGGCGCCAGATAGGGCGCGTGCATCGCGAAGGCGGCGTGATGCAGGTCGCCGCGCCGCACCAGCACGCAGCCGGCGTCGTAGGGAACATGCATCCATTTGTGGAAATCGAAGGCGAGCGAATCCGCCCGCTCGATGCCGGCGAGGCGCGGCTTGAGGCGATCGCTCATGATGGCGAGCGCGCCGAAGGCGCCGTCGACATGCAGCCACAGGCCCTGCTCGGCGCAGAGATCGGCGAGGGCGCCGAGATCGTCGATGGCGCCGGTGTTGACGGTGCCGGCGGAGGCGACGACGCAGAACGGCTTGAGGCCCTGCTGCCGATCGCGCGCGATCGCCTCGCGCAGGCGATCGATCTCCAGGCGGAAGTCCGCATCGACGGGCACGGAACGCAGCGCCGTCGAACCGAGGCCGAGGATCTCGAAGGCGCGCTTGACGCTGCTATGCGCCTCCGCGGAGGTGTAGCCGACCAGCCTGTCGGCAATAGCGGCCACGCCCTCTGCCCTCACATCGGTGCCCGCGGCAGCGTTGCGGGCGACGGTCAGGGCGATCAGCGTCGCCATCGAGGTGCCGCTGACCAGCAGTCCGCTGGCGCCATCGGGAAGACCGAACAGCTGCCGGCACCAGTCGATCACCTGGCGCTCGACATGGACGGCGCCGTGATCGCGGCCGCCGACGTTGGCGTTCATGGCCGCGGCCATCAGCTCCGGCAGCAGCCCGCTGGCGGTGCCGCAGCCATGCACCCAGCCGAAGAAGCGCGGATGGGTGTTGCCGACGCCATAGGGCAGGATCAGGTCGGCGAGGTCGGCGCTGACCTGCTCGGCGGAGCGACCGTCGGTGGGCAACGGCTCCGCCAGCCGCTTCACCACCTCCGGCGGCATCGCCGTCCATACCGGCCGCTCGCGCGCGCCCTGGACGTGATCGATGGCCTGGTCGAGGACACGGTGGGCGAGAGCGCGGAACGCGGACCAGTCGGCGGGATCCAGGCTGCGGTCGGCGTCATGCAGCCGCTCGGAGGCGGCTGCAGGCCCGCGCGGACCCTGACCGGATTTCGCCAATACTGCCTCCCCTCGCCTCGCCTTCGCGGCGGTGAAGGCTAACGCCAATCGATTAACGATTTATCAAGCTTGTTGGCGCGGGCCGCAATTCGGGGCGCGCTAACCCGCCGTGGCTTCGGGGGCGCTCCTGGCTGTGCTCCATTCCTTGGCGAGGCTGAACCCGAGGGCGAGCAGCACCGGCCCGATGAAGATGCCGATGAGGCCGAAAGCCAGGATGCCGCCGAACACGCCGAGCAGGACCAGGAGAAACGGCAGCTTGCCCGCGCGGCTGATGAAATAGGGCTTCAGGAAGTTGTCGACCAGGCTGATGACGCCGGCGCCGTAGATGAAGAGAGCGCCACCCCAGAAATAGTCGCCGCTGACGATCAGCCAGATCGCGGCGGGCAGCCAGACGAGCGGCGGCCCCATGGGGATGAAGGACAGCATGAAGGTCAGCAGCCCCAGGAACAACGCGCCGGGGACGCCCGCGACGTAGAAGCCGAGGGCTGCCAGCGCGCCCTGCGCCAATGCCGTGCCGAGAATGCCGTAGACCACACCGCGCGTCGTGTCGCCCGCCAGTTCGATCAGGCCCTTCGCGCGCGGGCCGACGAAACGCTCGGTCGTGGTCGAGAGGCGACGGCCGAGCGCATGGCCATCGCGATATACGAAGAAAGCAATGAACAGGCTGAGGGCCACTTGGATGAGTCCCTGCCCCAGACTCGCGCCGGTCTTCAGCAGCCAGTTCCTCGCCTGCGCGATGGGCGCGCGCAGATCGGCCGCGAGGGTAGCTGAATCGCTCTTCACGCTGAGCCAGTAGTCGTAGAGCCACAGGCCGACGACGGGGAGATCTTGCACCCAAATCGGCGGCGCCGGCGGACCTTCGCCCAACAGGCGGCCGACCATCGCGGCGACGACCGCGACGTCGCGCGCCAGACTGTGCCCGATCAGCAGGAAGGGCAGCAGCACGACCCCGGCGATCAGCATCGTCATGGCGATGCCGGCGATGGCCGCGCTGCCGATACGACGCAGAAGCCACGCATAGGCCGGCCAGGTCGAGAAGCAGAGGATGACCGCCCAGAGTATCGCCGCCAGGAAGGGCCGCAGCACGATGAAGCAGCCGACGACAAGAAGAGCAAGAGCAGCGAGCCATCGGAGCTGTTCGACGCGCACGATCATCGGCCGAATTCTAGCCGAACTTCTTCGACGACGGGAAGCCGCGCGGCGGCAGGCGGCCGGCCTGGGCCCGCTGCCCCAGCCATTCCTGGAGCGCGGTTTCCGTGCGGGTCTTGTCGCCGAGGCGCCAGGTGAGGCCCTCCGCCAGATTGAAGGTCTTCACGTCGGACAGGCCGCCATCCTTGTATTTCTGCAGGATGACGCCGCGGCCGCGCGTCATCTCCGGCAGTTCGCCGATGGGGAAGACGATCATCTTGCGGTTCTCGCCCATGACGGCGACATGGTCGCCCTCGACCGGCGCACACACCGCGGCCTCGACGCCTTCGCCAACGTTCAGCACCTGCTTGCCGGCGCGGGTCTGCGCCACGACCTCGTCCTCCGGCACGATGAAGCCGCGGCCGTCATAGGCGGCGACCACCAGCTTGCGGCCGGGCCGGTGCACGAGCAGCGCCACGATCTCCTGGTCGTTGCCGAGGTCGATCATCAGCCGGATCGGCTCGCCATGGCCGCGGCCGCCCGGCAGCTTGTCGGCGCCGAGGGTGTAGAAGCGGCCGTTGGTGCCGAAGACCAGCAGCTTGTCGGTGGTCTCCGCATGCAGGAAGAAGCGGCCGCGGTCGCCCTCCTTGTACTTGATGTCATCGCTCTCCTGGACATGGCCCTTGAGGGCGCGCACCCAGCCCTTGTCGGAGCAGACGATGGTGACGGGCTCGCGCTCGACCACGGCTTCCAGCGGGATGACGACGGCCGAGGGCGCCTCGCCGAGTTCCGTGCGGCGCTTGCCGAGCGGCGTGGCCGGACCGAAGCGCTTCTTGAGGTCGGCGACCTCCGTGGCGATCTTCTTCCACTGCCGCTCTTCGTCCTTGAGCAGGCCCTTGAGATCCTTCTGCTCGACGATGAGCTTCTCGCGCTCCTGCTTGATCTCGATTTCCTCGAGGCGACGCAAGGCGCGCAGACGCATGTTGAGGATGGAATCCGCCTGCAGATCGCTGAGCTTCCACCGCTTCATCATCACCGGCTTCGGATCGTCCTCGGTGCGGATGATCTTGATGACGGCGTCGATGTTGAGATAGGCGATGATGTAGCCGTCGAGGATCTCGACCCGCTTGGCGATCTCGGCGAGCCGGAACTTCGTACGCCGCTGCAGCACAACCTGCCGGTGATCGAGATAGGCGCGCAGCACCTCCGGCAGCGACATGACGCGTGGCGTGTTGTCGGCATCGAGCAGGTTCATGTTGAGACCGAAGCGGATCTCCAGGTCGGTCTGGCGGAACAGCGATTCCATCAGCACATCCGGGTCGACATTGCGGCTCTTGGGCGAGAGCACGATGCGCACGTCGGTCGTCGACTCGTCATGGACGTCGTCGAGCAGCGTGAGCTTCTTCTCCTGCAGCAGGGCGGCGATGCGCTCGATCAGGCGCGCCTTCTGGACCTGATAGGGAATCTCCGTGACGACGATCTGGTAGGTGCCGCCCTTCAGTTGCTCCTTCGCCCATTTGGCGCGCACCCGCAGGCTGCCGCGGCCGCTGCGATAGGCCTCGAGAATGGTGTCGCGGCCCTCGACCAGCACGCCGCCGGTCGGGAAATCGGGACCAGGCATCAGCTCGACCAGCTTTGCCGCGGTCGCCTTCGGAAACTTGATGAGATGCAACAGCGCGTCGCAGATCTCGCCGATGTTGTGCGGCGGAATGCTGGTGGCCATGCCGACGGCGATGCCCTGGGCGCCGTTGGCCAGCAGGTTCGGAAAGGCCGCCGGGAGCACGACCGGCTCGTCGTTGCGGCCGTCATAGCTCGGCCGGAAATCGACGGCATCCTCGTCGATGCCCTCGAGCAGCAGGACCGCGATTTCCGTGAGCCGCGCCTCGGTGTAGCGCATGTGCGCGGGGTTGTCGCCGTCGATGTTGCCGAAGTTGCCCTGGCCGTCGACCAACGGGTAGCGCTGCGCGAAATCCTGCGCCAGACGCACCATGGCGTCGTAGATGGCGGTATCGCCGTGCGGGTGATAGTTCGCCATGACATTGCCGACCACGGCCGCCGACTTGCGCAGGCCGGCGCCGGGATTGAGGCCCAGCTCCCGCATGGAATGCAGCAGCCGGCGATGCACCGGCTTGAGGCCGTCGCGCACGTCCGGCAGCGAGCGCGACATGATGGTGGAGAGCGCGTAGGAGAGATAGCGCTCGCCCAGCGCCTGCCCGAAATCGACGACGTTCGTTGCGGCCGGCGGTGGCGGCGGCGGTGCGGCGACAGGCTTCTTCATAGTGAGCGCCTATAGCACATGATTCGCGCCGCGCCAGCTGTCGGTAGTGGGTCAGTTTGACTTGGCGAGAGCGATGGGATCGCGGGGGCGCTTGAGTCGCTTCTCAGCCATTTTCCTTCACCAGCCGCAGCAGTGTCTCAGCGAGCGCTACTGCTGCCTCGTCGCTCATTTCAACGGGGTCGTTATAAGGGGCGGGCGATACAGCCTTGATGCAAACGCAACCATCATACCAGACGGCCACTTCTCCACCCTCGAACTCGTAAACCCTGGGCAATCTCTTATCGGCCATGTTGCCAATATCGCAATGGCCGATGCCAGGCGCAACCGGCTGTCAGGGCGGCCGGATTACAAACTGACCCGCTACCCAGCTGTCACCGCAATAACACAGCGGCGATCGCGGCGCTGACACATGTCGGTGCTACCACCTGCGCTCGGGCAATTCGCTGCGGGAGCAATGGCACATGGAGACCACATCGCAGATGCCGACGAACGAACCACGCATCGACGAGATGTTGGATGACGCCGTGGTCAAGGCGCTCATGCGGCGGGATGGCGTCGGCCGGGGCGAGCTGCTGGGCCTGATCGAATGGGCCAGGATCGAACTCGGCAAGCGCCGCCGGCAGAGCGCGATTGCCGCCATGCGGGTCGGGCGGGCGGCTTAGCCCGGAACCAGGATCCCGCTCGTCGGTTATGGTTATCGGGTTGTTAACCATTGAGCGCCACCATAGTGGCCGCACCACGGGAGCCCCATGGGATTTCTGAATCCCTTCGATCGAACGCGACAGCCGACGCCGGCCGATCGCGGATCCGCTGAGTCCGTCGCGACCGACGCCCTGCTGCCGGAACTGCGCAGCTGGTGGTCGTTCGCCGGCGAAGCGTTGACTGACCGGATCTTCGGCACGGAGACGCCGTGTGCGCCGGCCGTCAGTCACATCGGCAGCGACCTCGGTGTCGCGCTGGTCGCCGCCCGCGCGGGCGCCGTGACCGGCGCCCAATTGCTGGCGGGCGGACTGGAGCCGGAGGCGGCCTTGTCGATCGCGCTCGACAATCTGCGGCCGCGATCGGCGCCGTCATTCGACCTTCTCAAGCCCGGCCTCTTCGCCTCGCAATGGCACGACGGCCACGATGCGTCGCGCCTGCTGTTGCCCGAACTCGTGGCGGCGCTGCCGGTGAAAGGCGATCCCGTCGCCATGGCGCCGACGCGGAACACCCTGCTGGTCGCCGGTGCCGACGACATCGACGCGCTGCTGGCCCTGGCCGATGCCGCCGCGGAGACCCTTTCCACCACCGATCAGCCGCTGTCGGCGCGGCCGCTGCGCCTGCGCGGCGGCAAGTGGGCCGACCTCGCGCTCGACGCCGAGGAACTCGCGCCGTTCTACGACCTCATGCGCGGACAATGGACCCGAGAATATGCCGAGCAGAAGCAGCTGCTCGATCAGCTCCATGCGCAGAGCGATGACGACGTCGTCGTGGCCGACTACGCGCCGATGCAGAACCGCCACACCGGTAAGCCGTTCTGCATGACCTTCTGGGTCGACGGCTTCGTGAACCTGCTGCCGCGCGCCGATTCCGTCGTCCTCAAGAGTGCAGCCGAAGTCATGGTGGTGCCGTGGCGGGCGGCAACCGCCGTCATCGCGCACCGGCTGGTATCGACCGACCACTACCCCATCCGCTATCGGGCGGACGCCTTTCCGAATGGCGCCGAACTGGAGCGGCTGCGCGCCGTTGCCACGCTGGCGAAGCCGGTGAAAGCCGCATAGCGCCTCCGGCGCAGCCGAGTTCAGAACCGATCGATGCGATAGGGCCGCATGTCGAGGCCGGGATCGCGGCCGGCGACGAGGTCGGCCATGACGCGGCCGGTGACGGCGCCGAGGGTCAGGCCGATATGGCCGTGGCCGAAGGAGAAGAAGGCATTGCGGTGCTTGTCCGAGCCGCTGATGACCGGCACCGAATCCGGCATCGACGGGCGGAAGCCCATCCATTCCGTCTTCCCGGCATCGTTGAGCTGCGGGAACATGCGGCGGCCGCGGTCGAGCAGGATGCGCGAGCGCGCCCAGTCGGGTGGCGCCTGCAGGCCGCCGAGCTCGACCGTGCCGGCAATCCGCAGGCCCTGCTCGAGCGGCGTCACCGCGAACGTGTATTCG
>Ga0134125_10010452_pt1 | contig 10431 bp, 6 predicted proteins | sample KB31751_FD_96464 | JGI IMG/M metagenome (GOLD analysis project Ga0134125, IMG submission 96464) | Terrestrial soil microbial communities with excess Nitrogen fertilizer from Kellogg Biological Station, Michigan, USA - KB3-175-1 | ecosystem: Environmental > Terrestrial > Soil > Unclassified ... | reverse complement strand
TAAATCATTGTATGCAGGATTTGAAAAAGCCACCAATGTATTGAAAGACGTTGTACTTGGGTTAATTAATGATTTGCAGAATAAAGACAACACCCAGGATTTGGAAACAGATTATTTAACCGACTTGCTTTTAAATAACGCACAAGCCATTTTGCAAACCTGTATTGCAGAGAAACTGGAAGCATTAAAAAATGAGTATCTGCGGAGAGTGGCGCAATACAGGTTGGCCAAAAATTTCAATTATTATTTTAAAAGACATGGAGGCATCGAACATAAAGCGGGGGTGCCACGGGCAGGGACATTTATTTTGGTTTACCATGAAGAAAGAAGAAAGCGTTTTATAGATGTTAACTCGTTATTTATTAATAAGGAACTAAGTAGTGTTTTACTAACTAATTTCCGGGAATTGTTACAACCTGATGTAGATCTTGATACCCAGGAAGCTAAAACAAAGTTGCTGGCAGTCACTACTTTGTATAAAGATCCATCTTTGTATTTGCAGTTTAAAAATGTGATGCAGGAATACCTGGACAATTGTAATGATCTGCCTCCTGACAAAAAAAATCAAATCACAACCATCATCAATCAGCCACCGGCAACTCCAACTTATCAATTAACCGATGGAGTGGTGATTGCTGATTTTTATGTTCCCTATATGTGTTGCAGCGATTGTTTGCCGATCGCTTACATTTTGCCCGAACCGGCAGCTTCTGCCCCATTGCAGGTTTCACAAAGCGATCCTGTCTGCGACCAGGAAGGAAAAAATTTCACCGTAACTCTTACAGTAACAGGCGGTGTGCCACCGTATTCATATACTGTAAACAATGCTGCTAGTTCAAATAATCAAATAACATTAGCGAGTGGAAGCCCTGATACAGATGTGATTATTAAAGACACTTCAAATCAAACCATTACTGCAACTATTAAGAGCCATCAATGTCCACAACCATGCAATTTGCCGTGCAACGGCTTGTCAGAAAATTGCAAATACATTTTGTGGCTGCCGAAACCGAAGGATGTATTGAAGGATGCGATCAAACACATCACCAGGAGAGCCTTGTTGACGCTCACTGATGAAAAGGGCGCGGATACTCAGATCGATCTTACTGCCCTTTTTCAAAGTATCATTGATAAAGCGAAAATCACAGAAAAAACTTTTGATGCAATCCTTGCAAAGTTGGTTGATGCAATAAATTCGGAAGTAAAAGGAAAAGCTCCTGAGTTTTTGGGTAATGATAAACCGATGTTTACTTATGATGCAGAAAGTCCGGCAAAATTTCAAAACCTGACCATGGACATTGAGAGATTCACCTGTCATAATCTAAAACTTGAAATCGAAGCTTCTATTGCTTTCACCACACAGAACCAGCTTAAATTCGATGTTGTGGCAACGTATGACAACAATGGGGTATTGATTCAACTCAAAAGTGAGCAGCAAAATTTTGAATTTAAGGTACCGAAATTCGATTGTACTTCAATTAATAAATGTGCAGGAACAAGTAATAAGTTGTGCAAAGATAAATTGCAGATAAAGGAAATTAATGCTACAAAAGATGCAGCGGGCAATCTTTCTTTTACTTTTAAAACAGCTCCCGCCGCTCCCATGTTTGATACATATTTTTGGTATTTTCATTTTGGAAATCCGATATTTTCAACCAATACAACACCGGCCATTTCAGTACAAACCGTTAATCCATTCTTTGTACGGGTAATCGGAATCAATTCTAAAAGTGGTTGCTATGCTATTTTAGAACAAACATTAAACCTTGGATAATCAGCAATGCCGCACAATCACCATATGATTCAGCAGCAAAATTTCGAAATACAATTCGAACAATTTTCAGATGGCATTGGTATTCAAAATGAGATCAAAGATCTATTTTATGAAAAATTACTTCCCCGCGCCGAACAGCTGTTTAATGAGATCGCCGGTGAAAAATATCGCGTTTCCATTGAAAAACTTGAAATTGATTGCGGACTACTCAATGGCAAATATTGGCAGGAAGAATTAGTTGAAGAAACATTGCGCCAATTGAGGCGGGAACTGGTAATCTCTGAAAAAAAAGAAATAAAAAATCTGCCAATAACACAGGGAACCGGAGCTGCAGATACATTTGATAGTTTTCTATTCTTTCTCGAAAAGGGGTATCTCGCATGGAACAGCCATATAAATTCTATCAAAGAATTGGAAATATCTATCTCTGAAAATGTAAAGCGCAATTCTAATTATCTGGAAAAAATAAAATCTTTATACAAAAAGAAACCATTTGTTGTAGACAGATTGCTATATAATTTTTCTGATACATTTTTTCTAAACCTGATGGAACAATTAGCAGGAAATAAACAAGAACAGCTGCAAAAAATTTATTTGCTTTTAGATGAGAGTAAATTAACCAATTCTGAAAAACACGTTGCTCATTGTTTATTATTTAAAACGTTTTCTGAGAACCCGGCAAATGCCGAACTATTTTATTCTTCAATAACAGCATCAATAATCACTGCTGAAAAGGAAAAGCAATTAAAAAAAGTAAATAACCGGGAAGATATAGATTTCGTTTATGTAGAGAATGCAGGTTTAGTATTGTTGCATCCATTCCTGCGCGAATTATTTCAGAAGCTCGAACTGTGGGTTGATAAACAATGGAAAGATAATTATTCGCAACATCTGGCTGTTCACGTGCTTGAATATTTGATTTCAGGACATGAAAACTCTCCTGAATTTAATTTACCGCTTAATAAAATTTTATGCGGAATGAATATTTTGGAAGTTTTACAACCGGTTCGGGAACTGCCTTCTGGGGTTAAAGAGGAATGTGAACTTCTTTTACAGGAACTGATTCACCATTGGAGCATTTTGAAAAACACCAGTATTACCGGATTAAGAGAAACTTTTCTCCAGCGAAATGGTAAAATTTCACCCGTCGATAAAGGCTGGTTGTTGAATGTGGAACAAAAAGGAGTGGATGTTCTTTTGAATAGTTTGCCCTGGGGAATTGGCGTTATAAAATTGCCATGGAACGCAACTACGATTTTTGTTGAATGGATTTAAATCAAAAACATGTTTGTACACGCTTCATCAGAAAAATCCAATAGTTCGCCTTTCATCAATAGAAAGAAGCAACAACCTTTTTTTTCTCCGGGATTGATACAACGAAAACTTACCATTGGCCCGGTGGATGATGAGTATGAGCGCGAGGCAGATGCAGTTGCTGATAAAGTAATGCGCATGAGTAACACAGAAACACTTCAAACAAAACCTTCGGCCATAAATATTCAAAGAAAATGCAAGCATTGTGAAGAGGAAGAAAAGTTACAACGAAAGGAAGATGATGAAGACAACCAAATTTTATTTAGAAAACCAGTTCCTGATTTGCCTCTTCAAAGAAAATGTGCTGCCTGTCAAAAGGAAGAGGAAAATATTCATCTGAAAAAATCTACGGGTAGTTCTGTACCTGGAGTCAGTCCGTCTGTATATGATGTTTTGCAATCATCAGGACATTCTTTAGATATGGGAACTCGTTCCTTCATGGAATCGAGATTCGGGTATGATTTCAGCAACGTACAGATACATATTGATTCAATAGCGAACCAATCATCTGCCGATATCAATGCATTAGCGTACACGTACGGGAAGCATATCGTTTTTGGCAGAGGGCAGTATCAACCAAATACAAATTCGGGTAAGCAATTATTGGCACATGAGTTGACCCATGTGGTGCAACAGAACCCGGATACAATAAAACGACAACCGGTTCCAAATGCGCAGAAAGATATGAGCAGGGCTGATGAGATTAAATTATCGATAACATCGCCGGGAGACTTTGATGTGTCAGCAAACCCATTTACGATTAGTGTTTTCAATTTTGGAATTGACAAATCTGACCTGAAACCGGAACATAAAAAAGTATTGGATGAAATTGCTTTTTTGCTCAAAATCATTCCACAAGACAAATTTGCTGTACTGATCGAAGGAAACGCAGACAGCACCGGCACAAGAGAAATCAACGACCCATTGTCGAGAAATCGATCAAACGCGGTGAAGAAATATTTAAAGAACATATCCGGCGAATCTTTCTTTGCAATCGGATTTGGTGCTGACCTGCCTATCTCGACAAATGAAACGATTAGCGGCAGAGACAGAAATAGAAGAGTGGATATCTTGTTCTTCCCAAAGATTGTGATCAAGCGACCTGAATGCGAACATCCACCTTGCCTTCCACAGTGTGAACATCCTCCTTGCAATGAAAAAAGTTTCTGTGAACGCCATTCATGGGTACCGATCCTTTGTGGAAAAATACCCTGCCTGCAAGACCCGGGCATAATAGAATCTATTATTTGTATTTCCATCCTATGCATGTTCACACCTCTATCCGCATTTTGCAAGTGTGTACTCAACCCTTCGGAATGTTTTTGCCTTATGTTTCCGGAAAAATGTTTACCGAGGCCAAAAAAAGGTAAGCCACGTGCTTGTCCAATTGATGTTGAGCTGCCGACTGGTGATCTGCCTATGGCCAGGGAGTGGCCCTGGTTGTTCCTACTGCATCCTTTCGACATGAAATTGGAATTTACAGAACCACAGGATGATTGTAGATGTAATTGTGGAGAATACAAACAAATCGTCCGCGGTTTTTTTGAAAGAGAATATATGGACGGTCGAGTGGAGAGATCAACTGATCCAAGATTTAGAAAATGGCTTACGCCTGGCGTATTTCTGGAGCCCAATACATTCCATGAAGATGGTGATGGCACCGCAGACTCAGAGTATGGTTTCCGTTCCCATCCATCGAGAAATGGAACATATGCACCCCATAATCCAACGCGTGTAATTGACCTTTTTGAACCCAGTCAATCTGATGGCTGCAAATATAGAGGTCAGGACAATCCGGGATTTTCCGATACGATTACTCAACCAGACACAAGAAGAAAAACGCTTTTCCTGGAATTTGAAGGAGGCCCTGTAGACAAATGCATTCTCCCAGGCGTGAGAACACCACTTTCCTCCTATTGGCACACGTGGACAGTTCAAGGTGAAATCATTAATCCTGCGGCAGGACCCGGTACTGGCCCAGGTAAAGGACCAGGCGGACCAACGCCAATGGGCAAAGTAAAAGCAATTCGAGCCAGGCCCAGAATCATAAACCATAAGGGCAGCCAACCGGTTACTTCGGTTTACGAAGGAGGACTTCCAATCGACGCTACCCCTAAATCGGTCCATAATATTACTTTCAGCTTTAATGTGGATGGCAGCCCGGATCCTTATTATTACACAGTAGAGGTTCTGGTATTGGAAAATAATACCGACTCAATTAAGTTCGTCACAACAAATAATAACTCGCTGAATCTTGCGCCACCCGGTAAGCCTGAAATCATATTGAATGCGCACAAAGTAGTTACTATACCAAAATCATATTTGAAATAGATTTTGTGAAATCAAAAGCACGAAATCTAGTACAAAAGCCAACGCCCTGATGACTGATTTTGAAAGCATACATCATCCCAACGAAACACACGGTTTCCATAAGAGAAGCGATTATTTCTACCAACCGAAACTTGGCATCAATATGCCGAATGATCCTTACGAGCAGGAAGCAGATGCTATGGCAGAAAGAGTAATGCGAATTCCTGTAAATGAACATCGGTTTTTTTCTGCAAAACCGGTTTCCGTTTCAAGATTGCAAAGAAAATGCGAAGCATGCGAAAAAGAGCAAAAATTACAACGAAAAGGAAGTTCCCCGCAAGCAACAGAAGCAGGCAGCGATTTCTCGTCATACCTCAGTTCACTTTCTTCCAAAGGTTCTTCGTTGCCAGGCGAATCAAAAAATTTTTTTGAACCAAGATTTGGTTATGATTTTTCTGACGTAAAAATTCATACTGATGCAGATGCTGCAAAGTCAGCTCAATCTGTTAATGCTTTGGCTTATACTTCGGGAAATAACATTGTATTTAACCGAAATCAGTTTTCCCCAGGATCTGATCATGGAAAACGATTGTTGGCGCATGAGTTGACACACGTGGTGCAGCAAAAAAGTTCTACGCTACAAAAAAGTATTCAGCGTCAAGATGAAAAAAAAGATGATAGCAAGCTTCAAATAACCAAACATATTGAATTACCAGCGCCTCACGACAAATTATCTTCAGTCGTTGCATCACCTGAAAACAAAGCGACAGAAAAAGAAACGGCGCACCTCGGCTTCGATTTTTCAAAATCACTTTCTTCAAATCCACCTTTATTTCCAAATCCTGAAACATATGCCCTTTCACTTGTTTACAGAGATTTTAATATAAAAAGTTTTGGTGATGATAATGCACCATTCGGCGTTGATTTAGGCCACGAGCCAAATATTCAACTCACTCTTTCCCCGGATCCGCACAATGCACAGATTTACCAGGCAGCATTTACACTTATCAATCTTCATTTCCGCAGGAATAAAAACGAATTTATTGAAGCAGGTTTAGGAGTAGGAGCGAATTACGCAAGTCCGTCTGGAACAGTCAGCGGGCAGGCACAACTTCAGGTTGAATGGCATGTTACAAGTAGTTTTTCTGTAGTTGCAAGTTCTTCTGTAAGTACAAGCAAACATGACGACAAGGCTCCGGTAGATTACAGTTCGGTTCCTTTAGGGACAACAAAGGGATATGACTGGAGTTGGAGTCCTGTTTCTGTCGGAATGGTGTGGCACTTTAAATGACAAATAAAATGCAACGAAATTTATTCGTTAATGGGTGTGATAATCCAGTAAACCAGGAAATATCTGGATTTTGTAATTATTTTTCTATTGTCCACTATTAGCCGGTAAACAAATCTAAAAAGAGAAAATTATAACGCCGCAAATCATTCAAAATGAGCCATTTTGAAAGCTCACATCCGCCAGGTAAAATAACCGGGTTCAATAAAAGAAATAATAATTTTTATCAACGGAAAGATACCATTAATGAACCTCACGGGATAATGATAAAGGATCAGTCATTTTTTTCAGCAAAACCAATCCCTGTGATAACAGTACAAAGAAAATGTGAAGCCTGTGAAGAAGAAAAAGTGCAAAGAAAAGAAGGCTCTTCACAATCGAGCGAAGCGGGGAATGATATTTCTTCATACATCAACTCGCTTTCTTCCAAAGGTTCTTCTCTACCCGATAAATCGAAAAAATTCTTTGAACGAGGATTTGGTTACGATTTTTCGGATATAAAAATTCATACAGATAATGCTGCTGCAAAATCCGCTCAATCAATTAATGCATTGGCTTACACTGTTGGAAATAATATTGTATTTAATGAAAATCAATTTTCTCCCGCATCAGATGATGGAAAAAAATTGTTAGCGCATGAGTTGACACACGTTGTGCAACAAAAAGGAAATACTGTTCGTCCGCGTACTATTCAAAGACTTAAAGTATCATCTGCCGGTACTCATGTAGATGGAACTTGTGGAAAATTTGAGCGCAGATTTACTTTTACAATCGCCAAGCCAATCCCCACAGACGGATACCTGATCCAGAAAATCACCAGGTATGATAATGAGGTGAATTGTCCTGGTCGCGCCGGTGCCGCTAATCCTGCTCCTCCTTTCTGGGAGGCGTTTTTTGTAAAAGCAAATGCATCCACCTTCTATCGGCAGGGGATTGGCTTTACCGACAGTTCGAGTCATGATGCCAGACCAAATAAATCGGGTAAAAGGTATGCATATGGCGAAATCAGGTTTTTCCCGATTGCAGTTACAGGAAATTTGGGAAGGAACAGAAAAGCCGGCCTATGGAAGCCGGGCAACGCAGGCGGTGCACCGCCGAGTGGCAACCTTCCGAGTGTAGATAAAGAGCCTCAATGGTGGAATAAACATATTGAAGGTCCGGAGACAAGGTATGTTACCGCAGACTGGAGATGTTGTGCGGATGGAAAGAATTATAATGTAATTAAATCCAGTGTATAAAGAGTAGCTTGTTCTAAATTATAAAAGACGTTCGATTCGATGGAACAAGCTTATAATAACATCATGCTGTCTTTGGAATTCCTTAGGGAAGTATGTGATAAACGCCTTCAATCATTTTTCCAGGTAGAAAACGCTCAACCGTTTAATTTTCCTCCAATAACGTTAGAAAAGGAAGAGTCACCTTTCAATAATTTTTTATGTGCCCATAATCTAAACATTGAAGAATACATCATACTGTTATTAGCACTTTCGCCACACATTCAACCTAATTTTCTTGATGTCCTTATTCAGCAGTACCTTCCTAATGGCGGCGATTTTCCTGAAATCGGGGGAGTAAAAGGTAGTAATCACAGAGGTACTTTACCCACCGGCGAAACGGCGTTATTCATTCTTGCAGGCGATAATATTAAGAAGCGGATAGAAGTGTCACATTATTTTTCTCCTGACCATTTTTTCGCGAAAGAAAATATTCTTCAACTCGAAACTGTTAATAATGGGGAGCCGCGAATGAGTGGAAAAATTATTTTACAACAGGAATATGTGGATTTGTTCTATCTCGGTACAGTTACGAAGCCTGTGTTCGGCCCGGAGTTCCCTGCAAAAAATATTTCGACAAAAATGGATTGGAACGATTTAGTACTAAATCCAAAAACTAAGCAGCAAATACAGGATATAAAAATATGGCTGGATCACAATGCGTCTTTTATGAATGATTGGGGAATGGAGAAAAAAATTAAGCCAGGCTTCCGTGCATTATTTTACGGGCCTCCTGGCACCGGTAAAACACTAACTGCAACGCTTCTTGGAAAACAATTTCAAAAAGAGGTATATCGCATCGACCTTTCGCAGGTGGTTTCAAAATATATTGGAGAAACCGAAAAAAATCTCGAAAAGGTTTTTAATAAAGCCCAAAACAAAGACTGGATTCTGTTTTTCGATGAAGCCGATGCGCTCTTTGGAAAACGCACCAACGTGCAGAATTCGCATGACAAATATGCCAACCAGGAGGTCTCTTATTTGTTGCAGAGAGTAGAAGATTTTACCGGGCTGATCATTCTGGCCTCTAATTATAAAAGCAATATTGACCCGGCATTCATACGGCGTTTTAATGCAATTATCCATTTTCCCACGCCGAATGCTTCTGAGCGATACGAAATCTGGAAAAACTCTTTTCCTGCAAAAGCATTGCTTGCAGATGATATCGATTTATCCTCTGTCACAAACAAATATGAGCTTACCGGTTCCGCTATTATCAATGTCATTCATTACGCGTCCTTGCAAGCTATAAGCAATGGAAGTTTTGTCATTATGAATAAAGATATCATGGAAGGGATAAAAAGAGAATTCGAAAAGGAAGAAAGGGTGTTTACAGTCTAATATTTTTGCATTATTGCATCACGAAACAGAAGCATAATTACAAGACTTTCGATTACAGTAAGAATGAGGACGTGTCTTCAAATGCAGCCAGGCAACAGCAAAGAAACTAATAGTACCTTTTCCTGTTTCCACTAATCTTTTTTCCTTTTCCCCGCAGACAGCCTGAAACTAAAATTCCTTTTCCTTTTTCCTTCGTAAGAATTATTTCGAAAAGGATGATTAACTACTACTTGATTTTCATCCTGAGGAATAATTTCGCCTTTACGATAATAACGGCCGCTTTTTCCATCGGAAAAATAACGCATGTTGGGATCGCTTTCTCCGGTTTCATTGATTTTTCCTAAATAATAGCTCTCATTTCTCCCGTCAAAATTCCACGATTGTTCATGATGACGAATAGAATCTCCATCATCTATTTTGAACGGGTTCCAATCATAATGCATAGTAACAATTTAAAAATGATCAGTTAGATTATTGTTCTACAAATCTAAAAGTCATTTTGAAACTGGCACAGCGCATAAACTCCTATTTCTCCTTTTCGAAAGTGGTTCATTTCTATTTTTCTTTTTTCGTAAATGAGTAAGATTTGGAATTATTGAAACAAATTGTATGCTGGTTGATCAGTAGCAGTTTTCTTTTTGATGTTTTTAATTTAATTAAATCTGTTTGTTTCTTATTCTAAACAATAACATCTACACCGTTTCGCCGCTTTTCTCTGCAGCCATTACCATTCTTATTTCTCCATAAGTTACTTCTTCCGGCAGGTTTTCCTTCAGGATCTTGAAACTTTCGCGACCATGAATCTTTGCTGCTTCTTTTATCAGGTTTTGCTTTTCCACCGGGACCATTTTATTGATATCTAATTCACCTTTTTCTACAAACGATGCAAGATGTCCTTCGATAGTAGTAACGGCAAAATTTCTCTCCTGTGCAATTTCAGCAATAGATTTTCCTTCTTTAAATAAATTGAAAGAGATAATATTTGTAGGAGTTTTTTCTTCAGTAGGTTTTTCTTTCCGCTCTCTTTTAGGAGTGCCTTCTTTGGCAGCCATATTGGTTTCAAGGTCGTTTCTGTCGCAATAATCCCTGACGGCATCTAAAATATCCTCGCCGTATTTTTCGGCTTTTAG
>Ga0134125_10010451_pt1 | contig 10431 bp, 10 predicted proteins | sample KB31751_FD_96464 | JGI IMG/M metagenome (GOLD analysis project Ga0134125, IMG submission 96464) | Terrestrial soil microbial communities with excess Nitrogen fertilizer from Kellogg Biological Station, Michigan, USA - KB3-175-1 | ecosystem: Environmental > Terrestrial > Soil > Unclassified ... | reverse complement strand
TTATCCGTTCACTCTAATGTGCCCGCAAGACAAGATTGAACAATCGCTGACCGCCCAATTGCAGGAACTCGGTGGTTGCGTTTTGCGCCCCTGTCGACTTGTCCGTTTTGAACAAAGGCAGACCGACGTAGAAGCGCAGGTAATGTCCAACGACACGGCGCGCCATCAGGGCAAAATGGCTTGTCGGCTGTGATGGCATCCATAGCACCGTCCGAGACGCGTCCGGAATCGGGTTCGCGGGCGGAGCTTACGAGCAAGAGTTCGTGTTGGCCGACGTTCGCATGCAGTGGCCTCTAAGCCGCGCCGAGGTTACATGGTTTTACTCTCCGAGGGGCTTGTGGTGGTGGCTCCGTTGCCGGGCGATCACTTTCGCATCGTCGCTACGGTCGATCAGGCTCCAGAGATGCTGTCGCTCAGCTATATACGGGATGTCCTGAACCATCGTGGGCCTACAGACAGTCCAGGGCTCATTCACGAGGTGGTCTGGAGCTCCAGATTCCGCATTCACCATCGCGTTGCGACTAAGCTCCAGCAGGGACGCATACTGTTGTGTGGAGATGCTGGACACGTCCACAGCCCAGCAGGCGGGCAGGGAATGAATACAGGGATCCAAGATGGAGTGTCCCTAGGAGAGGCTCTGGCTACGACGTTGAAGGACGGCGATGAGGCTCGACTGGATGCTTGGGCAAAGGAGCGCCACCGCGTCGCCAGTGAAGTGGTGAAGATGACCGATCGCCTCACTCGGGTGGCGACTATAAAGTCTACATTCGCTCAGCACTTCCGAAACACTGCCGTCGCGCTGGCGGGGCATATACCTCAGGTGCGGGCAGCAGTCGCCAAGAAGCTGGCCGAGCTCGATGCCTGATGCGTTTCGAGATCAATGCAGGCAGGGATCGTGGGACCATGATCGCTGAACAGGAATTCGTGTCGGAGCTGCTTAGGACGTTTATCTTCGAGGACTCCTGAAGTGTGGTTTCGCCCATCGGGCTTGGCACGGGACGATTCGCGATCCGTCGTGTGACCGACGTTGGATTGGTCGGTACGGACCAGAAAGCGATACGGGAACGTGCCAGTTCTTACCTCATGTCGCGAAGTGAAACAGGAGACGAACACATGGGCAAATTAGCAGTAGTAGCGACCATCAAGACCATTCGGGGTAGGCGGGAGGAATACCTGAAGCACCTGCAGGCTCATGCCCAGCGTTGCCTGACAACCGAGCCCGGCACTCTGAATTTCGAAATACTCGTACCGCATGAGCTAGATGACACCACCATGCTCTACGAAGTATATGAAAGCCCAAAAAGCTTTCGAGGCGCACTGGAATGGCCCGTCTAGACTGCAAGCTGAACGGGACCTTCGGGAATTGAAAATCAGTGCGAACGGAATACGTTGTGAGATGCTGGCATAACGAGTTGCTTTGTCGGGGGTTCGGCCCAGCGCTGGACCGCGTCCTCGAACAGCACGCGCAGCAGATCACACATCGCGGCGAGTGCTGCGGCCGCATTGTCGGGTTCGTTCGGGACTAGATCGTTGTCGCTCGTCCAGCTAGGCCGCCGAAAGCCGCCATCAGCAGGGCCGCGATAATGCATAGCCCGAGAGCAACGTTCCATCCTCCCGTCGCATCATGCGCAAGGCCGGCGAGCGGCGGACCCACTGCTGCCAGCGAGTAACCCAGACATTGAGCCATTCCAGACAGCGTAGCCGCTTGATGGCTGTGCGATGCTCTCAGGCTGACGAACGCCAGGCCGAGGACGAAGGCAGAACCCGCGCTGAAACCGAACAACACGACCCATAGCGTCGCCAGGGCTGGAGCCTGCCAAAAGCCCAGCAAAGAAAGGCAAGTGGCAAGCGATACGCCGACAGCAAGGGCTCGCTGATCCTTCATACGCCAACGGCGGGGCCCAACATCAAACCGGGGACCGCGACTGCCAATTGTGACAGCCCCTGCAGAGAGCCTGCCGTCGCTGCAGGGTAACCAGCCGCCACGAGGATGGTAGGGATCCAGCTGACGACAACATAATAGACCAAAGAAGTGAGGCCGAGGAAAGCGGTCACCTGCCAAGCGAGCGGCGATTGCCAGATGGGGCCGCCATGTGGCCCGATCACAACGTCTTGCGTCGGCGCCGAGTGGAGCCACAACTGTGGGAGCCATGCGACGAGAGCGACCAAAGGAAAGATCGACACGCTCGCGAGCGCGAGACGCCAGCTCGAACCTGGAAGATGCGCGACCGGAATCACAGCTGCCGAGGCCACGGCGGAGACCAAGCCGGACGCGAAGGCATAGGCGCCCGTCAGGCCGGTGATGCGGGTCGAAAAATCGCGCTTCAGCAAGCTCGGCAGCAGCACGTTAGCCACGGCGATACCCGCCCCTAAGATCGCCGTTCCAAGAAACAACCCCCAGACTGGCCCAACCGAGCGCAGGCCAACGCCCGCTGTGATGAGCAGCAAGGCGCCGAACAGCGATCGCTCCATACCGTATTTGCGCGCGAGCATCGCGGCGAAAGGCGAGATAGCAGCAAACGCGACCAATGGCAGCGTCGTCAATATTCCGGCTTGGGCAGCATTGATCCGGGTGGTTTCTCGAATCATGCCAAGCACGGGCGCGACGCCCGTTATCGGCGCGCGCAGTGTCGAGGCAATCACCATGATGCCCGTCAGAAGAAGGCGACGGCTTAGATGGCCACGGCTGCTGGGTGTCCGAACAACCACTCTCATCGACTTTGTATGCTCCCCGGCTCACTCTTTCGCAAAAGACGCAGCCTATGGACTTTCTTAGCCGGGGAATTTGGAGATCACGGCACTTAGTCGCTAAAAATCGTCAATCGCAGAGAGCGGCTCGAGCGTCGCACGGCTCAACCACGATACCGAGCGCGCCCTCGCGCCGGTAACTGCGAAGCATCCGGGCCGTACCTCTTGCTGCGTGGTGGGAACGTAGCCGTCGAACGGATTTCTATGCCTGGACTTGCCAGTGCAGTTCCGTAGCACGGGCGGAGTGATGATCTATCTCGGTACACCTAACCTACGGTCGCTAGCCGCAGCCTATCGACTTTCGTAGCCGAAGAATTTAAATATGGGATCGGATTATTAGAAGTCTTCGATCATGAGGCAACCTCTTCGCTGGCCGTGGCTAAATCTCGATCCGGATGAAATCCGCGCGCCGGCAATTGCCGTGCGCATCGACGTTACCGAGACGAGGGCGGAGGTGCCAAGCCACAGGCATCGCAAAGGTCAGCTCGTCTTCGCGCTGAGAGGCGGCGTCACATGTCGCGTTCGCAGTGGTCTGTGGATGGTGCCACCTCATTGCGGAGTATGGGTTCCGGGTGGGATGGAGCACAGCAATGACGCGACCGCCAATGCTCGTATCTTTTTCGTCTACATCGAGCCGCGAGCTGCCCATCTGCCGAACCGGTGCTGCACGCTTTCGATCTCGCCGTTGCTGCGCGAACTAATCGTCGAGCTGGCCGATCGCGTGCAGGACGGTGACGCGAGGGACGAGCTCTTGACCAGGGTCCTGTTGACCGAACTGCCGCGTATGCCTGTGCAGCAGCTACATCTGCCGATCTCGTCCGAGCCGCGTCTGAGGCGGATCGCCGCAGCGTTGGCAAAACATCCTGCCGACCGCAGTACCCTGGCAGAATGGGCCAATCGCGTCGCGCTCAGCGAAAGCAGTCTCGCACGTCTCGTGGTCAAGGAGACTGGGCTGAGCTTCGGGCGCTGGCGGCAGCAATTGCACTTGATCATCGCAATGCGAGAGCTGGCTTCCGGCGCGAGCGTGCAACAAGTTTCGGCCGATCTCGGTTATGAGTCCGTCACAGCCTTCATTACCATGTTCAAAAAGGCGCTTGGGAAGCCGCCGGCAAAGTATCTCAGCAGCGTCGCTCAAATCGACAGTTCTATGTTCGTCGCTTGATGAATCCACGTTTGCAAGCAAGGGCCGGATCGGAATGTCCGGCGCACGCGAGTAGCGCGGCCGGTCTGACCGAGGCGCTGCTTCGCGAAGAGGTGCAAGTCGCCGTCATAAGGGCGCCGTGGCGCGACCGGCGGATTTGATCTTCGAAAAACTGGCTCGGGAAAATATGTTGATCGCCCTGCCGGCCAAGCATCATCTCGTCAGGCGTAGGGCTTCCAGCGAGCCCGCGCCGATCGCGCTGAGGGCGTTGGCAGGCGGGCGGCTGATTTTGGTACGCCGCCACGCCGCTCCGGGCATGTACGGCAACGTCGTTGAGGCGTGCCATAAGGCCGGCTTCGAACCGCTTGTCGTCGCCGAGGTCGAGCAGATGCTGACCGGCATCAATCTGGTCGCGGCCGGCGTTGGCATTTCGCTGGTCCCCGCCTAGCATCGTCTATTGCCCGGTATTGGATGCGCCCTCGCTGGTCGCGCCGCTGACCCTTGTCTACCGGCGCGGCGAGGCGCGGCCGATCGTCACTGATTTCATCAAGCTCAGCCGAAAGCTGGACAAGAACAAACGCTCGAATTGACTTGTGAGTCGGCCCTATCTGCACGAGTTGGAGTCGCTGCCAAGCACCGCGCCAAAGCAACAAGTGTTCTCTGACCATCGGTTCCTAAGAGAATCATACTGGCGAAGCTTGCACCACAAACTTCATCAGGTGCCTGCCGGGATTTATGGCTATTTTGATCATGCGGGGAGTGCCGCGCCAGTTGGCGAAGGCGAGGGCTAAGACTTTCGTTCGATCGGCAGCGATATTCTCTCGGATCAGACGATCGACCCATTGACACCGTCACGGAAGAGGCGTCCCGCAATCTATTGCGACCATTCCCTCGAAGCCGCTGCAATGGGGTCGCTGGCCAAACCGCGCTGTTCAAGGGCTACAGTTTGCACGAGGTCTGGGAGCACGCTCCGGGCCTCGTTCATTGCAATCAGCGTCGGGGCGCTGTGAGTGCTGGAGGAATTCAGTGACGACGTTGACACGCTTGGCGATGGGCTAATGTAGCTGCTGCCTGAGGTGTTGGCACGTTAGAGAGCGAGAAAAACCCCGGTGCCGGGGAAACGCTGGGGCCACTTGGGGTGTGGGGACGGATACACTCGGACAACGACCGCAGTTCCTATTCGTTCCGAAGAAAAGGAGGACGCAGCCTGGCCTCATCCGGGCTTTAAATGCTCCGGCCCGATGCCGTAGATGATGATCGGCCGCCGCTATCCAACATGATAGCGAAACTGTAATCAGATCGTCGGCTCGCAGCCGACTCTGTTCTCGAAACGACGATGGATCTTAAGTGGCTAAAACCAAAAAAGGCCGCGCCGCTGGCGGCGCGATGAAGAAAAATAAGGATTTACCGCGTTCCACGATCTCCTCTTCCTCGCCTCTCGGCATGCTGGCACTCCATCTCCTCGAACAATGGAGGAAGTCCGGCCGCGACGGCATCGTATTTCTTTCTGAAAACGAGAACAGGGCAGAGCGGCTGGGCAGTGTGCTCCATTCGCTCGTCCCTTCGCTCGACGTGCTGGTGTTTCCGAGACTGAACACCTTGCCGTTCGACGGACTGGAGCCCTCCCGAGAGATCGCCGGCAGACGGAGTTCGGTCTTGAGGCGTCTCGCCAAGACGAAGAAACCCGTCTTCCTCGTGTCGACGGCGGAGGCCATTATGGAGCGGTTGCCGTTGCCGACGAGTTGGGGGCGGCACGGCATAAGCCTGAAGGTGGGGGCGCCGTATGCCGAACAGGATCTCCAGGCCCGTCTGGAGGCTCTGGGATACGATCTCGACGAAGAGGCCGAATATCCGGGCACGGCACTCTTTCACGGCAAGACTTTTGAGATTTTTCCTGCGGGCGCTCTTAGTCCGTTCAGAATCGAGCATTCCGCTAGAGCGGTCCACAGAATCGTGGCGGTCGACCCAGCAGAGCACGACGCCTTGTTCGAGGCAAAGGAGCTGCTCATCGATCCGATGTCCGAGCGGCTTGCATTGGGAGGCAAGCGGGGAAGGCGGGCGACGCTGTCGGACTACTCCGGTCGAGCGCGATGGATCGCGGACGCAGGCATTCCGAGCCATGCCGAGAGTTGGCTGAGCACTATAGAGGAGGCGGCTGGTCGCAAGGACGCGGAGCGCGAGTATCTCGGGCGAGGGGACTGGAAAAGGCTGACGAAGCGTATGAGCGTACTGCCTCGGAAGGCAGTTTTCACGGCCACGCCCGACTTCTCGAAGGTCGCGGCGCCGAGGAAGGCCCTGCGTGCATTCGTCGCCGAAACGCAACGCGCCGGATCGCGACTGCTGTTCGTTGCGGCGGTGGAGGACGACCTGCGCGCAATGGAGCGTATGAGCGGGATCAAGGCGGAGCGTTTCGCCGACTGGGACGAGGCGACGAAAGGGCGTAGTCGTGAGGGCGCGCTTTTGGCCGACTTCGACGCCGGCTTCGTCGGCTCTGGCCGGAAGTCTCTTGTCGTCGTGACGGCGTCCGATGTGCTCGGCAGCAGAGCGCATCACCCGCAGCCGATGGCCAGAGCCTGGACCGCGGCGTTCGATCATCCGGATGTGCCAGAGCAGGACACGGTCGTCGTTCATCTCCAGCGAGGGCTGGCCTTGCTGGAAGGCTTGCAGACCGTCGACATGGGGAAAGCGTCATCTCGCGAGATGATCAGGCTCGAGTTCGCGGGGGACGACGCCGTTCTCGTTCCGCCCGCCGATCTCGCTCTGATCTGGCCTTACGCGGCGGAGCTCGGCAAGCTGACGTTGGACAAGGCGGATGGAAGCACGTGGTGGGATCGACGTGGCGAGGCCGAGCGGGAAATCCAAACCGCAGCCAAGGAGCTTGCCAAACACATCGCCCAGCGGCGTCGCCGGCGCGCCCCCAAGCTCGTCGCTCCGGGGCCCGCCTACGAAAGGTTCGTCGCGCGCTTTCCGTACTTCGCAACGGTCGACCAGGCGCGGGCGATTCAGGACGTCCTGGACGATCTCGCGTCCGGTCATCCCATGGATCGGGTCGTCTGCGGTGACGTCGGCTTTGGCAAGACCGAGGTCGCTTTGCGAGCGGCCGCGGCCGTTGCGCTGTCGGGAAAACAGGTCGCCATCGCGGTGCCGACGACAGTCTTGGCCAGGCAGCACGTCGCAACCTTCCGCAAGCGCTTCGGTCCGCTCGGGATCGAAGTGGGAAGCCTGTCGCGGGCGACGTCGGCTCCGGAGACGAGGGAGACGAAGGAAGGGCTGCGTCGCGGAAAGCTCAAGGTCGTGGTCGGCACTCAGGCTTTCGCCTCTAAGGACGTGAGGTTCGCCGACCTCGGTCTCGTCATCATCGACGAGGAACAGCACTTCGGGGCGGCGGAGAAGGCGAAACTTTCGGGTCTGGCGAAAGGCGTCCACACGCTTTGGATGAGCGCCACCCCGATACCTCGCACCTTAGCGGCAGGCCTCGCGGGCTTCAGGGATCTCAGTATTATCGCGACACCGCCGGTTCATCGGCTGCCGGTCGTCACCAGGATCGCCCCGCTATCGGACGCCGCCATCGCCGCGGCATTGCTGCGCGAGCAAAGGCGTCACGGACAGAGCTTCCTGATCTGTCCACGCATTCAGGACCTGGAGCCGATGTTGACACGGGTCCAGTCGGTGGCTCCGGATCTTCGCATCGTCTGTCTCCACGGCAAGTTGCCCGCCGATGAAATCGACGACCGAATGATGAGCTACGTCGAAGGCGAGGCGGACGTGCTCCTTGCAACCAATATCGTGGAGAGCGGCCTGGATATTCCCCGGGCGAACACCATCGTTGTCTGCTGGCCCGAAAAGTTCGGTCTGGCGCAACTCCATCAGCTTCGGGGGCGGGTAGGACGAGGCGGAGCGCGTGCATTCGCGTATTTGCTCACCGAGTCGAACTCGGAACAATCCAAAAAGCGTCTGGCCGTTCTGGAGGAGTTCAGCAGACCCGGCGCGGGCTTCGCCATCAGCGAGCGAGATCTCGACCTCAGAGGAGCGGGAGACCTCTTCTCGGAGCGGCAGTCCGGCCACGTGCAGGTCTTCGGACCGGTGCTCTATAGTCATCTTCTGAAACTCGCCTCGGAGAAGATCCACGACAGGACAGCCGATCTCTGGGTGCCCGACCTGAATCTGCCGCTCGCCGATGTGCTGCCTACGAACTGCGTGCAGTCGGAGACGGTCCGGCTCGAAATCTATGGTCGCATTGCCAGGTGTCGGAGCGAAGACGAGCTGGAGGATTTGGAAGAAGAAACCGCACGCCGTTTCGGCAAGCTGCCGCCAGCGGCGTGCGATTTCTTCGCGGCGGCGAGGCTCAGGCTCGATTGTAAACGTCGGGGTATCGTGAGACTCGACGTCGGACCGGAAGCCGTCGCGGCGACTTTCCTGCCCGGCCGATTGCGCAAATCAAAGTTGAAATTGTTGGAGCGCGATGGCGATCGCGTCGTCTACGCCGGCAATGGGCATGTGAAGCCGCTCGAGCGGGTGGAGGAATTCCTCGAGATTCTGGACGAATAGAAGAGCGCTCTCCGTCGCCGGAGGTTCGCGTCGGCGCCGTGGCGTGAGCCGGTGTTCCGTGAGCGCGATCCGTTCAAGTGCGGCCGCATCTCGTTCTCCGGTGTCAGCCGTCCGCAGGATTGGATTCGGCGATTATCGTGACATGAGCCGAATCGACCAGTTCGGGCAGGATCACCGCTGCGGCTTCCCCGCTGTGGTCATGATCTCGATCACCTCAAGGAGGAAATCCGGCGCCTGAAAAATCTTTCAGGGTCTCCGATCGGCCATCGCAACGTACCGCCTTGAAGGGCAACTGCGGGAAGAACCGGCAGTTCCTACTTCGTCGGAGCAGCCTAGCGACGAGAGGGCGAAAGCTATGCCGTGATCCACTCGGGATCGTTCGAACGCCTCGCGGGTTCTAAGTGATGATGGACAAAAAGGTCTACAGGTCGTCCGGAACGGCCGCCCGGTCTGGACTTGAATTCGTGCGGATCCGCGGTGCCCGCGAGCACAATCTGAAGAATGTCGACGTCGAGATTCCGCGGGATTCGCTGGTCGTCTTTACCGGCGTCTCCGGCTCCGGGAAATCGTCTCTAGCCTTTGGGACGTTGTACGCCGAGGCTCAACGCCGGTATTTGGAATCGGTCTCACCCTACGCCAGGCGCCTGTTTCATCAAATGGCGGTGCCGGAAGTCGACGAGATCGAAGGCCTTCCGCCGGCCGTCGCGCTCCAACAGCAGCGCGGCTCGCCGACGACGCGATCGAGCGTCGGCAGCGTCACCACATTCTCGAACTTGCCGCGGATGCTCTACTCCCGGGCCGGCGACTATCCGCGCGGGCAGCCGCTTCTCTATGCCGAATCCTTCTCGCCCAATATCCCTGAGGGAGCCTGTTCCGATGTCACGGCATCGGGCGCATCCATGATGTCAGCGAACGGTCCTTGGTGCCCGACGACAAACTTACCATCCGCGAGCGCGCGGTCGCGGCTTGGCCGACGTCATGGCAAGGCCAGAACCTCAGGGACATCTTGGTAACCATCGGTTACGACGTGGACAGACCGTGGCGCGAACTACCGAAGAAGGACCGCGATTGGATACTGTTCACTGATGAACAGCCCACGGTGCCGGTCTACGCGGGATACACGCCGGCGGAAACGCTGTGGGCTCTCAAGCGGAAGGAAGAGCCGAGCTACCAGGGGACTTTTACGGGAGCCCGCAAATACGTGCTCCAGACCTATGCCACGACCCAGAGCGCGATGATGAAGCGGCGCGTGACGCAGTTCCTGTCGAGCGCGACTGTCCGGTCTGCAAAGGCAAGCGGCTCAAACCGGAAGCACTGTCCGTCAAGTTTGCGGGGGTGGACATCTCAGAGTTGTCGCGGTTGCCGTTGAAGAGCCTCGACGAGATCCTGATGATGTCCCCGACGAAAGCTAGCCGGACATCGAAAGGTCATCCGGAAAAGGCGCTCGTCGTGAAACGTATCGTCGACGATCTTCGAGGCCGCCTCGAAGTCCTGTTGGACCTCGGCCTCGGATATCTGACGCTTGAGCGGAGCACGCCGACCTTGTCGCCGGGTGAACTACAGCGGCTTCGCTTGGCGACGCAGGTCCGCTCGAACCTGTTCGGCGTCGCCTACGTATTGGACGAGCCGTCCGCGGGGCTACATCCGGCTGACGCCGAGGCGCTTCTGCGGGCGATGGCACGTCTCAAGTCTGCGGGCAACTCGCTCTTCGTCGTCGAGCACGAGCTTGACGTGGTGCGCCAGGCGGACTGGATCGTCGACGTGGGGCCCGGCGCGGGAGAAAAGGGCGGCAGAATATTGTTCAGCGGTCCGTTGCCAGGCCTGGCGGATGTCGGGAATCCCAAACGCGACGCTATTTGTTCGGACACGAGAAGAATGCCGCCCGGAGCAGCCGTATGCCGCAAGAATGGCTGAAGCTTCGAGGTGTGACCCGCAACAACCTGCGTCGCCTGGACGTCGATTTTCCGCTGGGCGTCTTCATTTGCGTCACGGGC
>Ga0134125_10010450_pt1 | contig 10431 bp, 9 predicted proteins | sample KB31751_FD_96464 | JGI IMG/M metagenome (GOLD analysis project Ga0134125, IMG submission 96464) | Terrestrial soil microbial communities with excess Nitrogen fertilizer from Kellogg Biological Station, Michigan, USA - KB3-175-1 | ecosystem: Environmental > Terrestrial > Soil > Unclassified ... | reverse complement strand
ATGCCGGAAAAAAAGCTGTTGTGCCGGCACCGAACCGGACGAATAAACGTAAAGGCGCAGGCCGTCGGCGCGCCATTGGCGCAGGCGGGCGGCGACCTCGGGATACATGTGGGCCACGTAATCGCCGGCTTCGTAGCCGGCCTTCCAGATCATGCCCTGCAAGGCCTTCAGCGCGGTGGACTTGCGGTCCTCGTCGATCCAGCGCAGCAGCAGCTCGATCACTTCCTGGCGGCTGGCTTCGATGAAACCTGCCTCCTTCGCCGCCTCATGCAGCCAGTGCTGCACGTCGGGCTGGTCGGCATGGGTTTCGACAAAAGCCGGCAAGCGCTTGCGGGCGTACGGAAACAATACGTCGCGCACGAAGGTGATCGCGCTGGTGGTGCCCTCGATATCGGTGACGACGGCGCGGATTTCGATCATGACCTTGACCACGGGGAACGGCTGGCCAGCATAAACGACTGGCCACGTGGCGAGTAACCGCGCGCGTTCACGGAAGCGGCAGCGGCGTCATCCGCGGGAATCGACTGGCCAGGTCGGCGCCGGTGAACTTGGCGACCCAGCCTTCCTTGTTGGTGAACAGGCGGATCGCCACGAAGTACGGCGATTCGCTCATGTCGAACCAGTGCGGGGTGCCGTCGGGCACGCCGATGAGATCGCCTTTTTCGCACAGCACGTCGTAGACCTTGTCGTTGATGTGCAGAGTGAATTGCCCCGCGCCGGCCAAAAAAGCGCACCTCATCCTCGCTGTGGGTGTGCTCGCTGAGGAATTTCTGGCGCAGCGTGGCGCGGTCGGGATGGTCGGGCGTGAGGCTGATCACGTCCACACTCTGGTAGCCCTTGTCCGCCATCAGCCGATCGATATCGGCACGGTAGGCGGCGATCACTTCGTCCTGGCTGGCGCCGGGTTCGATCGGCTGGTTTGCCTCCCAGCGCTCGAAGCGCACCCCCACCTTGCCCAGCTCGCGGGCGATGGCGGCATGGTCACGGTATTCGGCCAGCGCCGCTTGCGGTTGTGCTTCGTCGAAAATGCGCAGCTGACTCATGATGACAATCTCCTCAGGTCCATTTCGCAACCGAGCAGGAACTCGAGTGCTTCGAGATGGCGTCGGGCTTCAGCCATGTCGCGGCCCCAGGTGTAGATGCCGTGGCCGTCGATAAGGTACGCGTGCAAGGGTTTGCCCGCATCCAGCCAGGCATCCACCTGGGCCACCAGATCCGGCATGTGCTGGGTATTCGGAAACACCGGGATTTCCAGCACGCTGTCGTGGGTGGTGTAGCCGCTGATGGCTTTCTGCAATTCCCAGCCCCGCAGTCGAAGGGTGCCATGCGCGGCGTAGAGTCGCGATGCCACACTCTGGGTGCGCGAATGCGTATGCAGCACGGCATTCATTTGCGGCCAGCGCCTGTAGACCTGTGTGTGCAGCGCGGTTTCGGCGCTGGGCCTGGCTGTGGTTCCCACTGCCTGACCGTGCAGGTCGATCAGCATGATGTCGTCGCGGCCAAGATGGCCCTTGTCGCGGCCGGATATGGTGATGGCGGCGTGTTCGTCGTCCACCCGCATCGAGAAATTGCTGCTGGTCGCCGGCGTCCAGCCGAGTGCCGCCAGTTGCTGCGCAGCCTCGATGATGGCGTCGGCACGACCGTCGAACAGGCTCTGGGACATCGTGGCGGGCAGCTGCTGGGTCATACGTTTTGGCCGTCCAAATGAAATGTCATCATATCACGGGCCCCTTCGCGCCAAAGCCGTAATGCGAGCCATTCGCGCAAGTCAGGAAGCGTTGAGGTAACCGGCGTGACACTTTCGCGATCCGGCGCAGGGTGCGCCGGTCATATCGACGGAGACTCTGCCCATGTCGAAAGAAAAAGATATCGAATCGCGTCGCCACTTCCTGAAAATCGCTGCGGGCACCACCGCGGCTGCCGTGGTCATGGGCGGATTGCCGCGCCTTGCACGTTCCGCCGATTTGCCGCCGGTTAGTCCCGCCGATCCGACTGCCAAGGCGCTGGATTACGTGGAAGACGCCAGCAAGTCGACCAACCCCAAGTACAAGGCTGGCGACGTGTGCCACAACTGCCAGTTCTACACGGCCACCAACACCACCGGCCGCGGACCGTGCCAGTTGTTCCCGGGCAAGTCGGTCAATGCGAAGGGCTGGTGCGTGTCGCACACGCCGAAGAAAGCCTGACCGTCTGGACATCGTTCAACGAAAGAGGCCGGCTCGCAGGAGCCGGCCTCTTTCGTTGGCGCGCTTGTGAGCGCAGCGCACTCGCAATTAGGGAAGGGGCGGGTGTAACCGAAGAAAGTGCTGCCCGGACACGCCAGGTTGAGGAGCTGACCCTGCCTGACGCGCCGGGCGGCGATCCGGGGCCCACTGCCAAGTGATCAACCCGCGGACTGCCGATGATACTCCCGCCCGAGCCCGTTGGGGCAATCTCGAGGGGAAATTCCCGAAAAAATATTTCGTTAAATTAATTTAAAACAAACACTTACAAGATATTTCTGAGAATCTGTTCAGTATCTGACGATGGTCGGCGGCCAATCGTTCCAGGGATGGGGGTGGCGCCCAGTTGGACGAAATTTGCGTCTTTTAAACGCCGTTCCGTTCCAGTTCCCGCTGATGCAAGTGGCTGTGCCGGCGCCCATAGCCAAAATAGATCGCCAGCCCGATCACCGTCCACAACACCATCAGCCCCCAGTTGTACCAGGCCATGGTGGCGAGCAGGGCGGCGCAACTGAGGATGCCCAGGGTGCAGATCACCGGCGCCCACGGAACCCTGAACGTTCGTGGCAACTCCGGCCGCGTGTGGCGCAGGATCCACACCCCGGCGCAGACCGCCATGAAGGCGATCAGGGTGCCCATCGAAACCAGGTCACCCAACACGTCCAGCGGGAAGATGGCGGCCAGCAGCGCGATGCCGGCGCCGGTGATCAGCGTGTTCAGATGCGGCGTGCGATAGCGCGGATGGATGCGCGTGAACACCTTCGGCAGCATGCCGTCGCGGCCCATGATCATGAAGATGCGCGGTTGGGCGATGATCATCACCAGCACCACCGAAGCCAGTCCCAGCATCGCGCCCACTTCCACCAGCCAGCGCAGCCAGCCCAGCGCGGGATGCCCCTGCAGCGCGGTCACCACCGGCTCGTTGGTGCCCAGCAGCGTGTACGAGCTGAGCCCGGTCATCACCGCAGCCATGGCGATATACAGCACCGTGCAGATGGCCAGTGAAGAGAGGATGCCGATCGGCAGGTCGCGTTGCGGGTTGCGTGATTCCTGCGCCGCCACCGACGTGGCCTCGAAGCCGATGTAGGCGAAAAACACCATCGCCGCGCCGCGCAGGACCCCGCCCCAGCCGTACTTGTAGTGGCCCTGCGATTCGGGGATGAACGGGTGCCAGTTGGACGGATCGACGTAGCGCCAGCCCACTACGATCACCAGCGCGATCAGGCCGACCTTCAACACCACCATGGCCGCGTTGGCGAGGCTCGATTCGCGGATGCCGACGTAGCACAGCCAGGTCAGCAACAGCACCAGCACCACCGCCGGCAGGTTGAACAGCGCACCCGTGGCGACTAGTTGATGGTCGGCAGTGAACGCCAGTGGCGCGTTGGTCAGCGCCGCCGGAAGGCTCAAATCCATACTGAAGGTGTGACCGATATGGTCGAGCAGGCTCAGGAAATAACCGGTCCAGCTCACCGCTACCGCCGAGGCGGATACGCCGTATTCCAGCACCAGGTTCCAGCCGATGAACCACGCCACCAACTCGCCCAGGGTGGCGTACGCGTAGGAATAAGCACTGCCGGACACCGGGATCAGGGTGGCGAATTCGGCGTAGCACAGCGCGGTGAATGTGCTGCAGATGGCTGCCAACAGGAAGGACAGGATCACCGCCGGCCCCGCGTGATCGGCGGCCGCCTGGCCCGTGATCACGAAGATGCCGCCACCGATCACCGCGCCGATGCCCAACGCCGTCAGTCCGATCGGCCCGAGTGTGCGACGCAGGGTGGGGCCGTTGACGTCGTCGGCATCGCTGAAATCGGTTTTGCGGGCGAGCAACTGTTTGAGCATGGCAACTAGTCGTGGGTAGCGGGTGGTTGTGGCGCCGCGTGCGCGACACGTCGTGTGTGAACGGCCGGCGCGATGCCGGCCGTTGCGTCTCAGCGCGCTACCTGGCGCAGCTTGCTGTGGCGATAGCCGTAGAAGCCGTAGATCAGGAAGCCGATCACGATCCAGCTCACCAACAGCGGCCAGCGCACCTCGAAAGCCTGCCAGAACAGGAACAGGCAGGCGGCCGCGCCCAGCGGGCAGACCAGCCACGGCAGCGGCACGCGGAACGCGCGCGGCAACTCCGGCCGTGTACGACGCAGTACCAGCACGCCGATGCAGACGGTGGCGAACGCCAGCAAGGTGCCCATCGACACCAGATCGCCCAGCACGTCCACCGGGAACAGGCCGGCCAGGGCGCTGGCGATCACGCCCACCATGATTGTGCCCACGTACGGCGTGCGATGCTTCCTGTGCAGGCGGCCCAGTGCCGGAGGCAGCAGGCCATCGCGCGACATCGAATAGAAGATGCGCGGCTGGCCCATCAGCATCACCAGGATCACCGAACTCAAGCCGGCCAGCGCCGCAAACACCACCAGGATCTTCAACGCGCCCAGGATGTAGCTGGAGACGCCGCCTGCCGCCACGGTGCCCAGCACATAGTTGATCGCGGTAGCGACGGGCTCGGGCGTGTTGAGCATGCGGAACGGGGTGGTGCCGGTCATCACCGCGGCCATCGCCACGTACAGCACGGTGCACAGCAGCAGCGAGCCGAGGATGCCGATCGGCATGTCGCGCTGCGGATTCTTCGCTTCGCCGGCGGCGGTGGAAACCGCGTCGAAACCGATATAGGCGAAGAACACCAGGGTGGCGCCGCGGTAGATGCCGCTCCAGCCGAACTTGGAGCCGCCCTCGTTCGCGGGGATGAACGGGTGCCACAGATCGGGGTTGATGTAATTGAACATCACGATCAGGAACAACAGGATCACCGACACCTTGATCGCCACGATGATCGCGTTGACCGTGGCCGACTGCGTGATGCCCATGTAGCACAGCCAGCTGATCGCGCCGACGATGATGATGGCCGGCAGATTGATCAGGGCGCCGGTGAAGACCAGCGCGTGGCCACCTTCGGCAAACGTGAGCGGGGCCGAGGACAGTGCCGCCGGCAAGGTGAAATTCAAACCGGTCATTGAACTGAGCATGCGCAGCAATTCGCCGAAGTAGCCCGACCATGCCACGGCCACCGTGGATGCCGCGAACAGGTACTCCAGCACCAGCGCCCAACCGACGAACCAGGCGACCACCTCGCCCAGGGTGGCGTACGAATAGGAGTAGGCGCTGCCGGAAACCGGCAACATCGCGGCGAATTCCGCGTAGCACATGCCGGCCAGGCCGCAGGCCACGGCGGCGATCAGGAAGCTGAGGATCAGCGCAGGGCCGGCGAACTGCGCGGCTGCCGTGCCGGTGATGGCGAAGATGCCCGCGCCGATGACCGCACCCACCCCCAGCATCACCAGGTGCCGCGCCGTCAAAACGCGTTTGAGGGTGACCTCGCCTTCGGCGCTACCCTCCACCGGCTCGCCGGCGTCCACATGGGGCATGGCCTTGACGGGATGGGTGGCAAAAAGATTTTTGATCATCAAGCGCCCCTTGGCATGAATGCGTCCGCTAGTGCGCTGCAGCAGTGCGCGACGCGTGGTGCGGAGACGCGAATAGTGGGCCAACATAGCCGAGCGTTGGGGGTTGTACAAGCTGGATTCAGGCCCTGCGAAGGCTTGCTGCAGCGCACTTTCATGAACAGGACGGATGACGATGCAGGCACCGCAAAACTTTCTGATCGAGTCGCTACGTCGCTACCGTGACTTGTGGCAGGGGGAGGAAAAAACCGTCGCGCAGTTCGAGATTTTCCTGCAAAGCCACCCCGACGTCTTCCAGCGGCGCCACACCGTGGCGCACTTCACCGGCTCGGCATGGCTGGTCAGCGGCGACGGCGAACGGGTATTGCTGATGCATCACCGCAAGCTCGATCGCTGGTTGCAGCCCGGCGGCCACGCCGATGGCGATCCCGACCTGGCGGCGGTGGCGTTGCGTGAGGCGCAGGAGGAAACCGGGGTGCCGGGCTTGCGCGTCGAGGGCGACATCTTCGATATCGACCGCCACTGTATTCCGACGCGCGGAGCCGAACCTGAGCACTGGCATTACGACGTGCGTTACGTGGTGCAAGCCGGCGCGGATGAGCGCTTCGTGGTCAATAGCGAATCGCGGGCGCTGGCCTGGCGGCCGGTGGTGGAGGTGGCCGCCGACGCGGCCCTCGATGCCTCGCTGCGTCGCATGGCGCAAAAGTGGCTGGCGCGCCAGTCACCGTAGGAGCGACTTCAGTCGCGATGCTCTTCTTTGAGGTTCATGCAAATCAGAAGCATCGCGACTAAAGTCGCTCCCACAAGAAAGCGGGCCTACAAATATTTCGCCGGCGCCGGATTGAGGTGTCCACAAGCCGTGCACGTGCGCGCCTCGGCCGAGCCGTAGAAGCGGTCGAACACCGGCGGAAAATCGCGCTCGATGCTGTCGAGCACGAAATACTCCTCGAACAAGGTGTGGTTGCAGCGCTCGCAGAACCACAGCAGGCCGTCCTTCTCGCCGGCAAGGCGCCGCCGCTCGATCACCAGGCCGATCGATCCGGGCAGCCGCTGCGGCGAGTGCGGTACGCGCGGCGGCAGGTAGAAAACTTCGCCGGCGCGAATCGGTATGTCGCGCGGTTGGCCGTCGTCCTGCACCTTCAGGATCATCTCGCCTTCCAGTTGATGGAAGAACTCCGGACCTTCGTCGTAGTGGTAGTCGGTGCGCGCGTTGGGGCCGGCCACGATCATGATGATGAAATCACCATCGACGATGCACTTGTTGCCTACCGGCGGTTTCAGCAGGTGGCGGTTGTCGTCGATCCAGCGTTGCAGGTTGAGTGGCGGTAGCAGGGCCATGCGAAGTTTCCCGAAGAATGAGGTCAGCGCCGAATGCCACTTGCCTGATGGCCATCCGGCTCCCAGGCCGTTCGCGCTGAGCGTAGTCCGCGCAGCGGGCGGAGTCGAAGCGACGCTCGGCTGGGGAGGAGGCGGCATGTCCTTCGACTCCGGCCTTTGGCCTACGCTCAGGATGAACGGATCTTTTCAGGTAAATCCGATGGCGGGTCAATGACACGTGCGTCGGCCAGGTATCAGGCGTCGAGCCAGCGCCCGCTTTGAATGATCTGCTCCAGTCGTGCCTGCTCGTCGGCCACGTCGAAGCCTTCGTTGGCCAGCCAGGCGTCGTTGTAATACGTCTCGCGATAGCGCTCGCCGCCGTCGCAGATCAACGTGACCACCGGCCCGCGCTCACCGCTGGCGCGTAGTTCGCACATCAGTTGCAGCGCGCCGACGAGGTTGGTGCCGGTGGAGCCGCCGCAGCGACGGCCCATCAGCCGCTCCAGCACCCGCAACGCCGCCATACTGGAGTTGTCGGGCACGCGGATCATGCGGTCGATCACGCCACGAATGAACGACGGCTCCACACGCGGCCGGCCGATGCCTTCGATGCGCGAGCCACAGCCCAGGCGCAGCGAGGCGTCGCCGCTGTTGAAGTAATCCAGGAATACCGAGTTTTCCGGATCGACCACCGCCAGGCGGGTGCCGTCACTGCGGGCGGCGCCATAACGGATGTAGCGGCCGATGGTGGCCGAGGTGCCGCCGGTGCCAGCGGAAACCACGATCCAGCGCGGCACCGGATCGGATTCGCGCTCCATCTGCCGGAAGATGGACTCGGCGATATTGTTGTTGCCGCGCCAGTCGGTGGCCCGCTCGGCGTAGGTGAACTGGTCCATGTAGTAGCCGTCGGACTCGCGCGCCAGTTGCTCGGCAGCGCCGTAGACGTCGGTGCCGTCGATGAGATGGCTGCGCCCGCCGAAGTGCTCGATCTGCGCGATCTTGTCGCACGAGGTACGGCGCGGCATCGCGGCGATGAAGGGCAGGCCGAGCAGGCGCGCAAAGTACGCCTCGGAGATCGCGGTGCTGCCGCTGGAGGCCTCGATCACCGGCTGGTCTTCGTGCAGCCAGCCGTTGCAGATCGCATACAGGAACAGCGAACGCGCCAACCGGTGCTTCAGGCTGCCGGTGGGGTGCGCGGATTCGTCTTTCAGATACAGCGGAATGCCGGGAAACGCGGGCAGGTCCAGCCGGATCAGGTGCGTGTCGGCCGAGCGTGCCGCCTCGGCGGCGAGGATTTCGATGGAGCGGCGGGTCCAGCTGGGCATGGTGCGATGGCCTGCGGTTTATGTTGATGCGTGATGTCGTGGACGGTACGCCCCGACCGGCTGTACCGTCGCCGCTCAAACCTCCAGCGTCGCCAGGTCGCCTTTCTCTTCCAGCCAAGCCTTGCGATCGCTGGCGCGCTTCTTCGCCAGCAGCAGGTCCATCACGCGCGCGGTGCCGTCTTCCTCGCCGGTGGTCAGCTGCACCAGTCGGCGGGTGTCGGGGTGGATGGTGGACTCGCGCAACTGCGGCGGGTTCATTTCACCCAGGCCCTTGAAGCGGGTGGTACTGACGGCGCCCTTCATCTTCTCGCGCTCGACCCGCTGCAACATCGCCGCCTTCTCGCTCTCGTCGAGGCAATAGAACACCTGCTTGCCCACGTCGACGCGGAACAGCGGCGGCATCGCCACGAACACGTGGCCTTCGCTGACCAGCTTGGGGAAGTGCTTGAGGAACAGCGCCGACAGCAGCGTGGCGATGTGCAGGCCGTCTGAGTCGGCGTCGGCCAGAATGATGATCTTGCCGTAGCGCAGGCCGCTCAAGTCGTCCTTGCCCGGGTCGCAGCCGATCGCCACGGCGAGGTTGTGCACTTCCTCCGAGGCCAACACCAGGGTGGATTCCACTTCCCAGGTGTTGAGGATCTTGCCGCGCAGCGGCAGGATCGCCTGGAACTCCTTGTCGCGCGCCTGCTTGGCACTGCCGCCGGCTGAATCGCCCTCGACCAGAAACAACTCGGTGCGGGTGAGGTCGGTGGCGGTGCAATCGGCCAGCTTGCCGGGCAGGGCAGGGCCCTGGGTGATCTTTTTGCGCACCACCTGCTTGGAGGCCTTCGGGCGGGCGCTGGCCCGCTCGATCGCCAACTGGGCGATGCGTTCGCCGATCTCGGTATGCTGGTTCAGCCAGATGCTGAAGGCGTCGTGGATGATGTTCTCGACCATGCCGGCGGCCTGGCGCGAGGACAGCCGCTCCTTGGTCTGGCCGGCGAACTGCGGGTCCTGCAGCCGTGCCGATAACACGAAGCTCAGTCGCTCCCACACATCTTCCGGCGCCAGCTTCACGCCGCGCGGCAGCAGGTTGCGGATGTCGCAGAACTCGCGGATGGCCACGGTGAGGCCGCTGCGCAGGCCATTGACGTGGGTGCCGCCCTGGGCGGTGGGGATCAGGTTGACGTAGCTCTCCTGCACCAGCTCGCCTTCGGGAAGCCAGGCCAATGCCACGTCCAGGCCTTCGGTGTTGCGTGCCACGTGATGCACGAACAACTCCGCCGGCATCGCCTCGGCGCCATCGAGCTCGCTGCTGAGGTAGTCGCGCAGGCCGTCCTCGTAATGCCACTCGATGACTTCGCCGCTGGCCGCGTCGGTGAGCTTCACGTTGAGCCCGGCGCACAGCACCGCCTTGGCGCGCAGCAGGTGTTTCAGCTTGGGCAGCGAGATCTTCGGCGAGTCGAAATATTTGGGATCGGCCCAGAAACGCAGCGTGGTGCCGGTGCGTTTTTTCGGCACCGTGCCGAGCAGTTCCAGCTCGCTGGCGCGGTCGCCGTTCTCGAACGCCATGCGTTGCTCGTTGCCATCGCGTCGAATGGTGACTTCCACCCGCGTCGACAAGGCATTGACCACCGACACGCCCACGCCGTGCAGGCCGCCGGAGAAGCTGTAGTTGTCGCCGGAAAACTTGCCGCCCGCGTGCAGCCGGGTGAGGATCAGCTCGACGCCGGGAATGCCCTCGTCGGGATGGATGTCCACCGGCATGCCGCGGCCGTCATCGCTCACTTCCACCGAGCCGTCAGCGTGCAGGGTCACCTCGATATGGCTGGCGTGGCCGGCCAGCGCCTCGTCCACCGAGTTGTCCACCACTTCCTGCACCAAGTGGTTGGGCCGGCTGGTGTCGGTGTACATGCCGGGCCGGCGCTTGACCGGGTCCAGGCCAGAGAGGACTTCAATATCGGCGGCGTCGTAGCGATTGCTCATGGGGCGATGACTGTGAAAGGTAACGGGGCAGGATGGGCGGCAGGGGCGGGCGGGTCAAGGGCGGGAGCGGGAGTTGTGTCGCCATCTCCCGCCGTTCGCCACTCACTTCAGGATTTCACCCCAACGGCTCGCAATGTCGAT
>Ga0134125_10010448_pt1 | contig 10431 bp, 9 predicted proteins | sample KB31751_FD_96464 | JGI IMG/M metagenome (GOLD analysis project Ga0134125, IMG submission 96464) | Terrestrial soil microbial communities with excess Nitrogen fertilizer from Kellogg Biological Station, Michigan, USA - KB3-175-1 | ecosystem: Environmental > Terrestrial > Soil > Unclassified ... | reverse complement strand
CATCAACGACATCGTGCTCAACGCCGGCACCAAACACGAACTGCGCCGCCCGTTCGAGATCTTCATCAACTCGAAGAACATGGACCACTTCCAGTGGATCGTGGCGCTCACCCGCATCCTGTCTGCCGTGTTCCGCAAGGGCGGCGACGTCACCTTCATCGTGGAAGAACTGAAAGCCGTGTTCGATCCGCGCGGTGGCTACTTCAAGTCCGGCGGCGTCTACATGCCGTCGATCGTGGCCGAGATCGGCGCGGTGATCGAACAGCACATGAAGAACATCGGGCTGATCCATGATCCGGAGATGGATGACGCTACCCGCAGGCTGATTGCCGAGAAGCGTGCGGCGTACGAGCAGGCCGGGGCAAAAAAAAACACTGACGTGAGCAAGGCGGCTTCGGCCGCAGCAGCCTCCAGCGAATCCGAATCCTCGGGCTTCCCGCCCGGCGCCACGATGTGCGCGAAGTGCAACACCCAGGCGCTGGTGCTGATGGATGGGTGCCAGACGTGTTTGAATTGTGGGTATTCGAAGTGCGGGTGAGGCGCGTCTAATTGGGCATTAACTCGCGCGAGAGGCCTTCATCCCAATTTGCTAGATTCAATGCCTTCGCAGGATGGGCGACAACGTGGTGAGTGATGTCCCGTATGTTGACGGCGGCGAATATGTGCGTGCCGACTTATTAGCGTTCGTCGGCAGCAGACAACGTCAGTCAGGTGTGTTGTGGGGGGCAAGGCGGCCGGGGGCCTTAATATGCACATCCGGCGGCCGTCATGGTATACGAGCGGGCTACCAGGATCAGGAATTTCTTGGTGGCTGGATCTACTTCGGTCAGGGCACATCAGGTGATCAGTCGCTGACGAATCCAGCAAATCGACGCTTGGCGTCGCGAGCGTATTCAATATTGTTGTTTACTACGCGAGAGCCAACTGCATGCGAGATTCGAAGTGCGGGGAATTACGGAAAGCGCTTTCGATACCAAGGGGAATTCAATGTCCTTGATTATGACCTAGTGCAAGTGGCGTATGGGTCACGAGCTGGGCAAACGTTGATACAATTCAACCTCGTTAGAATCTCTGGTGCCGAGGACGAGACGTATTATTCATCGACCTCGACTGTCAACGTGCGGGCGATAAGTCAGACAGGTGCCGCCACTGCTATTCGCGAACGAATAGCCTCCTACCGAATCCGCTCACAGCAAGTCCGCAAATCCGCACTGGATCGCGCTGCCGGACATTGTGAAGGTTGTAATGCACCGGCGCCCTTTATTACAGAGGAGGGTGCTCCATTTTTAGAAGTCCATCATATCCTTCGCCTCGCAGACGAAGGACTGGACGCGTTGGAGAATGTTGCGGCTCTCTGCCCAAACTGCCATAGGCGTGCGCATTACTCGTTAGATCAGGCCTCCTTTCGTCAGCAGCTGCTCTCGCGGGTGCGGGTGATAGAAAGCTAGACTGAATAAACCACTGCGTAGTGGCCGTCAGCCCGGTTCACGACAAACCTCTGTCACCACGAAAGTCGCGGGTCGAAACCTTCAGGTACCGAACACATCTCCAGGCAGAGAAGCAAGATGCATCAAGACGGTGTAATCTGATGCAGAGCGGTGTATGAGAGACGATCCATGATGTATTCAAAGATCCTTCACGAGTCGGATTCTCAGTCCACAGTCCGTGCATCCGTAAGCTTTCCGCAAAGACTTCATGCCGAGTTGGAGCGGATCGCGCGCGACAAAAAGGTTTCGCTGGCGTGGATCATTGGGGATGCGGCGGAAAAGTACGGCGCTGATCGGTGGCCACTGCTCTCCCAATCTAGTCAGTCCAGATGACATATGGACAATGTCACTCCGACGCGACGTTCGGAAATCATGGGACGCGTGCGCGCGCGTGATACCAAGCCAGAAATGGTAGTTCGACGGGCGGTGCACGCGATGGGTTATCGGTATCGCTTGCACGCGAAAGACTTGCCGGGCAAACCTGACCTGGTGTTTCGCTCGCGCAAAAAAGTCCTGTTCGTCCACGGTTGCTTTTGGCACAGGCATCCGGGGTGCGCGTTGGCTCGGTTACCCAAGTCGCGCCAGGATTTTTGGACACCCAAGCTCAATGCGAATCGGCAGCGAGACATGAAGAGCGAACGTTCGCTTAAGGATGCGGGTTGGGGCGTATTGACCATTTGGGAATGCGAGCTTGATGGCACCGACAAGCTCAAGAACAGGATCAAGGAATTTCTGGATGCGTAGTGTTGAGCTTTTCGCGGGAGCGGGGGGACTCGCGATCGGCATGGCAAATGCCGGTTTCCAGCACGCGGCAGTGGTCGAATGGGATCATGATGCATGTGAAACCTTCAGGGAGAATCAGCGACATCGCGCCCACGCCGTCGAGGGTTGGCCAGTTCATGAGGTCGATGCGCGAACCTTCGACTTTGGAAGGTTTGCGCCCGATATCGCGGTTGTCTCTGGAGGCCCTCCGTGTCAGCCGTTTTCCATGGGAGGAAAACATCAGGCGCAACGCGACGAACGGAACATGTTTCCGGAGGCAGTGCGGGCTGTTCGGGAACTAACGCCAAAAGCGTTCATCTTCGAGAACGTCAAAGGACTGATGCGAGAGAGCTTCACATCTTATTTTTCATACATTCATCTTCAATTGCAGTATCCGGAACTATCTCGCCGCAGGGGTGAGAATTGGCTGCAGCATCGGTCACGTCTGGAGCGGCATCATTCAGCAAACAAGCACGCGCCGACCTACAACGTCCTGTTCGACGTACTGAATGCTTCGGATTACGGGGTGCCTCAGAAACGCGAGCGTGTTTTCTTCGTTGGTTTCCGCTCCGATCTTGGCGTCCAGTGGTCTTTTCCGCAAAGGACACACTCGGAGGAGGCGCTGCTCATTTCAAAGTGGATTGATGGCACCTATTGGGACGAGCATGGACTCAATCGAGAACGCATGAACGAAGTACCCACGCGATACATGAAGCGGGTGCAACGCCTGCGTGACAACCGATCCGTTCCGGCACTAGAGCGGTGGCGAACCACCCGGGACGCGCTTTGTGGTTTACCCGACCCCGAAGTACAACCAGACAATGCGATAGCCAACCACGCGTTCACCCCCGGGGCTCGCACCTACGTGGGTCATACAGGAAGCGCTCTTGATGAACCCGCGAAAACTTTGAAAGCGGGTTACCACGGTGTGCCGGGCGGAGAAAACATGTTCGTCAGGGACGACGGAACCGTCCGCTATTTCACCGTTCGCGAAGCGGCCAGATTGCAAACCTTCCCAGACGAGTACGAGTTTCACGGCTCATGGAGTCAGACCATGCGCCAGTTGGGCAACGCCGTTCCAGTGAAATTGGCCGAGGTCGTGGCCGGATCGGTGGCCGCCAGTCTGATGGCGCGCGAAAACGACGAAAGAGCCAATATGCGGCGCAATGGTTGAGGGAAGAACAAGGAGCGATATGACCACCACCGATTTCGATCTGACTCCCGATCCGCGGGTTCTACAAATCCTCGGGGAAATCAATCTCGATCAATGGAAGTGCCTTGCCGAACTGATCGACAACAGCATCGACGCCTTCATCAACGCGCGCAGGGATGGCATCCAAGTCGAGTCGCCGTCCGTTGTCATCAACCTTCCTACTCAAGACAAAGAAGATGCCAGCGTGGCCATTAGGGACAATGGCCCGGGGATGACCCTTGAGCAGTTGGAGCGTGCGGTTCGAGCCGGTTGGAGTGGCAACAACCCTCTGGACAACCTCGGGCTGTTCGGCATGGGGTTCAATATCGCGACGGCTCGCCTGGGAATGGTCACCGAGGTCTACACCACACAGGCTGGCGACAAGGAATGGACTGGTCTTCGGATCGATCTCAATGAACTCCGTCGGACCCGAGCCTATCAAACGCCGCGGTTGACTCGCCCCAAACCCGATTCCGCAGGGCACGGAACGGAAATCAAGATTCTCCGACTCAAGGCGGATCAGCGAATTTATTTCTCGAAAAGCGCGAATCACAACAAGATCCGGCGGCAACTCGCGCGCGTGTACGCCCCGCTACTACTATCCAGGGATGCCTCGTTCTCCCTTCAGATCAACGGGCAGAACATCCAAGCCAAACGTCCGTGCCACTGGAATCCTGACCGGTCCGTGCTTGGTGGCGATGGGAGACCTGTCCATGCTGTAGAAACATTCGATATTGAACTACCGTCAAGGCATTACTGCCTCACTTGCATGCTGTCGTTCTCTGGGACGCAGGGATGCCCCACTGGTGGTCCCGAGTGCAAGACAATCGAACTTAAGCGTCGCCTTCACGGCTGGGTCGGTTTACAACGATATATGCACGAAGAGGACTTCGGCATCGATATCATCCGCAACGGACGTGTTATTGAAGTTCAAAACAAGGATCTGTTCGTCTGGAGCGGTGGTGAACGACCGGAGCGCGAGTATCCCATCGATGATCAACGTAACCGCGGCCGTTTCATAGGCGAGGTTCACCTGGATCACTGTCGAGTGAGCTATACAAAGGATCGTTTTGAGCGCGACGATACTTCCTGGGCCGAAATGGTGACTCTCGTCAGGGGTGAGGGGCCATTGCAGCCGCAGAAGGCGAAGGCTCTTGGATTCGAACCGCCGAGTGCGCCGCTATATCGCTTGTTTCAAGCGTTCCGCCGTAGTAGTCCGCAAGGTAAAACTGCCCGCTGGTCGCGCATCCTCGCGGTGAAGAACAATGAGCGCGCCATCGAAATGGCCGACCTCTTTCACAAAGGTGACCTCGAGTACCAAACCGATGAGAAATGGTACGAACTGGTCGAGGAGGAGGATCGCGGCACCGTCGGCGCGACGCCAACGGCCACTGGACCAGGCTCAGCTTCGCCGCCGGTGCCCGAAGGCTTTCTAGACGAGGGAGGAAGCTCGCCATCCGATGGCGGCGGACATTCCTCCTCGTCCCAGGTTAATCCAGTTTCGGGTACGGTGCCAACCGCGCCGCCGCGACAGAAGTTGCACGAACTGTCGCGAGTGTATAAGCATCCCTTGCTCAAGGTTGAATTCACGGTCGAAGCGTTCATGGTCGCGGCGAACGACCCCGATTTGCCACTCAAGGCGCCTTGGACCCTGAAGATCGAGGACCCAGGAACAAGAACGTTCCTCTTCCTTTTCGATCCTGATCATCCTGTGTTTCGATCGGTCACGATGACCCCGATGGACGCGGTGCTGTCCGAACTCGCCTTCAAGACTTATGAGTTTTTGAAAGAGGCGAGTCCAAATTCGGCGGTATTCGCCACCATCTTGTCGGACCTAAGAGGGGAATACGCGGAGGACGCGAAACTTGATCCGAAGAGCATCATCTCGTTCTCCGACAAATCCCTCCATGAAATCGCCCAGTCAATAAGTATTTCCGGTGTAAGTCAGTCATTCAGCACTCTGTTCTCCGAGTTACTTCAACCGGCACAGGAGAAAATCAGACGGAAGATCGCCTCTTCCGGCATGACCGGCACCCAAGCCGTTATTGATACTGGGGAGTTCCTCTCTTACGCAGATGCCTCCGATATAAGGCAGTTTGTTCGTCGCCACCCTGAGCTGTTCTTCGATGGGAAATTTTGGGCTCAGCCTTATTCCTCGTTGGACTATGGCGACGCCACGGTGAACGAGGAAGCCCGTGAACGGGTACTGGAGCGTTACGACGCATATCTTGCGGACGCGGTGTGGCTGGCTTCGCAGAGCCCTCGGGATCTCGAACGTTGCGACCGTGACGAACTGATCCGCGCGACCCTCTCAGTGCGTCTGCTTGGCCAGGACGGAAGCGTGTGAGATGGAGGGCTATTTTCTCGATTCCCGCCGCCTATTGAACGGATCGTGGCGCGCCTTTGAGCGCGACGTGGCGCGACTTCTGGTGCAGAACGCCTTCGAGGATGTGCGCATTGTTGGCGGCTCGGGGGATCATGGGGCGGATGTGCTCGGAGTGAAAAACGGAAAGCTCTGGGTCGTCCAGTGTAAATTCACCGGCGACAGCTATCCCGACCCTCACGCCGTTGAAGAGGTCGTGGAGGCATCTCGCTTCTATGAAGCGGATCGTCTCGCCATCGCTGCGTCGAGGGCATTCGGTCCCGCGTTGAACGCGGCAATCGATCGCTGGGCGAGGCTAGGTATCAAGATCGAATCGTTTCCCCCAGCCACCCTGCTGGAAATGATGCGCCGCAGTCCTGAGTACCCTCGGGCTCGACGAGAGCTCCGCGACTATCAAGATGACTGCGTTCAGCGTCTAGGAGCCGCGCTGCGAGAAACCGGCCGAGGGCAACTGGTGCTCGCCACTGGGCTGGGAAAGACTGTCGTAATGGCGGAGACGACCGCTCAACTGTTGCGAGATGGGGCCATCGACACAGGTCGTGTACTCGTGCTTGCGGACAAGCGCGAACTGGTCGAGCAACTGCAACGGGAATTCTGGCAACAGTTACCAAAGAGCATTCCCACACACTTGCTTATTGGCGGGGAGCAGCCAACTTTTTGGGACGGCATAACGTTCGCCACGGTTCAAAGCGTGTTGTCGCAGCTCGGCGATTTGCCCGAGTTCGGCCTAGTCTGGGTCGACGAAGCTCACCATATTGGATCGGAGAGTTTTCGCCGCGTCATTGACGAATTGGGCGCCCCGATGATCGGTGGCGCGACCGCCACTCCGTGGCGGGGGGACCATTTCGATATCGACACCGTGCTGGGGCAACCAGTGGCCAAGATCGGAATCGACGAGGGATTGCGGCGAGGGTTTCTATGCGAGGCGGATTATCGCCTGCTAGCCGACAACATTGATTGGGAATTCGTTCGAAAGCAATCCCGCCACGAATATTCGATCAAGGAGCTAAACACTCGTCTTCTGATCCCCACGCGTGACGAGGAAGCGGCGCGTGTCATCGCCGACACATTCAAGAATGAATCACGGCGTAGCCTGATCGTATTCTGTGCAGGAGTGGAACACGCGAAGTCCTTCTGCGCCATGCTGAAGCTTTATGGTTTCCGCTCCGCGTACATCACCGGAGAGATGGATCCCAGGGATCGAGATAAGACGATGGCGGGACTAAGGCGCGGAACGCTCAACGCGGTGACAACCGTGGATATTTTCAATGAGGGAGTCGATGTCCCCGATGTAGACATGCTCGCATTCATGCGGGTAACCCACAGTCGTCGGATATTCGTGCAGCAACTCGGGCGTGGACTGCGTTTGGCGCCCAATAAGGACAAGGTGGTTGTGTTGGATTTCGTCAGCGATCTGCGTCGGATCTCTGAAGTCATAGATTTGCAGAAGTCTATATCGGGTGATGTTGAGCGGCTGGATCTAATGGAGCGCGTAGTGCAGTTCTCGGATCGTGGCGCCGGTCACTTCATGTTCGAGTGGTTGCTTGATCAAGCGGATTTGTTCAATCGAGAAGGAGACTCCAAATTGGAACTGCCCGAGTTTAACTTTCCCATACCGCCCTCCCCAGGAGCAGTCCAATGAGCGCAGCAGTTCCATCGGATATTAGAGACAGCATCAAGCAAAAGATCTGGAACAAGGCGGATGAACTTGGCTGGTCCAAGCTTCCGGACCTTGACCGCGCGACCTGGTATGAGAATTGGTCAAAGGACAAGGATATCGGTGGCGCACTCTCGCACTTCATGGACACTCGTAAGATCCGGGTATACATAAAAGACTCGCTGCTGAAACCCTACCTTCGATCGCGGATTCAAGACGACTGGCCCAAGGTTGCGGCGACGTTGGGCGTTCCACCGCACGACAATCTTCACAAAAAGAAATTCGAGAAACCTCACGGCGTCCAGCTACTTGATGGGAAAATCATCTCGTGGGGGCACAGTCGTGATTGGAAATCCATTTTGGTCTCTGTTTTCGAGAGGTCCTACAGCTCCGACGCGTCGTCAGCGTATGGAGCCGCATTGATTGAAACCGGGAAAACCACCAATGCTGGCCTTAGAGAAATGATAGTGAATGCTGGTCGAAGGTTGGGAGTCGAGAAAATTGTTTGGATCGAATAGCGGCGTCCGCTTGGACGACAGGGGGAAATCTTGCGATATCGTGACGCTAGCATTCGCGGCATAGCCGATCTACTTAAGAACCTGGGGAAGCATGTCGGACAAAGCGAGGTTGTCTGGTTCAGAGGCCAATCGGATAAGGCATGGGGCTTGGTTCCCTCGTTGGCCAGGGGCTTAGGAAAGCACCTTCCCAAGGAGGGCGCGATATATAAACGCTTTATCCAGAACGCCACTCAGCTCATGGATCATCCTCCGCTGGATGAGTGGGGGTGGCTTTTTGTCATGCAACATCATCGCGCGCCGACCCGGCTGCTAGACTGGACGGAGGGGCCGCTTGTGGCCCTCTATTTCGCCACCGCGAATACCGCGCACGATAAAAAGGACGGCGCGCTTTGGTGCCTTGACCCAGTTGCATTGAATCGCCAGGCAAACGTAAGTTTTGCTTACGAACTGGAGCTCCCCTCGTTCAAGGATAAGGTTCTCGAAAACTATCTCCCCAGCCGCGTCGATCCCAAGAGCCCAATGAACCCCATTGCGGCAATAGGGCCTCGTGCAACCAAGAGAATGGCAGCGCAGATTGGCACATTCACCGTCAATCACACGATGCATCTGCCCATCGAGTCCTTGTATGACGGCAAACATGTCTGGAAATATGTGATTCCCAAGGAGAACAAGGCTGGGATCAGGCTGGAGCTCGCTCGTCTCGGTTACTCCGCCCTTTCACTCTTCCCCGATATCGACGAAGTCGCCGCGCTCATACATCGAGAGTATCTAAAATGAAGAAATTTGAGGTGGCCGAGCTTCGCGGCGCTAGTGTCTGGACACTCTACCGTATGAGCCAGCGCATTCAGGTGGATCCCGACTATCAACGACAGGGTGAAGTCTGGACACGTGACAAACGTCAACTGCTGATCGATACGTTAATTAACGGGTTCGATATACCTAAAATATATCTCCACAGGTTTGAAAAGCCTAAACTGATCAAAGGCAAAACCTTTGACTACGCCATAATCGATGGCCGTCAACGTTTAGAAACAATGTGGTCGTTCATCGAAGGGAAAATCCCTTTAGCGGATGATTTCGAGTACTTCGCGGACGAACATATCGATGTGTCTGGGATGACTTACCCAGAGCTTGCGAAGAAGCATCCAGACATCAAAACTGATTTCGACAATTTCCAGCTTAATGTAATAACCATCGAGACTGCCGATCTTGACCTGATCGAGGAGATGTTTTCCCGCCTGAACGAGGCGGTTCCACTAACAGCGGCCGAGAAAAGAAACGCGTGGGCAGGACCGGTCCCATTAGCGATTCGCGATTTAGCCAGCTCCTCATTCTTCAATAAGAACCTTCCATTTCAGAACAAGCGCTACAGGCACTATGACTTGGCCTTGAAATTCCTTATCTCCCAGGATCGTGGAATGGTTGTCGACACCAAAAAGGCGTATCTAGACAAATACGTCATAGATCGAAAGAGCGAACCCAAAACAAAGAAGCTTCCAGCGGTAAAGGAAGCGAAAGAAACGCTAGTCAACATGAGCGCGGTGTTCGCGGATAATGACGCACTGCTGAGATCCGTTGGAATGACGGTACTCTATTTCCACCTCTTCCGTATTGCTCGTGCAGAAGGATGGACAGTAAAAATAACGAGACAAGCCCTTCTTGGTTTTGAGAAGACTAGACAGAAGAATCGCGAAAAGGCCGAGAAGAGTTTGCCAAGTGCTGATTACGATCTAATCGAATTTGATCGATACACTCAGTCTCCCAATGATCTGTATGCCGTGAAGTTCAGGCTGCAGATTCTGCTTAAGCATATAATCGGTAAAAACTACGCAATCGAGGACCTGTGAGATCATGACACTCCGAGTCGTTTTAGCCGGATATCACGCCGCGACTGTGCTACCTGGCGCGCAGGCTCGCTAAGCCGGTTGCGCGACGATTTCGACATACTGATCCAATGACACCAGGGCTTGCATCAATCGCTTTGGCAACCGTTCGGCTGGGTGTTGTGAGTCGTACGTCGCACGGGGCGTTGAGCTTGTTTATGGTCGGATTACCCGTTGTGGCTGACGCTCCACGAGGGGATTTCCTACAGCGCTGACAATGCCGTTGCGGCAGAATCAGCCTGCACCCGACCGATCCGTCCAAGCTGCCAGGCGTAAGCCAGCCGGTGCGGAACGTCAGGTGGAACCGACAACGGGGGCTCAATTCCAAGCGCCACAGATCCGGTCCGCTGAAGGCGTCACGTCCTACACGCGGCCGTGCGGCCCCACTTTGTCCCACACACCCTCAGTGTCTCAGCTTGTGCCAGCGCATGGCGGATTGTTTTGTCCAAGCTACCTAGCTCGTCGGTGCTTGCGTTTGCCGAGCCCTGAAGTGTCCGTTCGGTCACGCGAGTTCGCCGTCCTCGGCATAGAATTAAGTCACGGGCAGAT
>Ga0134125_10010447_pt1 | contig 10432 bp, 9 predicted proteins | sample KB31751_FD_96464 | JGI IMG/M metagenome (GOLD analysis project Ga0134125, IMG submission 96464) | Terrestrial soil microbial communities with excess Nitrogen fertilizer from Kellogg Biological Station, Michigan, USA - KB3-175-1 | ecosystem: Environmental > Terrestrial > Soil > Unclassified ... | reverse complement strand
GATGATTTTTCAACGATACGCCACGATGCTCACCGCGAAGAGCGGCTATTTCGACGTGCTTCGGGCGCGCGAGCTCGTACGCGTCGCACGGGAATCGATCGCCCAGACCGGCGTGGGGCTGGCCTACGCCAGGGACCGCGAAGCGGCGGGCACAGCCACCCGCTCCGACGTGCTGCGCGCGCAGCTCGCGCTCGCGACCGCGCGGCGCCAGTGGCTCGCCGCACAGGATACCCTGGCCATGACTGGTGCGGCGCTGGGTCGACTGGTCGGCGCCGATGGACCGGTTGACGCCGAGCCTCCCGCCACGCTCGATCCCACACCGCTAGCGCTCGGCGACTCGGCGTTGCTGGCGCTCGCTCCCACAACGGCACCGGTCGTCGTGAGCGCCGACGCTCAGGCGAGCGCGAGCGCGGCGAACGTGCGGGCGTCGAAGACCGAGTACGTCCCCACCATTGCCCTTGGGGCGGGATACAACTGGGCCAACGCGTCCCAGGTGCCCGGTGGACTGCGGGCCGGGTGGATCGTCACAATCGGCACGTCGTTCCCCCTGTTCAACGGTTTCGTGCGTGAGGCGACGATCACGCAGGCGGAAGCCGCGGCCGACGTCGCCATGGCCACCTCCGCCGACGCCAAGCGCCTCGCCCGCGCCGAAGCGCAACGACTGATCGGCAGCCTGCACGTAGCGGAGCACGATATCGCCCTGGCGGGCGAGTCGGTGCGGCTCGCGACCGAGGACCTGCGCGTGATTCTGGCGCGGTATCGCGCCGGGATCGCCACGATCCTCGATGTGCTCACCTCCCAGGCCGCGCTGGTGCAGGCGGAGCTCGATCTCGTGAGCGCGCACTTCAGTTATCAGCTTACCCGGGCCGCGCTCGAGGCGCTGCTCGGACGGGACCTGTGAGGCGGCGGCCATGATGTGGATCGTTCGCATCGCGCTGCGGCGCCCCTATACGTTCGTGTGCGGCGCCATCCTGGTGTTCATCGGTGGCATCGTGGCGATCGCCTCCATGCCGGTGGACATCTTCCCCGCGATCCCGCTCCCGGTAGCCACGGTGATCTGGCAATACCAGGGGATGTCGCCCGAAGAGATGGAGCAGCGCGTCGTCACGATCGTCGAGCGGTCCTACTCGGCGACGGTCAACGACATCGAGCATATCGAGTCGCAGTCGCTGGACGGCGTGGCGGTGATCAAGGTGTTCTTCCAGCCCACCGCGGACGTGGCGACGGGCGTGGCCCAGCTCACCGCAGCGTCCCAGAGCAACACCCGGATTCTGCCGCCGGGAATCACGCCGCCCATCATCCTGCGCTTCAACGCCACCGACGTGCCGATCCTGCAGATCGGCGTGGGCTCGAGCACGATGTCGCAAGCCGACTTGAACGACTACGTGTCCAACTTCGTGCGCACGCCACTCGCGACCGCCCAGGGCTCGACCATACCGTATCCCTACGGCGGCGCGCCCCGGTTGATCAACGTCGACCTCGATTTGGCGCGGTTGTATGCGAAGGGCCTTTCCCCGGCGGACGTGAGCGCCGCCGTCAACGCCCAGAACGTGATCCTCCCAGCGGGGTCGGCGAAGCTGGGAAGCCGGGAGTACAGCGTGCGGCTGAACTCGAGCCCCGACGTCGTCGCGCAGCTCAACGACATGCCGATCAAGCAGGTCAACGGCGCGATGGTGTACATCCGCGACGTCGCGTATGTGCGCGACGGGGCCGGCGTCCAGACCAACATCGTACGCCAGAACGAACAGCACGGCACCTACATGAGCGTGCTCAAGAACGGGAATGCCTCGAGCCTCGCGGTGGTCAACCGGGTCAAGGCACTGCTCGCGGCGCTCAAGCCCGCGCTGCCCCCGTCACTCGACGTGCAGCTGCTCGTGGACCAGTCGCTGTTTGTGCGCGCCTCGATTGCGGGGGTCATCCGCGAGGCGCTCATCGCCGCCTGCCTCACGGCACTGATGATCCTCCTCTTCCTGGGAAGCTGGCGGAGTACGCTCATCATCGCGACGTCCATTCCGCTCGCGGTGCTGTGCTCGATCATCTGCCTCGCGGCGCTGGGACAGACCCTCAACGTGATGACCCTGAGCGGGCTGGCACTCGCCGTGGGCATCCTGGTGGACGACGCGACGGTCGAGATCGAGAACGTGAACCGCAACATGGCGCAAGGGAAAGAGATCCTCCGGGCCATCATGGATGGGGCGGCGCAGATCGCGACGCCGGCATTCGTGTCCACGATCTCCATCTCGATCGTGTTCGTGCCGATGTTCTTCCTCAGCGGGCCGGCGGCCGCGCTGTTCCGGCCGCTGGCGATGGCGGTGGTGTTCGCGGTGCTCGCCTCGTATCTGCTGTCGCGGACGGTGGTGCCGACGATGGCCCGCTACCTCCTCGCGGCCGACGCCCACCGCCGTGCCACCGGCGGGGGCTTGCCACAGGGCCCGATTGAGCGCGTGAGTGGGCGGTTCGAGGCGGGGTTCGAGCGGTTCCGGGCGGCCTATCGCGACCTGCTCGCCTGGGCCCTCGGGCACCGAGGGCTCACCCTCGCCGCCGTTGGCGGCTTTGCCGCCCTCTCCCTGGCCTTGGTCCCATTCATCGGAGAGGACTTTTTCCCGACGACCGACGCCGGCGCCTTCCAGCTCCACCTGCGCGCGCCCGCCGGGATGCGGGTCGAGCAGACGGAGCTCATCGCCGCCGCCGTGGAACGGACCATTCGGCGCGTGATCCCGCCCGCCGAGCTGGGGCTCATTCTCGACAACATCGGGATCAACCGTAACGCGATCAATCTGGCCACCGGCGGCACCGCCACGCTGAACGCAGCGGACGGCGATCTGCTGGTGCAGCTGACACCGAACCGTCGCACCGCGACGGCGGAGTACGTCCGGCGTCTCCGCGCGACGCTCCCGAGCGAGTTCCCCGGCGTCACCTTCTTCTTCCTGCCGGCGGACATCGTGAACCAGGTGCTCAATCTCGGCCTGCCGGCCCCGCTGGACGTCCAAGTGGTCGGCGACGACAAGATGGCCGATTACGGGGTCGCCAGTCGCCTGGCCGCTCAGCTGCGGCGCATCCCCGGCGCGGTTGACGTCCGCGTGCAGCAGGTGGTGAACATGCCCGAGTTTCTGTTCTCGGTGGACCGGGTCCGGGCCCAGCAGATCGGCCTCACCCAGCGCGAGGTGGCGAGCAATCTCCTCATCTCGCTCTCCTCCAGCGGCCAGACCGCGCCCAATTTCTGGCTCAACCCGCAGAACGGCGTGAGCTACAGCGTGGCCGTTCGCACGCCGCTGTCCCAAATCAATTCGCTGGACGCGCTGACCAACACGCCCGTGACGGCACCGGGACTCAGCGCCCCGCAGCTATTCGGCAATCTGGCGACGGCGACCCGCCAGACCACATTCGCCGTGGTGAACCACTACAACACGCAACCGGTGTCCGACGTCTACGCGGCCGTAGACGGCCGGGACCTGGGGGGAGTCGCGGGCGATGTGGATCGGGCCGTCGCGGCGATCGGTCCGTCGCTGCCGAAAGGGACGCACGTCGTGGTGCGCGGCCAGGTCGCGAGCATGCGGTCGTCGTTCGTCGGGCTCGGATTGGGGGTGCTGTTCGCGATGGTGCTCGTCTACCTCCTGCTCGTCATCAACTTTCAGTCGTGGCTCGATCCCCTGGTGATCGTGATGGCGCTACCCGGCGCGCTGTGCGGCATCGTGTGGATGCTGTTTACGACCCAGACCACCTTCAACGTCCCGTCCCTGATGGGGAGCATCATGGCCCTCGGCGTCGCCACCGCGAACAGCGTGCTGCTCATCACCTTTGCGGATGAGCAACGCCGGGAAGGACGCTCTGCCCTCGAGGCGGCCATTGAGGCCGGCTCCGTCCGGTTACGGCCCGTTTGCATGACGGCGCTCGCCATGATCATCGGCATGCTACCGATGGCGCTCGGCCTGGGCGAAGGGGGCGAGCAAAACGCCCCGCTCGGCCGCGCGGTGATCGGAGGGCTGCTCGTCGCCACCTGCTTCACGCTGGTGGTCGTGCCGGTGCTGTACAGCATCCTGCGCGTCGCACCGCCTACACCGCCGATTGTGATCCCGGAGGGACACGCATGAGCGCCGTACCGGAGATTCTGGAGCAGCGCCACCCCAGCGAGGGCAATCACGCACCCGCGCCTGCCTCCCCCCGACGCCGCGGGATCAGAGGGCTCGGCGGCGCGATCGTCGGGGGCGTGTTGGCGGCCATCCTGCTGACGGGCATTGTGCCGCGCGTGGCGCAGCGCCACCGGCTCGCGGCGACAGCGGCCGCGGTCGGTGTCGCCGTGCCCACCGTGAGCGTGACCACGGTACGACGTGACACCAGCCCGTCGAGCGTCAGTCTCCCGGGCGCGCTTACCGCCGTGCAGACCGCCGCCATCTACGCACGGACTCCGGGTTACGTGCGCCGCCGCTACGTCGATATCGGCAGTCGCGTGCGCGCGGGCCAGCTGCTCGCCGACATCGACGCGCCAGACCTCGATCAGCAAGTGGTGCAAGCGCGCGGGGTGGTGGCGCAGACGCGCGCAGCGCTGGAGCTCGCTCAGGCCAACCTGGCGCGCTGGCGGGCGCTCGCCGCCGACAGTGCGGTGACGGCCCAGGAGCTCGACCAGATGCAGGCGGCCTTCGACGAAGCCGTGGCCAACGCGAACAGCGCCGCGGCCGATCTGCGGCGGCTGCTGCAGCTACAGGGCTACGAGCGCGTGGTCGCGCCGTTCGCCGGTGTGATCACGGCGCGCAACGTGGACCCTGGGGCCCTGGTCGGAACGGCGGGCGGCGTGAGCGGGACACTGCCGGCGGGAAGCGGGAGCGCGCCGGGGAGCCTGTTCACGATCGCGCAGACCGACACGCTGAGCGTGTACGTGACCGTGCCCGAGGACTACGCCGCGGCGGTCGCGATCGGAAAAACCGCAGTGGTCACGCTCCCCGCCCTTCCCGGCGACACGCTGCGCGGGCGTGTGGCCCGTACCGCAGGATCGCTCGATGCCACCGCCCGGACACTGCTTACGGAAGTGCGGGTGGCGAATCCCAAGAGTGCGTTCCTGCCGGGGATGTACGCCCAGGTGAAGCTGGCGCTCGGCCCGGGCACGCCGCCGCTGCGCGTGCCCGCCACGGCGCTCGTGATCCGTGACGGCCCGCCCCAGGTCGTGACCGTGGCGCCCGATTCGACGGCGCACTACCAGACGGTCACGGTCGGGCGCGATCTCGGGAGCTGGGTCGAGATCACGGGTGGGCTCGCTGTCGGCAGCGTGGTGGTGATCAATCCGGCCGACGACCTGCAAGATGGAGCCGGCGTACGCGTGGCAAGCGCACGATGAGCGCGAAGCACTTCTTGGCCCTCAGTCTCGCCGCGGCCGTCGTGGGTTGCACGCGCGCGGCGGGCGATTCAGCAGTGCGACGGACTGGCGGCGCCGCGGACGAGCTGTTCATCGCCGCCAGCGGTGCCGCCATGGAGCAGATGATGAAGGCCATGGCAATCCGGCCCTCCGGTGATGTGGACCGTGATTTCGTCGCCCTGATGATCCCGCATCACGAGAGCGCCATCGCGATGGCGAACAGCGAACTCCGTTACGGCAAGAATGAGCAGCTGCGGCGCATGGCGCAGGAGATCGTCGTGACGCAGCAGCAGGAGATCGCGGCGATGCGGCGGGCGCTGCCATGACACGCATCGTCGGCATCACCGCCTTCGTCGCGGCCACAGCCTTCACCGCCGGGCACCACCTGGCGGGCCAGGGAGTTCGCGTCAGTCACAGCGACCGTGTGTATGCAGCGGAGCAGTTCTCGAACACCGTTTCCGTCACCGATCCCGCAGACAACCGGCTCGTCGGCGTGATTCGGCTGGGCGATCCGTCGCCCGGCAATTTCAGCCCCTTGTACCGTGGGCAGGTGCTGGTACATGGCCTGGGGTTCTCGCCCGATCACCGCACCATGGTCGTGGTTTCGATCGGCTCGAATTCCGTGACATTCATCGAGACCGCGACCAATGCCGTAAAGCACATCACGTACCTCGGGCGCTCGCCGCACGAGGCGTTCTTCACCCCGGACGGCTCCGAGGTATGGGTCACGGTGCGCGGCGAGAACTATGTCGCCGTCCTGGACGCTCACACCTACGAAGAGAAGATCCGGATCGTCGTGCCCGGCGGACCGGGCATGCAGATATTCTCCCCCGACGGCCAGTACGGGTACGTCTGCTCCTCCTTCACCCCCGAGACGGTGGTGATCACGGTGAAGGATCATCAGATCGTCGGCCGGATCCCCCAGGAGACTCCGTTCTGCCCCAACATCGCCGTCACTCCGGACGGTGGGCAGGTCTGGCTCACGCTGAAGGACGTCGGCAAGACCATGGTCTTCAGCGGGCGCCCGCCGTTCGCGGTGCTGAAGACGCTTGCGACCGGACCGATCACGAACCACGTGAAGATCGTGCGGACTTCGAGCGGCACGTTCGCGTACGTGACCGTCGGGGGCTTGAACCAGGTCCAGGTCTTCCGCACCGACGATTTCTCCAAGGTGACGACGATCCCGGTTGGGATGCTGCCCCATGGGGTGTGGGACTCGGGCGACGGCAGCCGGGTCTACGTGGGATTGGAGAACGACGACCGACTGATCGCCATCAACACGCTGACCAATCAGGTGGTCGCGACGATTCCGATCGGGCAAGCGCCGCAGGCGGTGATCTACGTGTCCGACGCCGTTCCGACCGGGGCAGGAACAGCTGGTCTCCAACACCTCGGCGTCGCCGGAGCAGCGGCCCACATTACCCTCGCGGCGCCCGGCGGCGGCGAGCCCACGAGCGTAACGCTGTTCGATCAGGGACTCATTCAGGTGTTGCAGGCCGCGGTGACCGGGCTTGAGCCTGGTAAGCCGTATGTGCTCGCGCTGGCGCGACGCCGGGACGGGGGTGGAGGTGGGGGTGGCCCGCTCGAGCCGCTCGCGGCATTCACCACCAACCCAGCGGGAGCGGCCGTCGTCGACGCAATCGGTCCGATCCGGCAGATCGTGCGGGCGTCAAGGCCTGCGGAGCGCCGCTACCTGGTGATCGCGGCCGGCACGCCGGCTCAGCCCGGGCCGGTGGTGCAGATGCAGGTCGACTGACGACCGGGTGCGGTTCGCGGTGGAGACCTTGTCGCGCGCGGCCGGTCAATCGACGGGGCACGCGCGCTCCGAGGGTTGAGAAACGCGAACGCCGGTGCGAAGTTACGACCTCTCTCGGCGCCGTAGCCAAGTGGTAAGGCAGAGGTCTGCAAAACCTCTATTCGTCGGTTCGATTCCGACCGGCGCCTCTTTCGACATGGCTCGCGTACTCATCATCGACGACGACGTCACGCTCCGGCAAGCCCTGACGAAGCACCTGGAGCGCGCCGGCCACGACGTCCGCCAGGCGGCGGACGGCGACGCCGGGATCCGCGCGAACGAGCGGCATGCGGCCGATGTCGTGATCGTGGACATCTTCATGCCCGGGCAGGGTGGACTGCAAACCATCGGCCGGCTGCGCCGCGAGTGGCCGGCGGTGAAGATCGTCGCGATGTCCGGGGTAAAGAGCGCCGGGGCGATCGATGTGGGTGGGCACGCCGTGGCCCTGGGGGCCGATCGCTTCGTCACGAAGCCGTTCGAGGCCGCCACGTTGGTCGAGCTGGTCAGAGTGCTGCTGGGCGACAGAAAAGAAGAGGCCCCTTAAGGCGGGGTGGCGCTCACGCGTCGCGACTTGGCCGGTGCCGCCTGCTTCGCGGCGACGAAGCTCGCGATCTGCCGCAACGTCCGGAAATCGTCGATCTCCAGCTCTTCGAACGACACGTGGATCGAGAACTGCTCTTCCAGCGCCGCCAGCAGCTTGACGAACATGAGGGAGTCGACGATGCCCGCGGCGAACAAATCGACGTCCGCCGCCGGCACTTCGATCTGCAGGCGGTCCGCGAACAGCTGCGTAATTCGCGCCTCGAGGTCACGGACGTCACGCATCCGGCAGCTCCCGATGCTCGGTGGCAAGCAAGTCGTACAGCAGACGGTCGTACGGCCGGCCGTCGATCCAGTGGCAGCGTCGCTGGCGCCCGATGTACTGGAAGCCGAGCTGCTCCAACCCGCGACGGGCCGGAACGTTGATCTCGACGGTCCACGCACCGACCGATTCGAGCCCCAGCTCCGTGAATGCGAGCGTCAGCAGCTTGGACGCCGCGCGGGGTGCGAAGCCGCCGTATCGCTTGCGCCCGAGCACCGCCCACATAGAGGACGCCGTCTTGAAGCGCCGATCCACGTTCGACAGGCCCACCACGCCGATCGGCAAGTCGCTGCCATTGGGCGTGAACACGCGCAGCACGTGCAGGTCGCGCTGCGTCATCACCTTGAGCGAGATCGGCGTCGGGCTCGCGACTCCGTTGCCGAAGTCCAGCCACTTGTAGTTGTCCTGCTGGCTCAGCCAGTTGGCCGCGAGCTCGATCAGCTCGGGGCAGTCCAACGGCAGGAGCTTCATAGCTGTACCAATTTCCCTTCCCGCTCGGGCGGCGCACGAGTCCACCTCCCTACTAAGCACAGTTCGGGCCACGCAGCCTCCCAGCTTCACGGGCGGTCGCGCCGGCCCCGATGCACCTGGCATGTGGCCTCGATGCAACAGGAACTGCGACGCGGGTCGCCCTAACCTGCGTCGCCCTGCGCCTGGCGCCCGCACCGACTTGGAGCATGGTGTCAGAAGCACATCCACCACTCGCCGTCGAGCCGCGACAGAGAGGCGTCGCCGCGGTGGATGGCTGCGGAGAGCTCGGGGCGTTGGGATTGAACCAGCACCCAAGGCGCGTCGCGGGAGACGAGCGCTCCGCGGGTGCCGAGGGCCGACAGGAGGCCCGGTTCGAGCCGACCTTGTAGGCCGACCAGCCCCTGTTCCCACGCGTGGTGAAACAAACACTGGAGCACGTCACCGCCCCGCTCCCGTCGCGCGGCTACTTGGACGACCTGACCAACACCGCCGGCATTGGCGTAGTAGAGATACCACCCGACGAGCGAGTCGTCCGCGCCCCGGACCGCGACGCCGCGCAACTCACCCCGCTGTCTCGTCGCCGCCAACTGATCGAGCAGCCAGCACAGGGATGCCTCGTCGTACCGGGGCTGCAGCGTCACGTGGTCCAGCAGGTCGGGGAGGTGCGCAGTCATGAGCGCGGGGGTGAGCGGCGACTCCCGCAGCCCACGCGCCGGGGGCCACCGGGCGGTGAGGCCGTCGACGGCCCAGGACACCGGTCGCAGCCCCCACGCCAGCGCCGGCGTGTGCAGCCGCCGTGCCACGCGTCCGACGTAAAACCTTCCCGGCCGCAGCGGCTGCGTCCAATGGAGGCTCTGTACGAGGGAGACCGTGCCACCCAGCCCCTCCCACAACCTGCGACTCACGTCGTTTGCGAGATCGGCCAACGACAGGTCCTGTGGACCTGAGAGGAAGGCCTTCACCAGCGCGACGCCGGCAAGGCCGCGAGCGGCCGGGTCAACCATCAGCTGCGTGCCGACGGCGACGCGGATCGGCCGGTTCTGAAACGTGGCCGGGCGCGGCACTACGCCCATGAACCCCACGATCTCCCCGGTGGCGCTCGTATAGACCAGCGACGGAATCGCCTCGTCGCGCCACGGGTTCCGAAAGAAGATCTGCTCGAGATAGGCGCCTAGATCATCGGCGGTCGGACGGTCGCTGTGCCGAAACGTTTTGCGCCGCAAGGATACGATGGCCGGGATGTCGTCGGGCACGAATTGCCGAATGCGACCCATCGCACGGATCAACCCCGGCGCGCGGCGATGAGCGCTGCGATCGTGGCAAGCGAGCGGAAGTGGTCGATCTCGAGATCCTCCATGTCGACGCGGAGGCCGAAGCGCTTTTCGAGCTGCAGCAGCAGCTCCACCACCGCGACGGAATCGAGCCGTCCTGTCGCCAACAGGTCGGTCTCGGGCGTTGGCACGTCGATGTGCAGGTCTTCGGCGAACACGACCGCGAGCTCGGTTGCGAGCGAGGACGTGGCGGGAGGGGACACGGTCATCACTGGACGCCCACCGTCTCGGGGGCGAACAACTCCTTGAGCCTCCGGCGATCGATCTTCCCGTTCGTGGTCTTGGGGAGCTCGGGGAACACGAGCCAACGGGACGGGAGCATGTAGGGCGGCAACGCGCGCGTCAGGCTCTCGCGCAGACCCGTCGGCGTTACCTCGGCTCCGGCGAGCGGTGTGAACGCACAGCAGATAGCCACGCCGTCGAAGTCCTGGCTCGGCACGCCGACCACGGCGCACTCCCGCAGCGTGCCCAGGGCGTGCAGCGCGGCCTCGATCTCACCCAGCTCGACCCGATAGCCGCGCGTCTTGATCTGCGAATCCGCTCGCCCCAGGAACCGCACCAGGCCGTCCGGGCCGAGGGTCGCGAGATCGCCGGTGCGATAGATCCGGTCTTCCGGGTCGGTGCCG
>Ga0134125_10010446_pt1 | contig 10432 bp, 11 predicted proteins | sample KB31751_FD_96464 | JGI IMG/M metagenome (GOLD analysis project Ga0134125, IMG submission 96464) | Terrestrial soil microbial communities with excess Nitrogen fertilizer from Kellogg Biological Station, Michigan, USA - KB3-175-1 | ecosystem: Environmental > Terrestrial > Soil > Unclassified ... | reverse complement strand
GCGTAATCAAATACCTGCTTAAAAAGCGGCGCGGCCACCTGTTCGGTGAAAGTTGTGTCCGGGCGCACTTGTACGAGTACGTTGTCGGCGAAATTGTCGGGTGACACGTGCGTCCCGTGGAAATGAAGGTTAGCAGTGCTCGAAGCATGAAAGCAGTTTGGATATACGTCGCCGCGAGTCTCAGGGTACCACTTGTTATCCGGTGGTGTGATTGCCGCATTGGTGTACATGTCACAACCGGTGCCCATGCCTTGTTCCGCGTTGTCAATAGACAAGCCACTATTGGCAAATTGGCCCGGGGACACATGATTCAGGAACGTTATTTCCACTTTCTCCCCGACCTTGGCGCGCAGCGTGGGACCGGGCAAACAATCTTGGATCCGGCCGGCCGGAGGCCAAACCGTTCCGTCAGCTTGATTGCGGCCTTCGAAATAACGCATCACCGGAAGCCGCTTGCCTGTATAGCCAGGAAGCTTCTTTGGGCTGTTTTTGATCGTCAGGACTGCTCTGAGCTTGCCGCCCTGGCTGCCGATTTCCTGGATCTTCGGAAATGTGTCCGGGGTGCAACTCTCCTGTGCCATCGCGGATTTCGTAAAAGAAGGCAGCAGGCCGGCCAAGGCTACGCCCGATGTTGCCATCAGCATCTGGTTGACGAATTCGCGCCGGCTAAGTCCCTGAGGATTGCTGTTTTTGCGGCCTTTTTCCCGATGCTTTTTCTTCTTCATGTCCGCTCCCTTTTGCTTCGTTTCTTATCGTTTCGCGATAATGATTTGCCCGGTTTCCCCGGCGTGGATGGCACAGACATAATCAATGGGCGGCGAGTCTTGCCCTTTGATCGCATCTCCAAACGCAATGCCCGGGGATGTAAATGGATCCTGTCCTGGAACGGCAGGACCAAGAATATTCACCATCCACGCGTCGGCAGCCTGGCCCTTTTGAGTTATCTGGTGCGCAGCCTGCGTATCATTGTTGACGAACACCACAACATCGGTGCGCCCGATATAAATAGGGTTCGGATTAAAAACCACGTTGCCATTTTGCCGCTCGATTGACACAGTTGCCATAACTTCTGCGCCCTCACTGTGAAATCTTTGAAATTAAGCGGAGCCAATCTACCACAGGGCATGGTAGAACTCACAATAAGTTCGGTTCAGGTAGTGTCCTAGTAGTGTCTTATGATATCTATTCAGATTGGAATTATTTAAGGAAGCTATAGGAACGATAAATAATCCGCAGCTTGCAAGTACTTATCGAGCAGGTCAATGGCCTGATCCAGATTGTGTCCAACCGATAGCCGGCCCACGCGCTGTTTAAGGATTTGTTCGATGCGCTCGTGATACGCCGGGGCCAGAGTTTCTCGGCCTGAGCTTCCAGCCTGCCACAACCCGCCCAACTCCCCTTTCGCAACTGTCTCTAATCTGCTTTCAGCCCGGAGATTCCGCTCAAGGAAGAGAACAATCCCGGCCGGCCCGTGGAGAACCCCGCTGCCGGGACAAATTTGATCGACAGAAACTTCCAGTTTATCTTCACCATTGTCTTCCTCCGCCACCAGGGCAGCAGAATCGAGGTTCAGCTTGGGGAATAACGCGACCGCTGAACGTCGCAGGCGCAACCACCACGGGATTCCCCACCAATCTCCTTTCGGGTCGATCCATACGGTGCTGTCGGCAAGGATGCGCCAGCCGCGCTCCACAGCTGCCAGGGCCAGAACGCTCTTGCCGGAGCCGCGCGGCCCCCGAATCAGAACCGTGCGACCGTTCCTCTCCAGCCCGGTAGCATGGATGCCGGCAAATCCGCGAGCCATCAGCAGCACCGCCAAAGCAAATTGTAAGTAATGGTGGCGTAACACAGCTTCATGACGGAGCAGTTCCAGCGGAAAACATCCGTGGACCGTGCCCGCTGCTGGATTGGCGCGGATGACTTGCTCATCACCGACCCAGGCACACGCCCATTCGTTTTCAAATTTAAAAGTTGGACGAGTGGTAAGGTTGGCTCGCTGTGAAACTCGAAGGCTGAAATGAAGGTCAGCGGCCCTTTGTCGATCCTCCGGACCAAAGCGACCAAACATGTCCGTGCAGACTTTGAGAAGCGTCGCATTTTCGGTTTCGACGCACAGATTCAATCCCATGGGGTGAAACCATTTGGTGGAGCCTTGCGTCACGGGGCGATCCAGCCGTTCCAATGCGGTCCAATCCAGCCCTGCTCCGTGATCTCCTGCATGCTTTCAGGATCGAGTCTGTTCAACTCGCGCCAATTCACCTTGCCGTGACCGTAGACATTAAGGTAAGGAACCGGCGCCTGTTCTTGAACTGCGGCGCCCAGGATCAGCTTGCCGTCGTGCAGATGCTCTTGCTTTCCCAGCCGTTCGAAATCCCACGGACTTCGGTCCGGCTTGAGCATGGTGTCCAGATATTCGCGTCGCCAGATCGCCGCCTGCAGCGAGGAGCGAAATGGGGCATCTTGCGCGCTCACAACGATCTTCAACTGCTCGTACTCCGCATAAGGCGAATGCGCAAAATAAGAGCGGTCCAGCGTGAGATCAACTTTCATCACACTATCGTTGTGCATCTGCTGCTCGAGAACTCTGACCTGCTGGAGGTTTACCTGGCGATGAATGAAGTAATCAATCTGAAACAGGGCGAAATAGGGATCGGGGCTGTGCGCCAGCCAGTGTTTGAGGCTGTCGCTCCAGCGTGGCGTGGGATACAATTCGCCGAAATGCCGGCCGCGGCGCCCTTCTGACCACTCAACGATTTCATTGCCAAACTCGCCCGCCGCGCCTAGCGATTCAAAGCGGAAATTTTGCGGCATTTCGAAACCAGGGGCGGTATAGCCAAGGATGGTGACAGATTGATCAGCAGACCAGAACTTGTTGAACAAGTGTGCGAACGCCGGAATCAGCGGGTTGTACCAATCCGAGGTGGTGACGTAAACGTTCATCGCGGCCGGCCTGTTACAACGAATCCCGCTGGGGCTGCCGAAGAGGAATAAATCTACGCGCCAACTCCAGTTCCCAGGCATTGCCATAGCGGTTGCTCCGATAACGCCAACTGGCCAAAGTCTTCAATAAGGTCTTGCCCCACTTTGGAGTGGCATAGTCTTGCACTGTGGGAAATCTGCAGGCAAGCACGCGTGCAAAGTCCCTCACACGGCGTCGCATCTTCGCCGATAGCCAGGGCGCATCCTGGTGGCAAACGTAGTTCAGCCACCGTGGCTGCGTCCATTCCTCCGGAGTCGTGGGCAGTTCCGGACCGCCCGGGCCATAAGTGGCCATCACGGGAAGCGTGCCTTTCTTTGCGGCCCCATCACGCTGAGGAGTTGGGCTGTAAAAGTACAGGATGATTTCGCAATCCGGATTAATTCCCTTAAGTCTCTTGATGAATTGGAAAGTATTCTCGATCTCGCCCTCCGGATCCTCAGGACCACCCAGGACAAATGAGAACTCCGGAACCACGCCGTATTGGCGGCAGAGGCGCGCCACCTCGATGGTATGCTCGGCTCGGGTTCCCTTTTTCATCTGTCGAAGAATGCTATCGCTGGCAGCTTCGGCGCCAATATAGGCCATCCTCAGATGCGCAGCCCGCAGGCGCTCCCATGTCAGGGATGAGAACCTGGCCAGCGTATCCGCGCGCGCATAACACCACCACGGAAGGTTGAAGCGCGAAAGTACTTCCAGCGGCGCTTGACTGCTCTCCTCGTTGTCGAAAAAGTTATGGTCGTAGAACTGTATCGCATTGGCGCCGTAGGTTCCGGAAAGCGTGCTGAGGGCCAATTCCAGCCTTGCGCTCGATCCTAAGCGGCTATAGCCATCAAACATCGAAACCACGCCGCAGAAATTGCAATGATACCGGCACCCAAGCGCCGCTTGATGCACGGCAGTCCGCGATCCCATGAAACTCGGGCGCAGATAGCGCCCAACATCACCAATTCGCTCGTATGGCAGCGGCGGATGTTCATCCGGCGGAACAAATCCCCGATTGGGATTGTGGACTGCCTGTCCAGCTTGTTTCCAGGTAATTCCCGCCATTCCCTGCAAAGCATCGGGGTGAGTAGCGCTCGAATTGCTAATGCCTTGCGGAGGACCTGCATCGGGAAGCCGCTCCAGCAGCTCGACAATCGTACGCTCGCCTTCACCCCGGACAAGGTAATCGACATATGGCGCATTGAGCGCTGAGTCCGGATACAGGGTTGGAAAGTAACCACCCCACGCGATTGGAACTGATGGGCATGCCGCCCGTACTGCTGCCGAAATTTCGATGGCCGGAGCAACCTGGGGTCCGGGCATTACCGTTACGCCGACGAGGGCGCAGTCCTTCTGCTGTGCAGCCGTTACCGCGTGGTTCACGGCATCCGAATCCAGATTTCCATCAATGATCTCGTAATCGTAGCGGCCTTCGAGCACTGCGCCAATCGCCAACACCGAAAGGGGCAGCCGCACGCTCTTAGGCCGGCACATTCGCGGATTGATCAGCACCACACTTCGCCGCGTCATGCCGGGCCTCTCGGCGGTGCGGCCGGTCGCGCCGCATAAATTGTCATAATTTCGTTCCCGAAATTGCGTTGCCCGGCAACAGTGAGCGAAAATCCATTTGCCTGCAGCGCCGCGACCAGCGATCCACAGTCACCATCGGTCGAAAGTAATATCAAGGCTTGCCCCTGATCGGTCAGGATATCTGCAAGATTGGCAGCGAATCGTTCCATGATGTCGCGGCTCCGCCAACTCATATCGAAAAGGCTTTTCGGTTCTCCGCGAAAGAAAGGAGGATTGAACATGATGAGATCGAAGCGTTGGCCACGCACCTGGTCAAATAAGTCCCCTTGCCGCACATCCACCTGCAAATCCACGGCATTAAGGAGGCAATTGATTTTGGCGCAACGCACCGCCTCAGGATTGATATCCACGGCGATCACATGATAACCCTGCCTGGCGGCGAAAATTGCACAGATACCCGACCCGGTACCCACGTCCAGCGCCTGGCCTTCCCCATGCGGCAGGCTGGCGATGATCTCGGCGAAATATTTTCCACTTCGGAAAACCACGGGATTCAGAACATCAGGCCACACCAGCAACGGCACGCCCCGCACCGATTCCAGCACGTGCTTACGCACCCGGGGCAGCAGAAACGGCTTCTTCATGTAAAGCCACAGCAGTGTAACAGCCCGCAACCATGGATTCGTCCGTGGTTCTGCGATGGCCCATCTCGAAATCACAATCATTCCTGCTTTCGTGATCTAGTTTCGCACAAAGCGTTTGACTTTTCTGGCTGACCGCCAAAGTAGCCAGAGGAAACAAAGCCTGTATCGCTGCCGTTTGGGCGATGCCCAGAGGGATCGCTTAAGGAGTGATGAAGCAGCCAGGGAGAAACCGTAAGGCTGGGCATTCGGAAATAGATGATTGTGCACTCTCCGCAAGGTGAGATTGCTGCTCCACCCGCGCCAGAAATAGCGCCCCTTCCCTGCCATTTCCGCCAGCTTACGCTCGCCCACAGTAGCTGCGCCGCGGCGCGTGAGCGTCACGCCAAAAAAACGAACAATTTCTCCGCTGCGATCCATGTGATGGAAGTTGATCTTATAGCCGGCTTCCACAACCGCCAGCGACAGCACATCGCCGGTATCGTACCACTCCCAATCGAAGATGGGGAGGTTTGGGTCTGGATTCTTAGCGCGGGGAAAGAAGCCATCCGGCAGCGTCTTCATGACCTCGCGGTAGATTTCCGGCTTCAACACCACTGAGTATGTCCCATGGCTCTTCTTCCGCGACCGCGAGACGCAGGAGACCGCCGCTACCTTGGGATCCTTGAGCTCGTTCTGCACGCGCGGCCAAACTCCGCGTGAGACCCAAAAGACATCGGTGTCGATGATTGCCAGATATCGGGTCTGGCAACGCTGGACTGCTTCGTTGTAGGCATCATGAAACTCACGGCAGGTTGAAGTGCGATGCAAGATCGTCGCGCCGGGAAAATCCTGCGGATCCAGTTGCGGACCATCCGAATCGTGAAAGATTTCGAAGCGCGCCAAACCGCCGGGGAAAGCGCGGCTGACGCATTGAAACCAGATCCGCGCCACGTCAGCAAAGACCGTAGAGGTAAAAACGGTGAGTAACGGCTCAACTGGCATTGGCTGCTCTCCAGCAATCGGGGGTGAGAACCGGACGTGGCGCACGGACGCCAAGATAGCGCGCCAAACGTTCCGCGCTGCGGTCCGATCTCGCGAAATACTCCGACAAGGCTGCGCGCAATTCCGGTCGCTCGATTCGCGCCAGGACACGCCGAAGGGCCTCGGCCGTCAGGCTGCCGCCAAGTTCGCCGCCATCGGCGTCCGGCGCAAACGGGCCTTCAAAAACTGCACGATATAACCAGCCGAGCAGGACGTTATCGTACGCTCCCATAGCGAAATAGCGCTTGTTGGCAATCAAGGTTTCGAATGCCTCTTCGCCAATCACCCCGGCGAACGTCTCCCGAGAAACTCGAATCACCGTGGTACCGTGAAAATCGGAAATGCGTTGCGGAGCTTCGTCGTTGAAGTCCAGGATGCGCTTGCCCGCCTTTTCCAACATCAGCGCTGCACGCTCGCCTGGGCCACGATTAAGGGAGTCGGGCCATTTCTGCAAATCCTCGTAGGACGCCATCATGGCTCGATCGGGCAAGGCACGAAAGTACTTGGCGCGGCATAATAAAGCAAAAACGCCCGGCAGCTTGCCGCGCCGCAAATAGGACAACGCGGCGACGTCAGGATTGTCGAAATGGCGGGTAAAACTCGCCGCCCAGGTTCCGTTCAGGACAAATACGTCGGCATCCAGGAAGAATATAAAATCGCAATCGGTCTGCAGGGCCGCGTCGTAAAATTCGACAAAATCGCGCGCCCCGGGGCCTGGATCCTGAAACGATGTTTGCGGGAAGTCGCTTTGAGCAAAGCGGTCTTGATTCGCGTCCCGGAAAATGACTACTCTTACCTTCCAACCGAGGCTACGGAAGGCTGGAACCAATTCCGTGTGCACTATGCGATGCCAGATTCGTGCCAGGTCCGCGTAGCGATGCGGACCAGTGATCATCAGTCGTGGGGCGTTCACGCGAAAGGAGGGTGATCGGTGCGGGGATGATAGCGCCCGTTCCGGTCGAAGCCACACTCCCAAACTCCCCCAAGCCACTCGCCTTCCCAGAAGACGCCACCCCAGAAACTTCCATCGCGGAACTGCCCGCCTCGAAAAATGCCGCCCATCATAATCCCCGATTCAAAAACGCCACCGTGCCATTCGCATTCCATAAGCACAGCGCCGCGGTTGACGGTTTCCGGGCCGAATGTTTCTTTCTGAAAAAATTGACCTGAGCCCAACACTCGCAGAGATATCTCCTTGCTTTCAAACTCGCTAAAAACTACCATCGCTGCACGCGACCTGTCAATCAAATGGATCATAGTTCAATCATAGTTTTCTGCTGCCCTAATATCCGCTCTTCAGCGAATCTGCGGGCTGATTCCGGTTTCCGGAAGTCGGCCGGACGCATGAGAAAGGGCGATTTCCATCGCTGCATAGATTCTGAATAGATAGAGCGTCTGGTAAACCACTCGCGTGTTCTTATTCACTTGATATACGAATAGCTACTTAGATGATGCTGCCGGTGGCGTTGCTTGCCTCGACATAGTCCACGATAGATACTGACGGTACGAACTGAAGGCATGAAACATCTGGTTCCGGCAGGCCCCCTCAGGCGCGTCCTGGAGGGTTTTGGTCAGGAAGAGCACGTGAGATCCCACGTCGTGAAATTGCTCGACGCTCACCTCGCGGACCTTCAAGGCTGCTTCTGCCACCGGAAGCTTGAACAGCTCTGAGCGTACCGTTGGGAATGGTAGAGAAGCCCAGTCAATGGTCTCTTTCCGGTGGTGCTTGCCTAGTTCATAGGCGTATTCTTTGTAAGCGAATGGCACGCTGGCCAAAGCTATTTTTCGCGACTCTTGCATCAGCTTAATAGCTGGATTCGTGCGCCTCAGCGCCATGGAGAACCACGGCGAATCTGTTGGTCCAATCAAATCCATCGGGAACATGTTGGACGCCCCGTTATGTTCCACCGTCACCAGGACAACGGGTCGCGGACATATATAGAAGACCCAATTACAACGCAAATCGGACCGCGTCATCTGGAAATTGTAGGGATTCCGCTTTCGGCCGCGGTACACGCGCCACGCCGTGTGGAGATCATACCAACCAAGAACCGGCGCCGGCGAACAGAAGTTCTCACACGCCGGCGTTTCGAAGAGGCAGAATGAATAGTCTCCCACGGATATGGTTCGCGCCCATTGCAGCGTAATTGTTCCGAGAAGGCACTGGTGTCCTCCGGTCTTGCGCATGGACAGACGCAGAATCTTGCCGGACAGACGCTCGACGTGGTTGACAGGCAACATCACGCCGATGGTGAATGGACGGAGCGCGGCCACGACGTTGTTTCGCGTGACGTCCAGAGATTCGCCGTCATGCTCAAGCGAGACGCTTATCTCACTTTGTGGGTCCTCCAGTGCCAGAGGACCGTACAGAGGGATGTTCAACAGGGTTTTCAGGGCCTCTTGCCATTGAACCAGGGGCGCCATCACCCATCTCTCCGCAAAACGAGGAATACGAATTGTCCGAGCAGCTTGTAGGCGGGAGTTCTCCATATCAAACGCGACAATGGTCCGACATGCAGTTCCTCCTCCTCCCACCATAAGGGTTGCTTTTGCGGCGCAAGGATATCGCCTCGCACCAGATTTCCGGCATGGGCGCGAGCGACCAGGCGAAAGCCTCGGGCGGAGCGCAGCAGCTTGGACTCGAAATGCAGATAAATCGAGTAGGGCTGCGGGATGTACAGCCGCGGTCCAACGGGATTCTTGAATGCATCGCGCCACCAGCCACGATCCTTGATTCTCGGCCAATGAATCGCATTCAAAATACACAGAATCAACCACCCGGGCGGTAGCAGTTCCGCGGCCAAAATCCCGAATAGAGGTTCGGTGGCGCGGACCAGATTCAGAACCGCAAAATTCGCAACGACGGCGCTGAAACGAGGCAATCCTGCAACTTCCTTCAGGAAGGCCGGATATTCCAGGGAAATCGGTGTGATTGTACCGGTAGCGATTTCCGCCGTCGCACGTTGTTTCAATCTGGCGATCATTCCCGGAGAATTGTCGTATGCCAACACGCGATATCCTTGTTGGGCGTAATAAAGCGCGTCCAAGCCTGTTCCACACCCAAAATCCAGCAGAGTACTTCCTGGAGAAATATGTCGTGTGACCAACTCGCGAAAAGTCCTGCGAGCTAAAAGATCTTGGGAGTTGCGTGTTATCAGTTGGTCGTACTCATGGGCAAGACTGTCATGATTGGCAACGGTCCGGGCATAATCTGAGTCCGCCTTGTCTCCCAATTTATGATGACTCATAGGATCCATAATATTTACATAAGAGTACCAGCGATTTGGTCTTATAGAGGGCCGCTGGCTGGGTCGCCGGGTTACAACGTACCGAACGATAAGTTCCGACATTTTCCTAAACATTCTGAAGTGATTCTACGAAACGAAAGATCGCAGCAAGTTCATGTGCGCTAATGAACAGTATTACTTGTTCTGGGACGACAGTCACACGAGTTGGACTACCGCAGACGGAGAAAGCTTCATTAACGGACTGATAAGGCTGTGGAATGATTGGTAGCGGAACTTTGCCAAATTTTTGGATTGCAAATACCAGAGGCTCTAGAGTTGCACACCATTTCAACAGCCGAGCCAAAGTGAGTTTGTACTTGGCGCGAGTGGCTTCGGCACGATGGACTTCTTTCAGAAATTGGTCAACTGCAGTTGCAATTTCGATTTGCGACTTGTCCACCGACGACTGCGCTTCAAGTCGGCGCTGCAATTGCCTGATCGGATCGAAAGCATCGCGGACCTCGCACGCTTTTTGTTCAGCTTTTTCCCAGCTACGAGTTTTGGCGTTGACCAATTTGTATTTTCCGTCCCGATAGATGTACAGCCACTTCATGCAATTGCATCTTGCCCAGTCTGACCGCTCTCGCTTTGAGCAGCCGCGATTGTGGCGCGTGTAGATCTTTATAGTGGTCACGCTGCTCCCGGCTTCCGATGGTTCCGCCTGAAGCGCCGGAGAGCTGTGAAGGTCGGTGCTGATTTCGGTTGCAAGCATACGGGCATTACCTTCCGCGATTTTTCGCAATCTAGCATCAGCCGGAGACTCGCTCAAACGGCCGCGCTAGAAAGGCGAAAAGCGCCTAAACAGGCGATTTTTTCTTACATTTTTTGGTTGTCGGGGAAAGGCTTGCAGAATCGGATACTTAGAATTGGTTGCGGGGGGTGGATTTGAACCACCGACCTTTGGGTTATGAGCCCAACGAGCTACCAGGCTGCTCCACCCCGCAAATCCAATATAACAGCGCGTTTACACGCGGTCAAACGCGAGATGG
>Ga0134125_10010443_pt1 | contig 10432 bp, 10 predicted proteins | sample KB31751_FD_96464 | JGI IMG/M metagenome (GOLD analysis project Ga0134125, IMG submission 96464) | Terrestrial soil microbial communities with excess Nitrogen fertilizer from Kellogg Biological Station, Michigan, USA - KB3-175-1 | ecosystem: Environmental > Terrestrial > Soil > Unclassified ... | reverse complement strand
TTCGGCCGGCCGCTCGCCGCCAACCAGCTCGTGCAGAAGAAGCTCGCCGACATGCAGACCGAGATCGCGCTGGGGCTGGCCGGCGCGCTGCGCCTCGGCCGCATGATCGAGCAGGGCAAGGCCGCGCCGCCGTCGATCTCGCTGATGAAGCGCAACAATTGCGGCAAGGCGCTCGACATCGCCCGCGTCGCCCGCGACATGCACGGCGGCAACGGCATCTCGGAGGAGTATCACGTCATTCGCGTGGCGCAGAACCTCGAGACCGTGAACACCTACGAGGGCACGCACGACATCCACGCGCTGATCCTCGGCCGCGCGCAAACCGGCATCCAGGCGTTCATGTGAAGACGTCGCGGTACAGACTCTCCCGTCGTCCTGAGGAGCGCGCCGAAGGCGCGCCTCGAAGGACCTCAGAGTCAGAGACCCTTCGAGGCTCGCATGCTTGCGCATGCGAGCACCTCAGGGTGACGGGATAGGCGAATGGACCTCCACCTCGTCGCCATGCTCGCCGGCGTCGGCGTGCTCGCCGGCATGATCGCCTCGATCGTCGGCGGCGCCGCGGTGGTGGTCTATCCGGCGCTGATCGCATCCGGTCTGCCGCCGCAACTCGCCGCCGCCTCCAACATGGTGGCGCTGATGCCGGCGACCATGCTCGCCGCGCTGTCCGACCGCTCGCAATTGCCGCCGTTCAACCGCGCCTTCGTCGAACTCGTGTTCGCGTCGATCGTCGGCGCCGGCGCGGGCGCCATTCTCCTGATGATCACGCCCGGCCGCGTGTTCGAGATCATCGTGCCGATCCTGCTCGGCTTCGCCACCGTGCTGTTCGCGTTTGCCGATCGCATCGGCCATCGCATTCGCCAGCGCGCGGCGCACAGGGGCCGCGAGGTGAAATTCGACGTCTCGAGCCTGAAGGTGCTGCTGCCGGTGTCGTTCTACGGCGGTTATTTCGGCGCCGGCGTCGGCGTCCTGCTGCTCGCGGTGTTCTCGATCGCCACCGGCGGCGATTATCGCTCCGCCAATGTGGCGAAGAATTTCGTCTCCAGCCTCAACGGCTTCGTCGCCTCGATGATCTTCATCGCCAGGGGTGCCGTCGCCTGGCCGCAGACCCTGTCGCTGATGGCCGGCATGGTCGCCGGCGGTCTCGCGGGGGCTTACGTCGCGCGCGTCATCCCGGCAAAGGTCGCGCGCGGCCTCATCGTGCTGGTCGGCGCCGCGCTGACGATCGTCTTCGCCAAATTGTACTGGTTCGATGCGTGAGGACTCAGCGCGCTTCGGCCTGCACCTGCCGCGCCAGCGCGACCAGGCGCTTCGTCATCGCGCTGTTCGCTTCGTTCAGCGGGTCGATGACGGTGAAATGGTTGCCCGGCGGCGCTTCGTACCGCGTCGCCGCCATGCCCTGACGCCATGCCTCGGCAATGGTCTTGCTCTGGCGCAGGAATTCGCTGGATTCCTCCGCGCCGACCACCGCATCGAGGATGCGGCCGGGCGGCACCTGCCAGTAGAGCGGCGAGGCTTCATGCGCCGTCTTCTCGGTCAGCTTGAGGTCCTGGTTGACCGAGATCTTGGCGAGCGGCGCGAGATCGAACACGCCGGAGATCGCGTAGCCCGCGGGCACGAGATCGTGCGGCGCATCGGGCGCGATCGTGGTCCAGTCGGTCGCCGTCAGGCACGCGGTCAGATGGCCGCCGGCGGAATGGCCGTAGACCACGAAGCGCTTCTTGTATTTGCGCCACAGGAACAGGCCGGCCGCCCGCATCTGTTGGATGATCGTCGCGATCGAGACGTCCGGGCACAGGTCGTAACCGGCGACGGCGACCGTGACGCCGTTGGCGTTCGGACCCTTGGCCATCTGGCTGAAGCTGGAGGGATGCAGCGAACGCCACCAGCCGCCGTGAATGAACAACGCCAAGGGCGTGTCGGGCCCGTCATTGGCGGCGGGGAAGATGTCCAGCGTCTGCCGTTCCGAGAGCCCGTATTTCAGGCCGAGCTCGGCCTTGGGCGAGGCCTGGCGGTGGTCGGCGCCCTCGCGCTCCCAGCGCACGAAGATCTCGGCATGCTCCGGCACGCGGGCCCGGTTATTGTATTCGGCCTCGTAATCGACGCTCATGAAATATGTTCCGCTGTCATGGCCGGGCTTGTCCCGGCCATCCCGATCAGAATGGCACGATTTTGCTATCCTAAGCGGGGTCACCGGCACAAGGCCGGTGACGACAAGCTGAACTGCCGCTATGTGTGGCCGGCATGAAGGTCGACGGCAAACCAATGCGCACGATCTGGGTCGAGGCCGATGGCGCCGCCTGCGGCATCATCGATCAGACGCGTCTGCCGCACCGGTTCGAGACGCTGCGCCTATCGACCGTGGAGGAGGCGGCCCACGCCATCCGGTCGATGCAGGTGCGCGGCGCGCCGCTGATCGGCGCCACCGCCGCCTACGCCATGTGGCTCGCCATGCGCGCGGACGCTTCCGACGAGGCGATGGAGCGCGCCTATGCGCTGCTCATCGCCACGCGGCCGACCGCGATCAATCTGAAATGGGCGCTGGACGAGATGACCGCGGCCCTGCGCAACCGGCCGCGTGGCGAACGCGCCGCCGCGGCGCTCAAGCGCGCGCAGGAAATCGCCGACGAGGACGTCGCAATCAACCGGGCGATCGGCCGCAATGGGCTCAAGTTGATCGAAGACATCGCGGCGAAGAAGAAGACCGGCGAGCGTGTCAACGTGCTCACGCATTGCAACGCCGGCTGGCTCGCCACCGTCGACTGGGGCACCGCGACCGCGGCAATCTACACGGCGCACGACAAGGGGCTGCCCATCCACGTCTTCGCCGACGAGACGCGGCCGCGCAATCAGGGTGCGGCGCTCACCGCCTGGGAGCTCAACCATCACGGCGTGCCGCACACAGTCATCCCCGACAATACCGGCGGCCACCTGATGCAGCACGGCATGGTCGATCTCGTCATCGTCGGCACCGACCGCACCACCGCGAACGGCGATGTCTGCAACAAGATCGGCACTTATTTGAAAGCGCTTGCCGCGCGCGACAACAACGTGCCGTTCTACGTCGCGGCGCCGTCGCCGAGCATCGACTTCACCGTCAAGGACGGCGTCGCCGAAATTCCGATCGAGCAGCGTGGGCCGGAAGAGGTCTCGCACATCGCGGGCAAGACCGCCGAGGGCCGCATCGAGATGGTGCAATTGACGCCGGACGGCTCGCCCGTGGCCAATTACGCCTTCGACGTCACACCGGCGCGGCTCGTCACCGGCCTCATCACCGAGCGCGGCGTGCTCGGCGCCAATCGCGCGGCGCTGGCGAAGGCGTTCCCGGAGCGCGCCTCATGAGCATGCCCGCGCTCATCGTGCCGGTCGACGGCCGCCAGTCGGAGACGGCGCTCGCGGTCGCGCGCGGCACGGCGCGGCTCCTGCATGCGCATGGTTTTTCGGTGGTGAGCGAACTGCCCCTGCCGTCCGGCCGCCGCGCCGATCTCGTCGCGCTCGATGCTGCCGGCACGGTGTGGATCGTCGAGATCAAGTCCTCGGTCGCCGATTTCCGCGCCGACCAGAAATGGCAGGACTACCGGATGCATTGCGACCGGCTGTTCTTCGCCACGTCGCTGGAGGTGCCGTGCGAGATCTTCCCGCCGGACACCGGGCTTATCGTGGCCGACGCCTTCGGCGCCGAGTTCAAATGCGAAGCGCCCGAGCACAAATTGCCGGCCGCGACCCGCAAGACGATGATGCTGTTGTTCGGCCGCGCCGCGGCGCTGCGATTGCAGTCGCTGATCGACCCGACCGGGCCTTACGGCGATATCGATTAGCTACTTCGGCGCGCGCTTGGCCAAAATCCGCTGCAAGGTGCGGCGGTGCATGTTGAGCCGGCGCGCGGTCTCCGAGACGTTGCGGCCGCACAATTCGTAGATGCGCTGAATGTGCTCCCAGCGCACGCGGTCGGCCGACATCGGATTTTCCGGCGGTTCGATCTTGGTGTTGTCCTGCGCAAGCAGCGCGGCAACGACGTCGTCCGCGTCACACGGCTTGGCGAGATAATCGACGGCGCCGAGCTTCACAGCGGTCACCGCGGTGGCGATGTTGCCGTAGCCCGTGAGGATGATGCCGCGCGCTTCGGGGCGGCGGCGCTTGAGCGCCGAGATGACGTCGAGGCCGGTGCCGTCGCCGAGGCGCATGTCGACCACGGCGAAGGCCGGCGCGGCCTGCTCGACATGCGACAGGCCGTCGGCGACGGTTTCCGCGGTGGTGACGGCAAAGCCGCGGCTCTCCAGCGCCTTGCCGAGCCGTTGCAGGAACGAGCGGTCGTCCTCGACGACGAGCACGGAGCGCTCGTTCGGGATCGTCTCGTTGCCCATTTCGACCGTGTCGCTGGCCATATCCATAATGCAGCCTCGTTCTGTGCTAATGCGCGATATTTACCGGCACTCTAGCGCAAATAGTGGCGGCGGGGCGCGGCATCAAGCCGCGGCCTGCCCCAGCGGCCGCTCGAAATCGCTGCGGTTCCAGCGCACGAACACCGCCGCGCCGTGCTCGGGCAGCTTGCGGTTCGAGAAGGACAGGGTCGCGCCCGAGCGTTCCAGCAGCGTCTTGGCGATGAAGAAGCCCAGCCCCAGCCCGCTCGGCTCGTCCTTGTCGAGGGCGGGCCGGCTGGTGACGTATGGCTCGCCGACGCGGGCGATGATCTCGGGCGCGAAGCCGGGGCCGTCGTCGGTGATCGAGATGCCGACCGTCTCCTCGATCCAGCTTGCCGCGACGGTGACGCGCTCGGCGGCGAAGTCGACGGCGTTCTCCATGAGATTGCCGAGGCCGTAGAGCACGGCCGGATTGCGCGCCACGATCGGCTCGGGACTTTCGTCGCCGGCCATGCGCACGTCGATGGCGACGCCGAAATTGCGGTAGGGTGCGGCGATTTCCTCAATCAGCGCTGCGAGCGGCATGCGGTCGAACGGCTCGGTGCTCGACGAGAGCTGCGTGATCTTGGAGAGGATGTCGCGGCAGCGCTTGGCCTGCTCGCGCAGCAGGCGCACGTCGTCGCCGTGCGGCGCTTCGGCGGGGATCGCGTTTTCCAGCTCCTTGGCGATGACCGATATGGTCGACAGCGGCGTGCCGAGCTCGTGCGCGGCGGCGGCGGCGAGGCCGTCCAGCGCCGAGAGATGCTGCTCGCGCGCGAGCACCAGCTCGGTGGCCGCGAGCGCATCGGACAATTGCCGCGACTCCTCGGTGATCTGCCACGCATAGACGCCGATGAAGCCGATGGCGAGCAGGATCGACAGCCACACGCCGAACATGAAGATCGGCGGCAATATCAGCGGATCGTCCGGATCCCACGGCAACGGATAGTGCGTGAACACCAGGACGGTGGCGCAGGCAATGGCGAAGACGCCGAGTATGACCGTGAAGCGCGGCGGCAGCGCCGTGGCCGACAGCAGCACCGGCGCAAGGAACAGGAACGCGAACGGGTTTTGCAGGCCGCCGGTGAGATAGAGAAGGACCGCAAGCTCGGCAACGTCGAAGGCGAGCAGCCATGCGGCGCGGTCGGGCTCCAGCCGCTGCGTCATGTGGAAGCGCAGGCGCAATGCGACGTTGAGCCAGGCCGACAGCGCGATCACGGCGAGGCAGGCCCAGAGCGGCAGCTCGAACTCAAGGCCGAAATAGACGACCAGCACGGCGGTGGTCTGGCCGATCACCGCGAGCCAGCGCAGCCGCACCAACGTGTCGAGGCGCACGTTGCGGCGCGGGTGATTGTGGGCGAGGTCGAGCGCGGACATGGGGTTCATCCTACCGGGTCGCGCCTGAGGCACCAATCGGCGCGGGCAGGGGCAAAACGGCGCGGCGCGGGGCTTTCTTCCGCTGCGCGGGGCTTGCCTTCGCCGGGGCCTGTGGTCACATCAGCCGGCCGACCGGATCGCACATGCCCGCAAGCCCCGCCGCCATCGAAGTCGACCGCCTCGTCAAGCGCTACAAGACCGCCACCGCGGTGGACGGCATCTCGTTTGCTCTGCCGCGCGGCTCGATCACCGGCCTGCTCGGCGGTAACGGCGCCGGCAAGACGACCACCATCGCCATGATCATGGGGCTGGTGACGCCGACCTCCGGAACGGTGAGCGTCCTTGGCGCGCGCATGCCGGATGAGCGCTACGACGTGCTCGGCCGGATGAATTTCGAAAGTCCGTATGTCGATCTGCCGATGCGGCTCACCGTGCGGCAGAACCTGTCGGTGTTCGCACAATTGTACGCGGTCGACGATATCGCCGGCCGCATCGCCGAGATCGCCGCGGATCTCGATCTCGTCGATCTGCTCGATCGTCCGACCGGGAAGCTCTCCGCCGGGCAGAAGACGCGCGTGTCCCTTGCCAAGGCGCTGCTCAACCGGCCCGATGTGCTGCTGCTCGACGAGCCGACCGCCTCGCTCGATCCCGACACCGCCGATTGGGTGCGCGGCCGGCTGGAGCATTTCCGCGACGCCTGCGGCGCCACGGTGCTGCTCGCCTCGCACAACATGATGGAGGTCGAGCGTCTGTGCGAGCGTGTCATCATCATGAAGCGCGGCCGCATCGAGGACGACGACACGCCGGCGCGTCTGCTCGAGCGCTACGGACGTGGCACGCTCGAGGAGGTGTTCCTCGACGTCGCCCGCGGCCGCGGCCATGCGGCGGAAGCGGCGCGATGAAGAACCTTCTGTCGTCCCAGGCGATTCGCTCACTGCGACTGCAGCGCACATTATTGTGCCCTCTCCCCTTGTGGGAGAGGGCGGCCGCAGCACCTGACCGCAAAAGAATGGGTGAGGGGGCTGTCCCCCTCACCCAGCCGAGCGCGTTGAACCGCGCTCAATGCCCTCTCCCACGAGGGGAGAGGGCACAGCGACATGCGGCGGTGAGCGCATGACCTCCGCCTCCCTCACCCGCATCGGCGCCATGGTCCGCCGCTACTGGTACCTGCTGCGCTCGTCCTGGCCGCGCATCCTCGACCTCATCTACTGGCCGACGGTGCAGATGCTGATGTGGGGTTTTCTCCAGACCTACGTCGCGTCGAATGCCGGGTTCTTCGCGCGCGCAGGCGGCGTGTTCATCGGCTCCGTGCTGCTCTGGGACATCCTCTTTCGCGGCCAGCTCGGATTTTCAATTTCATTTTTGGAGGAGATGTACGCTCGCAACCTCGGCAACCTTATGATCTCGCCGCTGCGTCCGGTCGAATTCGTTCTCTCTCTGATGATCATGAGCCTGGTGCGGCTGTCGATCGGCATGGTGCCGGTGACCATCCTCGCGATCGCCTTCTTCGGATTCAATCTGTGGGCGCTGGGCTTTGCGCTCGCTGCATTCTTCGTCAATCTGATTTTGACGAGCTGGTCGATCGGTATCTTCGTGTCCGGTGTGCTCCTGCGCAACGGCATGGGCGCGGAGAGCCTTGCCTGGACCATCATGTTTCTCTTTCTGCCGCTCACCTGCGTGTATTACCCGGTGGCGGTGCTGCCGCATTGGCTGCAATACGTCGCCTGGGCCCTGCCGCCGACCTACGTTTTCGAGGGCATGCGCGCGCTGCTGATCGACCACGTCTTCCGGGCCGATCTGATGCTCGAGGCTTTTCTGTTCAATGCGATTCTGTTCGCGGGCGCATCAATCGCCTTTTTGCTCCTGCTCAGAAGCGCCCGCGAGCAGGGCTCGCTGCTCCAGATGGGCGAGTAAGGCCTCCGGAAGCCCTTATATTTCCTCGATTTTCACGTAATTGTGCGCGGCGGCAACAGCCGTAAACCGAACGCGAACAACTTGTCTGGCATTATTGACCGTATGACCAAAAAACGACAGTCTGTTGCAGCGCAGCAGGGGTCGGGGCCGGACAATATGGCGATTGGGGAATTCGACGGCGCAGCGCGTCTGCCCGGTGAAGGCGGTCTGCTTCTTTCGACCCCGATGTACTGGCTCTACGAGATGGGACACGCCGCGCTCAGTCCCGCCCGCGCCTTCGCCGATGCCACCCGCCTCTACTACAAGAATCCAGCCAACCCGCTGACGCACACGACTTACGGCAAGTCCGTCGCTGCGGCGATGGAGTTGTTCGAGCGTTCGACGCGCCGTTACGGCCGTCCCGACTGGATGATCGAGGATACGGTCGTCGGCGGCGAGCATGTGCCGGTGCACGTCAACACCGTATGGGAGCGCCCGTTCTGCCGGCTGTTGCGTTTCGAGCGCTCGCTGACGCAAGCGCCGCGCCGGCCGCAGCCGAAGCTGTTGATCGTGGCGCCATTGTCCGGCCATTACGCGACGCTGCTGCGCGGCACGGTCGATGCCTTCCTGCCCAATCACGATGTCTACATCACCGACTGGCGCAATGCGCGCGCGGTGCCGCAGTCCGAAGGCCGCTTCGATCTCGACGATTACATCGATTACATCATCTCCATCCTGCACACGCTCGGCACCGACACGCACGTGATCGCCGTGTGCCAGCCCTCGGTGCCGGTGCTCGCGGCCGTGGCGCTGATGGAGGCTGATAAAGACCCCTACGGGCCCGCCTCGATGGTGCTGATGGGCGGTCCGATCGACACGCGCATCAACCCCACAGCCGTCAACAAGGTCGCGACCGAACGCAATATCGATTGGTTCCGCAACCACGTCATCACCAAGGTGCCGTTCCCGCATCCCGGCTTCATGCGCGACGTCTATCCGGGCTTCCTGCAACTGCACGGCTTCATGAGCATGAACCTCGACCGCCATATCGAGGCGCATCACAATCTGTTCACGCATCTCGTGCAGGGCGACGGCGACTCGGCGCAGAAGCACCGCGAATTCTATGATGAGTATCTCGCCGTCATGGACCTGTCGGCCGAGTTCTATCTCCAGACGGTCGACACCGTTTTCATCCGGCACGCGCTGCCGAAAGGCGAGATGACGCATCGCGGCCGCCGCATCGATCCGCGAGCGATCACCCGCACGGCGTTGATGACGGTCGAGGGCGAGCACGACGACATTTCGGCGGTCGGGCAGACCGAGGCGACGCACCGCCTGTGTCCGAACATTCCCGCCGACAAGCGCGTTCACTACATGCAGCCCGGCGTCGGCCACTATGGCGTGTTCAATGGGTCGCGCTTCCGCTCGGAGATCGCGCCGCGCATCGCTGACTTCGTGCTGTCGAACAACGGTGCCGGCAAGGGCAGCCGCCGCGCCAACGGTCACTGAAATCCTGCCATTGAAATCCGACCATTGACCGCGCGACAATGAGCAGGCCGAATCGGGCCTGAGCTCATGCTGCGCCGCTTCCTCTCACGCAAACCGCCACCGCCGGAGCCGGCCGTTCTCACCGTCGCCTTCGACGGCGAGGTCTATGAGGTTCGCGTGCGCCGCCACGCGCAGGCCCGGCGCTACACGTTGCGCATCCATGCCGCCACGCGCGAGGTGCTGCTGTCGATGCCGGTGCGCGGCAGCCTGCGCGAGGCCAACGTCTTCGCGCAGAAGCACGGCGCCTGGATCGCCGCACGGCTGAAACGTCTGCCGGGGGGCACGCCGTTCGCGCATGGCGCGCTGGTGCCGTTGCGCGGCGTGCCGCATCGCATCGAGCACCGGAGCGGCATCCGCGGCACCGTCTGGGCCGAATGCGGCGACGATGGAGCGCAACTCCTGTGCGTCGCAGGCGAAAAGCCGCACGTGCCGCGGCGCGTGCGCGATTATCTCAAGCGCGAAGCGAAGAAAGACCTGGAGCGCGCCAGCCGCGCGGCTGCGGCGTCCCTTGGCGTCGGCCTCAAACGCATCTCGATCCGCGACCAGACCAGCCGCTGGGGCTCGTGCTCCACGACCGGTGTGCTCTCCTATTCGTGGCGACTGATCCTCGCGCCGCCCTTCGTGCTCGATTATCTCGCGGCGCACGAGGCGGCGCATCTCGTCGAGATGAACCACTCGCGCCGCTTCTGGCGGCTGGTCGAGGGCATCTATCCGGATGTCGCCCGCGCCAAGTCCTGGCTCGACGCCCATGGCGCCGATCTGCATCGTTACGGCGCCGACACAAACCTCGCATAGCATTGCGCCGTCATGACAGCATCATCGCCGACCCTCACCGCCCGTTGCGCCTGCGGCGACGTGGTCTTCGAGGCCATCGGCGCCCCGATCGTCGCTGCGTCCTGCTATTGCAGAAGTTGTCAGACAGCCGGCCGGCAGATCGAACAGCTTCCATCCGCACCCAAGGTGCTCGACGCCGATGGTGGGACGTCCTACCTGCTCTACCGGCGGGATCGTGTCGCCTGCGTCAAAGGCGGCGAGCGTTTGCAGGAGCGCAGACTCAAGCCGGACTCGCCGACACGGCGCATGGTGGCCACCTGCTGCAATTCTGCGATGGCGCTGGATTTCACGAAAGGTCACTGGCTTACGATGTATCGCCAGCGCTTTCCCGACGATGCGCCGCCGGTTGAATTGCGTGTCATGACGCGCGATCGGCCGCAGGG
>Ga0134125_10010442_pt1 | contig 10432 bp, 7 predicted proteins | sample KB31751_FD_96464 | JGI IMG/M metagenome (GOLD analysis project Ga0134125, IMG submission 96464) | Terrestrial soil microbial communities with excess Nitrogen fertilizer from Kellogg Biological Station, Michigan, USA - KB3-175-1 | ecosystem: Environmental > Terrestrial > Soil > Unclassified ... | reverse complement strand
GTCAATCGACCGCTGGACGATGCTGGTGGCATTGGTGTTGAGTACACCGGTGTTCGCCTTCATGGCGCGCGATTACATCCAGCGCGGCTATCCGATCGGGGTGCCGCGCGGCGCGATCTACCAATGGGCGATCGGCTTCGGCACGCGCATCGGTGAAACGTGGCTGCCTGCGCTTCGCATCCTCGCAGTCGTGGCGATCATGCTGGTGTGCGCGACCTACGTCGCGGCCGGCACCTACAATCCATTCATCTATTACCGCTTCTGATCATGCCCGCCGCGCAGCCAAGACGTATCGCCCTTCCGGACCTGCTGCTCGCCTTGGTCATGTGCGCCTTCGTATTGGTACCGCTGGTTTGTGCGGGCTGGCGAGGATCGCGCACGGATGTGTCATCGTTCGAAAAGCGCCAGTTGGCCAACGTGCCGCGCTTCCCGAAGACCTTCGGTGACTGGAAGCGGTTCCCGAAGGCGTTCGACGCGTTCGCGACGGATCGTTTCGGCTTCCGTCCGGAATTGCTCGACGGATACAAGTGGATCGTGGCGGGCGTGTTCCACGATTCCATTTCGCCGCGGGCGTTCGTGGGCCGCAAGGGGTGGCTGTTCGTTACGGGCTCCGGAAGCCTCGACGACATGCGCGGAGCGGGTGCATACACGGACGCGGAGCTGGTGAATGCAGTCCAGCAAATCAATGCGCGTGGCGAGCTATTGGCGGTGCGGCGGATCCGCTTCGGCTTCGTGGTGTTTCCGGACAAGCACACGGTCTATCCGCAATTCCTGCCCCGGGGGCTGTACGCGGGATTCGATCGTCGGCGCCTGAATGCGCTGGATGCGGCGATGGCAGATACCGGCCACCCATGGTACTTTGACGCGTCCGATGCCCTGCGCGCGGACGTCGCGAAATCACCGTTCCGCCTGTACTACAAGTCGGACACGCACTGGAATGTCTGGGGCGGCTATCTCGGCTATCGCGCGTGGACCGCGGCGGATGGATCGCGCCTGGGCCTGAAGCCGTTCGACTATCGGTTCAACCAGTTTCGCGATCCGCACCGTCTGGCAATGGCCGGCGACCTGCATCTCATGAGCGGTTACACCACACGTGATCGGGACGTGTGGCCCCCCGCCGACGCGGGTTGTGCCGACATTGCCGAGTGGAACGCCCCCAAGGCGGTTCAGTGGAAGCTGCGCACGCCTCCCAGCCATCTGCGCATCGCGAATTGCGGGGGGCGGGGCGACGCACTGGTGATCCACGATTCATACCTGGATGCGATCGCCCGCTATGTGACCGCAAGCTACGCACGCTCGTGGCTGGTCTGGGCTTACCCCGAGGACGCGGCGTTCGGCTGGATCGTGGACCGACTGCATCCCGATACCGTCATCATCGAACGGGTGGAACGGTTGACGGTCACCTTCCCACCGACCGACATCCCGTCGCTGGTACGCGAACTCGGCGTAATCGGTCAACCGGCATCGGTGGATGAAGCGCGCCGCCTGCGGCTCGGTTCCGGCGGCAACGTTTTCGCGCGGCCTGCGGTGGATGTTTCGGTCGCGATGGACCACGTGACACGAACGGGTGATCACGTCAGCCTGGAAGGCTGGGCGCGGATGGGTGACGGCAGTCCCGCCGCGGTCATCGTGGTGGCGGCCGGCAAGGTTGTCGCGGAGGCGCCCGTGACGCTGCATCGCCCAGACGTGGCGCGTTCACAGAAGAACCCGAAGCTGGCCTGGTCCGGCTTCCATGTCGAAGTGCCGGTCAAGGCGATCGGCGGGTCCGGCGATGCACCACAGATATACTTCATCGATTTCGACGACTACGGCGCTTACCCGATGTCGGATGCCTTCCTGAAACGCCTGCGCACAGCGGCGGAGCAATCGAGGTGATGGAGCAGCGCGACTATTCTGTCGTACCGCGTGGCCAGTTCGGCTTCATCGACCTGCTGCGCGGGCCGGCCGCGCTGCTGGTCCTGTATTCGCATTTTGTCGGCCAGTACCTGAGCTGGATCCACCAGACATACTGGCTGAAGGAATGGGTCGACAAGTTGTTCGTGCAGCCGCTGGTGATCGTCGATCAATTCGGCCAGTTGGGTGTAATGGTTTTCTTCCTGATCTCGGGTTTCATCATCACCCACGTCGCGCGTTCTGAAAACCGCCTGCGCTTCGGTATCCGCCGCGTGTTCCGGATTTACCCGGCCTACTGGTTCGTCGTCATCGTCACCGTTGTCTTCGGCATTTCGGACTCGGGCTTCCAGATGGCGTGGTTGCACGATTGGCGCGATGTGCTGCGGATGGCCACCATCACCAACTACCTGCATGATCCGCAGCACCTCACGATCGGGGTAGGCTGGACGCTGCAGATCGAGGTCATGTACTACGCGATGATTGCGTGCGTGATGCCGCTCATCAGGAAGGCGCCATTCTGGGCACTGGTGGTCGAGCTCGTGTTCGTGTTCGCGGTGATCGCCAGCGCGCACCGTTTCGGCGCCGACTGGTATCTGTTCGCCGCCAACGTCTGCTACTTGCCCTACATGCTGATTGGCCAGGTGATCTACTTCTACTGGGCGGGTGGACTTACGGGTGGTCGCGGCATGCTGCTTGGCTGGGTGTGCTATTTCGCGGCCGTATTCGGCATGCACTGGATCCTGAAAGACCAATTGGAGCCCACCCAGTCGCGCGCCCTGTGCCTGGTATTTGCCCTGGGTATCTTTGTCTGGGCCCTGAATTACGGCCACAGGATCGGGTTGATGCGCGTGCCGAAATTCTTTTCCGACATCAGCTATTCGCTGTACCTGATCCACGGCCCCCTGGGACTGTTGCTGATCGTCAAGCTGCGCCCCTTGATCGGATACGGCAACGCTGCCGCGATTGCGGCGATCGCCTCCATCGCTTCCGCGGCGGTGATCCATTATTTGCTGGAACGCCCGTGCATCCGGCTGGGGCGCAACCTGTCCAACCGCCTGAAAAAGCGGATGCCGGTGGCCGCGGAGGCGTGAACGGCTCCGGGGCGTGCCGAGTATCATCCGGCTTGCTGCTGCGTATGCGCGAAGCCGCGCGAGATCGGGGTTCGAACAGGGGAAACGAAGATGTTGAAGGGTTCGATCGATGCGCTGCATGACGGCCGGTGTTACGGCTGGGCGGTGGATTCTAAATCACCGTGCGCCATCGAAATCGAAGCGTTCGTCGCACGCAAGGCCCGGGACGAAAACCGGGCTGCATTGGTTTTCCGGTCGGCGGCCGGCGGGTGAGATTGCGCAAAGTACCGGAAAGGGGCGGCAATGACGGGATTCATGGGGTGGAAACGGTTTCGCGGCATTGTCGTCGCCGTGTGTGTGGTGGCCCTTGCGGGATGTGCGCGACCGAAAACCGGGGTCCATTACACCTACGACATCCAATCCACGGGGTGCTGCACGCTCGTCGCGCACGCGGGCGGATCCATTGACGGGAATCCCTATACCAACAGCCGCCAGGCCCTGCTGCTTTCGATCAGCAACGGATTCCATCTCATCGAGATGGATTTCAGCCAAACCAGTGACGGTGATTGGTTTGTCACGCATGACTGGAAGGGATGGGCGCTGCACACCGGCTACCAGGGCAAATTCCCGCCGACCACGGGGGCGGTGGTGGCACTGCAGGACGACTTCAAAGTCGCGGATCCGGAACCCCCGGTTCCGAACATGCGGATCCCCGGCACCTATTCGATCCTGTCCCTGCATCAGTTGATCGACGTGCTGGCCACGTATCCGCGAGTCCAGATCATTACCGATACCCACAACATCAAGGAGGCCATGGAACTGATCCGCGTCCTGAAGGGCACGCCCGTATTCATGCAATTCGTCTTTCAGGTTTATTCGATGGACGAGCTGAAGCAGGCTGCGGAAGTGGTGCCGGAGCGACAGCTGATCCTCACGACGTATTTGATGCAGGATTGGTATGTGCCCAATGGGTTTGATGCCGGATTCCTTTCGCAACTCCGGAAGTATCCACACCTGTTTGCGCTGACGATGCCCATGTACACGGCAGCGCAACGAGCGAAGATGGAGCGCCTGAAGAACGCATTGTCCATTCCCATCCTCGTGCACGGTTCCCCCAAGTTCATCAACGACCGCAACCTCCATTCGCAGCTTGCCGAATGGGGAGTCAATGGCATTTACGTGGATTGACGGGGCCCGCGCGCGCATGCGATTCGCCGTTTGGCAGGCAGCGTCCAATGATTGCCCGCTTCCGCGGGCATATAATCGACGCGGTCCCGCAGGCTTGATCGCCCCATGGCACTGTGCCTGCTCGGTCCGTGGACGAACCGTTGCGACTGCGGATACGCGTGGGTTCATTCATCGGCAACGATTCATGCGCTCGTGCGCGGGAACCGGAGGCAACCAATGGAATGCCGTGATGGCTCGTCGAACCGACACACGCATTTGTCGAATCCTTTCGGAGTGCACTGTGCGTAGAATCTTCCTGATGCAAGCGGCAGTCCTCGCCACGGGGGCAGCGTTGTCGCTTGCCGGCTGCGGCGATTCGCATCCGGTCCCGGCTTCCGGCTCGGATCAGTCGGCGCCTGCGGCGCCGGCGCAAGCGTATGCACCATCAAGCGGCGAATTCGTTCCGGCTTCGGCTGATGTCTTTTCAAAATCCGCCGAACCTTCCGGGAAGTGCAATCTCGATGCGATTAACGGCACGGCGCCGGGCAGCAAGCCGTTGCCGCACGGGCAGCGGGCGCTGTTCGCGGGTTGGGCGGCATCCAACGATGGCAAGACGGTGCCGCAAATCATCGCGATCGTCTTGCGCGGGACACGGGATTTCGAGGTGCAGACGCCAGCTGGTGCAGCGCGTCCCGATGTTGCTTCCGCAAACGGTGAGCCGGGACTCGCAAACGCCGGCTATGCGATCAGGGCGGGTCTCTCGGCCGTCGCGCCCGGCAACTACACCGTCGAGTTGCACTACACCGCTGGCGGAAAAGCGTGGCGCTGCGAGTCCACGCATGCGGTGACCGTCCAATAGCTTTCGGAGTGACGTCGCGCCGCGCGCGAGGGCGCGACGGTGCGCACGCAAGGATCGTTCGTGCGAAGAAAGGTACCTCGCGCTCCCGCTGCCTGGTTGCTGCTGGTGCTGCCCTTGGTCGGGGTGGGCGTGTGGCTGGTCACGCTTGGTGCCGGCTATGGTCCCGCTCGCTTTCTCGAGGGTTGCATTGCGACGCTCGCGTTGACGGGTTTTGCGACGCTGCTGGCGCGTTGGCGCCTGTTCGCGTTCGGGAGTTGGCTGGTAGCGTGGCTTCTGTATCTCGCGGGGCTCATCGTCGTGCTCGCCGAGGCATTGGCCTGGTATTTCCAGGGCAGCAGTTTCAACGTTCGTTTCTTCGCCAACGTGCGATTGCAAAACCTGCTGATCGGCGTTCGTGCGTTCCCGGTGCTGTCGGTGCTCGTGGCAGCGATGGCACTCGGGATGCTCGGCGTTTCCGCATGGTTGCTGCAAGGCTGCGCGCGCAAGAGTGCACCATGGCAGCCTCGACCGTTGATCCGAGTGTCGGCCGTTCTGGTGCTGCTCGCCATTGCCGTCACCACGCCGTCGTCGTGGCAGCGACTCGGCATGTTCGCATTCCAGTACCGCCATGATCGGATGCTTGCGGCGTCCATGGGCACGGGACTGCGACTGCTTGCCGATCCGGATCCCGTTCCGCGCAACGTGGTGCGGGCGAAATCCGGCAGGAACCTCGTGATCATCTACATGGAATCGCTGGAGCGCATTTATACCGACAATCGCATCTTTCCCGGATTGACGCCACGCTTGAATCATTGGCGCGCATCGGGGCTCGATTTTTCGGGCTACCTGACGTTCACGGGAGCCGACTACACGATTGCCGGGCTGTTTTCGTCGCAATGTGGCGTGCCCTACCTGCCCAGCCCGCTGAAGGTACTCGATTTCAGCGGCAATGATTCCAACCGCACCAGCTTCCAGCCCGACCTGGCTTGCCTCGGAGACGTGTTGCACGCTGCGGGGTACAAGCAGGTCTTCATGAACGGCGTGGATCTTTCATTCGCCAACGATGGCACGTTCTTCCAGATGCACGGATTCGACCAGGTGCTGGGTCTGAAATCGCTGGAAAACCGGAGCAGTGTGCGCCTGCCGCATCCGGGCTGGGGACTCTACGACCGTGACCTGTTCAGGCTCGCACTTGAAAAGTTCGATGAGCTGGCTTCGGCGGGCAAGCCCTTCAACCTGGACGTGCTGACCATCGACAACCATCCTCCACACGGCCGCCCTTCGCCGGGATGTCCGAAGTACGCTGCCAACGGCAACGACACCCTGCAGGCGGTGCATTGCACGGATGACCTTGTCGGCAGGTTTCTCGATGCGATCAGCAAGAACCCTGCGTGGAAAGACACCATCGTGGCAGTGATGAGCGACCACGAATCGTTGCGCAATGATGCGTGGTCGCTGTATCCCAAGTCCTACAAGCGTCGCCCACTGCTTTTTGTGCTCAACGCCGGGCAGGGGCGGCGGGACATGCGTTTCTTTCACATGGATATCGCTCCCACGCTTCTGCACCTGATGGGGGTGCAGACCAACGCGACCTTCCTGGCAGGTGCGGATCGCAGCGAGGCGGAAGCACCTGGCAACCCACTGGTGAATGATGCGGCGGACGTAGCGGTGCTTCGCAAGACACTGTGGACGCGCGCGCAGCCGCTGGTGCTCTGCAAGAAAGGCGTGCTGGTCGGCGCTGCCGATGATGGCGTGCGGATGGGTGGCGTCGCGGTACCGATGTCCTGGAATGGCGCACCCACTTCCGGCCTCAGGCGGGACGGTGCCTGGCTGGTGTGGACGAACAGCTACAGCATGCACGGGGAGATGCTTGTTGAGCACACCGAATTGGCGAAACGGCTGGCCGACCGGGCGCCGGGAGAATCCGGCCTGCTCGTGCAGTCGCTGGCCGGTGTGGATCCGATGAAGCAGTTTTCAATCGACTGGATTGGCATCGAGGGTGGGCGCACGCATCTTGCGACGGTTCCGCGCCTGCGGAACCTCGAGATTGCTTCACCGCAGTGTTCATCGCTGCTTGCCCGCATGCAGTCGTTGCCCGCGGGCAGGACACTGGATCTCAGTGATCGGTTCGAGACCACGTTTGCGCACTTGTATCCGGGATTGCCAAGGGATGGCCTCGAATTCAATGCCGAGGCGGTGCGGCCATTCGAGCGGGAAGTCGGCTGGACCGAGCCGGAGCAATGGGGAAGTTTCACGGTTGGCAACCTGGCCAGCATGGGTTTCACCTTGCCGCATGATCACTGCCATGCCATGCCCTTCACGTTCAAGCTGCGCCCATTTCTCTCCAAGTCGCGGCCTAAGCTGGAAGTGAAGGTGGTGGCCAATGGTGCGTTGATGGCGACCTGGCATTTCGAGGAGGACGCCAGGCCACGGTGGCGTGAAGTCCCGGTGTCGATACGAACCCCGGATCCTCGCTGCAGGGTGGATCTGCGCTTCGAATTCGACAGGCCCGGCGCGGCTCCGCCGCCGTACGCGGCGGGAGAAGACCCTCGGCCCTTGCAATTGCTGTTCCTCGAAATGCGGGCGGGAATTCGCGGGGGGCGCGGCACTGCAGGCGCCGCCGATGGTTCCTGAGGGTGACCAGTCCCGCGGTCGAACGTGTTTTGATATAAGTTACTGGTTCGTTTGCGTGGCGAGCTGGTCCGAAGTCATGCCGACGGCACGTTCAGGGGCAACTTTCCGGGAGAGATCGTGCCAACGTTGAATCGACGTCCGTGGCTTGCGACCGCCATTGCCATTGTCCTGCTGATCTTGCCGGCACTGGCCGTACATGGCTGGATGGCGTGGACGTTCCCGTCCTACAGGTACAGCCGCCTCGGTCAGGATATCGTTTTTGCTTTCGCATGGTGCGGGCTGCTCGTGTGCGTGGCGCGATGGCGCCTTTTGCATCTGGCATCGATTCCATTGGCGGTTCTCGCCTACTTTGTCTGGCTGTTCCTCGTCCTCGGGGAGGGGGTTTCCTATTATCTTCAGGCCGACAGCTTCAATGCTCGATTCTTCGCGCATCTGAATCCCGAAAACCTTGGCACGGGCCTGCGCGCATTCCCCGCGATGATCGGTGGTGGAATCGTGCTGGTCGTCGTGATGGTTGCCGTTTGCACGGTCCTGCTGGCGTGGACGCGACGGCGCGGCAGGGAGAACGGGGCGACGGTACGCAGCGGTCCACTCATGGTGGCGCTGGTAATCCTCGCGCTCACGGTGCTCGGTGTCGATTCTTCGCCACGTCGACTGGTGGGCTATCTCACGCGCGTCCAGCAGTCCGAGCACTTTGCGGAAACACCGCAAGGTCGTGCGGTGGCCGATTTGCTCGATCTGCATCCCGTGCCGAAGAAGAATCTGGTGGCGGCGCCCGGCAAAAACCTGGTCTGGATCTACATGGAATCGCTTGAGCGCATTTACTGGGATCCGAAGGTGTTCCCGGGACTGACGCCCAACCTGGATCGCCTGCGCAAGGAGGGCCTGGATTTTTCGGGATTCGAAACGTTTTCGGGTGCCAACTACACCATGGCCGGGTTGTTTTCCTCGCAGTGCGGCATCCCGCTGTTCACCAGTCCCTTCGCCGGACTTGACCCGGTCGCCGGCAACAGCAACGACACCGCTTCGTTCCATCCCAAGATCGCCTGTTTCGGCGACGTGCTTCATCAGGCGGGCTACACCCAGGTCTATATGGGCGGCGCGCCGATCACCTTCTCGAACAAGGGCCTGTTTTTCCAATTGCATGGATACGACAAGGCGCTCGGCTTGGCGCAACTGGAAGCGGGCAATGGCGGCAAGCTTCCGGAATCGGGATGGGGACTCTACGACAGCGGGCTGTTCAAGCTCGCGTTCGAGCGCTACCAGTCACTGGAAGCTGCGGGCAGCCCTTTCAATCTCTCACTACTGACGCTGGACACGCATCCACCTGATGGTCGTCCCTCGCCGGGTTGTCCGAAGTACGCAGCCAGCAACAACACCATGTTGCAAGCGGTGCATTGCACCGATTACCTGGTTGGAAAATTCGTCGACGCGCTGTCAAGGCAACCGGGCTGGGAGAATACCGTGGTCGTGATCATGAGCGATCACCTGATGATGCGAAATGACGCGCAGTCGCTGTATCCGAAAGACTATCATCGCCAGCCCGCACTGCTGGTGTTGAATGCCGGCAAGGGGGACCGCCCCGTACGGATGTACCACACGGATATCGCTCCCACCTTGCTGGATCTGCTTGGTGTCCGCACCAACGCCACTTTCATTGCTGGTGACGACCGCAGTGCCCCGGACGCCAAGGGCAGCGAGTTGGTGGACGACGATGTGGCGGATGCGGTGTTGCGCAAGGCACTCTGGTCGCGCGTCAACGAATTCAAGTTGTGCAAGAAGGACACCTTGGTCGAATGGACCCAAGATGGCGCGTTGGAAGTGGGTGGTCGGGAGTTGCATCTGGATTATCGGGGTATGGCCCAGGTCGGTATCCGTGATGACCAGGTGCTCGACGTCTTCATCGACAATGCCAATGCCAAGCTGGTGATCGCCGATGCCGATCGTCAGGCCGCCCTGCTGGCGGCCCGCGGTGACGCGAGCGCGTTGATGATCCGGCCGCGCCAGGCCTCGATGGGATTTTCCGTGGATTGGCTGATGCGCGCGGGTGGCCTTGCCCACCTGGCCGACGTACCGCGGCTGCCAGGGTTGACAATCCAGTCGCCTGATTGCGCGAAACTGATTGAGCGCGCGGAGGCCGCCTCCGCGGACAGCCACCTCGACCTGAGCCGGGATTTTTCATCCAAGACGGCGCCGCCGCCCGTAATGCCCAAGCCTGGGCAGACGGTGGATTTCAGCCAGGCCGCTGCGGCGGTTTACCTGGACGGGCTTGGCTGGTTGCGACCGGCATCGTGGGGCAGCTATGCGATCGGGTCACGCGCCAGCATCAGTTTTCAGCTGCCGCCGGATCTGTGCCGTGCGGGCGCAACCTTGCAAATGGAGGTGGATCCCTACCTGCCTCCGTCGCGCCCGAATCTCGAAACCCAGGTCCTGATCAACGACAAGCCGGCGGAGGTGTGGCATTTCAATGCAAAACCTACCAGCGGGACAGCGTCCGACGATCACAATGTGCAAAAGGCGGAGGTTCGGATTCCCCCGCAGGCCACTTGCGATGTGCGGATGGAGCTGAAATTCACGCGCGCCGGATCACGGCCGCCGCCCTATCCCGACACGGAAGACCCCCGGGCGTTGCAACTGCGCCTGTTGGGGATGGGCATCCGGCCGGCACCGGCACAATAATTCCCGTACTCAGGCCCGACCGTAAACGTCTTCCAGGCGCACGATGTCGTCTTCGCCGAGATAGCTTCCGGACTGCACCTCGATGAGTTCCAGCGGCACCTTGCCCGGATTGCGCAGGCGATGCACGGCACCCAGCGGCAGGAACGTGCTC
>Ga0134125_10010441_pt1 | contig 10433 bp, 9 predicted proteins | sample KB31751_FD_96464 | JGI IMG/M metagenome (GOLD analysis project Ga0134125, IMG submission 96464) | Terrestrial soil microbial communities with excess Nitrogen fertilizer from Kellogg Biological Station, Michigan, USA - KB3-175-1 | ecosystem: Environmental > Terrestrial > Soil > Unclassified ... | reverse complement strand
GCCGAAGGAGAGTTGCGGTCGCCTCGCCTTGACCGGGGGATCGCTCGTGACCCTGGGCGCCGTCGGCGCGGGTGCGCGGACGGCGTAGACGCGAACCGGCTCGTTGATGTTCTTGAGCCGCTGCTCGCCGAGATCCTGAGCGGCGATATCTATCTTGCCCCTGAGCTGCCGATACGCGTCCTCGGAGATGCAGATGGCGCCCGGCTCGGCCAGTGTCTCGAGCCGTGCGGCGATGTTGACGCCGTCGCCGAGCAGGTCGTCGCCGTCGACCACGACATCGCCGAGATTGATGCCGATGCGATACTCGATCCGCTTCTCGACGCGCACATCGCCATTGAGGATGGCCATGCCTTGCTGGATGCGGAGCGCGCAGCGTACCGCATCGACGACGCTCGAGAACTCGACCAGCAGGCCATCGCCGGTCGTCTTGACGAGCCGGCCGCGATGCTCGGCCAGCGCCGGATCGATCAGGTCGCGCCGGAGCGCGCGCAGGCGCGTCAGCGTGCCTTCCTCGTCCAGCCGTGTCAGCCGGCTATACCCCACCACATCGGCGGCCAGGATCGCGGCCAGCCTGCGCTCGGTTCTGTGCTGTTCCAAAGTGCCCCCTGCGGCTGAGGCGTAAAAAGCGTATCACCTGACTCGCGGGCTGTCCACGCGGGACGTTGGTAGCGCGATCCGAAATCTACCGGCGACGGGCAAAATCTCCGCGCTGCGCGCCCGCTTGGCTTATACGCCATGAATCATTGATGCGACAGGTCGAAATAATCTGGCTCGTTGTTGTTCGGCGCCGCGTCAGCGACCCAGCACATCGGCGCCGAGCAGCAGCCGGCGATAGGACAGCGCCTCGGCGATGTGGAGTCGGCGCACCCGGTCGCTGGCCTCGAGGTCGGCCAGCGTGCGGGCGACGCGCAGTACGCGGTGATAGCCCCGCGCCGAAAGACGAAGCCGCTCCGACGCGTCCATCAGGAGACGCTTGCCGTCGGCATCGGGTGCCGCGAGCTCGTCCAGGAGCTGGCCGTCGAGCGCGGCGTTGGTGCGGATGCGGCGATCAGCGGGGAGGCGCGCATAGCGTGACGCCTGGCGCGCCCGCGCGGCGGCGACGCGGCGCGCGACGTCGGCCGAGCTCTCGGCTGGCGGCGGCAGCGCGAGATCGGCGGGCTTCACCGCCGGCACGTCGATGTGGAGGTCGATGCGGTCGAACAGCGGCCCGGAGATCTTCGATTGATAATCCTGCGCGCATCTGGGCGCCCGGCCGCAGGCGAGCGCGGCATCGTCGAGATGGCCGCAACGGCACGGGTTCATCGCCGCGATGAGCTGGACGCGCGCCGGATAGCTGACATGCGCGTTGGCGCGCGCCACCGTGGCGCGGCCGCTCTCGAGCGGCTGGCGCAGCGCCTCGAGGCTGGCGCGCTGGAACTCCGGCAGCTCGTCCAGGAAGAGCACGCCGAGATGCGCGAGCGACACTTCGCCGGGCTTGGCGCGCAACCCGCCGCCGACCAGCGCCGCGAGCGAGGCGGAGTGATGCGGGTCGCGGAACGGGCGCTGGCGCATCAGCTTGCCGTCGCGCAGCAATCCCGCGACTGAATGCACCATGCTCACTTCCAGCGCCTCGGCCGCGTCGAGCGGCGGCAGCAGGCCGGGAAGCCGCGCCGCCAGCATCGATTTGCCCGAGCCGGGCGGACCGATCATCAGTAGGTTGTGCCCGCCGGCCGCGGCGACTTCGAGGGCGCGCTTCGCCGTCTCCTGGCCCTTGATGTCCTTGAGGTCGAGCGCTGAGGCCGGCGCCTCGGCGACGCGCGGCTCGGGCGGCGCCAGCACCTGCGTGCCCTTGAAGTGATTGACGAGCGCCAGCAGCGACGGCGCCGCCAGCACTTCGAGCGCGCCGGCCCAGGCCGCCTCGCCGCCCGATGCCTTGGGGCAGATGATGCCGCGCTCGGCCGCTGCGGCGCCCATCGCCGCCGGCAGCACGCCCGCCACCGGCAGCAGCGAGCCGTCGAGCGACAGCTCGCCCAGGGCGACGTAGCCCTCGATCTCCTCGCCCGGCAGCACCTCCATGGCGGCGAGCAGGCCGAGCGCGATCGGCAGGTCGAAATGGCTGCCTTCCTTCGCGAGGTCGGCGGGCGCCAAGTTGACGGTGATGCGCTTGGGCGGCAGCGCCAATCCCAGCGCATTGAGCGCGGCGCGCACCCGCTCGCGCGCCTCCGCCACCGTCTTGTCGGGCAGCCCCACCACCATGAAATTGGGCAGGCCGCCGGCGATGGTGACCTGCGCCTCGACATCGACGACCTCGATGCCCTGGAAGGCGACGGTGCGAATCCGCGCAACCAAGATGCTTCTCCTCCGTGCCCCCGCGCCACTTTAGGCGAGGCCTATGGCCAGCGCCAGCCGCAGCGCGGGCGACCGCATCCGCGCCCCAATGGCTCAAGCAGGCCGGTTATCGGACGTCCCGTTCCTGCGAAGACAGCGTGCGCAACCAGCCCGGAAGCCGCATCGAATCGCGGGTCGGCGATCGTCTCCGGAGCAACTGGTCGGAAGGCGTTCAACCGCATTGATCCTGGTTGCGAAAGTTTCCTTTCGAGACCGTCCAGCCGACGACGCCTTGTCGCGTCCTGACCTGAACCCACCATGTGCTCTTGAGCCGCCGCGGCCAGGATTCCGGCGACGGTTTTGCCGCCGTCCCGGTCTCGTCTGCCACCTCCAGCTCCGCAACCTTCCCGCGATGCCAGACTTTCCAGACACCTTCGCCGGCGTAATGAAGGACATAGAAGACGTCGCCGGCCTTGATCATGTCCGGCGCCTCGGCATTGCCCGCAACCGCAGGACCGATGGCTGTCAGCGGCAGATCGGTACCGGCCGTGACCCGAAGCGGGATGGAATGGACTTCGCCGGTCAGCCCGTCGACCGCGTCATCCTTGCGCAGATGCGCCACGATTTGCGTGCTGTTCGGCCGATCCCACAGCGTTATGTCGCGATCGGCGAACCATTCGCGGTAGGTGCAGCATTCGAAGGGGCAGGCGCCGGCGTCGATGAAGACGTCAGGCGGTCCCTCTTCCGCCTGGCTCGGCGCCGAGCGGAGGGCGATGGTCAAAAGAATGGCGCAAAGGCTTGCCAAGACGATTCTGCCGGCGCTGCAGCCCATACCCTCATCCAATCTTTCATGACATCAGATGCCGCTGCCGGCGGCCGGGCCGCGCCATCACAGCGGACGGGGTGGTGCGGGCTTACGTTGAGCCTCGCGCGCCGGCAGAGTGGACGGTGTATCATGCCGGATCGCGCAAGTGCGACCCATCCCGGAGGCAGGCGATGAAGCGCAGCACCAGGCGGTTCCTCACCACGCATACCGGCAGCCTGCCGCGGCCCGAGGGGCTGATCCGCGCCATGTTCGCCAAGGAGGAAGGCGTGCCGGTGGACGATGCCGCGCTCAAGGCGCGCATCCGCGACGCGGTGGCGGCGATCGTCAAGAAGCAGGTCGAGGCCGGCATCGATCTCGTCAATGACGGCGAGATGAGCAAGCCATCCTACGCGACCTACATCAAGGACCGGCTTAACGGCTTCGGCGGCACCAGCCAGCCGCTGGTCTATCAGGACCTCGTGGCCTTTCCGGACCTGGCGCGCCGCGTCTTCGGCGACCCCGGCCGATCGCGGCGCAAGACGCCCGGCTGCAACGCGGCGGTGAGCCTGCGCGACGCCACGGCAGCCGCCGCCGATGTCGAGAATCTCAAGGCGGCGCTCGAGCCGGTCACGGTCGAAGGCGCCTTCATCAGCGCCGCCTCGCCCGGCGTTATTTCGCTGTTCTTCCACAACGGCCACTATCCGAGCCACGAGGCCTATCTCTTCGCCATCGCCGAGGCGATGCGCGCGGAGTATGAAAGCGTCGCCAAGGCCGGCTTCGTGCTGCAGCTCGACTGCCCCGATCTCGCCATGGGCCGCCATATCCAATACGCGCATCTCGGCATCGAGGATTTCCGGAAACAGTCGCGGCTCCATGTCGAGGCGCTCAACCACGCCGTCGCCAACATCCCGGCCGAGCAGGTGCGGCTCCATCTGTGCTGGGGCAATTACGAGGGCCCGCATCATTGCGACGTGCCGCTCAAGGACATCATCGATGTGGTCTTTGAGGCCAAGGCGAGCGGCCTCTCCTTCGAGGCCGCCAATCCGCGTCACGCCCATGAATGGACAGTGTTCGAGGAGGTGAAGCTGCCGCCGGGCAAGGTGCTGATCCCGGGCGTCCTCGAATCCAAGACCAACTTCATCGAGCATCCCGAGCTCATCGCCCAGCGCATCGGCCGCTATGCGAAGCTCGTCGGGCGCGAGAATGTCATCGCCGGCAGCGATTGCGGCTATGGCACCTGGGTCGGCCAGGCGGCGGTCGATCCCGCCGTGGTCTGGGCCAAGCTCGCCAGCATGGCCGAGGGCGCCCGCCTCGCGACGCGCCAGTTCTGGGGCTAGCCGCCTCTCACGCCGGCGGGCTGCCGCGTCCCGATCGCCCGGCCGCCGGAGGGGATCCATCGGCAGCACAGCGTGAGACACCGCTCGGGCACGCGGCCTCTATTTATGGTTGCGGGTCTCGGTCGCGCCGGCAGACCAATTTCGTGCCGACGCGACGCCCCTCTCGTCTCAGCTGCTCGAGAGGTCTTGCTCGCTGATGATCTTGGTCAGCTTGAGAAGATGCTCGCGCATGTCCTCGCTGGTGATGGCGCGGAAATAACGCACAAGCTCGATCTCTTTGGACGTGAATCCGACCGTGTTGGTGGCGGCGGACGGCTCCGCATCGTCCTGGAAAAAGAATGACATGGGCACGCCCAGGAACTTCGCCGCGGCGGCCAGGCGCCCGGCGCTCAGCCGGTTCTCGCCGTTCTCGTATTTCTGCACCGCCTGGAAGCTCACGCCGATGGCGTTGCCGACTTCTTCCTGGCTCGCGCCGGCGAGGAGGCGCGCCTGGCGCAGCCGGCCGCCGACCGAGAGATCCACATGGTTGGCACGGCGCTTCCGGGGCTTCCGCCGCGGCGTATCCACAGCACCCATTTCCGGTTGTGGTTGCTTCATGCTAACCGTACCCTGTTTTGATGACGGCGACACAGGGATTATACTCGAATCAGATGCGAATTTCAACGAAAAGTAGCGTCTCTTCACGTGGTTAAATGGTTACTACTTGGGCGAGCGAAAGCCTCCGGCAAGCTCTGTCCGTCAGTTGCGCAGCCGCTCCTCGATTGCATCCCACACTTTCGCCTCGAGCGCGACGCCGTCGAGCCGATTGATCTCCTGGATGCCGGTCGGCGAGGTGACATTGATCTCCGTCAGGTAATCGCCGATCACATCGATGCCGACAAAGACCAGGCCCTGCTCCTTGAGCGTTGGGCCGATCGCCGCGCAGATCTCATGCTCGCGCGCCGTCAAAACGGTCTTCACCGCCGTGCCGCCGACATGGAGGTTGGCGCGCGCCTCGCCGGCCGCCGGCACGCGCAACACGCCGCCGACGGCTTCGCCATCGACCAGAATGATGCGCTTGTCGCCCTGACGGATCTCGGGGAGATAACGCTGCACGATGATGGGCTCGCGATAGATCTGCGTGAACAGCTCGAGCAGCGCGTTCAGATTCTCGTCGGCGGGCGCGAGGCGGAAGACGCCGGCGCCGCCATTGCCGAACAGCGGCTTCAGTATGATCTCGCCGTGCTCGCGCCGGAATTCCAGGATCGCGTCGCGGTCGCTGGTGATGAGCGTCGGCGGCATGAGCCCCGGAAAATGCGTGGCGAAGAGCTTCTCCGGCGCGTTCCGCACGCTGACCGGGTCGTTGACCACGAGGACCTCGTCGCGGACATGCTCCAACAGATGCGTCGCGGTGATGTACGCCATGTCGAACGGCGGGTCCTGGCGCATCAGGATCACGTCCATTTGGGCGAGCTCCAGCGTCTCCGGCGCACCCAGCGTGAAGTGCCGACCGCGCTCGCGGCGCAGCTCCAAGCGGCGGGCGCGCGTCGTCAAGCGGCCGTCCTGCAGCGTCAATTGGCGCGGCAGGTAATGGTGGAGGGTGTGGCCGCGCCGCTGCGCCTCGAGCGCCAGGGCGAAGGTCGAATCCGCGTCGATGTTGATGATCTCGATCGGATCCATCTGGATGGCAACGGCAAGACTCATCGGACGTCCTCGCTCGGCGCAAACGGCGGAGTATCATAACAGGGCGCGCTGCCCGACAAGCGAAATCCCGGGCCCGCGCGGCCCGCTGCGGCGCGATCACGACAGTTTGCCCGCAAAAGGCTTTGACGGTTCTCGGTTTGCAGATATTTTCCTTAGCACCGCATTGGCGAGTCCGGCGGTCGGATAGTGGGGTCAAACCTAGGGTCAAACCCCTATTCGGAAAAAAGAACGCCATAAGAACGGGCGGATCAGGGAGGTTCGGTTTGGAGCCAGTATCATCGCACCGCCGTCGGCGGGCGAGATGTGGACATTTTCTCCGGCCAGGGCGGCGATGAGCGCGCGCCTCGCTGCCGACGGCAAGCCGCTCCTCGGCATTCGCGGTCTGTCGGTTCGCTTCGGCGGCATCGTCGCGCTCGACAATGTCTCCTTCGACGTGGCGGGCGGCCAGATTTGCGGCCTCATCGGCCCCAACGGCGCCGGCAAGACGACGTTGTTCAATTGCCTGAGCCGGCTCTATCACGCCGACAGCGGCAGCATCGATTTCGAAGGAAGGCCGCTGCTCGACCTGCCGAAGCACGCGATCGCGCCGCTCGGCATCGGTCGCACCTTCCAGAACTTGGCGCTGTTCCGCACCATGACGGTGCGCGACAACATCATGATCGGCGGCCATTGCCGCTCGCGCGGCGGCTTCCTTGCCAACGCGCTGCGGCTGCCCTTCGTCGCCCAGGAGGAGCGTGCGTTGCGTGAGCGGGCGATGCGCCTCATCGACACGCTCGACCTCGGTCCGTACGCCGACACGCCGGTCGCCGCGCTCCCCTTCGGCACGCAGAAGCGGGTCGAGCTGGCGCGCGCCTTGGCGAGCGAGCCCAAGCTCTTGCTGCTGGACGAGCCCGCCGGCGGCCTCAATCACGAGGAGGTCGATGCGCTGCGCGAGCGCATCCGCTCGATCCGCGACAGGCTCGGCGTCACCGTGCTGCTCGTCGAGCATCACATGAGTCTGGTGATGAAAGTGTCCGACAAGGTGGTCGCGCTCGATTTCGGCCGCAAGATCGCCGACGGCACGCCCGCCGAGGTCCAGCGCCAGCCCGAAGTGATCAAGGCCTATCTTGGAGCCGCGCTGTGAGCACGAACGCTGGCGCCATCCTCGAGACGCGCCGGCTCGACGCCGCCTATGGGCCGACGCGCGTGCTGCAGGCGCTCGATCTCGCCGTGCCGGCCGGCGGCATCGTCACGCTGCTCGGCGCCAACGGCGCCGGCAAGACCACCACGCTGCGCGCCATTTGCAACATGATGGTGCACTGCGCCGGCGAGATCCACTTCGCCGGCCGGCGCATCGACGGCATGGCGACCGAGGACGTCGTTCGTCTTGGCATCGGCCACGTGCCCGATGGCCGCGGCACCTTCGTCAACCTCACGGTCGAGGAGAATCTGCGGCTCGGCGCCTATACGCGCCGCGACCGCGGGGTGGCGCAGGATTTCGAGCGCGTCTACAGCTATTTCCCGCGCCTCAAGGAGCGCTTTCGGCAGCAGGCCGGCACGCTCTCCGGCGGCGAGCAGCAGATGCTCGCGATTTCGCGCGCGCTGATGCTGCGGCCCAAGCTGCTGCTGCTCGACGAGCCGTCCTTCGGCCTCGCGCCGCTCGTCGTGCAGGAGATCTTCCGCATTCTGCGCGCCATCAATCAGCAGGAGGGCATGAGCATGCTGCTGGTCGAGCAGAACGCCAGCATCGCGCTCGAGCTCGCCGACCAGGCCTATCTGCTGGAGACCGGTCGCATCATCATGGCCGGCCCGTCGCGCGTGATCAGCAGCGACGAATCCGTGCGCCGCGCCTATCTCGGCTATTAGGAGACACCATGCAAGCGCTCATGCACCAAGTGCTCTCCGGCCTCGCCAATGGCGGCATCTACGCCAGCATCGCTTTGGCTCTCGTGATGATCTACCAAGCCACCCATCTCGTGAACTTCGCTCAGGGCGAGATGGCGATGTTCTCGACCTATGTGTGCTGGCTGCTGCTGCAGGCAGGCTTGTCCTATTGGGTGGCCTTTGTCCTGACCCTAGGATTTGCCTTCGTCTCCGGCGTCGCGATCGAGCGGGTGATCATTCGGCCGGTCGAGCAGGCGCCGGTGCTCACGGTCGTCGCCGTCTTCATCGGCTTGCTGCTCATCATCAACGGGCTTGCCGGTTGGTTCTTCAGCTATACCATCAAGGCGTTTCCCAGCCCCTTCCCGTCCGACGCCTGGTACGGCGGCCCCTACATGTCGCCGCACGAGGTCGGCATGATCTTTGTCACCGTGGTGGTGCTGGCGCTGGTCTTCGCCTTTTTCCGCTTCACGCCGCTCGGGCTCGCCATGCGCGCGGCGGCGCAGAACCCGGTATCGAGCCGGCTCGTCGGCGTGCGCGTCGGCTGGATGTTGGCGCTGGGCTGGGGGCTCGCCGGCCTCATCGGCTCGGTCGCCGGCATGATGGCGGCGCCGATCGTCTATCTCGATCCCTATATGATGACCGGCATCCTGCTTTACGGCTTTGCCGCGGCGCTGCTCGGCGGCATCGACAATCCCTGGGGCGCCGTGCTGGGCGGGCCGATCGTCGGCGTGCTCGAGAATGTCGCCGGTGCCTATGTGGTCGGCACCGAGCTCAAACTCACCGTCGCATTGCTAATCATCGTCGGCGTGCTTGTCGTCAGGCCCTCGGGCCTTTTCGGCCGCGTCCTTGTGACTCGGGTGTGACCATGGCCACTGTCGAGACCTCGCGCGTCGCTGCCGTCCGACACTATGGCCTGACGCTGCGCGCCTGGCGCATCCTCGGCGTCGCCGCGGTGCTGGTGCTCGCCTGCGTGCTGCCTTTCGTGCTTAGCAGCTACCATCTCTTCCAGGCGACTCAGGTATTGGTCTATGCGATCGCCCTTCTCGGACTCAACATGCTGACCGGGTACAACGGGCAGATATCCCTTGGACACGGCGCGTTCTACGCCATCGGCGCCTACACCGCGGCGATCCTGCTCGACAAGACCGGCGTCCCATATTGGGCGACCGTGCCGATCGCAGGCTTCGTCTGCCTCGTCGTCGGGTTTCTCTTCGGCCTCCCCGCACTGCGCCTCGAAGGCCTCTATCTGGCACTTGCCACCTTGGCGCTCGCCACCGCCGCGCCGCAAATCCTCAAATTCAAGGATTTCGAGCAATGGACCGGCGGCGTGCAGGGGATCGTCATCATCAAGCCGGACGCGCCGGCCGGTTTGCCTCTCGATGGCGATCAGTGGCTCTATTTCTTCTGCCTGATATGGACGACGCTGCTGTTCCTGATCGCATGGAACCTTCTGCGCGGCCGCACCGGACGCGCTTTGGTGGCGATCCGCGACCACCCCCTCTCGGCAGCGAGCATGGGCATCGATACGGCGCTGTACAAATCGACGACCTTCGGCGTCAGCGCCATGTATACCGGCATCGCCGGCGCGCTCGGCGCTCTCGTCGCGCAATTCGTCGCGCCCGACAGCTTCCAGGGCCTGCTGTCGATCCAATTCCTCATCGGCAGCGTCGTCGGCGGCGTCGCCTCGATCGGCGGTGCCTTGCCGGGCGCGATCTTCGTGCAGTACGTGCCCAATATTGCCGAGAGCATCTCCCGCTTCGCACCTCAGGCCATCCCGCCGCCCCAGGTGATCTACGGCGTGGTGCTCATCGCCTGCATGTATCTCGTGCCCATGGGAGCGGCCGGTATCGTCCGCTCCGCGGCCGCACGCCTCGCTCGGATGATGGGCGAGCGGCCGCCGCACTAAATCTATTCCGCAACTGCTTCAGCAAGGGAGAGGGAATGACGATGTACGCGAAGAGAGCTTGGTTGGCCGCGGCGGCGCTCATGGCGTTGGCGCTGCCGGCTACGGCAGCGGAGGCGCCGGGCGTCACCGCCAACGAGATCAAGATCGGCCAGACCATGCCCTATAGCGGCCCGGCCTCGGCCTACGGCACCATCGGCAAGGCCGAGACCGCCTATTTCAAGATGATCAACGAGCAGGGCGGGATCAAAGGGCACAAGCTCAACCTGATCAGCCTCGATGACGGCTACAGCCCGCCCAAGACGGTCGAGCAGATCCGCCGCCTGGTCGAGCAGGAGGATGTCGCCTTCATCTTCCAGAGCCTCGGCACGCCGTCCAACTCGGCGATCCAGAAATATCTCAACGCCAAGAAGGTGCCGCAGCTCTTCGTCGCCACCGGCGCCAGCAAATGGGGCGATCCGCAACATTTCCACTGGACCATGGGCTGGCAGCCCGACTACCGCACCGAGGCGCGCATCTACGCCAAGTACATCCT
>Ga0134125_10010435_pt1 | contig 10436 bp, 11 predicted proteins | sample KB31751_FD_96464 | JGI IMG/M metagenome (GOLD analysis project Ga0134125, IMG submission 96464) | Terrestrial soil microbial communities with excess Nitrogen fertilizer from Kellogg Biological Station, Michigan, USA - KB3-175-1 | ecosystem: Environmental > Terrestrial > Soil > Unclassified ... | reverse complement strand
GGTGCGCCCGGGCGCGGGCCGGGATCGATCGCGCTCGCCGTCGCTGCCGAGCGCTGCAGCGCGAGCGTCGGATCGGGATCGCCGCCCGGCGCGCAGCCGGCGACGAGCGCCAGCATGGTCGTGATCGTTCTTACCGTCGGATTCGCGCGTGAACGCTGTTGTGCAAGCATGGCCGCCTCCTCGGGGTGGTGCTGCTCGTAGGGCGCGATCGCACGCGACGGAATCGGACGCGCATGCTCCCGAGAGCGACCGAGCAGGGGCCGCTTAGCGCCGTTGCGCGGCCGTCGCCACGGCACGACCGCCGGTGGGTCCGTCGGCGTCGGCTAGCACACGGCGCCCCTCCGCCTACCTTCGGCCGCGGGAGGAGAACATGCGAGGGATCTCGTGTCGTGACATCGGCGTCGACTGCGACTACGTGGCGACCGGCAAGACCGACGACGACGTCTTGAAGGCGTGCGCGGACCACGGCAAGAAGGCGCACCAGATGGAGCAGCTGCCGCCGGAGCTGGCGCAGAAGGTCAAATCGGCGATTCGCGAGATGTAGCGCGCCAAGAGCGAGCGCGCGCTAGGCCCATTCGGACGCTTCGTCCTCGTCGCCGACGAGGCGGCCGGGCGAGCGCGCCAGCCCTTCGAGCAGGTGCTGCGACGCCGCCAGCTCACCCGACATGCGCGTGAGCTCCTCGCGCGTCTCGCTGACGCGATCGTCCTTGGCGCGAAACTCGAGCACGCGCAGGCGGTAGATCGACGCCGGAATGGCCTCGATGGTGCCAACGATGAAGTGCAATGAAGCGAGCATGCGCTCGTGCTCCACCTCGACGCGCGACACCGCCGCGAGCTGCTCTTTGCGCACCGCGAGCGCGCCTTCGTATTCGCGCAGCACCTCCGGCTCGGCGGTGCGCGCGATCACGTCGGTGAGCCGCTGGACTTCGCGCGTGGCGCCCTCGCGCGGCGAGCCGACGAGAAAGCGGCTGAGCTCGTCGGCGTCGCGTAGGAGCTGGCTCGCCCGCGCGCGCAGATCCTCCAACGACGCCAGCGCCGGCCCGAGGTGCGCGCGCACCGGCTCCGGCGTGTGCTTGAGGACGCGCTCGATCTCCTCGTATCCCTTGCGCAGCGAGCGCACCTGCAGCTGCAGCGCCGGATCGTTGAGCGAGGTCTCGGCCGGCAGCTCGCGCGCCTCGGCGGCTTCAGCCTCGAGGAGCTTGCGCCAGAAGCGCGGGCTCGTGGCGTTGCGCCCGACCAGGAACAGGTAGAAGAAGCTACCGACGAGCACGACCGACAAGTGACCGACGAGCAGCCCGGTCGCCAGCCACAAGGCGAGCACGACGAGGTTCGGCGTGTTCCGCGCCGACTGCGCCAAGAGGCGGCTGAGCTCCGGTCGCGGGGGTGTGGCGCTCATCGCGGGCTCCTTCTCGGTCGACGGCTCTCTTTTTGGGTGTCGCGCCGCGCGCGCAATTCACAATCGGGGTGGCGCCGCATTGACGGCGGAATCGGCCGTCGAGCGACGCATCAGCCGTCGAGCCGCGACAGATCGAGCCGCTGCAGCCGCTCGGGATCGAGGACGCCGTCGATCTCGACGATCTTTCCGCGCACGACGACGAAGCCCATGACGGCGAACGGCCGCCCCTTGAGCGTCACGACCACGCCGGCGAGGCCGTTGATGCGCGCCGGATGGAGGACCGCCGCCGGCATCGCCCCCACCAGAGCGCTGCGCGCCACCTCGGCCGCGCCGCGCCGCACGAAGGTGAGCGTCGGCCGGCCCTCGCCGCCGTCGGAGCGCAGGACGACGTCGGGATCGAGCAGCGTCACGAGCGCGTCGAAGTCCCCGCGGCGCGCCGCGGCGAAGAAGGCGTCGACCACCTCGCGCTGGCGATCGAGGTCGGCGTCGGGCGTAGGCAGCGCGGCGCCCTGCACGCGCCGCCGCGCGCGGCTGGCCAGCTGCCGCGCCGCCGTCGACGTGCGCCCCACCATCGGCGCGATCTCGTCGAACGGAATGTCGAACATGTCGTGCAGCACGAACGCCAGCCGCTCGGCCGGCGGCAGCGTCTCGAGCACGATCTGCAGCGCCAGGCCGACGGAATCGGCGAGCAACGCCTCCGCTTCGGGATCGGGCGCGCTCGCCGGCGTGACGATCGGCTCGGGCAGGCGCACGGCCCGCGCCTCGGCCTGACGCACCGTACGCGCCTGCAACAGGTTCAAGCAGACGCGCGCGACGATGGTCGTGAGCCAGCCGCCCACGTTCTCCACGCCCTCAGCGCCGGCGCGGCTCGCGCGCAGCCACGTGTCCTGCACCGCCTCGTCGGCCTCGGCCAGCGAGCCGAGCATGCGGTAGGCGACCGCCCGCAAGTGGGCGCGGTGCCCCTCGAATCGTTCGGCCAGCTCGTGTCGTTCATCGGTCATCGCGCGTGTTCCTCGTACACATGACCGTTGGGACCGGCCAGATGTGACCGGTCACGTTTGTGCGCCCGCGGCGGTCAACCTGGCGGAGGACGACATGTCACGAAGCGGGATCATCGCGTATTGGCTGTGCACGGTCTACATCGCCGCCACGTCGCTGCTCGCGGGCGTGCTCGATCTGGCGCGCGCGCAGCCGCTCTGGGGCGAGCTGGTTCGGCTCGGCTATCCGCCGCACTTCGGCGCCGTGCTCGGGACCTGGAAGGTGCTCGGCGCGCTGGCGCTGGTGGCGCCGCGCCGGCCGCTCCTCAAGGAGTGGGCCTACGCCGGCCTGTTCGTAGACTTTTCCGGCGCCATCGTCGCGCACGCGGCGGCGGGCGACGGGGTCACCGCGTTCGTCGGGCCGCTCCTGTCGATCGCCGCGCTGGTGGCGTCGTGGTCCTTACGGCCGCGCGACCGCCGTCTGGTCGATGCGCACGCTGCCGAGGCGTGAGCGCAGCGCCGACCAGGTCCGCGTCAGCGCCTCCGACGGCGCGCCGACGACGCTCGCCGCCTCGAGCAGCGCGAACGTCGAGGTCGGCCCGCGCGGGCTCGGCGAGCGATCGGCCGTCGGCAGGACGGTGGTGCGGTGAAAATCGTAGGCGCGCCGCTCGACCCGCACGACGCCGTCGGAGAAGCGCGCCGCCAGCCCGTCGACGACGGGGCCGATCACCGCCGCCGGCAGCGGCGAGCCCGTGAGCTCGGCCCAACGCACGAGCGCCGCGAGGCCGCGCAGCACGTCGTAGAAGTAGAAGCGCGGGAAGGCGAGCGCGCCCCACGCCGCCGCCGACGTGCGCTCCTCGGCGTTGTGCACCGTCGACGATCCGCGCACGAGGCCGCGCGCGATCAGGAAGCCCGCGGCGCGATCGACGAAGGCGCGCTCCTCGGCCGTCCAGCGATCGTCGACGAGCATCGCCTCGAGCGGCGCGAGGGTGCCGACCATCGAGCTCGGACACTCGCCGTCGACGAGATAGGCGCTCTCGTCGCAGCTGAGCCCGCCGTCGGCCATCTGGTAGCGCAGGAACCACGGCCGCAGCCACGGCAGCGCGCGCCGCACGTCGATGCCGCACGCGCTCAGCACCTGGTACATGGCGCCGTGCGCGCAGTGGCAGGCGTAGTCGCGGTGGCGATCGACCTTGGCCTGCTCGTCGGGCCGATAGGGAAAGACGTGCAGCTGGCGATCGAGCGCGGCCACCATCGCCGTCGCCGTGCGCGGCGGAATCTGGCGCGCCTCGCCGAGCTCGTGGAGGCAGAGCATGTGCCACCACGGCGAATTCCACTTCGGCCAGTAGGGGTCGATCTCGAGGCTGCGGAGCGCCGCGTCCGAGCCGAGATACGCGACCGATTCGGCGATTTCCCTGGTGAGATCCACGCCCACTTCGTAGCACGGGAGCCGCTCCCCCACCCCTGGACGATCGTCCATGCGGCGCCGATGTAGGTATCGGCACTTTCTGCGCACCTGGCGCTGGCGCAGGGCTCGCAATTCGGGCAGCCATGCGGCACGAGCCCCAGGCACAAAAGGTCTTCGGCCGGTACCTCCTGCTCGAGGAGCTGGCCGAGGGCGGCATGGCGCAGATCTGGCGCGCGCGCCTCGCCGGACGCGATTCGGACGGCGGCGAGGTGGTGGTCAAGACCCTGCATCCGCGCCTCGTCGATCAACCGCTGTTCGCCGATCTGTTCGCCGCCGAAGCGCGCATCACGCGCCTGCTGTCGCACCCGGGCATCGTGCGCCTCGTCGACGAGGGCGCGGTCAAGCGCATGCCCTACCTCGCCATGGAGCGCGTCGACGGCTGGGACCTGGCGACGCTGACGCGCGCGCTGCCCGCGGGCGACAAGATCCCGGTCGACATCGCCATCACGATCGGCCTCGAGCTCTGCCGCGCAGTCGGCTTCGCGCATGCCTGGCGCGACGAGAAGGGAAAGCCGAGGCCGATCGTGCATGGCGATCTGTCGCCGTCGAACCTCATGGTGCGTCGCGACGGCGGCGTGACCCTCATCGACTTCGGTGTGGCGCACATGAGCCGCCGCGCGGCGCGCGCCAGAGCGCACCTCCTCATCGGCAAGAGCGGCTATCTGGCGCCCGAGCTCCTCGACAACAAGCCGGCCGACGCGCGCTCCGACGTCTTCTCGGCGGGCGTGGTGCTGCACGAGCTCCTCACCGGGCGCTACCTCTTCGTCGACCAGAGCGAGCGCGAGACGCTGCGCCGCGTGAGCGAGCAGCCGATCGCGCCGCCGTCGCGCCACAACCCGCACGTCACGCGCGGGCTCGACGCCATCGTGCTGCGCGCGCTCAGCCGCGATCCGGCGCAGCGCTTCGCGTCGGCCAACGAGCTGGCCGACGCGCTCGACTGGCTGCGCGCGCCGGTGCGCGCCTCGCACGATCGCGTGGCCGCCTATCTGCGGCGGCTGTTCGCCGAGCCGCCGCGCAGCCTGCCGGTGAGCGCGGCGCACGAGGTCCGCGTCGCGCCGCCGCCGCAGCTGATGACGGCGGAGGCGGCACGACCGCGCCGTCGCCGCGGCGGCACGCTCTTGCGCGCCGCGTTCGCGGTGGTGGTGATGCTGGCTGCCTTCATGGCCTCGTCGGGCCGGCTGAAGCCCACCGCCGCCGAGCTCGTCGATCGCGCCGACGCGCTCTTTGCGCTGCAGCTCTTCGACCCGCCCGCGCCCCAGCCCCGGTAATATCGTCGCTCCAAGAGGAGGGGCATGCGAAGACTCGGTTTGATCGGGCTTTGGGGCGCGACGCTCGTGAGCGCAGCCGGATGCGGCGGCGAGCTCATGACCTGGCGCAAGCAGCCGCCGGCGCCGTCGCTGGCGGGCAAGGTGGTCATCACCGTCGCCGATCGGCGCGCGGGCAGCCAGGGCGGCGACGACCCGAGCCTGGTCGGCAGCGAGCACGGCGCGCTGTTCATCCCGCACGCGCTGCGCCTCTCCGGGCCGACCGAGGCCGCCGACCGGATCCGCACGCTCGTCGCCGAGGCCGCGCTCACCGCCGGCGTCGGCGTGGCGCCGCCGGGCGACGGCAGCGGCACCGCCAGGCTCGCCGTCGAGATCCACAACATGTGGTGCGACGGCATCTCGCTCGCGTACACCAAGGCGCGCCTGATCGCGAGCGCGATCGTGACGGGGCCCGAAGGCGCGGTGCGCGCCAACATGCCGCTGCAGGTCGAGGGCGCCGGTGCCCATTGCAGCGACGCGTACGAGACGATGCTGAACAACGCCTACTCGTCGGCGAGCGCGCAGATGAACGACCCGCACCTGAAGGCCGCGCTCACCGGCGGGAACTAAACAGCATCGCCTTGATTGCGATCCGTCGCGTAATCCAGCGTCCGGCGCTGCGGTGCCTGCTCACATACCAAAGCGTATGCTGCGCGGGCTCCTCGCGCCGTCCTTGTCTTCCGCTTGTCTCTCAACAATCCGACGCTGTTTTAGAAGTTCTGATTGCCCTGGTTGCGGAAGCCGCGGCCGGCCTGGCCGGTGTAGTCGCTCGACGTGGCTGCGGTCACGCTGATGAGCGCCTGCACCGCGCGCTGCTGCATCGTCTGCAGGTCGGTGCAGCGCGAGTAGACGATGACCTTGCTGTTGGTGTCGGCGGAGACGCTGACCTCGGCCGGATCGTTGTAGATGGCGAAGGTGAACTCGAACTCGGGGTTGGCCTGACGAATGTCCATCTTGATCTGCTGCGTGTACGGCGCGCCGCCCGGGTAGTGCGCGATCGCGGCGCCCGTCAGGCCGGTGGGAAACGGACCGCCGGAGTCCCAGCACGGCAGCGCGCCCGCCGACGAGGTCTCGCTGCCCGTCGCGCAGATGTTGGCGGCGAGGTACTGATTGAGCCCGGTCTGCGCACCGGTGGTCGAGAAGTACTGCTTGCCGTAGGCGAGGCCCTGCTCGGCGCAGTCGAGGAGCTGGCGCGACAAGCGATCGTGGCCGGCCGAGCTGTTCTCGCTGCGCATCGACCAGAGCGCGAAGGCGCCGGCGGCGAAGAGCACGGCCAGGAGCACCATCACGATGCCGAGGAGCACGCCGCGCTGGCGACGCTGACGCTGACGATGACGAGGAGTCGACAGGTGCGGGCTCATTCGGCCAGGTTCCACGCGCGCGGCGCGACGATCATGTGGGCCGAGCGATAGCGCGGGCTGCCCGCGGAGGTGCTCGGATACGAGGTGCGATCTTCGACCTGGGTCCACGCCGGCTGCGAGCCGGCGTAGCTGTTCATCGTCTGCAGCAGCAGGCTCAAGCGCACCTGCTTGAGGTTGGCCACGCCCGCGCCCCACACCGTCGTCGGCAGCGTCGACCCGGCGGTCGCGCCGTACCAGATATCGATGTTGCCGGTGTTCAAGCTGTCGGCGCCGACCGCGACCTGGAAGTCGACCGCGCCCTCGACGGCGGGCTGCACCTTGCCGCCGAAGTCGAGATGGTTGGCGCTGGTCACGCCGTTGGGATCGACCATGAGCATGCCGGCGTAGAGCGTGTTCGTGCTCGCCGGCGCGACGAAGAACGAGTAGCTCGCGGCCTTGAATACCAGGCAGTCCTGCTTCAGGTTCGGCGTCGCCTGCGTCGGTGCGGCGAAGGTGCCGCTGATCGCCTTGAGCGGCAGGTTGCCGGGGGTCCGGCCGTTCGCCGTCGCGCCGGTCTTCGCCGGGGTGTCGATCTGGAACAGATAGGCGGCGGTGTTGTCGCTGACGAGGACGTAGTCGTTCGCCTGGAAGTTGGTGATGTCGTAGACCGCCAGCGACGCCGGCAGCGAGGTCGGCGGATTCGAGTAGGCCCACCCCGTCAGCGCCGTCATCGTGCCGCTGGCGTAGATGATCTCGAGCGCATCGGGCGTGTTGGTGACCGTGCCGGTGCTGAAGGCGGTGGCGGCGACGTTCGCGCCGTCCCAGGTCTGCAGGCACGACACCACCTTCGGCGTCACCCCTGGCACGTTGACGCCGACCCAGCCGCCGCCGACGCCGCCGCAGGCGCGCCGCACGTAGGTCTCGATGTAGTCCATCGCCGCGCGCGCGTTCTGCTGCGTGCGCATGATCTGATCGTTCTGCTCGAACGTGCTCAGCTGCGTGCGCACGATCGCCAGCACCGACGTCGTCACGATCGACGTCAGCGCCATCGCGATCATGATCTCCATGAGGGTGAAGCCGCGCGCGCGCCTCATTTCAGATCCTGCGTGCGCGTGGCGTACACGCTGTGGCCGGTGCCTTGCGCATCGTTCCAATCGACCTCGACTTGCACCTGGCGCTGCGTGCCGCTGGTGCTGGTGATCGAGGTCCACTTTGTCGACAGCGCGTAGGGGCCGCTGGCGGGGTTGCCGTTGGCGTCCATCGTAATCCCCGGCAGCGGGATGGACGCCGGCAGCGGGTCCGTGACCGCGCCGCGCGGCAGCGACACCAGCTGCTCCAGCTTCGACTGCGCCAGCACCGACGCCTCGGTCGCGTTGCGCGAGAAGCTGGCGCCGTGCACCGTGACGCCGACGGTGGCGAGCGCGCCGAGGAGCGCCACCGTGGTGACGAGCAGCGCAATCAAAACTTCGATGAGCGTCATGCCGCGCGCGCGGCGACGGCGTCGAATCACCATGTGTCGATCACCTTGGCCATCCCGGTCAGGCCCCAGACGACGACGCGGTACTTCTTGTCGCCGCTCTTGGTCGAAAACAGCAGCGTCGCGCCCGAGTACGACGCCGGGTTCGTCGTCGGGCAGGCGCCGGTCGCGTACTCGTTGACGCGGCCGTTGGCCGCGAAGCAGATGACGTTGTTCGCGTTGGTCAGCGGACAGGTCGCCGCCACGGTTCCGAGCGTCATCGACGCCAGCGGCACGCACAGCTGCATCGACGACGGCAGCGCGGTGCGCGACTGCATCACCCACGCCTTCGTCGTCGGATCGTAGGCCTGCGTCACCAGCGCCTGCTTGATGCCGTCGACGGTCACCGACACTGGCCGGCCGAGCGCGAGCGCCATGTGGCGCGCGTCCATCATCGTGGCCATCGCCCCGCGCGCGAACGCCGGCGCGGTCTCGCCGCGCGCGCCGCGCGAATAGAAGCGCGCCGCCAGCGCCGCCGAGAGGCCGATGATGGCCACCACCACCATGAGCTCGACGAGGGTGAAGCCGCTGTGGCGACGGGCGCGCATCAATTGGAGAGATCGAACCAGGAGACCGTAGTGAACGTGCCGCCGGTCGACGACTGATTGACCGCGTCGGCGGCGGTGCGCAGGCTCGTCGACGATCCGCTCAGCGTCTGGCGGATGCTCGAGGTGGCGCCGGCGACGAAGACTTCGCCGTCGGTGGTGCTGGTGTTGGTCTCGAGCACCGAGCCGGCGCCGCCGGCATAGGCGGTGCCGCTCGTGAGGATCGAGCCGGCGGCGGCCGGCGTGTCGGTGTTGATGTTGGTCCAGCGCAGCACGTTGCCGTAGGTGCCCGGCGTCATGAGCGGCAGGAGCAGCTGCTGCATGCTGCCGATCGAGATCGAAGTGACGTTGGCGTAGAGATCGCTGCCGGCCACGGTGAGCTGCGCGTAGGCGCGCAGCGACAGCGGCACCAGGTTGGCCGTGCCCGACGACGAGCCGCCCGCCGCCGACGCCGGCGGCTGGATGCCGCCGAGCTTGAGCGCCGTGGTCGGGAACTGCGCATTCGTCGTGGCGTCGAAGCCGGTCAGGTACGACTGGTTCGTCGTCGCCGTCAGGTCGCTCTTGTCGGTGGTGGCGCGCGCCCAGTCGGTGCCGCCGGTGGCGACGAGGACGTCGAAGTCGCCGTTGCCGTTGCGCACGATGGTCGGCGAGACGCCGATCGGCTGGCAGGCGACGCCCGCGGCGCAGCCGCCGATGCTGTTGGCGTTGTAGACGTTCGTGGCCGGGTGCGCCGAGTCGAGCTTGGTCAGCGTCGGCGCGGACACGCCCTGCGCCGAGAGCGTGTACTTGCGGATGCGCCCCTCGAGCGTCGAGACGTAGACGGTCTCATCGGTGCCGTCGCCGTCGATGTCGAGGCTGGTGGCGAGCGGCGGCACGTCGTTGGTGATCGGCGTCGACAGGAGCGACGAGGTCAGCGTGTACAGGTTCTGCTCGTCGGAGACGATGACGCCGTCGGCGAGCCGGATGACGTACGTGTTGTAGCCCGCCGTCACCGACGTCGGGCAGGCCGTCGTCGACAGCCCGGTGTTGTAGCAGGTCGCCGAGGTCACGATGGCCACGCCCGTCGACGCCGAGGCGGTCACCTGCGCCAGCGTGGCGCCGTTGGTCGGGCCCATCGGCATCGAGGTCACGCCGCTGGCCACGTTGGTGCCGTCGTTCTCCCACAGGAAGCGGAAGCCGTCGGAGTTGACGTTCGACGGATCGGGGTTCGAGATGTCGAGCGCGTCGACGTAGCCGGAGTCGTGCATGCCGACGATGAGGATGGTGCGCGTCACCGCGGCCGAGGCGCCGCCGAACTTGTCGCTCATGTCGGCGACGCGGATGGCGCCGCCGACGTTCACCGCCGACCAGTCCATGTTCGAGCCGCCGTTGTACGCGGTCGTCATCTTCGACCGCATGCCGGGCGGGATGATGGCCCAGATCTCCTCGCCGGGGGCGGCGCCGTAGCAGGTCGTCGAGCCGGTGCCCGGCGTCACGCAGAACGCGTGCAGCATGCCGTCGCGCGCGCCGACGTAGGCGATGGTCGGGCGGCCGGTGAAGCTGCCGACGTTGCGCGACTCGATCACGGCCGCCGTCGACCAGTCGATGCCGCCGAGGATGCCGCTCGTCGAAGCGCCGCTCGAGTCCTTGTTGTCGAGGTGGGTCGAGACGTAGCTCAGCGCCGTGTCGGTCGACGTCAGCGTCGACGCCTTCACCAGGGAGTAGGTGCCCGCCGAGCTGGTGGCCACGAACACGTTGCGCTGGGCGAACGGCTTCATCTTGGTGCCCGCGTCCCAGTTGCACGGGCTCGTGCTGTCGCTCGCGCTGCAGGTCGGCGTGTTCGACGTCGAGCCCGACAGGGTGTACGTGCCGACCGGCTTGTACTCGCGGAAGTGGCCGGTCATGTACGGG
>Ga0134125_10010434_pt1 | contig 10437 bp, 11 predicted proteins | sample KB31751_FD_96464 | JGI IMG/M metagenome (GOLD analysis project Ga0134125, IMG submission 96464) | Terrestrial soil microbial communities with excess Nitrogen fertilizer from Kellogg Biological Station, Michigan, USA - KB3-175-1 | ecosystem: Environmental > Terrestrial > Soil > Unclassified ... | reverse complement strand
CTGCCCACGCCGCGGAACGGGCTGGTGAGCAATCTATTCCCGAGCCTCGGCTTCTCGTCGCTGGCCGAGGGGCCACACGAAAACCGCTACGTGCTGGACGTCGGCGCGTACCGGGATCGGCCCACGCACATCAAGATCACGAGGCCATCTTGATGGACAGCGCGCAGGTACTGGCGGAGCTGCAAGGCGTGGTAGACGAGATTTTCCTCGAACCGGTCAAGTTGACCCGGGAGCTCGCAGCGAGCGAAGTCGAGGAGTGGGACTCGATCCTCCAGGTATCGCTGGTGATTGCCGTCGAGCGGCACTTTCGCGTTCGCTTCCGCGTGGGTGAAGTCGAGGCGACGCACAACGTGGGCGAGTTCGCCGACCTCATCGCCCGCCGCCTGGCCGAGCGATGATCCGGCGCGAGGCGATCGCCTGGCCTTTCGCATCGTCCGCGATGCAAGCGGCCTTCTGCTTAGCCATCGCGGCGCTCCTGGCGATGCCCTTCGTCCTGCACCGATTGCACGCCCCTTCACTCGCGGCGCGCATGAGCGCGGTGCCCGTGGCTGCCGGACCGTATTCGTTCATAGAACGGCAAATCTACGAGGAGAAGAGCGACATCGACCTCCTGTTCGTCGGCGAATCCGTGATGTGGGTGGGGGTCGACGTGCCCCAGGTGGCCGAAGGTATCACCGCGGCGCTCGGGCACACCCCGCGGGTTCTCAACTTGGGCTGGGCCGGCACCGGCAACGACCTCGTCTATTACGTGCTACGTGAGCTTCTGGAACGGCGACACGTCAGGCACGTCGTCCTCCGGCTCCATACCGTCGATCAGATGCCCGTGGCTCCCCACCCCGAGTCGTACCGATGGCTCTGCGATTGCGGCGACGACGTGGTCCTGCCGGCTCTTTCGGTGCTCGAGCGGGCGAGCGCCTTCGGCGTCGAGGTGATCGGGGGCCCGCGCAACCTGCTCTCCGCGTTGCGCCCGGACCTGGTGGGGGCTTCGCCCTTCGCCGACACCCTTGGCTACTATCCCAACGAGAAGGGATACTGGAACCGGCCGTACCGAAGGCTGGACCTAGCCCCCCCGGTTCTGGCACCGGCGACCGTCATCCTGGGACCCGCCACGCGCTCGCGGCTCCTCCCGGAGCACGTAGCCGAAGGCCCCTATCAATCGAGCTACGGCCGCGCGACGCGCGACCTCCTGGCGGCGCATCACATCCACGTCACGCTCCTCAGGTTCCCGGCGCGCTCCGAAGCCCGCGCGACGACCTTGCCCGTGGCCAGCGAGGAAGTCGCTCGGTACGACGGGGCAACGATCCTGGCGCCGGAGCCGCGGGCGCTGTTCCAACATCTGAGCGACATCGAGGTCGACGAGCTCTACTACTATGACGACCTCCACATGAACCGGAACGGCTCCAAGTACTTCACTGGCGCCATTCTGCCGGCGCTGGTCGAGGTTCAGCGGGAGATCGATGCGCAGTAACCGTTTGCTGCTTGCCGTTCTGGTCGTGCTCTGCCTGACGGCCGTCGGCATCTTGATGCTCGTCCCCAGCAACCTGCTCGACTCGGGCCTCGTTTACCGCGGGTTCTGATTTGAGCTTTCTCCAACAGTTCGGGATCCTCGTGGTCTACCTGGTCGCGGCGCGGGCCTGTCTGTCGTTCTGCTCGGCGCGCCGCCGTACAGCCCTGTTCGCGCTGCTGAACATGGCCACCTTCTGCGCGATCTGGGAGTGGTCCCCTCATGCCGGTCTCTGGAAATCCCTCGTCCACATGGCCCCCTATCCGGCGATGGTCGCCGTGCACTTCGCGCTGATGAAGCGCTTCGCTCGCGCTCCTGGGAAGCGGTCGTGGATCGCCTTCCTCTTTCCCATCGTCATCCTGGTCCTCGTCAAGTACCTCGGCCCCGTCTGGTCGGGAGTCGCCCGGGCCGCGCACGTGGATCCCGAGCGCGTGAGCTTTCAGCTCTCGCTGATGTTTGTGGGGATATCGTTCATGGCTTTTCGCCTCAGCCACATGGTCCTCGAGGTCCGTTCGGGCGCGCTCACCATGCCGACATTCTGGGAGGTCCTGGGCTTCGGTTTCTTTGTCCCGACAATCGCTGTCGGGCCCATCAATCCCGCCAGCGTTCACTTTGAGTCCCTTCGCAACCCGGCTCCAGACTTCACGCCGATCGGCAGGTGTCTGCTGCGGATCCTCACGGGCACCGTGAAGTACCTGCTGTTCGCAGGAACCCTGGCCCACCTCGCCTATCGCGATCTGTTGCTCGATGGGCACCCGCACGCGCCCGGTCTCGACTACGTCGTTTCGAGCGTGGCCTATTATCTGTATCTTTACTGCAACTTCGCGGGCTTCTGCGACATCGTGATCGGCGCCTCCGGGTTGTTGGGCATCACGGTGATCGAGAACTTCGACCATCCTCTGATCGCCCGCAACATCAAGGACTTCTGGAGTCGGTGGCACATCTCCCTGTCGAACTACGTGCGGGAGGTCATCTTCGCACCATTATCCTCCGCCCTCGGGGCACGTTGGGGCGGCGCCAACGTCAAGCACGCCATAGCCGTGGCCCTGCTCGTGACTTTCATCCTGACGGGCGTGTGGCACGGCGCCGGGCTCAACTTCGCGGCCTTCGGGCTGATGCACGGGCTGGCCATCGTCGCTCACCATTACTACAGCCTCTTCCTGCGCAGCCATCTGACCCGTGATCGGCTTCGTCGCTACAACGAGAGTGCGATTATCCGCGTCGTGGCGGTCGTCGCAACGTTTGCGTTCGTGACCTTGTCGTTCATGGTGTTCGCCAACGACATGCCGCACCTCAAGCGCATCTGGGAGCTGTCCGCCCATCTGACCGAGCTACGCGCGGGCGATCTGAACTGATGCCCATGCGCCCCGGAGAACGGACCACCGCTGTCGACCGCGCCTTCGCCGAGCTCTTCGAGGGGACCAGCGCCGAGTCGAGCTACGAGATCACCGAGGAAGTCCATCAGGCCTTCTGTGCCCTCTCCGGCGATCTCAACCCCCTGCACGTCGACGACACCTATGCTCAGGGCCAGGGCTTCCGCGGGAAGGCGATGCACGGCGGGATCCTGAACGCGTTTCTGTCGCACTTCGTCGGGATGGTGCTCCCCGGGCGACGATCGCTGCTGTTATCGACCGACTTGAGATACACGGCGCCGGTTTACTTAGGCGATGTGCTTGTCATCCGCGGCACCGTCCAGCAGAAGGTCGAGAGTCAGAGCGCGGTGGTGCTCGTGTGCACGATCGTGAATCGTACTGAGGGACGTCTGGTGGCGCGTGGGCGTGTGCAGGTCAAGGTACTCGCCGGGAGCACGACGGTGACACATGACAGGTGAGACTTTTGCCGTCGTGACGGGCGGGACGAAGGGTCTCGGCCGAGCCGTGGCGCTTGCGCTCGCGACCCGCGGCTACGCCGTCCAGGCCCTCTACCATTCGGACGACGCCGCTACAGAGGAACTGCGGGCGCTCGCCGAGCCCCTTCGGGGACGACTCGCTTGTTTACGGCACGACGTGACCGCCGGTCCACTCCCGTTACCGTTCCCGTTCAGCTTCAATCGGTTCGTGCTTGTCCACTGCGCGGTTCCCCCTTTCGCACCCGGGCCTCTGCACCTCGCCCGTCTTGAGGACGTCACTATGCACTGCGACGTGGCGGTTCGCGGCTTGCTCGCATGCGCGCTGCCCCTTCTGCGCGAACTGCCCCAGACCGGTCGCGGCATCATCGTGGGTGTGTCGTCGCTCGCCGCGAGCGGTGCGGACACGCCGGCACGGGGATTCGCTGTATATGCAGCAGCCAAGGCGGCCATGAGCATGGTGGTGCGAGGGCTCGGCCGCGAGTATGGTCGGCGGGGCCTGCGAACCTTCTGTGTGGTCCCGGGATTCATGGCGACGAGCCTCACCGAAGCGTGGCCGTCAGTGATTCGCGAGGGGCTTGCCAAAGTGGGCGCCTCCACGCCTGAAGTTGTCGCGCGCAGGATCTGCGAGCTCATCGACGACGAGTCCATTCCGGCTTGTGGAGAGGACCATGCCTGCTGAGGTGGAGGCCCATCGTGCAGGGGAGTTGATCGTCTTGTGGCCCACATCGAAACGATGCTCCCATGGGTGGCGGCAGGTCATACGCCAGTGATCGCCGACAACTGTCACGATCGGGCGCCGCGGTGCACAATAGTTGGCGGCGGGAGCTCCCTGGTAGTCAGCCAGAGGAATGACAGCCCGGCAAGACCACGGGGCCGACGGCCCTGGACGACGAGGGCCGTGCCGAATCCATTTCCGCACCGGCGTGCGGTCTAGCTAGGGCAGCGCTCAGCCTTGCGCTAGTCTAGACTAGCCTGAGAGCTGCTTGCGGCCGGCGAAGACTGAAATGCGCTCGCCCAGGTCGTCGTAGTGGCCGAAGCAATCGAGCGTCATCCCTGGGATCATCGTCGCGTACTCCTCGACGGTCCGAAACGTCCAAAAGGCGGAACCTTCCGCGGCCGCCGTATTTTCGACCAGGAAGACGAGGCCGTTCGCGCCCAGAACGCGCGCGACCTCCCGTCGGGTGGCGTCCAGAGCGGCGCCGCGAATGCCGCCCAGAACCAGGCAAATCCAGACGAGATCGATGGAACCGGTCGCTGCAGGGATCCGTCCCACCTTCATCCGTCGATATTCGACGCCCCGGTGTGCAGGGGCCAGATCGAGGAGCCGTTGCACCGGATCGACGGCGATCACCCGGCCAGAGATCAGCGCCGCGAGGTCGCCGCTGAAGCGCCCGGTCCCGCACCCGAGGTCAAGGGCGAGCCGCTCCGTGCCGTTCAACAGTTCCCGCAGGCGCGGGTAGAGCTCGCGCTTCTGCCGCTCGGTGACCTGGTCGAGCTCGGCATCCGCGTGCCCGGCGTTGAATACGGCCCGGGCGCTAAGCTGTTCGGCGCGGAGTCGCCAGGCGCGGATTTCGGGCGATTCGCGGAGGACGAGGCCTCTCACGCGACGAAGCACGCTCTTGAGACGGGCCATCATCCGATGCGTGCGCGCAGGCCGCCCAGCCTGGCCTTCATGAACGTGCGCATCTCCGCCCAGGCCGGGTTGCGGAGCAGGTGACTGAACGCGGTGTAAGTAATGACGCCGGCCAAGACAGGGATGGCCAGTCGAAAGCCGGGGCGCCAGTCCGAAGGGAGCGCGAGGACGACGGCGGCGACGACCATGGCCATCCCGATCGTCGCTACGACCGAGGGGATGATGGCGCGGAAGAGCGCCGGCAGCGTGAGCCCAATCAGCTCGCCGGCATAAGCGATTCCGATTGGCACCAAGATCACGTTGGCTATTAAGTAGGCCCAGGCGACCTTCAGCGCGGAGCCCATCCACGCCCCAATGATGATTGCCAGGATGAGCATCGAACAGGCACCGAATCCCCAGCGCGCCATTCTATCGGTCCGACCCTGGGAGACGTAGATCCAGCCGGTCGGGCTGCTAAGAGACTGGAGGAAGCCGAGCATCGCGAGCACCCGAAGGATCGGAATGACCGGGATCCACTGCTCGCCATAGATCGTGCGGACGAACGGTCCGGCGACGAGGGTCAGCCCCGTCATCGTCGGCAGGCATACGAAGGCGATCATCTTCATGGCGTCCAGATACCCGCGGAGCACGCGCGCTTTGTCCGCCGCTGCGTGAGCCATGGCAGGGAGGACACCGGCGCCGAGAACACCGTTGATCTGGCTCAAGGGCAGAAGCATGACCGAGTACGCACGGGCGTAGTATCCGAGCTCCCTCTCCCCCAGCCGCTTCCCCACGAGAAGATTGTCGAGAGACCGAGCCCAGTAATTGATGATGTTGAACAGCAGGAGGTGGGCGCTCACCCTCAACAGAGGCTTGGCCGCGCCGAATCGAAAAAGGCGGGTCGGCCTCCAGCCCGATCGAATGAAGGCCAAGACCGCAACGGAACCCGAGCCGGCCAGAGGCATGAAGACGATGGCCCAGATGCCGGCCCCCGCCAGCGTCAGTGCCGCTCCAACCAGGCAGCCAATTCCGGCTCCAGTGAAATCAATGATCGCCAAACGCTTGACCTCGAGCTTGCGTTGAAGGAGCGCCCGCGGAACGATTCCGAACGACGATAGCGTGAACCCCAGCGCGCTTACCCGCGCCAGCGAGGCGAGCGCGGGGCTTCGATAGAACGTCGCCACCAGGGGCGCGAGGCTCACGAGAATGGCGGTCATGGCCACCCCGACGGCGAGGGTCAAGGAGAAGGCGGCGTCCGTCTGCTCGTCGGAAAGGTCGCGGCGCTCGAGGACCGCGGCACCGATTCCGAAGTCGACGAAGACCGAGGCGAACGCGGTCAAGACCGTCACCATCCCGACTCGGCCGAAGTCCGATGGGCTGAGCACGCGGGCCATGAGAATCGACACCCCGTATTGCAGGACCTGCGTGCCGACGCGTCCGTACAGAGACCACGCCACGCCGCGGATGGTGGTCTCGCGTAGACCAGTCACCGGTTCACGGGGGCAGTGGTCGAGACGTCATGAGCTCCGCCAGCGTGTCGATGACTCGAGTCTGTTGTTCGAGCGTGAGGGCGCCGCCCAGCGGCAGGCTCATCGTTTCCCGCCCGATCTGGAGCGCGTTCGGCACCGGCGTGTTCATCGCAGTTGCATAGATCGGATGTTCGGACACTGCCAGGTAGTGCACGCCGGTTCCGATGCCGCGCTTGTGCAGCTCCTCCATCAGGTCGTCGCGCCGCCAGGCGGACCCTGAGGCGATTCGCACCGTATACAGATGAAGCGCATGTCGCGTGCCGTTCTCGGCGGCGGGCGGGCACACGAGTCCGGGGAGGGTTGCCAGCAGCGCGTTGTATCGATTCCACTGCTCTTGTCGCCTAGCATGCATCTTTTCGATGCGGGCCAGCTGATGCAGCCCCAGCGCCGACTGCAGATCGGTCAAATTGAACTTCCACCCGATCTCCGTGGCCAAATAGTGCTGGTACCCCGACGACGAGAATCGCTTCCAGGCGTCGCGATTTTGACCGTGCTGTCGGAGAATTCGAATCCGCTCGACCAAGGCCTCCTGGTCTGTGACGACCATTCCGCCTTCGGCCGTACAGACGTTCTTGGTCGAGTAGAACGAATAACAGGTAAAATCGGCGAGTCTTCCGACGTTCGTCCCGTCGATGGTGGTCTCGACGGCATGTGCGGCGTCGCCGACAAGGTACAGGTTGTACCGATCTGCCAGCCGGCGGAAGCTCGTCATGTCCGCCGCCTGCCCCCAGAGATGGACCGGTAGAATCGCCCGGACGCGGGCGCCCGAGCCGCGGTGAAAGACTGCGCCATCGGCGGCGATGGCGCAGTCTTCTTTCAGGAGACGCTCCACTGCGGCGGGGTCTAGTAGGCCCCGGTCGGGCGTCACGTCCACGAAGAGCGGGCGCGCACCCGTGTGATGGACGCTGTTCGCCGTGGCAACGAACGTCAGCGGCGAGGTGATCACGGCGTCGCCAGGGCCGATCCCGAGCGCCTTCTGGCAGAGGAACAGAGCCGCCGTGCAGGAGCCGACTGAGGCCGCGTGGGTGGATCCGACGTACGTTCTGAAGGCCTCCTCGAATCTGGCGGTCTTGGGGCCGGTCCCCAGCCAGCCGCTCCGCAGCGTGTCCACGACCTCGGCGATCTCTTCTTCGCCGACGTACGGCTTCCCGAAGACGATGTAGTCGTTGCCGCTCATTTGGCCGCCGAGGTTGCCTTGAACGCACGCAGGTTCGCGGAGGCGCTAAAGCGATCCAGAGGCGCCAACTTGAAGATCTTCGTCATCGCGCGGCGTCCCAACCTCGTGTTCCCGAGCAAGGCGAGTGGCTCGTCGAGCGCCTCGATGGCGACGAACCCGCTGTCGGTTGCCAAACGGCGCAATTGGGATGGTGAGTACATACAAATATGCGTCGGGTCTTCGAGCCGTTCCTTTTCGTTGTAACGGCTGGGCGAGTACAGCAACAACATTCCACCCGGCTTCAACACCCGGTGGATCTCGCTTAAGGCCGATTTCCCGACGGCCGGTTCCAGGTGTTCGATGACTTGGTTGAACACCGCAACCGAGAACATCGAGTCCTCGAAGGGAAACCGATCGCTGAGGCGGTGGTGCCTCACATTGAGGCCGTCGTAGCGGTGCCGGCCCATTTCGACGGCCTCGGGCGACCCCTCGATGCCGTGGCAGACAAGCCCCCAGCGTTGCGCCGCCTCGACCAGATAGCCGAGCCCGGCGCCGACGTCCAGGATGGGACCCGGTTCCGCGCGCTGGAGGACTTCAGCCAGGAACGGACGATAGAAGCGCCAGTCACGGCTCAAGTACCACTTGCGAAAGTAGTCGCCGTCGCCGATTCCAGAGTTCATCGTGACGTCCCTGACGGCGTCCTGATGAACGCGTCCATCGAGTCGAAGTCGGCGGCCGAGTGGGCCGGGAAGTAGCGGAATCCCTGGTCTTCGATCGATTTGATGGCGGCGGGATAGTCGATGATCGTCGGATGAAACTCGGCGATGAGCGAGCGAACGCGCTGGAGCCAGCCGAGGTTCTCCTTCAGGAGAGGACCCTCGCCGCCCTCGATGTCCATCTTGACCAGATCGATGTCGGTGCCCGCCGGAACCTTTTGCAGCAGCGTATCCATGCTCACCACGGTGACGAGCCGTCCTTGCCCGAGCGCGTTCAGGTGTCCGACGTTGGAGTCGACGGCGTCGTCGAATCGGGCCGTCCCATCGTGGGGGCCGACGGCGGCCTCGATCACCTCCGCCTGGATGCCGTTCCGTTCCAGGTTCAGCCGCGCAATGCGCGCGTTGTCCGGCGAAGGTTCGACTGCGAGGACGGTGCACCCGTAACGGTGCGCGAACCACAGGCTCGTGAGCCCGATATTGGCGCCCAGGTCGACCAGGGAGCGCGGGTGCGCGTCGAAGGGGAGGCGGTAGCACTGGTCCATCCAGACTTCTCGGATTGACTGAATGTCGCCGCGGTTCAGGCGGTAGTGCAGCTTGATGCCGCCACGTACCCGCATCATCCGGTCTCGATCGCCTATCGGAAGCGGGACGCGCCGAAGGAGGCGAGACAAGAACACGTCCGAAGCAAACCGCGCGAACGATGGGACGTCGGCCGCCAGCCGCAGCCCCCCCGACACCTCGTGGGCGACGCCGCGCGAGATGTCGCCGGCGCGCTTGGCGTAGGTCCGTATCGTCGCTAGCAGCATCGCAAGCTACTCGTTATACAAAACCGTGCCCGGGTGCAATAGCAGCAGGCGGGGCGGGATCAGGGGCGGTTCGGCAACCTCAGGCGTTCGCGGGCCGAGCGCCGCCCGAAGCGACGCTCCACCTGCTCCCGCAGGTTTCGCCGCGCCTGGGTGGCGACGTAACGGAGAGCGTCGGAGACGCCGTCGAAGTGGGCCATCTTTCGCAGAATCTGCTCGCCACGCGGCAACGGGGTCCTGGTTCCGTAGCTGGCGATCACCCTTCCGGCCCGGCGTGATCTCTCGACAGTGAGGCTGCCGGTCGCGCCTGGCAGCAGGGCGCCGATCAGCGCCAGAGCGGTGTCGAGGGGGCCTCGACATCGCCACGCCTCGGCGAGAGCAAGGAGCTGGGCGTTGTTGCCGCAGCGGTCGAGAAGCCTCACCAGATCGACCAGGGAGATCGCCGGGACGTCGAAGTGATCGATGGCCATGTGCAGGGCGTGAAAGATGATCGCGTGCGTGAACGCCAGCGCGGCGGTGTCGGTCTGCCCCAGGCGGATCGGTGCCGCCTCAGCCCACACCGCGCGGTAGTCGATCCGACAGCGCACCAGGGGCGCCAGGGCCATGTGCAGGTCGACCTCCACGCCTCGGCGCGTCCAGGCCACCTCGTGATAGTCCGGGTCATCGAAGCCGGGGGCGGCGGCGCGAGGCTCGAAGCCGAGCCCATCGAGGACCTCGAAAGCGACGCGTCTCTTTTCCCCGGGAACCAAGAGGTCGACGTCGGCGGTCGGACGTGCGCCCGGTGCCTCGTACAGGCGCATCTCGTACTCCAGCCCCTTCAAGACGATCGTCGGGACGTCGGCCGTCGCGAGCGCGCGGATGCACTCTTCGGCCACTTGGCCGAGGATCATGTTACGGGCGCTGGTCAGGAGGCGGTCCTGACGAAACGCGACGGCCAACGACGGCGGTAGCGTCGCCCCGCAGGTGATCGACAGGAGCGGCGTCAGCCGGTGATGGCGCGCCACCGCGACCAGGAGCGGGTCGTCCGGCGAGAGCGCCGCGGCGCGCGCCGGGTCGTCGAGCGCCGCCAGCAGCGCCACCAGCCGTTCGCGTTCGTCTGCTGCCGAATTCACGTCCGCGGGAGCAGACCATGCGCCAAGATGCCGATCAACGATGGAGCGGATTCCCTTCGTCGATCTCCAGGCCCGGCACCGACCGTTGCAATCGTCCCTGGCGGCCGCCGCCGCGCGGGTGCTGGCCGGGGGGCGGTTCATCCTGGGGCCCGAGGT
>Ga0134125_10010433_pt1 | contig 10437 bp, 7 predicted proteins | sample KB31751_FD_96464 | JGI IMG/M metagenome (GOLD analysis project Ga0134125, IMG submission 96464) | Terrestrial soil microbial communities with excess Nitrogen fertilizer from Kellogg Biological Station, Michigan, USA - KB3-175-1 | ecosystem: Environmental > Terrestrial > Soil > Unclassified ... | reverse complement strand
TAGAAGGCTTCCGTGAGTTCAACACAGCCGAAGGCGGTGGCAAAAACGACAGCAACGCGTGAGGGATCGACCAGGTTCAGGTCGACGCCGGCATCCTTAAGGGCCAGGGAGGAAGCGACCAATGCCCACGCCGACAATCGATCGAGACGCCTGGTCTTCAGGCCCGGCACGACGGTCGCAGGACGAAACGGCGGTACGAGAAACGCTCGTCGCTCGTGGGCGGTTGTCCATGCGGTGATAGTGGTGGGTTCGATGGGGGTCTGTTGAATGAGTCCCTCTACCGGACCGTACGGGCTGACGGAACCGATGCCGGTAATTGAGACGGGCGGCAGATTCGCACTCATGAGGCGCCGCTCCCGAATATGAGGACCGTGTTGCTGCCGCCAAAGCCGCTGGAAGCAGACATCGCCAGGGGTAGAGGTTGACGTTTCACTCCTCCCCTTAGCCAATCAACGCCAGGGCTGTCGACGGGATTGGTGAGCCGCAGCGTCGGAAGCAGCGCGCCCGAACGAACAGCCATGATCGTGATGGCTGCCTCAATCGCGCCAGCCGCACCCAAACAGTGTCCCAGGTATGATTTGGTCGAAGACACGGGAATGGGACGGCTGCGTCCGCGGAAAGCGGTTTCGTACGCGTTGGCCTCGGCACTGTCGTTCAGAGGGGTGCCGGTGCCGTGAGCATTCACGTACCCAATGTCATCCACGCTGACTCTCGCCATTTGCATGGAAAGGCGTATGCAATCGGCCAGTCCGCTTCCTTCTTTATGCGGTGCGGTGCTGTGAAATGCATCATTTGTCATAGCCCAGCCTCGCAGCACCGCCAGGATCTTGGCATTACGGGCAATGGCTCCGGCCAGGGTTTCGAGGACGAGAACGGCGGAGCCTTCGCCCAGGTTCAGGCCCTTGCGATTCTGATCGAAAGGAGAGCAAGGATTGGGATCCAGTGCTTGCAGAGAGTTGAATCCACTCAAGGTGAACGCGCACAACGGGTCGCTGCCCCCTGCCAAGAACATTGGAGCGGCCCCCTCGAGCAGCATGTTAGCGGCGAGCGCGATCGCCATCGCTCCAGATGAGCAAGCCACGGAGACCGCACAACGCGGTCCTTGAATCCCGAAGTGGTCGCCGACAGAATCAGCAACGTGCGCGAACGGATAGGATGCGGCCCGCGATAGACCGCCGGATCGGCGATACCAGGCGGCCGGATCTTTGGCGATTCCGGTATCGATCTCGGTCAGCCCGCCAAGCGTACTCGCCATCACGATGCCGCTTTCACGGAAAACAGAACTATTGCAACCGGAATTCACTATTGCATCCTGCGCGGCCGTCACCGCAAGTTGATCGGTGCGCGAGTGCTGGGAAGTTGAGCTTCTCGCCAAAGGTTCAAAGTCGCGGATCTGGGCGGTCGTTCCATCGAAGCCGGGATAAACATCATCTTTTGTGCGCTCCAGACAGCATTTGCCCGATAACATGCCCGCCTGCAAGCAGTCGAGCCCGATGCCGTAGGGGCTAACGACTCCGACACCAGTAACGACGATGGTTTTGTGGGTATCAGTCAAGGGAGGCAACCGGCTACGAGTAAAAAGATTCAATCACCGATGGTATTGGCTCGTCAATCTGCTTCTGGGCAGGCCACTGCATAGAGGCGGACCATCATTGCGTAGGTTCCGTCGCCCGTTTTCTTGCGACGATTAGAACATGAGCTAACGGCAAACGGTTCTTGAATCGGCGCTCCTCAAACTGCATACCGGCGCTCTCGAGCACGCGGCGGTACTCGGCGATGGACAAGATTTCAGGCCGCAAGTCATGGTGGCTGCACGCAAAAATCAGCCGCTCGAAAGCCATCGTGATCGCGGTGCGAACGCCGCGTTCGCGATCGTGCACCCGAAAAATCAAGATTCCATCGGCCGCGAGTGCTGAACAGCACCGTTTCAGCAGAGCCGATTGATCAGCCGCCGACAAACACTGTAAGACGTCCATAATCAAAATCAGACCGGCTGGCGGAAGTTCGAACTGACGGACGTCAGCAACGGTCACCTCCGCGTCGAAAGAGGCGAGTGCCTTGCGAGCCACGGCGATGCGATGCTCATCCAGGTCACAGCCAACCAGACGCCGCTGGTGGTCACCGAAAGCCACAAAACAAAGAGCCATGCCATAGCCGCAGCCCAGATCTACAACCGTTCCCGATCCCAGATTTTCGGCGATGAGCAGTTCAAAGATGCGATCCAGGCGGAGCTTCCAGCGGACGAACTCGCGATCCGGACGATCGGATTGGCCGAACATCGCATTCACAAAGCGGATCCGTTCCCGAAGCTCCGGATTGGCGGACCGCCGAAGGTATAGATGGGCCACAATTGTAGCAATGGCCGCACACACCGCCGCAACTAATATAGCCAGTGCGACGCTGCCTATTACCCAGGTGAAAAGCTGGTCCTTGTTGATATGGCCGCGCATGCCAGCCAACTCGGACAGGCTCAGTGACAGGAAGGAGCCCGTCCGTAGCAAGCAGCCCAGTTCCACAGAAGCGAAGATAGTCGGAGGCAGGAGCAACGGATTGTTGATGAAAGTGGCGGCGACAGTCAGCGGCTTATTCAGCCTGAAGAGCACTGCCAGGCCTATTGCCGCCAGGGTTTGGAAGCCATAGATGGGCAGAATGCCAATAAAAATTCCCACGAAGACGGCAGCGGCCGCGTGAGATGGGTCAAGCCTCTCCTTGAGCAAGAGGCCAAAAAATTTCCGCGCCTCGGACTTAAGTCTTCGGATCACCTGGAGCACGCCCCGAGAAAATTAAAGACGCAAACGCCACGCATAGTGGTCAGAATCAGCGGATCGTCTCATGCTCCGAGAAAACGAAATGCCAGCGACCACAGACACACACGCACTGTATCTCGTACCGGTTTCATCTTCGAGCGTGCCTGTCCATCGTCGTAGACCGTGTGGACGGGAGCATGTGCGATGGTACAGCCGGAGCGGGCCATCTTGATCAGGATCTCCATCTCCAGTTCGTAGCACCGGCTCCGCAGTTTTGCCCCATCAAGTTTGTCCAATCGGAACAACCGGAACCCACTTTGGCTGTCCCGGATTTCGTGTCCGACGAGCGCTGAAGCCAAGCGGCTACCAATGACATTCGAAAAATACCGCGGACGAGGCATGCGGACGCGATCGAAAGAGCGCGCGCCAATGATCAGGTCGGCTCCGGTCTCTTCGGCCACGCGAAGCATGAGCGGAATATCTTCCGGAAAGTGCTGGCCGTCACCATCAAGGGTAATGACGTGGGTAAATTTGCGGTCGCGTGCGAAAGCAATGCCGGCTCGCAGGGCCGAGGCCTTGCCGCAATTTTTTGGCAATTGCAAACAAGTAGCTCCGGCAGCCCGCGCGATCTCCGCCGTACCGTCACCGGATCCATCGTCGATGACCACAACCTCTGCAACATGTTGCCGAGTGCGCTCCACAACGTTTGCGATGTGAGGAGCTTCGTTGAAAGCAGGAATTAGGGCACAGGTTCGCATCTCGCCGGTTCCAGTGTACCTCGGGCATCCTCCCGTGGTCCGGCCAGGACAAATTCGAATCCCCGTTTCCTGAGCTCGTCAATCACCTGAGGCAAGGCTTGGAGCATGGCATCCGTTCCCCGAGGCAGGTGATCGTGCAGCAGGATTACGTCCCCATTTGCCACCTTATTCAGAATGCGCGCGGCAAGAACGTCTGAGTTTGCGGTAAACGTATCAAGCGTGCGAATGCTCCAGGAAACATACTCCAGCCCGGCATTTTCAAGATACGGCGCCAGAAGCGGATGGCGCAGACCAACCGGGGAACGAAAAAAACGCGGCGAGGAGCCGCAACTGCGCCGAATGCTCTCCGTGCAACGCTCGATCTCAGACCGCAAAAGACCGGGCATAAGAAAGCAAAACAGAGGATAGTGCGACCAGGTGTGGTTGGCGATGAGGTGTCCTTCTGCCCAAGTGCGGCGCACGATTTCCGGATACTGCTCCGCGCGCTTCCCCACCACGAAGAAGGTTGCTTTTACGTCTTTTTCCCGTAGTAGATCGAGTAACTTAGGCGTATCCACCGGGTCCGGGCCATCATCGAATGTCAGGGCTACGCACTTCGTGCCCTCGACTCGCGATCGGTTGGCGACCAGCCATTGATTGCGCGGATGAAACAACAGGAAAACGATGAGCAGTGTGGTCGCGGTCAGGACTGCAAGGAACAGCCGGAAAAAACCAAATACATAAAATAGGCCCAAGAAGGCGCTAATCAAGAACAGCAACGAGAAAAAGATAACCGACCGCGCCATACCGGTTGTCGCAAACCCAATGAAGCCGCAGGAGAGTCATCTTAGCATGCGGTCGCGATGCTTAGGCGCTTTCTTCTATGCGGAATAAATCGCACAACGCATCTTTTAACTCTTCGCGTATGTGGGAGTTGTGGATGTGCGGAAGCGCCCGAATTGATGCCGCGAGAATGCGGCTGAATTCGCTGGCGGTGAGCAGCTGAGAATTGATTTCAGGAGAAAACAGATCCGGGTTGCGCATTGGAAATCGTAATACTTTTTGCGCGCTCATGAGGCCACCCCTACCTGCTTACGACTATAGCACCTTTCGTATTTTCTTCGCAGCTATATTTTGGTCCTTGCCCTCGCTCACTCAGCTTGAGAAACAGCCACCGGCGGGTGTTTACGGCGCGACACTCAACACGATGACCCGGTCGACGTCACTTTTTCCGTCTGGGGGAACCTTCAGCACCACGCCGTCGCTGGTTTGCTTGAAGTCAACAGGCGATTCATTTCCGAATTCCTGAGCGCTCTTAATCGTTTTTCCAATTGGAGGCAGGGCCAGCAGCGGAGCTTTCCACTGCAGAACATGAACATAGACTTTGCCGTCTTTTTGAGTGGTGACGCCCCAATCGGCGGGCGCAATCGGACCACCGCGCGTCCCGTAAACGCTCTCTCCGTAGCGCGACATCCATTCGCCAACCGCGTGCAGGCGGGTTACAAATTCGTCTTCTATTTCGCCATTCGGCATGGGGCCGATGTTCAGCAGCAGGTTTGAATTATTTCCCGCCGCGCGAACCAGCATCTGCTCGACTTCTTCCGGGCTTTTGAACTTGTGATCGCCGATGTTGAATCCCCAGGAATCGTTGAGCGTATTGCTGCTCTCTAATGGAAGCTGGTCGCTCACATAATTTGTGTTGAATCCGGCGGTGTTGCGGCCGGGAAGGTCGCGCTCGAAGGTCTGAACGTCTTCGCCGGGCTTGGGCGTCTGGTGATGATTGGGAATGATCAGCGCGGCAGGCTGCAATTGATGGATCAGCGAGTAAGTTTTCTGCAGGTGCCAATCGGCGTCGGGCTTGTCCCACATTCCATCGAACCAGATCCCGCCGATCGGGCCATAGTTCGTGAGTAATTCGCGCAGTTGCCCGTCCATGTAGTTATCGAGATATGCATTCCAATCGCCGTGGTCGGGCCGGCCATTGTCCCATGCGGTTACGCCGCGCGGGTAGTAATCCGGATTGTGCCAATCGAGCTGCGAATAATAAAAGAAGAGCTTAATACCCTGGCGGTGGCATTCGTCAGCCAGCATCTTCAGCGGGTCTTTCTTGTAAGGCGTCCGTTGAACAATATTCCAATCCGAAACTTTGGAATCGAACATGGCGAAGCCATCATGATGACGGGAAGTGATGGTGATGTACTTCATACCGGCAGCTTTGGCGAGCGCGACCCATGTCTTAGCGTCAAATTTTTCGGGATCGAAAAATTTAGGCAGACGTTCATATTCGTTGAGCTGGAGCTTGCGGTTATGGAAAATCCATTCCCCGTCACCTAATACGCTGTAGACACCCCAGTGGATAAACATGCCGAACTTCATATCCTGAAAATCCTGGCGCGCTTTTAGATTTTCGGGTGAGGGTTGATAGCTGGACTGAGCATCGGCTGGCTCTGCTGCTCGCACCGCCATTGACAGGAAAATCTGAAAAACAAGAAAGAGCAGGAGGATATTTTTACGGTGGATTTTCAGCAGTGCAGAAAAGCCCTGGCGATTATCACTGATTGCGCTCATGCCATTCACCCTTTAATCGAAATTTAAGAAAATGGTCTTAGATCTTTGTATCCGCGTGCATTCGACAGTTTTGTCGTCCTTACGTGCAAAGTCAATGGTGCCGAACCCTTCTAATGACATTCCGACGGAAGATCAGCTGTATTTGTCTCGTTCGGTGAGGGTTGGGTAGAGCGGGTGTTTACTTCGAGGTTTGTAGCCCCGACTCTACTTCCGGGTGACCGCGCGGCCAATGGGCGTGGACGCCCGTCCCTACACGGTTCTCTAATCTTCCAGCAGCACCCATTATGCGGAGCCAGCAAAAGAGACTATCGCTATTGCGTACCGCTGGCAGAAGTTTCGGGTGACGTACGTGTTGGTAATGGCCGATATCCATTACGAGTGCGGATGTGATATTTTTTGCCGTTTGCCAACTTTACGCTAATCGAACGCCAGCCGCGGTTGGGATTAGGCAGCGGGTAATAGCTCAACGAGTAGAGATGATTCAAGTCATCGCGGATAGAAGCGAATGCCTGTTTTTGTTCGTGCCAATTCTTTGCGAAATAAGCCTTCCCGCCGGTAGCCGCTGTCATTCTCTCGAAAACCGCGGTTGAGACAGGCTCCAGTTGCGCTTCGCGTGTGCTGACCATGTAAATGACGACGCCGGTCGATTCCGCCAGTTCGGCCACGTCCTCGGGGGGAACAACGCTTGCGTTGTCCGGTCCATTAGAGAAGACTACGATGACTTTTCGTCCGGTATACTGCGCGGCATCTTTTACGGTCAGCAGCAAACAGTTGTAGAGAGCGGCATCATCTCCGGCGACGGTGGTGCGGACCGCCCGCTGGATGGCAGATCGATTGGCCGTGAGGGATGCGTCGCGAGTCAGGTCGCGACTGTAGGAATAGAAAGAAACTCGATTGACGTTCTCTAACGAGCGTACGAAATCAGCGATCGCATCCTGCGCGAACACAAAACCTTTGTACATGTAATTGCTGGTGTCAAATAGGACGAACACATTGGACCCGGCCAGCGTTGAATTCAGGGAGCCCAGGGTGCCGTTGCTGGGAAGATCACTGGAAGAATCGGCCGGCAAATTTGCGGGGGGATCCTTAGCTTCAGGGGTATTTGACGCCAGCTCTTCGACCTTACGTGCGGGGCTGTCGCCTTCTCCAAAGGTCGCGATCTTCTGACGAATTCCATCTTCATTGATTTCGAAATTTTCCGGGTGAAGACCCGTGACGTAATTTCCTTTGTTGTCGGTGACGGCGACATTCAGCTGCACCATGTTCACGGTCACGCGAAACTGAGGCTGGGGAGTCTGTGCCGAAGACGTATTCGGCCGAACCCCGAGAACGATTGCCAAAATTAAACCGACGGAGAGAAAGAACCTCTTTGCCATCATGAACCCCTTAGCCACAAGCACGTTATGGTCAGCGTCTTACAATGATTAGTGTTCCTGAGTGTGAAACTGCCGCGCCGTCGTCGTCGCCTGAGGCAGCACGGCGATTTTTCCCTGGCGAAATTCTTCGCCCGCCTCGCGCATGGCGCGAAGCAAAGCTTGCCAGTCTTCAAATTCGGTGGCAAAGATTTTCTCCACCATTCGATGGGTCAATTCCGGAGCCATCAGATTCAGCATCTCGGGTTCATAACCCGCTTCGTCAGCCAATCGCGCCCAATAAAGATTGTTTGAGTCCCAGGATTCTGCCATCAGGCGGCTGGAATATCCCGAAAATGCTGGGAACGGCTTCACATTCAGCAACTCGGGGGTATAAGTTTGCGCCAGTGTCCGATGGGGCACACCGAAATCTCTCGACAGTCGTTGCCAATTCACCTCAGCGGGATATTGTCTCGTCAGGCGATCAAGTTCCTGGCCGGAGGACCCCCATACACTTTGATCGGCCGGGAATCTACGCCGGAACTCAAAGGTGAGATAAAAAGTATCTGCGGGAGTTATGTGCGACAGCGCTTCTTCGGGGTGAGTCCGACCTAAGGACTGATCGAGCCACGCTATTCTTTCCGGGGACATCCGTTCAGAAAGAATGTCCACGACCTTACTGCGCAAGGCATCGTTTGAAGCCGACGAAATTATCAGTTCCTCGCCTGCACGTTGAAAGAGTGCTACGGCGTGGAGCTCGTTACGGCTCACATGCCACCATCGCGACATTACGGAATTGCTTAACAGGTCGGGCACGACCTCTTTCCAGATCAGGGCCTGCACATTCTCGGGAGATATAAAGTCCTGCTCCGCGTCTGACAGTACATACGCCAAATCGGCGAGAGAACCCACGAGGTGCGCGCCGCCACCGGCGGGCGAACCTTCTCCAAATAGTTCGGGCGCACGCCACAGTCCCTCAATGCCAGTCACACTATCTCCGGAAAAATCGTGCGAGCGGACAAAGAGCGGATTAATTCTCAGGAGCTGCGCTCCCGGTGGCTCGTAGTAGGCATAGTTCAGGCCAACCAAAGTGTCGCGGAGAAATGGCGCAAGCTGACCGCGCGCCTCCTCCAGCTTCGCGTGGGAAACCGGAGATTTCAGGACCTTGGTCAGGTCGGTCTGCATCTGCAGCTCAGTGTGACGATTGTTGTAAATTCCCGCCGCCCATTCAGTTCTTTCGGACGAAGTGAAAATGGGCCGCGGCATTTCGAATTCACGCAGTTCGCCGGCCAGGGGAATCAATGTGCTTCCCTGCACTTCCCCTGCCTCTACGCGCTTCAATCCCTCATCCAAGGCGAGCAGAGTGTCAAGCGGAACCAACCTTTGCCCGTCCATCACGGAATGAATTCGCTTCGCGATCTCCGCGTGAACACGCTCAGAGACGCCGGCACTTTCGGGGCCCGCGAGTAAATCAACAACCTGGTCCTGGGAGGCCGAAGGACTTGCATTCGCACCTTGCAATACCGCAGCCAGCGACTTTCGTCCAGCGTCAAATAACTGGGTCTGCGTGGTGAACTTTTCGAATGGCTTGATAGTGGCTTGCCACGACTGGTTGAGCTTCGCGCGTGGTATCTGACCCTGGCGAGCTAGAATTTGCCAGAGACCAACATTCGCTTGGAACGTCCCCATCGCGTTGCCGCGCAAGGTGTGATTCCCAATCTCATTTATCGCATCCGCTGCGCTGACAAACGCCGTGATGGAGGCATCCTCCAGCTCCGGAAATTCACAGAACGCCAGATACTGTTCGCTGTACTCATCGAATCTTTTGGCTAATACGCGGAGAGTGTCGGCCGTCAGTTGCCGCCCTGGTGGACGCGTTGAATCGAGTTCGCTGAATAACAGATACATCTGGACCGGACCATCGCTGCTGTCCAGGCGAGACAAGGTGAACAATGTTTGCAATAGATCCTGAGGGGTAGATAATCCGGCAGAGCGCTTGCCAGACTCACGCATCAGCTTGTGATCAGATTTCTGATTGAGAATCTGCTTCCACAGATCAAGGTTTCCCGGCACCATGGGTTCGCCGTTGCCGTCCCACTGCAAGCGAGTTAAAAGCAGCAATAAGCCGGGCGCTAGGCGAAACGCCGGCCTGGCGGCATCAGACGAGGAATTCGCCAGGCGAAATGCCGCGTAGTAGGTTTTAAGACCATGTGCTTGCGAGAACCGCTGTTGCCGCTCGGGGCTGATGCGGGCGAATGAATCGAAATAAACAGCCAGCCAGCCGTTGTCCCTGGCCAACAACTTGGTGACGAAATCACCCGGCGAGCGCGGACTTGCGCCGACCAACTCTTTCCAATCGGCTTCGGCTGCAGCGCCGCCCGGAACTTCAACTTTTCCTGAACGAATACAGATTTGGCTGCCGTAGAAATCCAGGTCCGCAGCCAACGGCATAAGCTTCTTGAGTCCTACCGATTCTCGCAGCGTCTCCCGGGTTTCAGGATCGATACGCGACAGGGCCCAGTACAGCCGTGACAGGGCAGGATGATACAGAAATAATTCAACCAGATCATACGAGCGCCGCTTATTTGCTTTGACTGCGCCTCGCCAATCAGCTTCCTTGAATAGCAGTGGAACACGCGAACTCGGGTACGCATAACTGAAGGACTGACCGTGCCGCAAAGCGTCTTCAAGCGCAGGCAAAGGAAAGCCGGAGTCAACAGTGAGAAATGCTCGTTCGGCTTCTGCGGTTATCATGGCCGCACTGCTCTGGCCGCATTCTCCGCGCAGGCGATAGCCGAGGATACGCAAAAGAGGATCAGCCTCAGCACAACCGGCAATGTGAATCACCTGACTGGGTCCGGCAAGGCCGGCGAGCTCTTTGGCCTGGTTGACATAGCGGCCAAGCAGGATAAGAAATTCTGTAGGCGTGCCATTGTCCTGCCATCCCACATAGCCCTGCACGTACACATTGCGGGTTAGCAGCGGCAAAACTTGTGCCGGTCCAACTTTCTGACTGATGCCAGCCATTCGCTC
>Ga0134125_10010431_pt1 | contig 10439 bp, 7 predicted proteins | sample KB31751_FD_96464 | JGI IMG/M metagenome (GOLD analysis project Ga0134125, IMG submission 96464) | Terrestrial soil microbial communities with excess Nitrogen fertilizer from Kellogg Biological Station, Michigan, USA - KB3-175-1 | ecosystem: Environmental > Terrestrial > Soil > Unclassified ... | reverse complement strand
CAGCAGAAGAAAATTGCCGTAGAGTCCGTCGCGAGCATCGCGGATGCAACCACGAAGCGCACAGGCGCGGGAATTGCAGAGACGGTTGCAGGTCGTGCGAGTTCTGCCAGTGGCGCAGAGCCGCGGCACGCGGCGCCGGCGATTGCTCCGTTGGCGGCGGGAACGATCGGAGAATCCGATTTGCCGTCGCATGATGTTAGTGTTTCAAAAGATGATGACGATGATGCGGCGAACGGTGCTGCTGGGCCGTCCGCCCGCCGCCCGTCACCGATTCTTGGCACGGCCGCTGCCCTCCTTTTCGCGGCAACTGCGATCCTTCCTTCGACGGCGTTTGGGAAGCCATGGCAGGAGATCGGCGGACCCGCTCACTCGGAACTTCGAGTCGGGCGCGGTAGCGTTTCCCAGACGGCGCACGCGCAGCAAGCGGGCGCGCAACGGCCTTGCGGATTCGCCGTTGATCGCGGGCCTAACGGCGTCCCGTCATCGCGTCTCGCCGCCATCGAAACGGCTATCGCGCGGATGAGCGAATGGACTGCTCTTCGACAGTGCACGTCTCTGGTCGTTACAGCGTTCGCGGACGCGGGCGCCTACACGCCTAGGAGGGCCGTAGAAATTCCGCAAACCGTACCGAGGGTCAATTGCGATTCTGCGGATGCGGTAAGAGTCGACACCCGACACGCGCCTCTAGTTGTGTTCGGCGGATATGGGGAGCGCCTGCAGAAACAGGCGCGCGAAAAGTGCGCCGCGGATCGGGCCAAGGCGGATAGCGGATTCGCAGCATCATGGTCGCAGTTCGTGCGTGAGGTTCGGACAGCAGTCGCCCAGGAGCAGGTCGCGCCGCCGCTGGCGTCGGCGATTTCGCCTATGCTTGAGAGCTACTTCGCGGTCGGAGTGATGGACGTCTTGGTTGTCTCGACCGGCATCGACGGGGCAGGCATCACGGATAGGCTCGTGCCGAACGCCCGAGTGATCATTGTCGCCTTCGAGGCGCGCGAAGGGTTTCTCGGGCGTGCTGCGACGGATGCGGCCGCTGAAAAGTGGCGGCATGCGGGCGCGTACGTATTTACTGCACAGCAGCTTACGCCGGGCGTGTTGCCGCGCGTCCTCAAGGCGACCACGCCCATGTAGCGTGAATGCAGGCGGCGCCCTTCCTAGCGATCCCTGGGGCGGGCGCCGGGCTTTTCAATCCTTACTAAGAGTTGAGATGGCGCGTGACACGCGCTGTCACGCGTCCGAAGTGAGCGGGTCGCACACGCCCCGCGGGGAAATCGGAGGCCATCGCGTGAAGGATCGAAAGTTGTTCCTGTTGCTCATCGTCGCCGCCCTCGGCTACTTCGTCGACGCGTTCGACCTACTCGTCTTTAGTGTTGTTCGATCCGCAAGTCTAGCAGACCTCGGCGTGGCCAAGGACGCATCGTTGAGCGTGGGACTGTCGCTCCTCAACTGGCAGATGGCTGGACTCCTCATCGGCGGCGTCGCTTTGGGAATCATGGGCGATCGGCGCGGTCGGCTCTCGGTCCTCTTTACGTCGATCATCTTGTACAGCGCCGCTAACGTGGCCAACGGCTTTGTACACGATCTAGCGCTCTATCGGATACTGCGCTTCGTTGCGGGCGTCGGCCTCGCAGGCGAACTCGGCGCCGGCGTTTCGTTGGTGACCGAAGCGATGACGCCGCAGAACCGTGGACTAGGAACGATGATCGTGGCCACGTGCGGTCTGCTCGGTGCAGCCACGGCCGCGCTGATTGGGACCATGATGCAATGGCGGACAGCATACATTGTTGGCGGGTTGATGGGGCTGGTATTGCTGGTGTTTCGCCTCGGCGTTGCCGAGTCCGAGATGTATCGCAAGACGGCTACTGCGATTAGTTCGCGAGGGAATGCCTTCGCGCTGTTCGCTAGTCCAGCAAAGCTTAAGCGGTATCTCCTCGCGATTGGTGTCGGACTGCCCACGTATTTTGTGGTAGGGCTGCTCGTTACAGGCGCGCCTGAGTTCGGCAAGGCGCTGGGTTTGGCCACCGCTCCGTCAGCGGGAACGGCTGTACTGATCTGCTACCTCAGCATGAGTGCCGGTGACGTTGCCTGCAGCCTGTTGAGTCAAGCGCTACGAAGCCGTCGAATTCCACTGATGTTGTTCAACACGACCTGCTTGACGGGGATTCTCGTCTATCTGTTCCTGCCGCCGGTTACACTCGCCGGCTTCTATGCTCGTTGCGCACTAATGGGTTTTGGCTGTGGGTTCTGGGCGTTAGTCGCAACCAACGCAGCGGAACAGTTCGGGACCGATCTTCGCGCTACGGTCGCGACCACCGTCCCGAATTGGATCCGCGGCGCTCTGATCCCAATCACCGTCCTCTACAAGGCGCTTGTTCCGTCTCTCGGACTTCTTGCGGCGGCTGGCATCGTCGGCGGGGCGTGTGCGCTTGTCGGCGTCGTGAGCGCTTACTTCACACGCGAGACATTCGGCGTAAATCTCGATTACACAGAGGAACCAGCGCACGTACGCGAGCGTGCGAGCCCGGTACCAGCAACATGAGCCTGCCGCTAAATGCTTGGGGTCATCCGACCGTGTCCCCGCTGGAGGCGATTCGCAGCGGTGACATGAGCGAAGCTATTCGTCTCGGAATGCAAGGAATATTCGCTGAGTTCCTGCTACCAGGAGTCATGGTAGATGCTCTCGTAGAAACGACATGGAACGCTTCAGCGGACTCGGACATGGCAGGATTCGACCGTCGTCTCCAAGTCGAATTAATCGGGCGTTTAGATAATGCAAAAATTCGCGGATTGCTCGACGACCGCGCGCGCCATGTAGCCCGCCAGGTTGCGCCGCACGCAACCGGCGGCTCGCTGTTGGATGTCGGAACGGGTGACGGCATGGTTGCTTGGAACCTTCAAAAGCACTTTGATCAACATCTTCTAAGCGATGTGATCGACTATCGAGATCCTCGCGTAACTCTTCCGTTCGCGCTCGCTCCAGAAGGAACTGCGCTCCCCGTTGCTGATGCTGCGTTCGAAAACGTCCTGCTTACGAACGTTCTTCATCACGCACTGGACCCTCTCTTCCTATTGGACGAAGCCGCACGGGTTGCTTCGCGCCGACTGATCATCATCGAGTCGGTCTACGGCGCCGCCGACCGCCTCGGCGAACCAAAGATTCCCTTTTGCCTTCCCGTCGAGAAGCAGTTCGTCTACACGAGCTATTTCGACTGGTTTTACAATCGCGTGTTGCACAGCGACGTGCCGGTGCCGTTTAACTTTCTGCGGCCTGCGGAATGGGAGGTCCTGTTCGGCGATCGGGGACTCCGCATCGTGGCGAGCGAGGATCTCGGTATTGACGTCGAGATCGTGCCGATCCACCACGTGCTCTACGTGCTGGAAAAATAGACTAGGTCGTGAGCCAGTTGTGCTTTGCCACGTGCGCGCGGTAGGCCTTCTGCTTCACGCAACCTTGGCTGTCGCAGTGTCGGCAATGTGACGCGGCACCGCGTGTCCCATCATCTCTACACGGTAGCGAACAGGTGTCTAGGACCAGCGTAATCGCCGCTGACAGTTCTTCGTTTGCCGCAAGCAACTTTGGCCAACGTTCCTTCCATTTATCTCGCAGAGCCTCAGCCGGCGTTTTGGTGCCGCCGGAGCGCTGACCGGAAGACTCACTTTCGCAGGCATCGCTTGGCGACGCTGCGTAAGCCAGCGCGGTTTCTTCGTCTGAGTGATCTTCTTCGGCAGCTTCGCGAGCGACCTTCTTAGCATTCAGATCGCTGACCGCTTTCCGAACTTTGGGACCGAGTGCAGCCAGTAGTGTGTCGAGCGACTTCTTTTCGCTCGCAGACAGACTATCAGCCTTCAGGCCCAAGCGGAACACTTCGTGTAGCTCAGTCTTCTTGTCCGGATCGCGCTTCACGAGATCCCTGATCGTTGACTCGAGTTCGTGCAAGTCAGCGCTTACGCTGGCTTCGATGGGCTCATCGGCTCGCGTCGATCCCACCGTTGGTGTCGCCGTTGGTGTCGCCGTTGGCGTCGCCTTGTTCGGCTTGGCAATCCGGCGGGTCGGATTCTTCGCACGGTGCTCCTCGACAACGGCCAGACTAAACATCCGGTCACCACTCAGCGTGTCCCGCAGATAGCTGAAACCGACGTGTTGTATGTACAGTGGCTCAGACTTCGCGAAGCGCACTTCCCAATAGTCGTCGCTGATCTGCCGGAATACGTTTGCCTCTTTGTTGGTCTCCTCGTACCAGTTCCAAATCCTCTCGGCGATCGTGGTTAGCGAAATCCCGGGTAGTTTTGCAAATGCCGCAGCGCGCCCTGGATGAAAATGATGGCGAACTTTGGCGTGCAGGTCCTTCGCATAGGCGGAATCAGGATCCAGCTCCACCGACGTGAGCACTGCCACCGCCCATGCCGAGAACCGGTCGCGGAAGATCGGCAGAATGTCCAACCCGGACGCTCCATCCTCGAGCGCAACGTCGAGCACGACTAGATCGAAGGTGGGTTTGCGGACGACGTCGCCCTTGGCGAAGCGAGCTCGCTCCGCCTCAACCCGCGCTTCTCGCGCGGTTGGTACTGGTATGACCAACGGGGACTTGGCGCGGAACGCGCTAACGAGCGATTCGCGAATTGCCGAGTCGTCATCGACAATCAAGATGCGTGGTGACTCGTCGGGCTCGGCACTCATTGGCGGTCGTCGCGGTTCATGCAATGCTCCGGAGATGTTGAACCAGCTCCCCCACTCGGTGGGGCGTGACATCGTCTGTCACCGCCGCGAGTAACCGCCGTATCTCGTTCGCTTGTGTGTGGCCAACCACCGGATCCAGTCGCGTCGCGAGTTCGTCGAGCCGCCGCTTGCAAGCAACAAACGATGACACGCTCACATCTTCGGACCTCAAGACGCGAAGGCATGCCGCGACTTCATGCGTCTCGGTATCGACGGCAATCTGCGGCAGCGGCTCGGCATGAAAGTCTGGGTCCTGCAGCAATTTGGTTAGGTCTTCAATTTTCGACGTGTCAACTATTCTGAGATAGCGGGAGGTCCGCTCAACGTCCGCGAATGTCAGGGCAGTTCCGACTGAGGCTCGGCCAACTTCAAGCGCGCGCACGGCAGCCGGATCTTGCGTGAGGATCACCCACCGGACGAGGGCCGTCTCGGTGGTCAGTCGCGCTAGGTCGTCGCGAACGTCTGCGAGCAAAGTTGTCAGAGCCTTCTCCCGACCTGATAGCAGCAGAATTACGGTGTCTACCTCCTGCAATGTCTGAGGCGCGACGGCTGGCCCCCGCTCGGTCCAGAAGAATATGGGAATGGCTGCGCCGAATGATTCCTTGAGCATCGTTGCAAGATCGGAGTGACCACTTGAACCTGATCGTGCTTGGCCATCGCCGATGATCAGTATTCCGCGCACGCGGATCGTCGGCATGCGATTGCGGCGATCCGTCATGTCCGCTAGCCTTGCGATCAACTGCCATTGCGGCTTGCCAGACTCCACACCGGCCGCAAACTCAAGACCGGGACCGTTCGCAAATGCGCTCGGAGTTAGCACGCAGGCATGGATCCGATCGTGAGGCGGCGTATGCTGCGACATCTCGCTCGGGCCTCCCACGGACACGTGGATGAGATGGCCAAGAAAGCGGCCGGTTCGCACATGCTCGTTCCACGCGGATCGTTCGACCGCAGAATCTGCGTGTAAGAAGACCATCCCATCGAACGCGGGAAAGTCGATCGCAAACTCGTCGGGTGCGATAGAGCGCTCACGGATCACGGGTCTAAGATTTGCTAGGCGAAGGGCACTAAACCACGCGCTCTCGCCCGACTCAGCTAGCTGGTGGTCGAGTAGCGCGATCCCGTTCGCTGCTGCATTCGGTATCGCGTTCGGTATTTCGGCGTTGTCCTTCGTCTTCCTCGGGCGCGTCGGCGGTTGTTCCTCGCGCGTCCAAGTTGCGATCAGCGCGGAGTCGACGTCGTCCATTCCGGTCACCTCCACGCTGAACAGCGTCGCGCGAGCCCGGTGCCGTAGCCTGATCGGCGTGAACCGCCCGGGCTCGTCAGGCGATTCTAGAACATTCCATTCGTCCGGGCCTGCGCCGAGACCGAGGAGACGAGTAGCCAGATCGACGAACGGCTTTCGGAAATCGCCTGCTATTTCGTGCGAAACGCGCCAGTCGCGCGGAGTCCGGAGGACAAAACGCCGAAGTTCGTCAGCTAACGCCCGGGCCTCGGCCGTGTCAGACACAAGTCGACCAGCGAACTTCCACGCAATCGCAATCGTCGTCGTTTCCTGCTCGAACAGAATATCGGTTACCCGGGCTGACTGTGATTTGGCAGCCGCCGCGACACCCATAAACAACTCGAGCAGATGATTGGCACTTGCTGGATTTGCGAAACCAGTGAAGTCCACCTTCCTCTCAAGATTCACCGAGAGCTTGGCCGGATCCGCTGCGAATGACCGGCCCGCGAGTACGAATGGAAGTACATACCACCGAGTGGCGTGGGCCTTGAACGGGTCGACGAGTGCGGTCTTTATTCGGCCTAATACTTTCCCCGGTGTTGGGTCTTGAAGAACATGAGTGAAGCTTGCTTCAGAGTGGCCGCAGAGCCAGAGAAGCTCGGCACGACGAATCGTCCGCGACCCCATTTCAAACGGGCCCTCGAGAACCTTCATCGCCGCCTCGATAAACTCGGGACAAGTTTTTGTATTCTTCAGTTCGTCCGCGCTTTCGCGCCCAAGGATTCGACATAGCGTCATGGCAAGCACCGCACGGCCTTCGGCTAGATAATCCGGCTGATTGTACGCCTCGCGCGCCTTGTGACGAAGCTCGATCGTTAAGTGGTTCGACAACGGAAAGTCAGTTCCCTCCACAAACATGCTTGCCACCTTTTGGTGGGTCGCGAAGAGCTCGCGCGCGGGCTCGTAAAGAATTCCCCGCAGCGCTTGCACTTCCAACTGCACCGTCGCCAAGCTCTCGCTCAGCTTTGTCAGGGGCGTTTCCAAATGCAGCACACGGTCGCGGTCTTGCCGACGCTGGCGCTGCTCGTGACCGATGCTGGCGTACACTGGTGCGATGCCGGCTGCGGTGACCTGCATGAGATGAAAAAACGCTCGGACGCTGGCCAACGTCCGAGGGGCGGTGTCGAGCCCAACGATCAGCTGGGAAGCGGCATGAAACCCTTCGAGATGATACGTGGACGTGATGGACATATGTGCGCGAATTGTTTCGGCACGTCCAACTAGGTCGGCGAAGTCATCGATGTAGCGTCGCCACTTCCCCGGACCAGGCAACTGGTCGTTCACCTCCGGTAGACACTCAGCGTACCGAACATCGAACGACGGTCCGTCAACGAAAGCGTCATTGTCTGTGTGCACGGTTACGAGCGCGGGGAGACTAGGCTCCACGGTTCCGGAGGGGGCAGTCTCAGTGACCAGCAGGCCCAGCGTAGTTGAATTGTGTTCTGCGGCGCTGCCGATTGTCCTCTCTAAAAAAACGCGCGTGAAACTCGTCTTGAAGGTGAAGGCTTCACTCGCGTTTCCGCTGTGAAGCAGCAGCATCCGCCGCAATCCTAGAGTCTGTTTGGTCTTCGCAAGACTGCGCGCATCTTGATCAAGTGCGACAGACATCCAGAGCAGCTTGGCGCCGAACAACTCTTTGACAAGCCGCTGCGTCGTGAGCAGTAACGGCTGGGCGAAAATCGGGACTCGTTCTCCGTCGGTGATTTTGCGCACCGAGAGCTCGGTTGCGCTGCCGTGCCATTCAGTGGAGGCATCACGCTCACGCCGCTGCATGAACTCCATGAGGGCCGCAGTCGCCCTGTAGTTCGCCTCGACGGCATCCTGCAACAGTTCTTGCTCAACAACCGGTGTCGGATTCTTCACTGGTCGTGCGGCAAATCGCGGGTGACCATGAGCTCGGCGCCCATCATGCCCGGTAATGATCGAGCTGAAAAGTGCGAAGCACTATCGATTGCAAAAATGCGTGCAGTGGCATCGGTCGATGCAGATTCGTGGTTGGTACTCGTCTTTGCGCGTCCGCGCAGAACGTCCAACTTCGGGCCCATCATGCGAATGGTTTTTTCCACTCCGTCGACGGTTTTCGTCTCGCCGCCACTGCTCCGCAGAAGCGACCGCAGCCTGTCTTCAAGTACTGCGTACGCGTACCATGACGACTCGAAGTACGCGGCGTTCGCGGCTGCGGCTTCGCAGCGTTCAATCAACGTTGCGTAAAGGTCATGCTTCCGCATTGTTCGTATCACGAGGAAAGTTGTCGCTGCCCCAACGACAATTATTTATCAGTGTGGGAGGAGGTCTAGGCGCTGCAAGTCTTCCAATGCAACTCGAATGTTGGCGCTGGTGAATGCCGGACGATCGAGCTTGTCGGTCCACTCCGCGACTGATCCGATGGTCGCGCGGATAGTCGCAACGTCGGGCTTCTGGTTCTGCGCGAGTACATCGTGAGCGGCCGACAGAACGGTCGCGAGCGTCTCAAGCTGGGCGTCAGTGCGGCGAGCGAGATACGCCACGAACCGTCGGGCCAACGGTTCCGACCTCAAATATCGCCCGGCGAATCGACTCCATCCCGAGGAGTCGGTAGTCGCACGAAAAGTAGAGCCCTGCACTTGCAGCCAACCCTTCTTCTTGGCGATGGGCTCAGCGTCCTTGTACCGAGCGGACGAGTCGTACGGACCAAGCTTCTTTCGGGTGTGGTCTTGAAAGAGCCTCAAATCCATCGCGAACTCGAGAACGTAAGTCGTCTTCTGAAGAGCCAATCTCGTAACGCGCGGCCTTTGTTCTTGGAGTATCGAGACGACCCACGTCGACACGGCCGCTTTCTTGAATGCGACCGATGCCTTGCCACCACTCGCGTGCGCACGCTGTCGGAGAGCTTTGAGCTCGCGAGCTAGAGTCTCTTCCTCGGACGTTGGGTCGACCGACTGTTGAAGCCAGGCGGCGCCGAGGTTCACCGACAGGCACATATCTCGAATCGCGGCCTCCGCGATGTCGCCGTCGGAAGCGACGAAAGGATCGGGATCGCCCTCTCCTTCGCGAGGCGTGCCCTTAGCCCACAGCCAAAAGTCGACAACCGATTCGCGATGCATCGGGTAGCGGTTCACAAACTCTGCCACGTCGACCGTTCCCACGCGGTCGTACTCAGCGAGCATTTCGACTTTGATTCGTTCGACTTCAGAGTCCATGTACGCCGTGGTTGGATCCGGCTCAGGGTGAATCATTTCTGTCAACATTATGCCTCCCCAAACCAAATCGCGCGAACTGCCGGATCGGCCTGAAGGGTTTCCCTCGCCTTTCGGAGAAGTTTGTGGACAGCCGTTGGCGATATTTCCATGATGCACGCGACGGTGCGCGCGTCCTTGCCGTCGATCGGAATCCGCTCTACCCACGCGAGTAATGCAGCATGTGCTTGGCGCTTCGTTAGTCGGCGCAACGCCTGCAACAGAACCTTCTGATGAATTGGGCGCGCGAGTCGATTTAGCACAGCTTCCTCGATCGTAACCGCTTCCTCATCGGTGAGGCCGTCAACATCGACCGGCCCATCGTCATCTTCAGCCGCATTCGCTGTATCGGCCGAACGCCGCTTTGCACGGATCATCGACTTCGCGACGTCGATACACTTGCCCCGAAAAACGAGCCCAAACTTGTACTCCAAGAGGCCGTCGTCGCGACCGATCTCTTCCCAGAGGGCCATGTAGCAGCTGCGTCTGAACTCATGCCGCGTTTCGCGAACGTCGGAGAATCCGAAGTAACGTGCGAGATTCACGATGATGCCCTCGCAATGACCGCCAGCTACAGCGCCGGTCTCCGTTTCGTGGCCGAGCAGGAGCCGGCAACAATCGCCCAACATCGCCGTGTTTGGTTCGGCGCGGACGCGACGAACGATGTAGACGAGCGTTTCAGCGCTGAGCGTCGTGCCGTGTGTACGAACGAACGCGCCGAACTCGGTTGTGCCGAGTTCGGGAAGCGCTGCGATCTCTGCGGCGGATCTCGCTGAACGTTCGGATGCCATCGGTTCCTCCTCTGCGGAAGTTAACCGACAGCGGTCGGACACTCCTTAACCCCCCCCCCCCGCTCCGACATTCTATGAAAGAGTTGACTGCGGCCAGTCGGAGTGGCGCGCCAACTGTCAGGTATACGAGGGGGTTCAGGGGTACGAATACGGTGGCGGTTATCACTGGTGAGGCCACTTTCCCGCCTCGACCATACCGGCACAGCGGAGGCACCATGCCCGGAGAAGCTCAGACGGCCCAGTTGGTGGTCATCTTCATTGACCAGCAGAAGTTCAAGCTCGAGGATCGCGAGTACACCGCTCGCGAACTGCTTGTCCTCGCGGGCGACGACCCGTCGGAGACAACCCTCGCGCTCAAGCAGGGGCACGACATCAAAAAGTTTTCGCCGGACGACAAAATCCAACCGAAAGACGGCGAGCACTTCGTCGTGTTT
>Ga0134125_10010430_pt1 | contig 10439 bp, 9 predicted proteins | sample KB31751_FD_96464 | JGI IMG/M metagenome (GOLD analysis project Ga0134125, IMG submission 96464) | Terrestrial soil microbial communities with excess Nitrogen fertilizer from Kellogg Biological Station, Michigan, USA - KB3-175-1 | ecosystem: Environmental > Terrestrial > Soil > Unclassified ... | reverse complement strand
GCGGCGGGTTGCGCCGCACCTGCTTGCGCTCGATCTCGCGGACGGCGAAGCCGGTTTGGCGCGCGATCTTGTCGGCGGCTTCGCGCGCCGTCTTCTCGTCGGCCAGATCGAAACGTTCGAGCCGCTTGCCGTCGAGATGGGTGAGACGCGCGGTGAAGCGCTCGCCCGACGGCGTCGCGAATTCGACTTCGATCGACCAGTATTCGCGCGGCTTGAAGACTTCGATCTCGGCTTCGCGCTCGCAGATGAGGCGCAGCGCGACCGATTGCACGCGGCCGGCCGAGCGGCTGCCCGGCAGCTTCCGCCACAGCACCGGCGAGAGCGTGAAGCCAACGAGATAGTCGAGGGCGCGGCGCGCGAGATAAGCGTCGACCAATTCCTTATCGAGCTCGCGCGGATGCTTGAACGCATCCTGCACCGCGCTCTTGGTGACTTCGTTGAAGACGACGCGTTTGACGTCGACGCCTTTCAGCGCGTGGCGTTGCTTCAACACCTCCTGCACATGCCAGGAGATCGCTTCGCCTTCGCGATCAGGGTCGGTGGCGAGGTAGAGATGCTCGGCGCCTTTGACGGCCTTGATGATATCCTGCAGCCGCTTGTTCGCCTTGCCTTCGACTTCCCAGGAAATGGCAAAATCTTCGTTGGGCCGCACCGAACCTTCTTTCGGCGGCAGATCGCGCACGTGGCCGTAACTGGCCAGCACGGTGTAACCCTTGCCCAGATATTTGTTGATGGTTTTCGCCTTGGCCGGCGATTCAACGACGACGACGTCCATTCTCGTTAACTTTCTGAGGAATATTCTCGCCCGATCGATTCCGGATCAGATGGCCATTCATTCGGCTTAAAGCAAGGATACTTGGTTTCCTGGATGTCGCCCGATGCGTCCCGCCAACTCTAGTTCGATGAGAATTGTCACCACCAGCGTAGGCGACAAATGGCATTGGCGCACCAATTCGTCAACCGTTACCGGTGTGGGGGAGAGCAATTCGACGAGTCGCGCGCGGCTATGGGCGAGCTCGCCGTCGTTGGGCGCAACGCTTTCTGAGGGCGTAAAGGCCTCGCGTTTACGCTCACTTAGCGTCGCGCCGAGCCGCGGCTGCAGCTCGCGCATGATGTCCTCGATCGTCTCGCAGAGGATCGCGCCGTTGCGGATCAGATCGTTGGCGCCTCGGCAACGCGGATCGAGCGGTGAGCCCGGTACGGCGAAAACATCGCGGCCTTGCTCGAGCGCGAAACGCGCCGTGATGAGCGAGCCCGAACGCAGCGCCGCTTCGACGACGAGCACGCCGAGCGAGCAGCCGGAGATGATGCGGTTGCGGCGCGGGAAGTGACGCGCTTGCGGCTCGGTGCCGACGGGCATCTCGGCGATAAGTACGCCGCGCTCGGCGATCTGCTCATGCAGCCCGCGATTCTCTTCGGGATAGACTTGGTCGATGCCGCCGGCGAGCACGGCGATGGTGCCGGTCGCGAGCGCGCCTTCGTGGGCTGCGGCATCGATGCCGCGCGCGAGGCCCGACGTGACGACGATGCCATGCTGACCCAATTGCAGCGCGATGTCGCGCGCAAAGCGTCGGCCATTAGCCGAAGCATTGCGCGCGCCGACTACCGCGAAAGCGTTGCGCGTGAGGAGCGACGCGTCGCCTTTGATCGAGATCAACGGCGGCGCATCGTCGAGGGCGGCGAGTGCGATCGGATAATCGGGCTCGCCCCAAGCGACGAGCCGCCCGCCGGCCGCTTGCAATTGCTGCATCTCGCGCTCCGCCGCTGCGCGCGGGAAGAGCGATAGCGGCCGCGCCCGTCCGCCGCGCTTCGCAGCCTCGGGCAATGCCGCGAGCGCCGCTTCTGCCGAGCCGAAACGTGCGAGCAGTTGATAGAAGGTGACCGGCCCGACGTTCTCGCTGCGGATGAGACGCAGCCAGTCGAGCCGTTCCGCGGGGTTGAGAGTGCGCGCGGGGGCGGGCATGGGCGCGGAAGATGGACGGCTTGCCACCCCGGCGTCAACTTGCCCGAGAATCCGACCCGGTTCAGGCACGCTTCTTCCTCAGCGCGATCTTGTCCTCCTCGCCATGGATCAGCCGCGACAAATTCGTGCGATGCCGCCAGATCACGATCAGCGAGATGATGAGGATCGCGAGCGGCGCGACGCCCTCAGGCCGCGCGATCCAGGCATAGAGCGGTACGACGATGGCGGCGGTGACGGCTGCAAGCGAGGAATAGCGGAACACCAGCGCCATGACGATCCAGGTGAGCACGGCGGCGAGCGCAATCGGCCACGCATAGCCCAGGAGCACGCCGGCGGCGGTGGCGACGCCTTTGCCACCCTTGAAGCCGAGCCAGACCGGAAAGATATGGCCAAGGGTCGCGCCGACCGCGGCGGCGGTCGCCGCTTCCGCGCCGAAGCGCCAGGCGATCAGCACCGGAAAAAAGCCTTTCAGCACGTCGCAAATCAGCGTCGCAAGCGCGAGCTTCTTGTTGCCGGTGCGTAGCACGTTGGTTGCACCGATATTGCCGGAGCCTATCTCGCGAATATCGCCATGACCGCCGAGACGCGAGAAGATCAGCCCGAACGGGATCGAGCCGCAAAGATAGGCAATCACCGCCCATGCGATGATCGCGCTCCAATCGCCGGTGCTTATCGTCATGCCTTAAGCGGCGTTCTCGGCGGTGTAGATCACGCGGCCCGCCACGACCGTGCGTAATACGGCGCCTTGCACCGGCCGTCCGTCGAAAGGCGAGTTGCGGCATTTCGAATGGAAGGCATCGACCGCGATACGCCATGGCTTGTCGAGATCGAAGATCACGAAATCCGCTTGCAGCCCCGGCTCGAGCTTGCCGGCGGGTAAGCGCAGGATCTCGGCTGGCCGTTGAGACAGCGCGCCGAGCACGCGCAGCAACGGCACGCTGCCGTTGTGGTAGAGCTCGAGCGCTAGCGGCAGCAGCGTCTCCAAGCCGACGATGCCGCTGGCGGCGGAAGCGAAGGGCAGGCGCTTCGATTCCTGATCCTGTGGCGCATGATCGCTGGCGACCGCGTCGATCGTGCCGTTGCGCAAGCCCTCGACCACCGCGCGGCGATCGTCTTCCGAACGCAGCGGCGGCGAAACTTTCGCGAAGGTGCGGTAATCGCCGACGGCTGTTTCATTGAGCGCGAAGTAGGGCGGAGCCGTATCGCAAGTGACACGCAGGCCGCGTTTCTTCGCACGGCGGATCGCATCCACCGCTTCGCCGGTCGAGATATGGGCGGCGTGATAACGCCCGCCGGTGATCTCCACGAGCCGCAGATCGCGCTCGATCATCATCACTTCGGCGACCGGGGTGATGCCGGGCAGGCCGAGCCGCGTCGAAATCTCGCCCGAGGTCATTGCGCCGCCGGCGGCGAGGCTCGGCTCTTCGGGATGCTGGATGATCAGCATGTCGAAATTGGTTGCGTAGGAGAGCGCGCGCCGCATCACCACCGAATCGGCAATCGCACGCACGCCATCGGTGAAGGCGAGGGCACCGGCGCCGGTGAGCAGGCCCATCTCGGTCAGCTCTTTGCCGCGCAAGCCTTTCGTCGCAGCGGCATAAGTACGAATGCGCGTCAGGCCGACATCGCGCGAGCGCCGCGCGACGAATTCGACCAACGCCAACTCGTCGATGACCGGATCGGTGTTGGGCAGCGCAACCATGGTGGTGATGCCGCCCGCGGCCGCGGCCTTGCCGCCGGTCGCCATCGTCTCCTGATGCTCGTCGCCCGGCTCGCGCAATTGCACGCGCATATCGACGATGCCGGGCGCGAGACAATGGCTGCCGCAATCGACGATCTCGGCACCGTCGCGCTTGAGATTGGCGCCGACGGCGACGATCTTGCCGTCATCGACCAGCACCTCACCTTTGCCGTCGCGATTGCTCGCCGGATCGAGGAGCCGTGCGTTGGTGAACAGCGTGGTCATTTTGCGGGCGCGACGTTGCGCGGTTCTTGGCTGAGTGCTTCGAGCACGGCCATGCGGACCGCGACACCCATCTCGACCTGCTGGCGCACGAGGCTGCGGTCGATGTCGTCGGCGACCTCGGTATCGATCTCGACTCCGCGATTCATCGGCCCGGGATGCATAATCAGCGCGTCGGGCTTGGCGAGGGCGAGCTTCTCGTAATCGAGGCCGAAGAAATGGAAGTATTCGCGCAGGCTCGGGACGAAACTGCCCTGCATGCGCTCCAGTTGCAGGCGCAGCATCATGACGATGTCGACGCCTTTCAAACCTTCGCGCATGTCGGTGAACACCTCGACGCCGAGCCGGTCGACGGCGGCCGGCAGCAGCGTGCGCGGCGCGACGACGCGGACGCGCGCGCCCATGGTATTGAGGAGTTGGATGTTGGAGCGGGCGACACGGCTATGCGCGACATCGCCGCAGATTGCGACCAGCAGGCCCTCCAGCTTGCCTTTGCGCAAGCGGATGGTCACCGCGTCGAGCAGCGCCTGGGTCGGATGCTCATGCATGCCGTCGCCGGCATTGATCACAGCGCAATCGACTTTCTCCGAGAGCAGCTGCACCGCGCCGGATTCCGGATGGCGGACGACCAGCACATCGGGATGCATGGCGTTCAGCGTCATCGCCGTATCGATCAGCGTCTCGCCTTTTTTGATCGAGCTCCATTCCGCCGACATGTTGATGACGTCGCCGCCAAGCCGCTTGCCGGCGAGCTCGAACGATGTGCGCGTGCGGGTCGAGCTTTCGAAGAAGAGATTGATGATCGTGCGGCCGCGCAGCAGCGATTGCTTCTTATCGGCCTGGCGATTTTGCTCGATATAGCTCTCGGCGCGGTCGAGAAGCAGCGTGACGTCCTCGGGCGAAAGCCCTTCGATGCCGAGGAGATGGCGATGCGGAAATGAGAACGGCGCGGACGAGCCAGTCATTAAAGTTGGAACTATAAGGAGAGCCGCTCGGCCCGGCAAGCCGAGCGGCCCTCTTGGAACGATGGCGCTGGGGATAAGTTCAGCTGTGATCGTAGGCCCGCTCGCCATGCGTCGCGAGGTCGAGGCCGTCGCTTTCTTCCTCGGCGCTGACGCGAATACCGCATAGCGCGCCGACAACCTTGACCAAGGCGAAGGTCCAGCCTGCCGACCACACCACCGCGGTCAAAACGCCGATGAGCTGCGCGACGAATTGGCGCGACAGATCCATGCCCGCCGCATAGCCGACTCCGCCCAGCGCCGGCAGAGCGAAGAACGCGACGAGCAGCGAGCCGGTCATGCCGCCGATGCCGTGCACGGCGAAGACATCGAGCGAGTCGTCGATGCGCAACCGCAGCTTGATGAGGTTGGTGCAGAAGAAGCAAACCGCGCCACCGGTGATGCCGATGACCATGGCACCGGCCGGGCCGACGAAGCCGGAAGCCGGCGTGATGGTGGCGAGACCGGCGACGCAACCGGTCACGATGCCGACCGAGGTCGGTTTGCCGACCCGGAGCCATTCGATCGCCATCCAGGTCAGCGCCGCGGCCGAGGCTGCGAAATGTGTGGCGAGGATCGCCGACGCGGCCGAAGCGTTGGCGGCGAGGGCGCTGCCGCCATTGAAACCGAACCAGCCGACCCACAGCATGCCGGCGCCGGCCATGGTCATGCCGGGGCTATGCGGCGGGTTGAGGCGATGCGGGAAACCGTTGCGCGCCCCGATCATCATCGCCGTGACCAGCGCCGAAACGCCCGCCGTCGTGTGGACGACGATGCCGCCGGCGAAGTCGATCGTGCCTTCCATCGCCAGCCAGCCGCCACCCCAAACCCAATGGGTGACCGGCAGATAGACGATAATCAGCCACAGTGCGGAGAACAGCGCGACGAAGCTGAACCGCACGCGCTCGACGAAGGCGCCGATGATCAGGCCGGGCGTGATCACGGCGAAAGTCATCTGGAAAAGGACAAAGGCGGCTTCGGGCAGGGCTGTCGGCATTGCCCTGGTGGTGATCCCTGGCAGGAACGCATCGGCGAGCGAGCCGATCCAGGCATTACCCTTATCGAAAGCGAGGCTGTAGCCGAAGGCCGCCCAGAGCACCGAGACGATGCAGGTGATGGCGAAGCAATGCATCAGCACAGAGAGGAAATTCCGCGCGCGCACCAGCCCGCCATAAAACAGCGCCAGGCCCGGCAAGGTCATGAACAGCACCAGCGCCGAGGCGACCAGCACCCAGGCGGTGCTGCCGGTATCGATCGCCGTTGGTTCGGCTGCCTCTGCCACGGTGAAATAGGTCGACAATCCCAGAAGCACCGACGCGGCCAAAACTTTCCGCGCGATGCCAGCCCCTAATGCTCGCATACGATCCCCTCTCGAGAGCCTGCGCCTCGAAATTGGGCGCTCGGCCGCGGCATACTGCATCTTTGCTCAATGCGTGATCAATGGATCGCTGATCGCTGCCTATTTTTTAATCAGAAACGGACCGACGGCTATGGCTCAGATGGTCGAGCAGGCCCTGGAGGATGTAAGCGGCGGCCGCTTTGTCGATGAGCTCGGCGCGGCGACGGCGCGAAAGGTCGGCATCGATCATGCCGCGCTCCACCGCGGCGGTCGAAAGCCGCTCGTCCCAGAAGGCGATCGGAAGCTCGGTATGTGTCATGAGGTTCTTCGCGAATTGCCGCACGCCCTGCGTCCGCGGGCTGTCGCTGCCGTCGAGCGCCAGCGGCAGGCCGATAACGATGCCGCCGATCTTGTGGCGTGCGATCTCATCAAGCAGGCGTTTGAGATCGTCGCGAAAACGGGTGCGGCGAATCGTGTCGAGCGGCGTCGCAATGATATGCGTCGTGTCCGACAGCGCCATGCCGATCGTCTTTGTGCCGACATCGAGTCCCAAAAGTCGCGTGCCGGCCGGTAGCAGCGGCTTCAATTCGGCAGGGTTGCAGAGCGGCATGGGATTGTTTGGTAGTGGGCGGTGTTGCTATTTTGGCAACAGTATTGCGATTTTGGAAACAGCTACAGCATGGCATTGGACAAGGCCACCGTGGCGCGAATTGCCGCCCTGGCGCGAATTCGGGTGACTGAAGAGGAGCAGACGCGGCTCGCCGGCGAGCTGTCGCAGATCCTCACTTGGATCGAGCAGCTTGGCGAGGTCGACACGAATGGTGTCGAGCCGATGGCGAGCGTCGCGCATCAGAAGCTGCCGATGCGCGAAGACAAAGTCACCGATGGCGGCATTCGTGACAAGCTGCTCGCCAATACGCCGTCCGACAATCCGACAGCGAAGGCGCGCGGTTTCTTTGCTGTGCCCAAGGTGGTGGAGTGACGAATCTTACGGATCTCGGCCTCGCCGAGGCGCGCGACGGACTCCTCGCCAAGAAATTCTCGGCGCGGGAGTTGGCTGATGCGCATGTGAAAGCGGTCGAGGCGTCACGGCCGCTCAACGCCTATGTCGTCGAGACACCCGAGAAAGCGCGGGCAATGGCGGCGGAAAGCGATCAGCGCATCGCACGCGGTGAGGCGCGGCCGCTGGAAGGCCTGCCGCTGGCGATCAAGGATTTGTTCTGCACCGAAGACGTTCAAACCACCGCCGGCTCGAAAATCCTGCAAGGCTTCAAGCCGCCTTATGAATCGACCGTCACCGGCAATCTCTGGCGTGACGGTGCGGTGATGCTCGGCAAAGTGAACATGGACGAGTTCGCGATGGGCTCGTCGAACGCGACCTGCGCGTTCGGTTGTGTCGAGAATCCATGGCGGCGGCGCGGCGATAACCGGCCGCTGGTGCCAGGCGGCTCATCGGGCGGTTCCGCAGCAGCGGTTGCGGCGCGGGCTGCGCTCGCCGCGACCGGCACCGATACCGGCGGCTCGATCCGCCAGCCGGCGAGCTTCTGCGGCATCGTCGGCCTGAAGCCAACCTATGGCCGCTGCTCGCGCTGGGGCGTCGTCGCTTTCGCATCGTCGCTCGATCAGGCCGGACCGATGACGCGCAGCGTGCGCGATGCGGCGCTGATGCTCAAATCGATGGCGGGACACGATCCGAAGGATTCGACTTCGGCGAATGTGCCGGTGCCGGATTTCGAGAAAGCGCTGACCGGCGACATTCGCGGCATGAAGATCGGCGTTCCGCGCGAGTATCGCCTCGATGGCATGCCGGCGGAGATCGAGGCGCTGTGGCAACGCGGCATCGATTGGCTGAAGGCAGCGGGGGCGACGCCGGTCGAAGTGAGCCTCAAGCTCACCAAATACGCGCTGCCGGTCTATTACATCATCGCACCGGCGGAAGCCTCGTCGAATCTCGCGCGCTATGACGGCGTGCGCTTCGGGAAGCGGGTCAATGGCGACACGCTCGATGACATGTATGAAGCAACACGCGCCGAAGGCTTCGGTCCCGAAGTGCGGCGGCGCATACTCATCGGCACCTACGTGCTCTCGGCCGGTTATTACGATGCGTATTACCTGAAGGCACAGAAGGTGCGCGCGCTGATCGCCAAGGATTTCGACGATGCGTTCCAGCATTGCGACGCGCTGCTGACCCCGACCGCGCCTTCGGCCGCTTTCGCGATCGGCGATAAGAGCGACGATCCGATCGCGATGTATCTGAACGACGTGTTCACCGTGACAGTCAATCTCGCCGGTCTGCCGGGCATCTCGGTGCCGGCGGGCTTGTCGAGCGATGGTCTGCCGCTTGGCCTGCAAGTGATCGGCCGCGCTTTCGATGAAGAGACGGTGCTGCGTGTCGGCGGCGTTCTCGAACAAGCCGCGCAATTCACCGCCAAGCCGCAATTCATCGCGGGAGCTTCGTGATGAGCTTCATCAAAGGCGAAACCGGCGAATGGGAAGTCGTGATCGGGATCGAGACCCATGCGCAGGTGGTCTCGAACGCCAAGCTGTTCTCGGGCGCCGCGACCGCTTTCGGCGCCGAGCCGAACACGCAGGTCTCGCTGGTCGATGCGGCCTTTCCCGGCATGCTCCCGGTCATCAACAAGCATTGCGTCGAGCAGGCGGTGAAGACGGGCTTGGGGCTCGCGGCCGAGATCAATCTCGTCTCCGTCTTCGACCGGAAGAATTATTTCTACGCCGATCTGCCCGCCGGTTATCAGATCTCGCAATACACGCGGCCGGTCGTCGGCAAGGGCATCCTCACCATCGATCTGCCGGACGGCTCGACCCGCGATATCGGCATCACGCGGCTCCATCTCGAGCAGGATGCCGGCAAGAGCCTCCACGATCAGCATCCAACGCAGACCTATGTCGATCTGAACCGGTCGGGGATCGCGCTGATGGAGATCGTCTCCGAGCCCGATCTGCGGAGCGCCGAGGAAGCAGGCGCCTATGTGAAGAAGCTGCGCTCGATCCTGCGCTATCTCGGGACCTGCGACGGCAATATGGAAGAAGGCTCGCTGCGCTGCGACTGCAATGTCTCCGTGCGCAAGCCCGGCGCGCCCTACGGCACGCGCTGCGAGATCAAGAATGTGAACTCGATCCGCTTCGTCATGCAGGCGATCGAATATGAAGCGCGGCGCCAAGTCGAAGTGCTCGAAGAGGGCGGCACGATCCGCCAAGAGACGCGGCTCTTCGATGCCGGACGCGGCGTGACGCGGCCGATGCGCTCCAAAGAAGAGGCGCATGACTATCGCTATTTCCCCGATCCCGATCTGCTGCCGCTGGAGCTCGATCCGGCCTGGGTCGAGGAGATCAAGCGCGGCCTGCCGGAATTGCCGGATGCGAAGAAGGCGCGTTTCATTTCGGATTACAAGCTCTCAGCTTACGAAGCCGGCGTGCTCGCCGACGAGCAAGCAAGCGCGGAATATTACGAAGCCGTCGCCAAGGGACGCGATGCGAAGCTCGCGGCGAATTGGGTGATGGGCGATCTCTTCGGCGCGCTCAACAAGCTCGGCGTTGATATCGCAAGCTCACCCGTAAAGGCGGGCGATCTCGGCGCGCTGCTCGATCTCATCTCGGACAACACGATCTCGGGCCGCATCGCCAAGGATGTATTCGCCGAGATGCTCGAGACGGGCAAGCAGCCGGGTGCCATCGTCGAAGCGAAGGGGCTGCGCCAAGTCACCGATACCGGCGCGATCGAAGCCGCGGTTGATGCCGTCCTCGCGAAAGAGCAGGGCAAGGTCGCCGAATATCGCTCGGGCAAGGACAAGCTCTTCGGCTTCTTCGTCGGCCAGGTGATGAAAGCGACGCAGGGCAAAGCCAATCCCGGCCTCGTTAATGAGCTGCTGAAGAAGAAGCTGAGCGGCTGAGCCACATTCTATAGTCGTCATTGCGAGCGAAGCGAAGCAATCCAGAGCGACAAAGCGATTCCTGGATTGCTTCGTCGCCCTCGCTCCTCGCAAATGACGAAAAACTGAGTGCGGCGCGGCTGGTTATGCCCGGCCGTAAGTGTCGTCGTAGCGGACGATATCGTCTTCGCCGAGATAGGAGCCCGACTGCACCTCGATGAGATGCAGCGGGATCTTGCCGGGGTTTTCCAGCCGGTGCCGCGTGCCCATCGGAATGAAGGTC